>Ga0213876_10000182_pt1 | contig 65229 bp, 47 predicted proteins | sample BarmaccomBMRX_R9_FD_160113 | JGI IMG/M metagenome (GOLD analysis project Ga0213876, IMG submission 160113) | Root-associated microbial communities from Barbacenia macrantha in rupestrian grasslands, the National Park of Serra do Cipo, Brazil - RX_R9 | ecosystem: Host-associated > Plants > Roots...
GAACTCCTGTCGCAGAGTTTCGACCGGGCGGAGTTGTCCTCGAAGGGCTTGCAGTACGAGCGGCTCGACCAGCTCACGATGGATATCCTCCTCGGCGTACGCTGAAGGGCTGAGGGCTGACGAACGAATGATTCCCAAACTGGACATACTCCGCCGCATCACCGACGCCGGTCTCGTGGCCGTCGTGCGCGCCGAGTCGGGCGAGCAGGCGCGGCGGGTCGCCGACGCCGTGCTCGCGGGCGGCTGCCCCGCCGTCGAGATGACCTTCACCGTGCCCGGCGCCCACCGCGTCATCGAAGAGATGGCTAGAGCCTACAAGCCGTCCGAGCTGATCCTCGGCGCCGGCACCGTGCTCGACCCAGAGACCGCGCGCATCGCGATCCTCTCGGGCGCCGCTTACGTCGTCTCGCCCTCGCTCAACCCCGAGACCGTCCGGCTGTGCAACCGCTACCAGGTCCCGGTCATGCCGGGCGCGATGACCATCCGCGAAATCATCGACGCGATGGAGCTGGGCGCGGCCGTGGTAAAACTCTTCCCCGGCGAGGCGTTCGGCCCTTCGATCATCAAGGCCGTCAAGGGGCCTCTGCCGCAGGCGCCCCTGATGCCGACGGGCGGCGTCGATCTGTCGAACGTCGCGGAGTGGATCAAGGCGGGCGCGGTCGCCGTCGGCGCGGGCGGGAGTTTGACGGGCGGCGCCAGGTCGGGCGACTTCGACTCGATCACGAAGACGGCCCGCGCCTTCGTCGAGAAGATCAGAGAGGCGCGCGCGAAGTGAGGAAGCGGCGGCGGGCCGAATAGCGAACGGGTGCTTAAACAAATAGGCGGGGCCTGAATTGTACAATTCAGGCCCCGCCTATTTGTTCAGTGAGAAGGGGGACGGAAAGCGTCGCTTCCCGGGGTAAAAGAAAGCCCCCGCGACTCTGGGCAAGAGTCTTGTTTGGACACGGGGGCTTTGGCGGCCACACAAGGCAGAAGGGATGCCTTAACGCGCGGACGCCATCACGGCCACTCGATTGTTGGGGTAGGCGAGGGCCGAATCCTCTAAAACTCAAAGAGCAATAAAGACTCGCGAGGCAGGGCGATGAAGTAATGCCCTCGCTTTGCCAACGGCGGCCGACTGCTGACCGCCTGCCGGGGTGAAACCTGTTAACCGTCTCTTCAGGCCGCGGCCAGTCTCCGGGCGACGGCGGTGCGGCGGACGGTGGCGACGAGGCGCTCCACGTCGAGCGGCTTGTCGAAGAACCCGTCGGCGCCGCGGCGGACGCACTCGCGCCGCATCTCGCCCGAGGGGTCGCTGCTCGCCACGAAGACCTTCGACGCGGGGAGGTGGCTCTTCACGTAGTCGAGGATACGGAGCCCCGTGTCGGGCGCGTCGAGCGTCGGCGGCAGGTGAAGGTCGAGGATGGCGACGTCCGGCTCGTAGATGGTCGCGCGGCGGATGGCCGACGAGAGGTTGTTGGCCGTCATCACCTCGAACTCGTCGCACAGCGTCCAGAAGAGCTGCTGCGTGATCGCGACGTCGTCGTCAACTATGAGAACCTTCGGCTTCGTCATCGTCTTCTTCCCCGTCATTCACCAAAATGGCTCCGGCGATGTGTTCAGCTCTCATCTACGTCCATCACCCTTCCGGCGGATGCCAGGTTTCAAGCCCTCAACGGCCCGGCTCTACTGCAACGCCGGTGCCACGCCCGGCCCGAGCCGGCAAAAGCGAATTTCCGGCCGAAAACGTGCCCCCGGCCTTTCGCAAAGGATTCGCCTGTGCACACGAGTAGACATCGACGAGGGGGCGTGTGTGAACAGCAGTAGGCAGTAGGCAGTAGAAAGAACAGGCGGCGCACTTGGCCCGAAGGCTGAGACGCGCCGCCTCTGTTTTTCTACTGACTACTGTCTACTGCTTTTCAGACCCCCGTGATTGCAAGCTCGCTGATGAGGCGGTGGAGGTAGGAGCGGCTGATGGCGAGGCGGCGGGCGGCGGCGACGCGGTTGCCGCCCTCGGCCTGGAGCGCGCCGATGACCATGCGGCGGCGGAGGGCGAGCGTCGCGCCTTCGAGCGTCGTCTCGTCGCCGGCCGCGCTGGCCGGGGGGACGGACGTGTGCACTGAGCGCAGCATCTTCTCGGGCAGGAACTCGACGCCGAGCTGCGAGCCCTTCGTCAGTACCACCAGCCGCTCCACGAGGTTCTCAAGCTCGCGCACGTTCCCCGGCCAGTCGTACTCCTGCAACGCTTCGAGGAGCGCCGGGTCTAAGTCGGCCGGCGGGCGGTCGTGCTTCTCAGAGGCCTTGGCGGCGAAGTGCGCGGCGAGCAGGGGCATGTCCTCGCGCCTCTCCTTCATCGCGGGCATGTGGAGCGGCACGACGTTCAGGCGGTAGAAGAGGTCTTCGCGGAAGCGCCCCGCGGCGACCTCCTGTTCGAGGTCGCGGTTCGTCGCGGCGATGAGGCGGATGTCCACGCCGACGGGGCGGTTGCTGCCCACGCGCTCGAAGGTGCGCTCCTGCAAGACGCGCAGGAGCTTGACCTGCACCGACTGTTGCAGCTCGCCGATCTCGTCGAGGAAGAGCGTCCCGCCGTTTGCCAGCTCGAAGCGGCCGACGCGGTCGGCCTTCGCATCGGTGAAGGCGCCGCGGACGTGGCCGAACAGCTCCGACTCGATGAGCGTCTCGGGGAGCGCGGCGCAGGAGACGGCGACGAAGGGGCGGTCGCGCCGGCCACTCTCCTCGTGGATGGCGCGGGCCAGGACTTCTTTGCCCGTGCCGTTCTCGCCGGTGATGAGCACCGTCGCCGAGGTGTCGGCGACGGCGCGCGCCTGCTTGAGCGTGCGCTCCAGCGCGGCGCTCGTGCCGACGAAGCGGCCGAAGCCGCGGTGCATCTTCAGCTCCGAGCGGAGCTTCAAGACCTCGGTTTCGAGGCAGCGGACGCGCGCCGCCTGCGTGACGATGTGCGAGACCTCCTCCTCGTCGAAGGGCTTCTCGAAGAAGCCGTAGGCGCCGCGGCGCACGGCTTCGAGCGCGGCCTGCTTGTTGTCGCTCCCCGTGATGACGACGACGGGGACGGAGGGGCGCTCGCCGCGCGCGGCCTCGACCACGGCCAGGCCCTCCTCGATGCCGTCGAGGTCGGGCGGCAGGTGCAGGTCGCAGATGACGACATCGACGCGCTCGCGCTGGAGGAGTTCGACGGCGTCGGCGCGCGTCTCGGCTTCGAGCACGCGGTGGCGCTCGACGAGCGCCCAGTGGAGCTGCCGGCGCAGCAGGCGGTCGTCGTCCACGACCAGCACCGTCGTCTTCTGTTCCGCCTGTTCGGTCATGGCTAGGGGAGTTCGCGGTATAGGGCAACGCCACAGCCCTGGGCGCGAGGGTGCTCCCGGCTGAGGCCTGACTGTTCTGGAAAAGCTGAATGGGGCAACTGGCGAGTTCGGGCCGACGCGTTATTCGGAAGCGACCGTCGCCTTCACCGGCCGCTCGCGCCTCTCGCCAGACTGGAACAGGCGGGATGGTAGCACGACGCGGAAGCGCGTGCCAGCGCCGGGGCTCGACTCCACCTCCAGCCGCCCGCCGTGCGCCTCGACCACCTCGCGGCAGGTGAAGAGCCCGAGGCCGATGCCCTTGTTCTTCGTCGTCGAGAAGGGGCGGTAGAGCTTGGTCTTGATGAACTGCTCGGTCATCCCGACGCCCGTGTCCGCGACGCTGAAGAAGACGTAGTCGCCTTCGAGCTTCCCGGCCTCGACCGTCAGGCGCCCGCCCTTCGCGCCCATCGCTTCGAGCGCGTTGATGACGAGGTTCTCGACGACGTTCTCGACGCGCTCGGGCTCGACCGTGGCGACGAGCTTGTCGGGCAGCCGCGCCTCGATGTCGTTCAGGGGGCGCGTCGGCTCGGCGTTGGTGGCGAGCACGCGGCGGATGACGGGGACGAGGTCGGTGGGGCGCGCGGCGAGGCGGTACTCGCCGCTGAGGGACTTCGCCGGCTCCGACAGGCGCGCGACCGTGCGCTTCAACTTCTCGGTCGCCTCGCGCAAGCTGTCGATGGCGTCGGCGCGAAACTCCTCGCGGTGGAACTGCTTCTCCATGTTCGAGACGAGCATCGAGAGGCCCGCGATGGCGTTCTTCAAGTCGTGCGAGACCATCGCCGAGATGCGCATGAAGGAGGCGAACTGGCGCGACTCGGCCTCGCGCGCGATCAGCTCGCGCAGCCGCTCGGTCATCGCGTTGAAGTTCTCGGCCAGCTCGCGCGTCTCGCCGCTGTGGCTGACCTCGATGCGCTGTTCGAGGTCGCCGGCGGCGACGGCCGACGCGCTGCGCGCGACCAGCCCGATGCCGCGCGTCTCGCGCGCCGCGATGAAGGAGAGCAGGGCCGCGGCCGCGAGCGCCGCCAGCAGCGCGACGCCCCCGCCCAAGAGCGCCGCGCGGCGCGCGGGCCGGAGCGCCGCCGCGTAGTCTTCGGACGCCGCCACCGAGAGGTTCAAGCCGTCAACCGGCTGGAACGCCGCGAGCTGCGTCTCGCCCTCGTCCGTGTCGTAGAGGCCGACGCCGGCCCCGCCGGCCTTCATCCGCGCGGCGATCTCCTTGAAGTACGGCATCGCGCCCGACGCCGACTGGTGCGTGAGCGCGCCGTTCGTGTGGTAGACGACCGTGTCGTTGGTGTTGTCGAGCGCGACGACCGAACGGGGCGCCGGGGACGCCGGGGAGGCGTCGGAGGTCTCGCCGGCCTCCCTCAAGACCTCGCCCAGCCTGACCTCCGCGACGACGGCGCCCGCGGGCGCGGCCGCGCCTTCCGCCGCGCCGGGGCCGAAGACGGGCGCCGTCAGGCGCAACGCCGCGCCGTGAGGCTCCTCGCTCAGGGGAGAGCGCAGCACCGCGGCCGTGCGCGCATCCCAGACGTGCTCGTCGTGGCGCGCCTGACCGCTGACGAGGTCGGTCGTCTGCTCGTCGAAACCCTTGCCGTCGGCCGACCTGTTGAGGCGGAAGATCGGCTGCCGGTTCGCGTCGAGGAGGGTGACGGCCTGTATGTATTCGAGGTTGGGCCGGGCGTAAGCCTCGAAGGGCTCACTGATCGAAGCGGCGGGCGCCGCGGGGAGGGCGGCAGTCCCCCCCGCGGGCTGTGCCTCGGGTCGCGGACCGTGTTCGAGCGCGTAGCGGCGCACGGCGTCGTCGCGCGTCAGTTCGAGCAGGCGCGACTCCTGAAGCGAGAGGACGCGCTCCACGTCGCGCGCCACCCGCGCGGCGCGCTCGACCGCGCGCGCGCGCAGCAGAGACTCGGCGGCGCCCGAGCCCGCGCGGTATTGAAGCAGGCAGACGACCGCCAGCGGCGCGAGCGCCAGCGCGGCGAAGACGATTAACAGCTTGGCTCTGAGGTTCACGGCTGCCACCACTCAAGAAGGCTTCAAAGGTGAGACGCGCGGCGCGCGCCACGAGCAGGGCGGCCAGTATACCGGAGAGGGGAGAGGGGGAGAAGGGGTGACGGGGAGAAAGAAGCGTGTTATCAAAAGTCACCCCGTCACCCCTTCTCCCCCTCTCCCCTCTCCTTATTCGACGACGGCGTCGGCCTCGACCTCGACGAGCCAGTCGGGGTCGATGAAGCGCGAGACCTGCATGACGGTGTTGACGGGGCGCACGTCGCGGAAGAACTCGCCGTGGACGCGCGCGACCTGTTCCCAGTCCTCGATGCGCGTGAGCAGGATGCGCGTGCGCACCACGTCCGAGAGCCCCGCGCCCAACTCTTCGAGGGCGCGCGCCACGATCTCGAAACAGCGTCGTGCCTGCGCGGCGGCGTCCCCCGGCGCGACCGTCCGCCCCTCCGCGTCGAGCGGCGCCGTGCCCGCGACGCAGACGAAGCCCCCCGCGCGCACCGCCCGCGAGATGCCGATGATCGATTCATAAGGCGAGCCGCTCGAAACCCGCTGACGTGAGTCAGACATGAGCCTTCCCTCCGGGAAGGCAGTAGGCAGTGAGCCCCGGAGGGGCGGCATGTTTATAGCTCAAGCCAACGATTACTCGGCCAAGCTCCGGAGGAGCGGCATGTACACATGTCGCCCCTGACGGGGCTCGGGTTCAATTTCAGCCTTAATCTATAAACATGCCGCCCCTCCGGGGCTCCGAACTGCCTACCGCCATCTGCCTACTGCCTACTGCTCCAATTTCGCGTCCAGAGTGATCTCGGCGTTGAAGAGGCGCGAGACGGGGCAGCCGGCCTTGGCGTTGTTGGCGGCCGTCTCGAAGGCGGCGGCGTCGGCGCCGGGCACGCGCGCCGTCACGTCGAGGTGGACTTTGGTGATGCTGAAACCCGCGTCGGTCTTCTCCAGACGGACGGCCGCGGTCGTGTTGATCGAGTCGGCCGTGAAGCCCGCGTCGTTCAACTGCTTCGAGAGCGCCATCGAGAAGCAGCCCGCGTGCGCCGCGGCCAGCAGCTCCTCCGGGTTCGTCCCCTTGCCGTCCTCGAAGCGCGTGCTGAAACTGTACTGCGCGCCGTCGAGCACGCCGCTCTCGGTCGAGACCGTCCCCTTGCCATCTCTGATGCCACCCCGCCACACGGCGGAACCTGTTCGCTTCATCCTCTTCTCCTTCTGCTTCCGTTTTGAATTTTAGAACCGGCAAAACTCAGGCGGGCACGCGCCCCCACTCCCTGAACAGGGGTCGGAGGCGCGCGATGACCTCTTCGTGCGCCGCGCCGTTCGAGGCGACGAGCCCGTTGCGGTTGAGCACGTCGGGCGTGTTGTAGAGCATGGGGTCGCCGAACACGTCGGTCATGCGCCCGCCCGCCTCCGTCAATACGGCCTCGGGCGCGCACGTGTCCCACTGCTTCGTCTTCGGCGAGAGGTGGATGTAGAGGTCGGCCTGCTTCTCGACCAGGAGTCCGACCTTGATGCCGACCGAGTGGCTCTTCACCTCCGCCCGCACCCCGAGCGCGTTCACCACCGAATCCATCCGCGGCCCGCGGTGCGAGCGGCTCTCGGCCAGGCGCATGCGGCCCAACTCGGCCTCTTTCGTCACGCCCAGCCGCTCGGCCTTCGGACTCCCGTCCGCCTCCGAGGTCGGGCGCAAGACCCACGCGCCGTGCCCGCGCGCGGCCCAGTAGAGCACGTCGGTCGCGGGCGCGTAGAGGATGCCGAGCGCGGCCACGCCCTCGACGGCGAGCCCGATCTGCACGCAGAAGTCGCCCGTGCCCGCGATGAAGCCCTTCGTGCCGTCGATGGGGTCGATCATCCAAGCGCGCGCGCGGCCGATGCGGCGGCCCGTGTCCACGGACTCCTCCGCGAGCACGCCGTCGTCGGGGAAGTGCTCGCGCAGCGCGCGCACGATCAGCTCGTTGACGGCGCGGTCGGCCTGCGTCACAGGCTCGTCGAACTCCTCCTTGTGCTCCACGCGCAGAGGCTTCCCGTAGAAGGCCAGCGCCGCCTCGCCCGCGCGCCGCGCCAGCTCAAGCCCCACGCGCAACTCCCGCTCGAACTCGCCCCTTGTTATTTCCATAGAAGATTCGAAATTTGAAATTTGAAATTGCTTTAGCCCTCAAGCTCGCCCGCGGTGCGGCGGATGACTTCGAGCGTCAAGTCAATGTCGCGGCGCGTCGTGCGGTAGTTCGTGATCGAGGCGCGCAGGGCGAAGCGGCCCCGCAGACTCGCGTTCGAGACGTAAGCCTCGCCGCCGCGCTGCACGCGTTGCATGACGCGCTCGTTCAAACGGTCGAGCCGAGCGTTCGTCTCTTCCCGCTGCCCTTCGTCTTCGAGTTCGAGTCGCGCGGCGGCGGGCACGTAGCGGAAGCAGCAGATGCCGAGCGTGGCCGGCGCCAGCAGCTCGAAGTCTCCGGCGGCGCGGACGCGCTCGGCCATGTACGCGGCCGTCGCGCAGTCCTCCTCAATCGCCGCGCTGACCCGCTTAACGCCGTAGAAGGAGAGCGTCGCCCAGACCTTGAGCGCGCGGAAGGGGCGTGACAGCTCCGTGCCGTAGTCCCAGAAGGCGAACGCCTCCGCCTCCTCGCGCTCGAAGACCTTGATGTAGCCCTCCTCCGTCCCCTTGAACGCGGCGCGCGCGCGCTCCGGCTCGCGGAAGAGCAGGCAGCCACAGCCTAACGGCGTGTAAAGCCACTTGTGCGGGTCGAGCGAGACCGAGTCGGCCTCTTCCAGTCCTTCGAAGAGAGCGCGTTTGGCATTCGTGCTCGCGGCGAGCGCGCCGTACGCGCCGTCCACGTGGAACCAGAGCGAGTTGTCGCGCGCGACACGCGCGACCTCTTTTAAAGGATCGACCGCGCCGGTCGAGACCGTGCCCGCGCTCGCCACGACGCAGAAGGGGCGCAGCCCGGCGCGCACGTCCGATTCAATGCGCTCACGCAGGGCACGCACGTCGATGCGGAACTCTTCGTCCGAAGGCACGACGCGCACCTGCTCGCGTCCGAGGCCGAGGATGTCCGCCGCCTTCGGTATCGAAAGATGAATCTGGTCTGAAGCGTAGAGAGTCGCGGGCGCGCGCTCGCCCCACAACCCTCTGCGCGAGGCGTCGTGTGCTTGAGTCCTGTGCGCGACGAAGAGCGCGTTCAAATTCGCCATCGAGCCGCCGCTCGTCAAAAGCCCGCCGCAAGTTTCGTTCAACCCCTCGCCCTTGAAACCTATCAACTCGGCGAGCCAGCGGACTGCCGTCTGTTCTATCTGCGTCGGCCCCGGCGCCGAGCGCCACGACGTGACGTTCGAGTTGAGCGCCGCCGCCGCGAGCGACGCCCATGCTCCGACGGGCGTCGCGGGCGAAGCGACATACCCGAACATCCGCGGGTGCCCGTTCTGCCTGCTCTGCCTGAAGACCTCCGCGCACGCGCGCGTCAACGCCTCCAACCCCAAACCTTCCGCGGGGAGCCCGCCGCCGAAGAGGCCGGAAAGTTTCTCGGCCGAGGTCTCGGGGAAGACGGGCAGCGCCTCGGGCTCGCTCAGGTATTCGAGCGCCAGCCGGGCGAACGCGCGGCCAAGTTCCTCCAGCTCGCTCTGCGGCAAATCGAGCGTGCCCGCGCGCGCGCCGCCGTCATGTGCGTCCTTCAACATGGGTGTGCCCAACCCTAACACACAGCCTCCCCGTAGTTGAAGCTGTGCTAAACTCGCGCGCGAACTTACCGCACAGGACGAGGGGGACTGAGGGCTTATGACTCTGCCGGGCCACGCCACGACCGAAGGCACCGAGCGCTTCCGCGAGCGCTTCCGCGGGACGGCCGCCGAAGGGCACTTCCGCTTCGAGCAGAACCTCTGGCTCTCCTCCGTCGGCGTCGGCACATACCTCGGCGGCGCGGACGAAGAGACCGACCGCTCGTATACGGAAGCCATCACGCGCGCCGTCGAGCTGGGCGTCAACGTCATCGACACGGCGGCCAACTACCGCTTCCAGCGTAGCGAGCGCTCCGCCGGCGAGGCGATAAGGAGTTTGACGGCCGCGGGGTTCGCGCGTGAAGAACTCGTCGTCTGCACGAAGGGCGGCTACATCCCCTTCGACACGCACCCGCCCAAGGGGCAGGACGGCGTGCGCGCCTACGTCGAGGAGACTTTCGTCAAGACGGGCGTCATCGAACCCTCGGACATCGCCGCCGGGAGCCACTGCATGACGCCGCGCTACCTCGCGCACCAGGTCGCGCAGTCGCTCCGCAACCTGGGCATCGAAACGATTGACGTTTACTACGTCCACAACCCCGAGACGCAGCTTCAGGTCGTCTCGCGCGAAGAGTTCGACGCGCGCCTGCGCGCGGCCTTCGGGCAGTTGGAGCGCGAGCGTAGCGCCGGACGTCTGCGCTTCTACGGCGTGGCGACGTGGAACGGCTTCCGCGCGAAGGCCGGCACGCGCGGCCACCACTCGCTCGAACGCATGTGGGAGCTGGCGCGCGAGGCGGGCGGCGAAGGGCACGGCTTCCGCTTCGTCCAGCTCCCCTTCAACCTCGCCATGCCCGAGGCGCTCGTCGCCGAGAACCAGACGCACGAGGGCGCGCAGGTCTCCCTGCTCGAAGCGGCGAAGGCGCTCGGCGTGACGGTCGTCGCCAGCGCCTCGATCATGCAGGGCAAGGTCGCGCGCGACCTCCCCGAACGCGTCCGCGAGCCGCTCGGCTCGCTCTCGACCGACGCGCAGACGGCCATTCAGTTCACGCGCTCGACGCCCGGCGTCACCACGGCGCTGGTCGGCATGAGCCGCCGCGCGCACGTCGAAGAGAACCTCCAACTCGCGCGCGTCGCGCCCGCCTCTTCGGAAGACTACGGCCGGCTGTTCAGACAAAATGATGAATGATGAATATCGCAGGGAAGCCATATTCATCATTCATCACTCCTCATGCATCACTTCTTAGGAGTTGATATGCCTGACGATGAGATGAAGACGTTCGCGGAGTTCTGGCCGTTCTACGTGCGCGAGCACAGCCGGCCGGGGACGCGCGCGTTGCACCTGGCGGGGACTTTGACGGGCACGGCGCTGCTCGTCGCGCTGGCGGCGACGGGGCGCTGGCGCTGGCTGCCGCTCGCGCTCGTGCCCGGCTACGCCGCCGCGTGGGTCGGCCACTTCTTCGTCGAGCACAACCGCCCGGCCACCTTCAAGCACCCGCTCTGGTCGCTCGCCGGCGACTACAAAATGGTCGCCCTCATGCTCGCCGGCCGCATGGACGAAGAGGTCGCGCGCGCCCGCGCCGCCCGCCCGCAGACGGTCGCGGAGTGAGCGGCGCGACCTCCTTCTAAATCTTACGAGGCCGCCTCGCTCGTGTCGGGCGCGGGCGGCGCGTCTTGCTCCTCGGCGGCCGCGCGCTGCTGGCTCTTCTGGTAGAGGTAGGAGACGGCCAGCAGGATCGCGCCGAGCACGATGAAGGAGACGATGCGGTAGGCGCGGTCGAGCGCCGAGAGGTCGAGGAAGAAGACCTTGAGCGTCGTCAGCCCGAGCAGCGCCAAAGCCATCAGGCGCAGCCGCCGCGAGCGCCGCACGCGCCCCACGAGCAGGAGCCCCGCGCCGTAGACCGCCCACACGACCGACAAAGATAACTGCTTCGCCAGCTCAACGTCGCGCAGCACGGCCGCGTCCGCGCCGACCGCCCTCCGCGACTCGAAGTAGCCGACCGCCTCCGCGCTCAGCGCCAGGAGCGCGAGGACGTTCGCGGCGACGACCAGGACGGGGACGACCGAGCGCTCCTCGTCACTCACCCTTTCATCCCCGCGCGCGTAGAGGCGCACGGCCGCGGCGTAAGCGGCGACGAGCAGCGCGAAGGCGAGGAACGTGTGGTTGACGACGGGCGCGTGCCAGACCGCGTCGTAGAACCTGAGGTCTAGGGCGAGCGCCTTCAACGTCGCGAGGACGAGCAGCGCGAGCCCCGCGTAGCGCGCCACGATCTGCCTGCGCCAGACGCCGTAGCCGACGAGCCCCGCGCCCCAGATCGACCACAGCGCCGTCAGAGAGAACTGCCGGGCCCCCTCCGCGCGCTCGCGCGCGAGCCCCTCGGAGAGCGCCTTCTGCCGGCCGAAGTAGTCACTCAAGTCCAGCGTCAAAAGCGTCAGCGCGAGCCCGTTGGCCGCCAGCGTGTAGAGACCGACGGCCGCCGCGCGCTCGCCCTCACCCAGCGCGGCGCGCCCCTCGCCCCTGTCCGCGTCGGCGTGGCCGCGGTAGAGCCAGGCGGCGCCCGCCAGCGCCGAGACGAGCGCGAGGCACGACAGCGCGCGCGCGTTGAAGAGCGGCACGAACTGGTCGCGGCCCTGCGACAGCGCCCACGAGTCGAAGGCGTACTGCTGCGCGTCGAAGGCGAACCAGTGGAGCAGCGCGACGGCGAAGACCGCGACGCCCGCGCGCCGCGCCGCCGGCTCGCCCGCGCGCAGCCCCGCCCAGGTCAGCATCAGCCCCTCGACCGCCCAGACGATAGTCACCCACTGTAGCTCGAGCTGAATCGCGACGGCCGCCGTCAGAAACGTCACGGCCGCGCCGACGTACGCGTGCGCGAGCAGGCGGTCTGCGGGCGAGCGCTCCCGCGCGACGTAGAAGAGCGCGGCGAAGAAGAGGGCGACGAGCAGCGCCTGCGTCGCCGGCGCCGCGTCCGCGTAGGCGGCCTCCGTCCACATCCCGTAACAGAAGCCGAAGTAGACGGTCGCGTTCGCGGCGAGCAGCGCCACGTCGAACCAGCGCGAGCGGCGGCGCGGCAGCACGTTGTGGAAGAAGGAGAGCAAAGAGTAGACGACGAAGAAGAGACTCAGGAAGATGAGCGTCGTCCAGAGCTTCCCCTTGTCATAGAACTTGAACGCCCACCCGAGCGTCATCAATGTCGTCGCGGCGAACGAGAGGAAGTCGAGCACGCGCCAGCGCTTGAAGTAGGCGACGGCGAGCACGCCCGCGTCGAGCAGCGAGACGTAGGTGAAGAGCGCGACCTGGTTGTCCTGCCCCGTCGCGAGCAGCACGGGCGTCAGGAAGCCCCCGACCAGCCCGAGCACCGCCACCGGCAGCGCGTCGAGCCGCACCGCGAGCAGCACCGCGACGGCCGTCACGGCGGTCATCAGCAGGAACGCGACCGGCTGCGCGAGCAGTTGGTAAAACTCGTACGCGGCGTAGACCGAGAGGTAGAGGATGAGGACGCCGCCGCCCGAGAGCACGTAGGCGTACGGGCGGAGCCCCTTGCGGCGCAGGCGCTCGGCCACGACGAGCAGGCCCGCGCCGGCGAGCGCGCCGAGCGAGACGCGCACCGCGGGGCTGATCCAGTCCTTGTCGAAGGCGTACTTGAGCGCGAAGGCGACGGCGAAGACCGCCGCGAGGATGCCCGCCCAACTGAAGATGCTCCCGCCGATGAGCGCTTCAAGGTCGCGCGGCTTCGCGGCGGGGGCGGCAGGCTTCGCTTCGACGCGCGGGCGGGGGCCGCCGTCCCCAATGTCCGGACGCCGCCCTTCTTCCGGACGCGGCCGAGCTTGGCCCTTTTCAACGGGTCGCGCGGCCTCGCGCGGGGCGTGGTCGGTGCCGCGCGCCTCTTCGCGCTCGTCCTGGAGCGTCTCGTAGAGCGGGCGTCGCGGCGTACGCTCCAGCCCCACCCTCAGCTCGATGGCGTAGAGGCGCGTCGTCTGCGCCTGCACCAAACGCTCCAACTGCTCGATCCGCGCGGCGAGTTGCGCCAGCATCTCTCGCGAGGTCTGGTCTGAGTTCTGCTCTTCGGCCATAAGCCCTCCCGCCGGGGTCAATGATAGTGCAGGCGTGTGGAAGTCAAAAGGCAGTAGGCAACTGCCTACTGCTTTCCGGTCAGGAAGCGTTCGACGAAGGCGCGCAGCTCTTCGAGGGAGGAGTCGGCGACGACGCGGTAGATGCGTGGGCGCAGGCCGTCGGGGAGTTGGCGCGCGGTAAGCGCGTCGGTGATGACGTGGGCGCTGGAGCGCAGGCCACGCTCCCAGCCCGGCTCGCGCGCGTCGCGCAGGTCGAGCGCGTCCGCGTCCACCCCGGCGGCGACGAGGAAGACGCGCGCCCACTCAAGGAACATCGGCCAGCGCGAGACGACCGAGACGAGCGCGTCGCGCGGCGGCACCTTCTCGCCCGCGAGCGACTCGGGGATCGAGCGCGTGTGCAGAAAGATCGGCGAGACCTCCGGCGGGAGCACGCGCCGCACCTCCTCGGCTTTGCTGTAGAGCGCCAAGACCGTCCCGCCCGTCAGGCGCGCGGCGTCGGCGCACTCCTCGTAGCCGCAGCCCTCGACGCGGAACGAGGTCGCGTCGGCGATCTCGGCCGAAAGGATTTCGCGCAGGCCCTCGTCCGGCTCGACGACGAGGAAGTGGTCGGGCGGCTCAAGGCTCAGCCAGTGCTTGACGCGCGCCTGCACGTCGGCGAGCGTGTGCCCCTGGCCGCGCGCGAGCGTGAGGAAGGCGTTGATGAGCCGGTCGAGTTCGAGGCTCGAGTCGAGCGGCGCCTCCGCCGGGTCGTCGCCGAGCTGGCGGACGTAGACGCCGCTCCCCTTGCGCACCTCAAGCCAGCCGGCGTGCTCCAGGTCGCGGAAGGCGGCGCTTACGGTGTTCGAGTGGATGCGGAAGCGGCGCGCCAGCTCGCGCGTCGAGGGCAGGCGCTGGCCCGGCTTCAGGTCGCCGCTCACCACGCCGAACATGATCTGCCGCACGAGCTGCTCGCGCAGAGGCACGCTGCTGTTCTTCGAGAGCCACAGGCGCATAGGAGGCGCCGAGAGTTTAAAGTCCGAGCCCGAAAGTTGAAAGCTTTTTCTTCGACCTTGAACTTTGAACTTTAAACTTTGAACTCACTTCCGGTAGCCGGGGCGCGTGCGGAGGGCGACGCCTTTGCGCGTGGTGCGGACGCGTATCTTGCGGTACTTGCCGTCGCGGGCGGCGTTGGTCGGGTAGTAGCCGAGCGAGTATTGCGTGCGCAGCTCGTCGGCGATCTGCTGGAAGGAGCGGCGGAGCAGCAGGGGGTTGTCGGCGGGCACGAGCCGGCCGCCCGTCGTGCGCGCGAGTTCGTTGAGGTAGTCGTCGGCCGTGCGGTAGAGCGCGTCGAGCATCTGCGAGATGGATTGGTCGCTCGCCTCGTCACGGTCGCGCGGGATGCCCGTCGTGCCGGGGCCGTCGCCGGGCCGGCGCGTGGTCGCGTCGGGGACGCCGTTGGGGTCGCGGCGGTCGTCTTCGGGGCGGCGCCCGCCGCCGCGCGGGTTGATGATGACCGAACCGGGCGGCATCCCCGGGATGCGGCCGAGCACGCCGCCGAGGTCTACGGGGCCGGTGCCGCCCCGGGCCTGCGCGCGTGCAAGCTGCTCGGTCTCGGCGCGCGTGTCGAAGCGCACGGGGTAGACGATCACGTCCGACTCTTCGACGGCGCGGCGGTTGTCGTCGTAGGTGCGCCGGTCGCTGCGGTAGTCCACGCCGTCGGTGAGCATGATGACGGCCTTGCGCCCCTTGAGGCGGCGCAGCGCGCGGTACGCCTGGTCGAAGGCGTCGTAGAGGCGCGTACCCTTGCCCGGACGCGTCGAGCGGATGGCCGAGGCGAGCGCGGCGCGGTCGGAGGTGAAGTCCGAGAGGTCGCGTATCTCGTCGTCGAAGGAGATGACCTTGACGCGGTCGCCCTCGCGCAGTTGTTCGGTGAAGGCGACGGCCGCCTCCTGCACCTGCCGTAGTTTTTCGACGGTGGTGCTGGCGCTCGTGTCGATCATGAGGACGACGTTGAAGGGCTCGGTGACGGTGGCGAAGAAGGCGACCTTCTGCTCGGCGTTGTCCTCGGAGACGTTGAACTCCTCGGCCTTGAGGTCTGGGACGTAGCGCCCGCCCTGGTCGCTCGCGATGACGGGCACGGTGACGAGGTTCGTTTCGACTTTGACGGCCTCGCCGTCGTCAACCTCTTGCTTCTCTTCAGACTCTTGTGACTGCGGCCTGGGCGTCTCGGCGGGCTTCGCCTCGGCCGGACGCTCCTGCTGGTTCTTCTTCGTCTCGCCGCTGCCGGGGAGCCTCCGCCCGGCCTGTGCGAAGGCAGAAGGCAAAAGGCAAAAGGCAAAAATGAAGACGAAGAGGGGCGGGGCTCCCGTCTTCAACTTTTGCCCTTTGCCTTTTACCTTTTGCCTTTTGCCTTTCATCCCCGGCTGTGATGCTCTTCGGCCGCCGCGCGGATGGACAGGCGGCGCCTTTTTTCAGCGCGAGCGTTTGCGCGACGAGCCGGTCAGGCTCTCGAAGACGCTGACGACCTTCGCGGCCGCGCGCCCGGCCGTCTCGGCGACGGAGTTGAGCAGGCCCTCGGGGCTACCTACTGCCTCCCCCTTTCTTGCCGCCGCCCTTCGCGCCGCCCTTGCCCGCGCCGCGGGCCGTGCCGCCGCCGCCGGCCGCAGAGCCTTTGCCTCCGCCCTTCTTCGCGGCCCCGCCTTTAGCCGCGCCGCCTTTCGCACCGCCCCTGGCAGCGCCTTTGGACGCGCCCTTCCCTGCGCCGCCTTTGGACGCGCCGCCCTTGGTCGCAGCCTTGGCACCGGCCTTGGCACCGCCGCGCGCGCCAGTCCACGAGGAGCCTTTCGCGCCTCCGCCGCCGCCCGACTTCTTCGCGCCGGCCTTCGCCCCGCCTTTGGTCGAGCCCTTCGCGCCCGCGCCCGGCTTACCGCCGCCGCCGCCCTTGCCTGTGCTCTTCGCGCCGCCTTTACCGGTACCCTTGGCGCCGCCCTTCCCGGCCGCGCCGCCGCCTTTTGCACCGGCCTTGGCCGCGCCGCCCTTGGCCGCGCCTTTCGTCGAGGCGCCTTTGCTGGCCCCGCCCTTCTGGGAACCGGCGGCCGCACTGCCTCTGGCTGCGCCGCCTCCCTGAGCGGCACCACCGCCACCACCACCCTTCTTAGCCGCGCCGCCCTTTGCACCGCCGCCGCCGGCACCTCCGCCTTTGGCAGCGGCGCCGCCACCTTTGGCTCCGCCTCCACCTTTCGCGGCACCGCCGCGGTCGGTCTTGCCGGCACCGGCCGCGGCGCCGCTCTTCGACGTGCCGCCCGCGCCCGCGCGCGCGGAACCGCCGCGGTTCGAGGTGCCGCCGCCCGTCAGGCCGCCGCCCGCGCCGGCCGTCCCGCCGCCCGCGTCTTCGCCATAACCGACGCCGCCGGCAGCGCCGCCGGCGTCATCGTCGTCGCCGACGTTAACGCCGCCCCACCTGTCCGAATCTTCGTCGGGGCTGGGCGTGCCGCCGCCGGCAATGCCCGCGCCCATGCCCGTCGTGCGACCGATGGCCGCGCCGCCGTGCGTGCCGCCGCTTTCGGCGCCGCCGCCGGTCTCGCCGCCGCCCGTCGAAATCTCTCCGCCGCCGCCTTCAGAACTGCCGCCGGCCGCGTCGTCTCTGTCGTCTCTTTCACTGGACATCTGTCGTTCTACTCCTTTGGTGAGAGAGTGTCCGAGCCCCGCCGCGCGGGCGGGGCCGTGCCTTTGCGATAAATGCAGCGCAAGAATCAGTATGACCCGAAGACAGTTGTCTCGTTTGCGGCGGAGGATAACACAACTTTACGCGACGCGAACCAATTGTTTCTGACGACTTCGAAATTTTCTCTCGTCATCGTCGTTATCGTGAACGCCATTGAACGAACAGACGACCCGCCGGCGTTTGCCCGCGCGCGCCGCGTGCCGCCATAATGTGGTCGAGGGGAATCTTTTAAAGTCGATGGAAGCGCTCTCTTCAGCGGTCGCCGTCCTGACGGCGATGATCACGCCCGCCGTGCTCATCTCGGCCTGCGGCGCGCTGATCCTTTCGACCTCGACGCGTTTGGGTCGCGTCGTTGACCGCGTGCGCATGCTCATCGAGCGCTTCGAAGAGACGATGAAGACGCAGGAGGAGGGCGTCGAGATGTTCGAGGAGCGCCGCTCGTTCCTCTTCAACCAGCTCGACAAGCTGACGACGCGCACGCGCCTGCTCCAGCGAAGCATGCGCGTCTTCTACCTCGCGCTCGGCGTCTTCGTCGCCACCAGCGTCGCCATCGGGCTCGTCGCGGCCGTCGGGCATCCTTCCTACGCCTGGCTCCCCGTCGTGCTCGGGCTCGCGGGCGCCTGCGGCCTCTTCTACGGCAGCGTCCTCCTCATCCACGAGTCGCGCATCGCGCAGGAGTCTCTGAACGCCGAGATGGACTTCATCTGGAAGCTCGGCCGCGCGCTCGCCCCGCCCGACCTGCGCCAGACGCGCAGCCCGCACTTCAACCCGCTGACGCTCCGCCGCAAGCTTTAAGCTCCCCGGCGAGATGGCTTCCCTTCAAATTTGAAATTTCAAATTGTTAAGGCGTGTCTCTGTGTTGAAATCCCTCCTCAATCCTTCGTCCAGCGGTTATCGACGAGGCGCCAGAGGCGGCGCGGGTTGGCGTCGCGGAGTTCGGGGGGGAGCGCCTCCTGCGGGAAGTTCTGGTAGCAGACGGGGCGCGCGAAGCGTTTGATGGCGGCCGTGCCGACCGAGGTCGTGCGCGCGTCGGTCGTCGCGGGGTAGGGGCCGCCGTGCTGCATCGCGGCGCAGACCTCGACGCCCGTGGGGAAGCCGTTGAAGACCAACCGCCCGGCCTTCTGCTCCAACACTCTGACGAGCCACGCGTACTCGCGCAGGTCTTCGGGCGTGCCGTGAATCGTCGCCGTCAGCGCGCCCTCCAACCCTTCGGCCACGCGCCGCAGCTCTTCAACGCTTTGACAGCCGACGACGAGAGTCGAAGGGCCGAAGACCTCTTCGCCCAACTCTCGTTTGTCGAGGAAGGTCGCGGCGTCGGTCGAGAAGACGCAGGCCGCGGCCTGCGTGCGTGATGCGTCGGCCGCGGCCCCACCCGCCTTTCGTTTGACTATCCTTTGCAGTCTTTCGACTCCCTCCTCGTAACCGCGGCGAATGCCCGCGTTCAGCATCGTGCCCGGCGGCGCCGCGGCGAACAGCTCGTCGGTTTTATCAAGAAACTTCCCGAACGCCTCACCCTGCACCCCGACGACGAGGCCGGGGTTGGTGCAGAACTGCCCCGTGCCGAGCGTCACCGACTGCTTCAAGCCTTCGGCGAACTCCGCGCCGCGCTCGCGCAGGGCGCCCGGCAGGACGAAGACGGGGTTGACGCTCCCCATCTCCGCGTAGACCGGAATCGGCTCCGGCCGGCGCGCGGCCGCGTCGAAGAGCGCGCGGCCGGCGCGGAGCGAGCCGGTGAACCCGACGGCTTTCGTCCGCGGGTGTTCGACGACGGCGAGGCTCACCTCCGGGCTCTGCCCCTGCACGAGCGAGAAGACGCCCGAAGGCATCCCCGCCTCTTCGGCCGCGGCGACGACGGCGCGCGCGACCAGCTCGGACGTGCCTGGGTGCGCGGGGTGCGCCTTCACGACGACCGTGTTGCCGGCGGCGAGCGCGGAGGCCGTGTCGCCGCCCGCGACCGAGAAGGCCAGCGGGAAGTTGCTCGCGCCGAAGACGGCCACGGGGCCGAAGGGGATGAGCATCCGCCGCAGGTCGGGCTTCGGCACGGGCTTGCGCTCGGGCTCGGCGCGGTCAATCGTCGCCTCGACCCACGAGCCTTCGCGCACGACGCCCGCGAACATCTTCAACTGGGCGGTCGTCCGCCCGCGCTCGCCCTTCAGCCTCTCGGAGGGCAGCGCCGTCTCGGCCCGCGCCGTCTCAAGCAACTCGTCGCCGAGCGCTTCGACGTTCCGCGCGATGGCTTCGAGAAAGCCCGCGACCTCCTCGGCGCTTTTTGCCCTGTACTGCTGAAAGGCGCGCGCCGCCGAGTCGAGCGCGCGGGCGACGACCGCGGGCGTCGCCTCGTGAAACTCCGGCCCGAACTCGCGCCCCTCGGAAGGGTTGAAGGCGCGGAACGTTCCGCCGTCGTCCCCGACCGGCCCGCCCTCGACGATGCTTCTGCCGTAAAGTTTCACTGGCATCCCTTCGCCTGCGTTTGAGAAAAGTTCAATCGCCTTCACGTTCTAACGCGCGCAGGCCCGCTTCGATGACGCGGACGATGCGGTCAACGTCGTAGACGACGCCGCGCCAGGGGCCGCCGCTCGCGTGCTGCAAGGCCGCCCAGAGCCGCGTGTCGGCGGGGAGCGCCGCGTCTGCGTGCAGGTCTGCGCGCGGCTCCCTTCGCATGAGTTCGTCGTCCGCCGGCTCGTACACGCCCGGCGCGCGCTCTTCGACGAGGTCGATGCTGCCTTCCAACTTCAACGTGTCAACGACGACGCGAATCATATCGCCGTCGAGCACCTTACCGACGGGGCCGCCGGCCAGCGCCTCCGGCCCGACGTGCCCGATGCAGGGGCCGCTTGAGACGCCGGAGAAGCGCGCGTCCGTGATGAGCGCGACCGAGTTTGCGTAGGGCATGTACTTGAGCGCCGACGTAATCTGGTAGACCTCCTCCATCCCCGCGCCCAGGGCGCCGCGGCAGATGAGCACGACGACCTCGCCGCCTTTTATGCGGTCTGCGCCGCGGCTCTTGATGGCGGCGATGGTGGCGCGCTCGCTCGTGAAGACGCGCGCCGGCCCCGTCAAACGATAAACGCCGTCCGGCCCGACCAGCGCGCGGTCGATGGCCGTGCTCTTGACGATGGCGCCCTGCGGCGCGAGGTTCCCTTTGACGTAAGAGATGGTGCTCGTCAGTCCGCGCCCGCGCGCGCGTTCCGGCGGCATGATGACATCTTCGGGGTCGATGCCTTCCGCCTCTTTCAGCCGCGCGCGAAAGACCTGCCGGCGCTCCGACGCGGCCCAGTCGTCCAACACTTCGCCTAAAGTCTTCCCGACGGCCGTCAAGGCACTCCCGTCAATCAGCCCGAGTTCCCTCAAGTGCAGCAACACCTCCGGCACGCCGCCCGCGAGGAAGACGCGCACGGTCGGGTGTGGCCCGTTCGGCAGAGCGTCCACGAGCCTTGGCACGCGGCGGTTCACCTCGATCCAGTCTTCGACTGTCGGCTGTTTCAACCCCGCCGCGTGCGCCACCGCCGGCAGGTGCAGCAGAAGGTTCGTCGAGCCGCCGAAGGCCGCGTGCGCGGCCAACGCGTTACGCACGGACGCGTCGGTCAGGATGTCGCGCACGTTGATTCCGAGTTCCCTCTGACGGAGCACGGCCCGCGCGGAACGGCGCGCCGCGTCGAGCCACACGGGCTGGCCCGAAGGCGCGAGCGCGCTGTGCGGGACGGAGAGGCCGAGCGCCTCGGAGACGACCTGCGACGTGGCCGCCGTCCCCAAGAACTGGCAGCCGCCGCCCGGCGACGCGCACGCGCGGCAGCCGATGTCGGCCGCCTCTTCGAGTGTTATCTGTCTGTTGGCGAAGCGCGCGCCGATGGTCTGCGCGCGCCCCGCGTCCTCGCCGTCGCTCGCGGGCAGCGTCACGCCGCCGGGGACGAGCACGACGGGCAGTCCGGGCGAGCCCGCGAGCGCCATCAACATCGCCGGCAGCCCCTTGTCGCACGTCGCCACCCCGACGACGGCCTGCCGCGTCGGCAAAGAGCGAATCAGACGCCGCAGGACAATCGCCGCGTCGTTGCGATAAGGCAGGCTGTCGAGCATCCCAGTCGTCCCTTGCGAACGCCCGTCGCAAGGGTCTGTGCAGTAGCCCGCGAAGGGGATGCAGCCCTTCTCTCGTAGTTCTTCCGCGGCGGCCTGCATCAGCAGGCCGACCTCGTAATGGCCCGTGTGATAGCCGAGCGCCAAAGGTCTCCCGTCGGGCAGACGAATCCCGCCCTGCGTGCTGAGGATGAGGACTTCGGGGCGGCGCAGCTCCGCAGGGTTCCAGCCCATCCCCACGTCCTGCGTCCAGCCGAAGAGGTCGCCGCTCGGCCGCTCAAACAGGTCGTGCTCCGTGACGGGCAGACTCCCCGCCGGCCCGGGCCGGGAGGAGACGACCCTGTAAACGTCGGGCGAGTCCGACTCGAACACACTCTCAGGCATCTCGGCGGGCCACCTCCCCGTTTTAAATTCAGAGAGGATTAAAACACAGGGACACAGAGTTCTTAAGAATTTCAAATTCGGAATTTCAAATTTGAAATTCTAACGGTGTAATATCCGGTCTCAACTTCAGGAGAGACCAACATGCTGAGGCGCAGCTTCATCAAGGGTTCAATCGGCGTAGCGGCCGGCGCCGTGCTGCACGACGCGACGCACGTTGAGGGGCAGGGGGCGGAAACTTCGAAGGAGCCGCGCCTGCGCTTCTCCGTCGTCGGCATCAACCACTCGCACATCCACGGACAGATCGGCGCCGTCGAAAGGGGCGGCGGCCAACTCGTCTCCTTCTACGCGAAAGAGCCCGACCTCGCCGCCGACTTCGCCAAACGCTACCCGCAGGCCCGCGCCGCGCGCGACGAGCGGGAGATTCTTGAAGACGAGTCGATCAAACTCGTCCTCAGCGCCGCGATACCCTCCGAGCGCGCGCCGCTCGGCGTCCGCGTGATGCGCCACGGCAAGGACTACATGGCCGACAAGCCGGGCATCACCACGCTCGAACAGCTCGCCGAGGTCAGGCGGGTGCAGAAGGAGACGCGCCGCATCTACTCCATCATGTACAGCGAGCGTTTCGAAAACGCGGCGACCGTCAGGGCCGGCGAGCTGGTCAGGGCCGGCGCCGTCGGCCGCGTCCTCCAGACCGTCGGGCTCGGGCCGCACCGCATCAACAACGGGCGGCGCGACCCCTGGTTCTACGACCGCAAACGCTTCGGCGGCATCCTCTGCGACATCGGCTCGCACCAGGCCGACCAGTTCCTCTTCTTCACGGGCTCGACCCGCGCCGAAGTGGTCGCCTCGCAGGCGGGGAACGTCCAGCACGCGCAGTGGCCTGACTTCGAAGACTTCGGCGACATGCTGCTGCGCGGCGACAGAGGGACGGGCTACGTCCGCGTCGATTGGTTCACGCCCGACGGCCTGAGCACCTGGGGCGACGGGCGCCTGACGATTCTCGGCACGGACGGCTTCATCGAAATCCGCAAGAACGTGGACATCGCGGGTCGGCCCGGCGGCAACCACCTCTTCCTCGTGGACAAGAAGGAGACGCGCCACATCGACTGCCGCGACGTACACCTCCCTTACGGCGAACAGCTCGTGGACGACGTCCTCAACCGCACCGAGACCGCCATGCCGCAGGAGCACTGCTTCCTCGCCACCGAGCTGGCGCTCAAGGCGCAGAAGCAGGCGCAGAGAGTCACCCTCGGAAAGACCGAACAATCATGAGAGTGCTGTTCATCGGCGGCACCGGCTTCATCAGCACGGCCGTCAGCCGCCTCGCGGTCAACGAAGGGATTGACCTGTACCTGCTCAACCGCGGGTTGAGGGGCGCCACGCCCGACGGCGCCCGCGGCCTGACCGCCGACATCAACCGGCCGGAAGAGGTTCGCGCGGCCCTCCGAGATTTGAAGTTCGACGCGGTCGTCAACTGGATCGCCTACACGCCCGAAGACATCGAGCGCGACCTCTCGCTCTTTAAAGGGCGGGTCGGGCAGTACGTCTTCATCAGCTCCGCCGCCGCTTATCAAAAGCCGCCCGCGCACTACGTCATCACGGAGGAGACGCCGCTCGTCAACTCCTTCTGGGACTACGCGCGCGGGAAGATCGCCTGTGAAGAGAGGTTGCAGAGGGCACACGCCGTTGAAGGTTTCCCCGCGACGGTCGTCCGCCCCTCGCACACGTACGAGACGAACTTCCCCGTCGCCGTCGGGGGCGGCGGCACCTACACGCTCGCCGCGCGGATGAGGAAGGGGCTGCCGATTATCGTCCACGGCGACGGCACTTCGCTGTGGACTCTGACGCACTCGGAAGACTTCGCGCGCGGCTTCCTCGGCCTGCTCGGCAATGCGGAAGCAATAGGTCAAGCCTTCCACATCACCTCGGACGAGGTGCAGACGTGGGAGCAGGTCTACCGCACCATCGCCGCGGCGCTCGGCGTGGAGGCGAACGTCCTGCACGTCCCGTCCGACTTCATCGCGCGCGTGGTGCCGAGGCTGGCGGGGACTTTGCAAGGGGACAAGAAGTGGAGCGCCGTCTTCGACAACGCGAAGATCAAGCGGTTCGTGCCGGGCTTCCGCGCGTCGATTCCCTTCGCCGAAGGGATTCGGAGGACGGTCGCGTGGTTTGAAGAGGACGAGCGGAGGCGCCGCGTGGACGAGTCTTTGAACGACGAGATGGATTTGATTGTCAGGTCTTACGCCGCGCTTGCGGGCTGAACGCCCGCCCGGCTCAGTGCGACTTCTGCGCCGCCTTCTGCAACTGCTCGCAGCTCTTCTTGAGCCGGCCGGTCAGCTCGATGATCCCTTCGAGGTCGCCGCGCGCCCGGGCCGACCACTGCGGGTTCACCACCCCGACGCTCTGGAAGCCGGGGTTACTCACGAAGCTGTTGACCAGCTTGTCGAGCGCGGCGAGCGAATCCTTCAGCCGCCCCGGCTCGATCAAGTCCGAAGACCGCGGGCGCTCCTTGTCGGCCTCCGGAAGCAGAAGGTTCTCCCTGAGGCGCCCGGCGCGCTTCCTGATTTCGGACGCCGCCTGCGCGACGAGCCTGAAGTCCAACTCCTCGCCCGCGGCCGACGACTGCGCCAGCGCGTGGTTGATGATCTGAATGCGTTCGAAGTCTTCGTTAATCTGCGCGACGGCCAGTTGGCGCGTGGGCTGAGGGGCGGGGCCGCGCGCCGCCATCTCCTGCATCTCGCGGAAGAGCAGGTCGCGCTCAAGGGTGCGCTGCAACTCGCTCTGCGTCGAGTTGGGACGCGGGCTCCGCTGTTGGCCGAGGCACAGGGGCGCGGCCAGGGCCGCCAGCGCGAGCGCCGTCAAGAGCCTTAGCGCGGGCTCAAACCTGAACTTCATGCCTCGCCGCCTTCCCGTCTGGTTGCAGATGCGCGCAGCTTACAACCCGGGGAAGAACTTAAGCAAGCAGTTGGCCGGCGGCTCAGGAGTTGACGCCGGAGGCGAGCATGCCGCCGTCCACGACGATGGTCTGGCCCGTGATGTAGGAGGCCGCGTCCGAGGCGAGGAAGACCGCCGCGCCCGCCACCTCTTCGGGGCGGCCGAAGCGGCGCATCGGCGTCCGCGTCAAAAGCTCGCGCCCGCGCTCCGTGTCGTCGAGGAGCTTCGAGTTCAGCTCCGTGCGGAAGACGCCCGGCGCGATGGCGTTGACGTTGATCCGGTCGCGCGCCCACTCGCACCCGAGGCTTCTGGTTAAAGCCACGACGCCCGCCTTCGAAGCGCCGTAGGCGGCGACCTCGTGAAAGGCCACGAAGGAGGAGAGCGACGCGACGTTGATGACGCGCCCGCGCCCGCTCTCTTTCAACGGCCGGTAGAAAGCCTGACAGGCGCGCAGCATCCCCGTCAGGTTCGTGTCCAAGATCGCCTGCCACTCCTCTTCGGAGACCTCCGCCGTCGGCGTGCGCGCGGTGCGCCCGGCCGCGTTGACGAGGATGTCCAACGCGCCGAAACGCTCAAGCACCGCGTCGCGCAGCGCGTCCAGAGACGCGCGCTCGCCCACGTCCGCCGTCCGTGCGAAAGCCTTGCCGCCGTTCCGCTCGATCTCTTCGCAGACCTCTTGCACAAGCTCGCCGCGCCGCCCCGCAGGGACTGTCCCGGCGCCCGCGCGCGCGAGCCCTAAGGCGATTGCCCGCCCGAGCCCCGACGTGCCGCCGACCACGACGGCCACGCGCCCCGTCAAATCCGTGATGTTCTCTGCCATGCTCTTCTCTACTCCGCGGCCAGGACTTCGACGGCGCGTGCCTCGCCCGCCTCGGCCCCCATGCCCACCCACGCGCGGAAGTTGCCCGAGAACATGCGCGTCACGTCGCGCTCGACCTCGGCGCGCGTGACGGCGCGGCCGCTCTCAAGCAGGCGCTCGTAAGAGTCGGCGAGGGCGTTTGCGATAGAGCGGCGCGAGTGCTTCCACTTGTAGACCAACTGTTCGAGGATGCGCGCGTCCGAGTGCTGCGGGATGAAGCTCGTCCCCAACAGCTCGATCCGCTCCGCGGTAATCTCGGAGACTATCGAGGGGTTGTTGAGGAACCACCAGCAGCCGAACGGCAGGAGGTTCGGGAACTTCCGCGCCGAGACACACAGCTCGTGCTGATTCTCGCGCGAGAGGAAGGTGGCGAGGAAGCGCACGTCCGCGTTCTCCGCGCACAGGCGCTCGACGGCCGACACGTCGGCGCGACCCACGCCGTCGCCCGCCATCCGCAGCGCCGGGTTGACGCCGCGCCGCACGCCGACCATCAGAGCGAAAGGCAGGCTGTGCTCGCGCGCCGTCGGCAAAACCACCTCGCGGATGACTCGGTCGCGCGCGTCCCCTCCGGGGTAGTTGAAATCGTCGGGCAGAGACACGGCCATGTAGAGCGGCCGCATGCGCTCGATCCAAACGTCTAAGAAGCGGCGCACCTCCGCGGCAGTCGCGCCGCCGAAGCCCGCGTCCACGCCGAAGCCGCGCCCGGCCAGCTCGGCCGCCGCGCTCTCCCACCCGTTAATCAAACGATCCATGCGGAGCGCCGCGCGGAAGCGCCGGTCGATCCCCCCATCGCCCTCCCAGACGCGCGCCTCCTGCGCGTCGAACGGGTCGTTGGTCATCACCACGTCGCTCACGCCCGCCAGCCCCAGCACGCGCCCGAGGTGTTCGGCCGCGTTCTGCCCGCGGAAGAACTCGCGCGCCTCGTGCAAGTCTTCGGCGGCCGTATCCAGGCCGAAGGCGTCGAGCACGGTGACGACCCCGCGCGCCGCCTCCGAGACCGGCGTGTTCTCGACAAACAGCGTCCGCCAGACGAGGTCGGCCTGCTCCGCCCTGGACATGCGCCAGAAGCTTTCGTAACTGATGCGCGCCGAGCGGAACGTCTCCGCGACGAGGTAGTGGTAAGTCAAAAGCTCGTCGATGCCCGACAGACTGAGCGCGCCGAACTCGGGGGCGTAGAGGTGCGTGTGCAGGTCGATGACCGGCGTCCGTTTGACGACCTCTTCGACGTGGCGGCGCAAGTCCGCCCTGTCGTTCAGGCGTGCGTGCGGCGCGGCCCCGAAGTCGAGACTGCTTATCGTCATCTCTCTCCCCCTTTCGAAAGGTCAGAAGCCCGCGGCGGTCGGCGTGCGCGAGTCTTCGGGGTCGGCCCAGCGGTTGTTCGGGATGGTCGGCGTCCAGCCCGGCCGGAGCGGGTCCTGGTCGTACGGGTAGCCGCCCAGACGTTTATAAGCTTCGGCGTACTCGGCCAGCTTGTCGCGGTCGAGTCGGACGCCGAGGCCCGGCCCGTCCGGCACTCTGATGGAGCCGCCCGCGTACTTGAAAGGGCCGCCCTCGATGATGTCATCGGTCAAATGATGGTAGTGCGCGTCGGCCGCGAACGAGAGGTTCGGGATGCAGGCGCCGAGGTGGAGCATCGTCGCCAGTTGAATCCCAAGCTCGCCCGAGGAGTGGACGGCGACGCCGAGCTGGAACGTCTCGCACACGCCGGCCGCCTTCACGCACGGGCGGATGCCGCCCCAGAAGGTCGTGTCGAGCAGAATCACGTCCACGGCCGTGTCCAAGACGTTGGCGGCCAACTGCTCGAAGTTGACGACGACGGTGTTCGTCGCCAGGGGCATCCGCACCTTCTCGCGCACGCGCCGCATGCCGTTCATGCCGTAGACGGGGTCTTCGAGGTAGTCGTTGCGTATGTCCTCTATCTGCTGTCCGAACCTGATGGCCCGTTCGGTTGACCAGACGCCGTTCGGGTCGAATCGAAAACTGTCGCCGCCTTTGCCAATCTCCGCGGCGAGCGCGCGGTAACATTCAAGCTCGTAGTCGGGGTGGAAGACGCCGCCCTTCAGCTTGTGCGAGGTGAAGCCGTGGCGTTCCTTCAACTCGCGCGCGAGCGCGACGAGCTGGTCGGCCGTGCGGACTTCGCCCGCGCCCGTCCGCGGGTTCGGGTAGCGGAAGAAGAGGTAGGAGGCGAAGGGCACGCGGTCTTGCAAACGGCCGCCGAGGATGTCGTAGACGGGCACGCCCCACTTCTGCCCGAGCAGGTCGAGGCAGGCGAATTCGAGCGCGGCTAAGACCTGCGTGCGGTTGTTGTAGAGCGAGGCGGTCGGGTTGGCGATGAGGAAGCGCATCTCTTCGAGGCGCGCGGGGTCGTGGCCGACGAGGTAGGACTTCATCGCGCGGAAGACCGCCTCGGCCGACTCGCCGCCGCCGCCCATCTCGCCGAGGCCCACGAGCCCCTCGTCCGTCTCGACCTCGATGACCGTGCGCACGAAGCGCCCCCAGTGGCACCCGTTGGCGTGCCTGAGCGGCGCCTCCAAAGGCACGGTGACTGTTGTTGCCCTGATGTCGGTAATCTTCATCTTAAGGATTGATTCAATGAATCAATTTCCAGGATGCTCTTTGCCTTGTACTCTTCGAGCGTCTTCTGCGGCGGCTCGACGCCGGGGGGCAGCGGGCGCTTCGAGAAGGTCTGGAAGTAGAGCAGGCAGGCGTCGCGCCAGGCAACGGCGTCGCGCTCCTGTATCTCAAGCTTGCGCTTGACGGCGGCGTGCAGCTCGGGGTCGATGACACCCGCGAGCGCGTCCCACTCCTTCCGCGTGGCGCGAACCCAATCGACGCCGCGCTGGTAGTGCAAAGCCAGCTCGTCCCACAGCGTCCGCCCCGAGCGCAGCTTTCTGTCCCAGGGGACGTGGTGGAACCAGAGCAGGTACTTCTCCGGCGTCGCGGCCGGGTCGGAGAAGACGGCGCGCACTTCGGGGCTGTACTGCGCGACGGCGTTGCTCCCCGTCGCCGTGCGGTCGAAGCCGATGCCGTTCAAGTCTGCCTTGTGGTAGTAGACGGGGTTCCAGTCGGGGCGGTCGAACTTGTTCTCCCACGGCGCGGGGCCGTAGTGGTGCCCGCCCCACATGATGTGGTGCAGGCCGAGCGGCGTCATGTAATCGACGACCGCCTCGCGCGATTCGAGCATGATGCGTGTGACGACGGCCAACGCTTTGGGCTCGCGCGTGAGCGTCATCTTCACCCACTCGTCCGCGATCTGTCTGGAAGGCGTGTCGGGGTTCCAGGCGAGGCGGCCGAAGGCGTACCAGTTCGCCTGCCCGAAGGGGTGGCCCGTCCAATTCCTGTCCGTGCCGGTGTTGGCGACGCCGGCCATGCCCGTGAGGCGCTGGCCGAAGAGGCTTCCGTCCAGGACTTTCGACACGGTCGAGCCGGGGCCTTTGACGCGCGTGTCGGAGTCGAGCACCTCGCGCCACAAAGGGGCGAGGAAGACGAGGTGGTTCGACTGCCCGAGGTACTCCTGCGTGATCTGCACTTCGAGCATCAACTGCGTCTTCGGCATCGCGCCGAAGAGCGGGTGGAAGGGCTCGCGCGGCTGAAAATCTATCGCGCCGTTCTTGACTTGCAAAAGGACGTTCGCCGCGAACTTGCCGTCGAAGGGTTGCAGTTGGTCGAAGGCCGCGGCGGCGCGGTCGTAGCCGGGTTTCGCGTCGTAGACGAAGGCGCGCCAGATGACGACGCCGTTGTGCGGCGCGAGCGCGGCGGCGAGCATGTTCGCGCCGTCAACGTGGTCGCGGTTGTACGTGCGCGGGCCGGGCTGGCCTTCGCTGTTGGCTTTGACGAGGAAGCCGCCGAAGTCAGGGATGAGTTTGTAAATCTCGTCCGCCTTCCTCTTCCACCACGCGGCGACTTCGGGGTCGAGCGGGTCGGCGGTCTTCAACCCGCCGAGTTCCATCGGCGCGGAGAAGCGCGCCGAGAGGTAGACGCGCACGCCGTAAGGTCTAAACACGTCGGCGATGGCCTTGGTCTTTTGCAGGTACTCGGCGCTGAGACTTTTGGAGTTGGCGTTGACGTTGTTGAGCACCGAGCCGTTGATGCCGATTGAGGCGTTGGCGCGCGCGTAATCGACGAGGCGCGGGTCAACCTTGCCGGGCAGCGCGTCCCAGTCCCACAAAGAGCGGCCGGCGTAGCCACGCTCGACGCTGCGGTCGAGGTTGTCCCAGTGGTCGAGCACGCGGATTTGCAAACGCGGCTTCTGACTCACGTCCAGTCTGTCGATGGGCTGTTCGGTCTGCAACAGGCGGAGGAAGTAGAAGGCGCCGTAGAGCGCGCCGACTTCGCCCTGCGAGGCGATGACCGTGACGTTGTGCCCGCCGAGTTTGACCGAGCGGATACGAAAGCCCTCGGGGCCGAGCGCGGCGAGTTGACGGCCCCAGCCGAGGTCGTCGATGAGGGGCGAACCCGAAGGCGTGCCCACGACCAGCGCGCCGTCGCCGTCGATCCTATTCGCGAACGGGATAGCGCTGTCGAGCAGACGCTCGCAGCCGCCGGAGAGTTCGACGCGGACGGCGTCGAGCGTCGGCGACTGCCCCTGCACGACAAAGGAGGTGACGCGCGGCCGGTAGTCCTTAGAGACGTTCGCGGGCAGATGGTCGTAGCGCAGCCACAGCCGATAGCCGTCATCTGCTTTGGCGTTTGAAACGGCGAGCAGTTGAAGTGCGAAGGCGAAGCAGACGAGTCCCAACGCGCCTGTTCGTCTACGTCGCTGATACGTCTTCTTCATTTTCCTTTAACGGTAACGGTAAAGCTTCACGCGCTGTATGTCGAAGCGGCCGGAGGGCAGGCGGATGTGGCGGCCCTGGTGCGTCTGGTCGCCGTTGAGCCAGCGGCCGGGCTGCCAACGCCCGTCCACGTATTTGCCTTCCTGCGCCGAAAGGATGCCGACCTGTGGCGCGCCCGGCGAGTCCGCGTCGAAAGTGATGACGAGGCCGGTGCCCGCGATGACGAACTCGTCCGGCCCGACGGCGACGACGAGCCCGCCGGTCGGCGCGTCGTTCGCCTGCGCGGGCGTGGCCGCGCCCGGGTTCGCCTGCGCCGCCGGTGTCGAACTCGGCCGCTCGTAGGTCACGTTCAGCCAGTACCCGCCCAGTCTCAAGCGCTGCGGCACGCGCTGCGGCTCGGAGGTTTCGGGGAGCAGCCCGGCCATCTCGCCCTTGCCCTGATGTTCGAGGATGAGCGGCGTCAGTTGCTCGACGAGGTCGTAGCCGGCCGTGAGCAAATCTCTCGGTTGTCCTTCCGCCGACTCGATGCTGAAGGGGCTGAAGCCGATGGCGTCGTGGCGGCCGAAGACGTAGAGCGCCTGCACGGCGTTGAGCGGCCCGAGCTGCACCTCGGGGATGAAGAGAGGATTGCCCGAGACCTGGTAGCGCCGCGCCCACTCGACGAAGTTCGGGAAGTAGATGTCGGGCGCGAGGAAGTCCACCTGCGGCGCGGCGGCGCGCCACACGTCGAGGAGGTGCGGCAGGGGGCCGGCGCTCGGGTACTGGCCGGGCTGGTAGCCCGGGCGGATGAGCGCGGCGTTGACGTACATCGGGAGGTTCAGCTCGGCCTTGCCCGCCTCGGTCACGCGGTTCGTGTAGCGCGCGAAGTGCCACGCCATGAAAAGCTCGTCCGTCGCGGGGCCGCGCCCGAAGACCTCCTCCCAACTGCCGCGCGTCTTCCACCCGGCGGCGCCCCACGCCGCGCGCAGCTCGGGCTGTAGCGTCTCCTTATTCTTCTCCAAGTAAGAGATCAACTCCTGCGGCACCGGCCCGTTGAAGAGCTTGTCGGCGGCGGCGCTGCGGTCGCGCGAGTCGGGGATCATGCCGATCTCGTTCTCGACCTGCACCATGATGACCGTGTGTTCGCGCCCGTCCACCTCGCGCACGTGGCGCATCAGGGCGGCGAAGGCGCGCGCGTCCGCCTTGACGTTCTCCTCGTTGAAGGGCGAGAGGATTTCCATGCCGCGCCCCGCCGCGTCCTCCGCGCGCGGGAAGCGCCGCTGGTCGGTCTTCACCCACGCCGGCGCGTAGCAAGACATGCTGTTCTTCCAAGAGGCAAACCAGAGGGGCACGAGCCTCAGCCCGTTCCGCCGCGCGTCGCGAATCAGCCCGTCAAACAGCTCGAAGTCAAACTTGCCCTCGGCCGGCTCGATCAGCTCCCAGTAGACGGGCATGACGACCGTGTTGAGCTTCATCGCGGCGAGCTTCGGCCACACGCCCCGCATGTATTCGAGGCTCGAAGAGCTGGAGTTGCCCAGCTCGCCGCCGCGGACGAGGAAGGGGCGGCCGTCCACGACGAGCTGCGTCGCCGTGCCCTGCCGGCGCAGGTGCGGCAGCGCCGACTCTTGCCTCGCGCACACCGGCGGCGCGCAGGCAGACAGCAGCACGCACGCGGCGGCGAGCGTAAAGCCCCCGCGCTTCACGCGACGCGTGAAGCGGCGACCCGGTAACGTGTGAGTCATTGAAGGTGATTCTACCCGACGCGCATCCGCCGGGGCGAAAAAAGGCGGAGCGGCCCGCCGAGGAGAGAACGGGCCGCTCCGCGTTTGTCGCTTTAGAAGGACAGGCGGGCCGCCAGACGCAAGGTGCGCTGCGCGGTGCCCGTCGTCGCGGTGATGAAGCCGAACGTGCTCGGGTCGGAGATGTTCGCGTTCGGGTTGGCGAAGTTCGGATGGTTGAAGGCGTTGAGCGCTTCGAGGCGGAGTTGCAGGCTGAGCGACTCCCGCAGCGGGAAGCTGCGGAACAAACTCAGGTCGAGGTTTTTAAACCCCGGCCCGCGCAGGTTGTTCCGGCCGGCGCTGCCGAAGCGCGCGCCCGTCTCGGGGGCGAAGGCCGTCGTGTCGAAGTACAGGTTGCCCAGCCCGATGCCGTTCAGGTAGCGCACCGTCGGCAGGATTTGGTTGGGCACCTGGCTGCTCCCGGCGGCGTTCAAATTCGGCGCCGTGTTCTGCACGACGTAGAAGGGCGTCCCGCTCATCAGGCTGAAGAGGCCGGTCAACTGGAAGCCGCCGAGCAGACGGCTGCCGACGCCGTCGCTCAGCCAGCGCTGCGACTTGCCGAGCGGCAAGTCCCAGACGAAGTAGCCCTGGAGGTTGTGCGGCCGGTCATAGCCCGCGGGGCCGCGGTTGCGCTCGGCCTCGGGCATGTACTGGATGCGCGGGTTGGCGTCGTTGTCGGCGTAGTTGATCGCCTTCGAGAAGGTGTAGGCGAGCCCGAAGAGCGAGCTCGTCCAGCGGCGGTTGAGCGTCGCCTGCAAAGAGTCGTAGGTCGTCGTCCTGTAAGGCTGAATCGAGTTGATGTCGGCGACGATGCGGACGGGGTTCCCCGCCGCGTCGGTCGTGAAGAGCGGCCGGCCGTTGTTGCCCGTGCCCGGCGCGCTGGCGTTGATGTTGATGAAGCCCATCTGGCCGACCGCGCGCGTGCCGACGTAGCCGACCGAGCTGGTGAAGCTCAACGGCAGTTGCCGCTCGACGATGAAGTTGAAGGAGTGAATCTCCTTGCGCATCGGCGTGGCCGGGTAAGTCGTCGTGCCCGTGTTCGACGGCAGGCGCAGGACGCCCTGCGACAGGTCGGGCGGGGCGTTCGGGTTGATGAGCCCGTTCCGCAGCGTCGTGACGGGGAGGAACGAGTTGGTCTGGTTGTTGAAGCTCGGCGTCGGCATGGCGAAGAGGTTGACGACCGGGTAGGCGTTGCGGAAGTCGATGAAGGGGCGCGGGTCGGCCGACTGGCCGTAGCCGCCGCGCAGCACCGTCTTGTCGTTCCAGCGGTAGGCGAAGCCGATGCGCGGCAGGAACTGCCCCGGCCCCGAAGCAGCCCCCGTGTCCTCGGGCACGCCCGTCAGCCCGCCCGTGTAGACGAGGCCGGTCGCGGGGTCGAAGCGGTTGATGCCTGTGTTGTCCTTGGTCGGGAACGGGTAGCGCTCCCAGCGCAGGCCGTAGGTCAGCGTCAACTTCTGGTTGACCTGCCAGTGGTCGCGCGCGTAGAGCGCGTAGGACTTCATCCGCAAAGAGTTCGGGTTCCGCAGCTGGTCAACCTTGCCCGCGCCGCTCGGCAGACCCAGAAGGAAGTCGGCCCAACTGTTGAAGCGGTTGGCCGCGGTGCCGCCTTGCAAGGCCGTGATGTTGCCGCTGAACTGGAACGTGCCGCGCACGGTCTGGAAGGTGCCGCCCTGCGGCTGGAAGTGGTTGAGCTGCTGGTTCTGGTAGTCGCCGCCGAAGCGGAAAGAGTGCGAGCCCCTCAGCCACGAGACGTTCGAAGAGCCGACGTACTGGTTATCGCGGAAGATGAACGGGTTGCCGGTGTTCGAGTTCCCCATGTTCGCCCAGTTGGAGACGTTGAAGAAGGGGATGCCGGCCTGGAGCGGGTCGGTGCCGTTGGTGCCGGGAATCTTCAGCACGTCGAGGCCGAAGTTCGTGCCCGAGACCACGTCGGGGCCGGCCGCGCCGAGGCGCTGGCGCGTGTAGCCGAAGTTGGCGTCGAGGAAGAGCGACCCGCTGAAGGTGTAGGTGCCGCCGAGGCCCGCGACCTGCACGCGCCCCGTCGCCTCGCCCAACTGGCCGCCGTTGATGGCGTCGCCGCCGGCCTCGCCCAGGATGGGCGGCTCGGTGATGAGCGTCGGCGAGAGGCTGTAGCGCCCGAAGACCGTCATCTTGTCGGACGGATTCCAGTTGATCTTGGAGTCGATGTTGTTGCGGTTGAACTCGGCCGTGCCGTTCGTCAGGTAGTTGTTGACGAAGCCGGTGCCGTTGGGGAGTGGCAGCCGCTTAATCAGTTCGAGTGCCGCGAGGTCGATGCGGGCCGCCGGGATGGTGTTGTTGGGGAACGGCGTGCGCAGCGCGGGGTTGGCGTTCGAAAGCGGGTCGTAGATGGTCGCGCCCCCTTCGGCCGCCGTCGGGAAGTGAACGTTGCCACTCGCGTCGGGGCGGAGGCTGGCGGGCGCGATGCTCACCTTGTTGTCGCGCGAGAGGTTCCGGCGCGTGGTGCGCTCGAAGTCCGTGAAGAAGAAGAGTTTGTTTTTGACAATCGGCCCGCCCACCGCGTAGCCGAACTGCGTCAGCAAGTCCTTCGGGTTCTGCGGCGAGGTCTGGAAGTGGTTGCGCGCGGCGAGGCGGCTGTTCGTGTGGTAGACCCAGCCCACGCCGTGGAAGTCGTTCGTGCCCGACTTGATGATGACGTTGACGGCCGCCCCGCCCGCGAGCCCCTGCTCGGCGTCGAAGGCGTTCGTCACGATGTTGACCGACTGGATGGCCTCGGCCGGCGGGACGTAGGCCGTGTTGGTCGGGAGCCACGGATAAGTGATGCTCGACCCGTCGATCTTCGTGTTGTTCTGGAGGCGCGAGACGCCGTTGACGTTGAACGAGATCGAGCGTTGCGGGCTGCCCGCGGCCGAGTTCTGCTCGCCGGAGAGCACGGCGCCCGGGACGATCTGCATCAGGCTCTGGTAGTTCCGGCCGGCGCTGCCCGCGATGGGCAGGTCGTTGACCTGGCGGGCCGTCTGCGTGACGTTCACGTCGGCGCGGTCGGTCTGGAGCGCGGTCGCCGCGTCGGCGTTGACCGTGACGGTGTCGCTCACCCCGCCCGGCTGGAGGGTCAGGTCGAGGCGGCGGACGTTGTTGACCTCGATGTTGACCCCCTCGGAGACGGACGTGGTGAAGCCCTTGCCCCCGATGGTGACTTTGTAGACGCCCGGCAGGAGGTCGCTGAACTGGTAGATGCCCTCCTCGTTGGTCGTCGTCTCCTTCGAGACGTTGGTGCCGGTGTTGAGGGCCGTGACGGACGCGCCGGGCACCGCCGCGCCCGCCGAGTCGGTGACGTTCCCCGTGAGCGAGCCGTAGAGCACCTGCGCGCGGGCCGCCCCGGGCAGCGTCAGGGACGTGACGGAGAGGACGAGCGCCCAGGCCAGGGCGACGAACCGCCCGGAATCTTTGTGCGACTTAATCCCCAGACGATTTGGCCGCCGGTCTCGACGGCGCTCCGCGGGACGCGTAAAGGCTTTAGTAAGCTGAAACATCTCTCTCCTCTCCTTTCAGGACTTCGGTCGAGACCCGCCTCTCGGGACTCTTCGGGCTGAAATCGGAACGGAACCCTTTGAAAACCCTCTGGAATGAACTGCCTGACTAACGCCGTGAAGATCGCGATGGGGCGGATAAAACGTACTGCCTCAACGACTTGAGAACCTGTCTTGCGGTGGTGGCTGACGGATGAAGCGAAATAATTGGCTTTACTTTTAGCACCCAAACTTTTAACATTAACCGGATGCCATTAAGTTCGAGGGCACAACAATACCTGCCGCAAGCTATTTTGTCAACAAAATGTTCCTTCCAGCCCGTGTTTGACCCTTTATCTAAGAGCTTGTGAGGCTGCGGGCGGAGTTAAAAAGCTCTTGCACCACTGTTAATCGGCCTCACCCTGCCGGCGCGAACAGAGATTTCAAGCGATTAAAGGCCGGAAAGTCTGCTCAGTTTTGTTCGGGGCGTGACCGAAAGCGGGCGGTTATTGTAGAGTAAGTGTCTTTGTCGAACCACCCGGCTGAGCGAGTGCCATGCGGAAAATCAACCTGTCCAACTTCCAGGTCGCGACGAGCGAGACGGCGCGCGACATCAACCGGCGGATTCTCCTCAACCTGATACGCACGCGCCAGCCCATCTCGCGCGCCGATTTGGCCCGTTTTTCGGGACTTCAGCGCAGCACCGTCTCCTCCATCACCGAACAGCTCATCTCCGAACAGTGGATCACGGAGGGCGCGCTCGGCCACGCGCCCAGGGGCCGCAAGCCGCGCTTCCTGCACCTGAACAACGAGCGGGCCGGCATCATCGGGGTTGACGTGCGCCCGCGCCTGACGACCCTCGCGCTCACAGACCTCAACGCCCGCATCCTCACGCAGGACTCGCTCCCGACCCCCTCCGACCCGCAGACTTTTCTGAAAGGGCTGGCCGAGCGCATACAGAACATGCGCCGTTCTCAGCCGCAAATCTACTGCGAAGGGATCGGCGTCGGCCTGCCCGGCCGCGTAGACCCCGGGACGCAGCGCCTCGTCTTCGCGCCAAATCTGGGCTGGCAGGAGGTTGATATCAAACAGGCGCGCACGGTGGACATCAAGGGGCCGCTCGAAGAGGCCACCGGCATCCCCGTCGAAGTCGATAACGCGGCCAACTCCTGCGCGCTCTTCGAAACCTGGTACGGGAAGCACTCCGAAGGGGTGCACGACCTCATCGCCCTGACAGTCTCCGAGGGCATCGGGACGGGCATTATCGCCGGCGGCGAGCTTTTAAGGGGCGCCACGGGGCTGGCCGCGGAGTTGGGTCACGTCTCCCTGAACGAAGACGGCCCCGTGTGCCGCTGCGGCAACAGGGGCTGCTGGGAGGTCTACGCCTCGAACACGGCGGCCGTCGATTACTACACGCGGATTACGACCGCCGCGCGCTCCGAACGGAATTCACAGGAGAACGGCTCGGCCCCGACCTTCGACTCGCTTCTGCGCCTGTGCGAACAGGGCGACCCGAAGGCCACGGAAGCCATCGACCGCCAGGCGCACTACCTCGGCGTCGGCCTCGCCATGCTCATCACAGGCTTCGCCCCGAGCCTGATCGTCGTGGCCGGGGAGGTAACGCGCGTCTGGACGAGAATTGACCCCATCATCAACCGCATCATTATCGAGAAGTGCCAACAGCCTTCGGCCACACGCATCACACCCGTGGACGAGCTGGCCCACCCGCGCCTGCGAGGGGCGATAGCGCTCATTCTCCAAAAGCACTTCGTCGCCCCGTCCGTCGCCTAATTAACGGCGCGTTATATTGTTGTAGTCGCGAACTAAAGGCAACCGGAAATCCGGCTTATAGAAGCTGGCGGCCGCACCTACTTTCTGGCGCTCGGGTCGCCGGTGGGCGGCGGCGCATGGTCTTCTTTGGCGGGCGGGCCGAGCAGTTCGTTGAGGATGGGTTTTATCGCGTCGGCCCAGACCTGGTAGCCCTTCACGTCGAGGTGCAGCATGTCCCGGTTGGTCATCCCTTCGTACAGCCTGCCCCCGGCGTCGGCCAGCCTGCCGTTGATGTTGACGTACCTGATTCTCTTCCCGTCGGCGAGCTTCGCCATCCGCCTGTTGATCTCGTCGATGACGGGCATCACGGCCGTGTTGTCATTCCGCGGGGTGATGCCCATGAGGATGATGGTGGACTTGGGCGCCTTCCGTCGGCAGAGGTCGAGGATGGCCTTGATGCCGCGGGGAACGTCGGCGACCCGCGGGTCTTCAGGCCCTTGCGGGGAGGTTCTGCCGACGTTGTTCGTGCCGGCCAAGAGGACGATGACTTTGGGGTTGACGCCGTCCAGCTCGCCGTTCTCCAGACGCCAGAGGATGTTCTGCGTGGTGTCGCCGCCCCAGCCGAAGTCCGCGGCGTTCCAGCCGTAGAAGTTCTGCCGCCAGTTCTCAAGGAACGTCCGGTACTGCTCGTCGCTTGTGCCCCAGCGCCGCGTGATGGAGTCGCCGAGAAAGTAAACGTCAATCCGCCCCTTCTTCCTCTTCTCCAAAAGCTCCGCGTGCGCGAGCATGGAGTTCTGGTCGGGGCGCGGGACGGGCCGGTCGGCGGGCGGCGTCTGGGTTTGGGTTAAGTCGCTATTGGGTTTCAACGCGCCTCCGTGGACGAGCGTGTTCAGCCACTCGGCCGAGCGCGTAGTGAAGGGGCGCTGCTGGGCGGGCGTGGCCTGGTGGTTGTGCGGAGATTCGATCATGGGGACGGCCTCTTTCGGCCCCTTGATTTGATTAAAGGCGATCCAGATGCCGACCGGCGGCGTGACCGTGTCCACGAAGCCCATGGCGACCAGAGACGGGACTTTAATCCGCGGGGTGAAGTTGACCGGGTCGAAGTAGAGCGCGGTCTTCAAGGCCCGCGGGTCGTCGGCGGGCCAGTTCGGGTAGCCCGACGCGCGGCCGTGCAGCGGGCCGTTCGTGTCGCAGCCGGCGGGCTCGTTGACGACGACGTGCGTGACCTTCGGGTGGAGCCCCGCGACGGCGAGACCCTGCTGGCCGCCCATGCTCGTGCCCAGCACGACGAGCGTCCGGCCGTCCCAGTCCGGACGGCCCGCGAGGTAGTCCACGGCGCGGTAGTCGGCCAGGTACATCTTTAAGAAGTAGCTCGTCTCGCGGTCTTCGCGGCCGATGGTCTGGTAGTTCTTCAGCTCCTGCGGGAGCGCGTCGTAGTAGGACTGCGGCTCTGTGGGCAGCACGTCGTGCGGCTCGATGTTGAGCGCGAGCCAGCCCTCGGCGGCGCGGTCCGTGACCCACTGCTTCTGCAAAGGGTAAGGCCCGCCGGCCCACTGGAGGATGACGAGCGCAGGGAACTTGCCCGGCCGTTTCGGCTTCGCAAGCTGACCGTAGACGTGCCCGCCGCCGACGTTGTCCATCCTGATTATCGAGTACTCCACGTCGGCCCGGCCGCTGTCCGAGGGGGTGAGGATGGCGTTCTCTGGGACGGCCTTCAGCGCCTTGATTTTCGAGGCCCAGAAATCGTCGAAGTCCGCCGGGCGCGCGACGGAAGGCTGCAACCTCTCCGGCGCCACGGCCGCGCCGAGGGCGAGCGCGGCGCCGCCCGGGGTCGAGACCTGCACGTAGACCATCGCCGGCTCGTCCAGCGTGGTTTCAATGACGGCGCGCCCCGAAGAGAAGTCGAGCGCCCCGGTCTTAATCAAGTCCTGGTTGTTCTTCCTGACGGCGTACGTGTAGCCCGCGGCCGGGGCCGAGCCCGGCGGCAGCGCGGCCGTCCAGCCGACCTTCTCGCCGACGGCGTAGATGCCGCTCGCCTTGTACGGCGTGAACGTCGGTGGCTGCTGCGCCGGGCAGAGGTGCGCGGCGAGGAGGACGAAGACAGAAGCGGTGACGACCGTCCGTGCAAGATGTCTCAACGGGTTCATGTTTCAACCTACGCGGATTTGTTTTCGCCCTTCCCGACCACTTTCCAGTAGAGGTTGTAGCGCTCGTGCGCGACGCGGTTGAAGGGGATGAGGCTCACGTCCTGGGGGCGGCCGACGCCTTTCGTCTGGAACGTCAGCGGCTCCCCGGCCGAAGGCTTAATCCGGCCGACGACCTCCCCGACGTCGCCGACCAGCACAGGCACCTCGACCTTGTCGTTCAGCACGTCGCCGTAGGTGCGCTCGTTGACGATGATGTCCGCGCCCGGCGTTAAGCCCTCCCGCCCGAGCCTGCCCGCGAGGACGAGCGGCCCGTACGTGAAGGCGACCACGTCCGCGTGCCCGTGCAATGCTTCGGCGCGGAGCGACATCGGCAGGCGGACTTCGACCGTGTCGCCGTCGCGCCACACGCGCTTCAGAGCGACGTAAACGCCCGGCCGCCGGGAGGTCGTATGCGGGCGTCCGTTGATGAGGATAGTCGCGACGTTGCACCAGGAAGGGTGTCGGACGTTCAGAGTCAGACTCTGCGGCCTTCGGACATTCAGCCGCAGCCGCATCCTCTCCTCCTCTGGAAAGCGCGTCGTCTGCGTGACCTTCAATCCCTTCTCTTCCCAGTTCAGAATGGACGGGATGAAGAGGTTGACGTGGAGCGCGTCGTCGCTTCCGAAGTAGATCGAGTCGCCGTACTTGGCGTGGTTCTCCATCCCGGAGCCGGTGCAGCACCAGAACGAGTCGGTCGGCGTGCAGTAGAGTTTCAAATACCCCGGGCGCGTCGGCTGGAAGTAGGTCAACATCCCCGAGTCTGGGTCTTGCGAGCCGAGGATGGCGTTGTAGAGGGCGCGCTCGTAGTAGTCGGCGTAAGCGGCCGTTGGGTCGAGCGCGAAGAGGCCGCGGGTCAGCTTCAGCATGTTGTAGGTGCAGCACGTCTCCATCGTCTTGGCCGACGAGAGGTGCTTGAGGAAGTCGGCGGGCGGGAAGAAGTGTTCGTTGTCGCCGTTGCCGCCGGTGGCGAACGTGCGGTTGCCGACGACCGTCCGCCAGAAGAAGCGGGAGGCCGCGCCGTACTCCTCGCGCCCGGTCAGCTCGTAGAGCCGGTTGAAGCCGATGACCTTCGGGATTTGCGTGTTTGAGTGGAGCCCGTCCAGCGTGTCGCGCCCCGCGGCGAGCGGGTCGAGCAGCGCGCGGTGGCAGAAGCGCTCGGCGAGCGCGAGGAAGCGTTCCTCGCCCGTGAAGGCGTACACGTCGGCGAGCACTTCGTTCATCCCGCCGTGCTCCGTGTCGAGCATCCTTTGGAACTGTGCGTCGGGGATGTCGCGCGTGAACCCGACGGCCCAGTCCGAAAGCTTCAAGAGCACTTCGAGCGCCGCACGGCTGTCCGCGTGCAGGTGTGCGTCGCGCAGGCCGGCGAAGACCTTGTGCATCGTGTACCAGGGCACGCCGACGAAGCGCTTTGCGTCCACGACGGCGCGCAGAGAGTTCTCGCCGTCGGGGAAGGCGCAGACGAGGCCGCTGCGGCCCGCCTCCTGACACTCGCGCAGTTCGGCGACGATGTAGTCCGTGCGCCGCTTGAGCTGCCCGTCGCCGGTCGCCGCGAACATGAGCGCGCAGGCCGAAAGGTAGTGGCCGAGCGTGTGCCCCTGGCAGCGGATGCCGACCCAGGGCTCCTGCGACTCCCAGCCGCCGTAGACCGGCGCCTTCGGCCGGAGCCCCGCGTTGACGCGGAAGTTGTGCAGGAGGCGGTCGGGCTCAAGCCGCAAAAGGTACTTCGCGTCGAGCGCCTGTGCGCGCCGGAACGGCCCGTCGAGCAGACGCACGTCGGCCGGGCGGAAGGGGGTCGCGCGCGGGTTCACGGCGCCTTTCACTTGTTCGGAGAGACTGTGCGATTCGGCCGAGGCGAACGCCGCGGGGAAGGCCGCGCCGAAGGCGGCGGCCACCGCTGCCGCGCCGGCACTCCTCAACAGCTCGCGCCGCGTCAGGCGTTCTGCGTCGTCGGCCGGCGGACGTTTACGCTCTTCTTGCTTCATGGCTTTGCCCGACAGTTCAGAGTCGGGACTAAGATACCGAGGTTGACTCGGTCACCGCAATCAGAGCGCGGGCGTCTTCTCGAATCGGAAGACCGTGGTTCACTCGGACGGGACTGAAAGCCGGGAGCGCGGGCATCCCTGCCCGCCATGAGCGCGAAGGCGCGAAAGCAAAGAAGCACCATCACTCAACCTTGAGTGATGGTGCTTGACGACTAAGCGTGCTTGGGCACGCTTCGGCGGGCAGGGATGCCCGCGCTCCCGGCTTCAACGACCGCCGCTCAAGAGTTGGTGCTGTGTGTCGGAGCCCTTCGGCTGTGCGCCGCCCGCCTCCTTCTCCTCCGCCTTCTTCTGCGTGTAGACGTAGCTGTCGCGCGCCTGCACGACGAGTTCGGGCCGGCCGACCTGGACTTTGATCTGGCGCCGCTCGCCGTTCTTCCCCGCGGCCTTCGGGTAGTAGCCGATGCTGTACTGGCGGCGCAGCCCTTCGGCCACCCACTCGAACGCCTGCGAGACGTTGATGACGGAGTTGCCGCGGTACAGGCGCCCGCCCGTCCTCATCGCCAGCTCGTTGAGGTAGGCGTCGCCGCGCGCGTAGCGCCCCTGGCGGTCGCGGACGCTGACGGGCACGGTCACGAGCGAGGTGTCCACTCGCACCACTTCGCCTTCGACCACCTCGGCCTGCGCGTCCGCCGCGGGCGGGGCTTCGACGCCCCCTTGATTCCCTGCCGACGGCTTTTCGGCGCGGGCGTAAAGAATCGGTCAAGGGATGGTAAAGATTTGTAAATCCGCGGCGCGGGGTGTTACAGCCGGCCGTTGCACTTCGGGCTCCCGCACCGGCAAGGGAGCTTGCCTTCGTGGTGGGTCTCGCCGTAGTCGCACGTCACCTCCTCGCCGGCCTCGACGCGGCGCAGCGCGTAGAACTCGACGTGCCCTTTGTAACGCCGCATGAAGGCGTTCGGCTCGCACGAGTGGTTGACGTAGCCGAAGGGGCCGCCCGCGCGCGTGGCGTCGAGCGCCGTGCCGTCGCCGAACTCCACGATCTTGATCGACTCGCCGGCGGCGCGCGCGCGACGCCTCGCCTCGCGCTCGGTGATGATCTCGCCGCCCAGCTCGCCTAGCTTCCTCCGCGCGGGGCAGGCCGAGAGCGCGAAGAGCCCGCGCCCGTGAATCCGGCTGCGTCTGACTTGGAAGTTTGGTCTCTGCAAGCGTCGGGATTATAGGCGCGCGAGTCCGCGCCGCCAAAAGAGGATTCGAAAAGTTGTTGACGCGCGCCAGCGGCGCGCATACATTACACGCCCCATCTCCCGGCGAGCTAATCCGGTAAAAAAGGAGACGCGAATGAGAGCAGCCGCCCTGTGTTTGGTCATCCTGTGCGCCGCGCCGGCCGTCCTCGCGGCGCGGCAGGATGACGAGTTAAAAGTCCCCGCCGAAGTCCGGCCGTTCGTCGAGAAGGGCTCGAAGGCCATCGCGGTCGAAGCGGCCGACCTGAACGGCGACGGCCGCGGCGACTTCCTCCTCGTATTGGAGAGGGAGAACCCCGCGAAGGATGCCGACGACTTCCCAATCAACCAGCGCCCGCTCTTAATTCTCGTGCGCGGCGCGGACGGCAAACTGTCCGAGGCGAAGCGCAACGAGCGCGTCGTCATGTGCTCGCGGTGCGGCGGCGTCTTCGGCGACCCGTTCGACAGCGTCACGGCCAAGCGCAACACCTTCACGGTAAACTTCTACGGCGGGAGCAACTGGCGCTGGGCCTACTCCTACCAGTTCAACTACTCGCGCCTCGACAAGACCTGGCAGCTCGTGCGCGCCGAAGAGACCAACTACCACACCTCCGACCCCGACAAGATGAAGACGAAGGTCTTCATCCCGCCGAGGGACTACGGCAAGATCGACATCGCCGCCTTCGACCCCGAGAACTATAAAAGGAAGACGAAACGGAGGGGCAGGAAGTAGACGGGAGGGCGCGCGGGTCAGGTGCGGTGCTGCGGCGTGTTCACCGTGAGGCGCGTGCGCATGCGCTGCTGCCAGCGGCTGCGGACGGGCTCGACCGTCTCGAACTGCGTGACCGTCTCGGCGAAGCTCTCGCCGCCCATCTGCCGCAGCTTGAGGTAGAGCAGCGCCATCGTGATCGAGGTCAGCGGGACGACGACGATGTTGGCGAGCGGCGCGATCAAGGTCGAAAGGCTGCGCACGCTGAAGACCACCTGCGCGTGCGTGTTGGCCTGATGGTCGCCCGCGAGGGCGCCCGTCACCCCGCCGATGATCATCGGGAGGCAGAGCTGCAACGCCGTGAGCGCGATCACCGTCCGCCACGAACGTCCTGCCAGCGCCCGTGCCCTCAAACGCGCCGCCTTCCCCTCCAGACCCTCCAACAGAATCACCGGCGCGTAGACCGCGTAGCGCACCGTCATCACCAGCCCCGGGACGACGAGCAGCACGTACCCGAGTATGATGCGCAGCGTCACGGCGAGGCTCGTCTTCAGATAAGGCCGGAGTCGCCGGCGCAAAAAAGCCAACGCCGTCCGCAGCCGCAGCGGCCTGAGCGGCGCGACGTGCAACTGCGTCACCACCAGCGCCGTCATGCCGACGATGAAGGCCGCCGAGAGGAAGTTGATCGCCATCTGCACGAGCCCGAGCAGAAGCCCCCCCGTCAACTTCAGGGCCAGCGGCATCGTCTGCTCATACGCGGCGAAGAGGAGCAGGACGGGCAGCAGCAGCAGCACGGGGACGTGCGCCACGAGCGAGAGGCGCATGAACTTCGGGAAGTGCTCGCTGTAGAGCGCGAACGCGCGGCGCAGGAGCGAGCCGACGCCGTCGGCGTTCGCGCGCAGCTCGTTGGCGAAGGCGGCGGCCGTCGGCGGGCGCCGGGCGGGCTCCTTCTCAAGCGCCGACATGACCACGCCCGCGACGCGCTTCGGCACCTTCGGGTTGCGCTCGCGCAGGTGGGGCGGCGCGCTGCCCGTGTGCTGCTCGATGACCTTCAGCGTGTCGCCCGAGAAGGGCGGCTCGCCGGCGAGCATCTGGTAGGCGATGACGCCCAGGCTGTAGATGTCGGCGCGCGCGTCGAGCGGCTCGCCCTTGCACTGCTCGGGCGACATGTAAGAGGGCGTGCCCATGACCGCGCCGACGCGCGTCAGCCCCGCGGCCGCGTGGGCGGTCGTCCGGGGCCGCCCCGCGGGGCTCGTGCCGGCCGCGCCGCGCAGCGTCCCGCCGTCGAGCAGCATGGTCTGCACCGCGTCGGCGCCCGCCCCCTCTTCGTCGGTTTGGATGAGCGTGTCGGCGGCCAGGTCGGCCGAGTCGGTGTGCGGCACGTAGAGGGAGACCGGGCGCTCGCCGTCCGCGGCCGTCGTGAGCGTCGGCGTCAGCCCGAACGACGCCGGCTCGCCTTCGGACGCCGAGACCCCCGGCGCGCCCCCGCCGGCCAGCTTGGCGATGCCGAAGTCGAGCACCTTGACGCGGTAGCCGCCGAGGCGGTTCGGCTCCAGCCAGATGTTGTCGGGCTTGAGGTCGCGGTGGACGATGCCCTGCTGGTGCGCCTCGTGCACGGCCGAGCAGACCTGTTCGAGGATGTCCACCGCCCAGTCGAGCGGCAGCCGCCCCTCTTCGGAGAGCACGTCGCCGAGCGTGCAGCCGTCGAGGTACTCCATCACGAGGTAGGCGAGCGTCTCGGCGTCGGCGCGCGCGAAGCCGAAGTCGGTCACGTCCACGACGTTCGGGTGGCGCAGGCGGCCCGCCGCCCGCGCCTCGCGCTTGAAGCGCTCGACGAACTCCTCGTTGCGCATGAACTGCGGCGCGATCAGCTTGAGCGCGACGAAGCGATCCGTGCCGAGGTGCGTCGCGAGGTAGACGGCGCCCATGCCGCCCTGCCCGAGCAGCCGTTCGAGCCGGTACTTCTCGTCCAACACCCGTCCGACGTACGCCTCAAGTCCCTTCATCGCGCCGCCATCCTACCGCATATGAAAAGGTAAAGAAAAATTGGCAAGGCCCGGAGAATGTGTTTATGCTTGGTGTCGCTTAACGACCGCAGTCCCACGCGAGGAGAAGGAATGGAACGCAAGGCAGCATCCGATTACCCGCAGGAGTTGTTAGACCTCTTCCACGAATACCAGCACGGCGACATCGACCGCCGCACCTTCCTCGACCGCGCCGGCAAGTTCGCGGTCGGCGGCCTGACGGTCGCGGCCATCTTCGAGGGCCTGCGGCCCAACTACGCCTGGGCGCAGCAGGTCGCGCCGGACGACAAGCGCATCAAGGTCGGCTACGAGACCGTGCCGTCGCCTTCGGGGAACGGCTCGGTCAAGGGGTATCTCGCCCGCCCCGCGCAGGGGAAGAAGTTTCCCGCCGTGCTCGTCATCCACGAGAACCGCGGACTCAACCCTTACATCGAAGACGTGGCGCGCCGCCTCGCGACCGAGAAGTTCGTCGCCTTCGCGCCCGACGGTCTGACTTCCGTCGGCGGCTACCAGGGCAGCGACGAGAAGGGCGCCGCCCTCTTCCGGCAGGTGGACGGGAAGAAGATGACCGAGGACTTCGTCGCGGCGGCGAAGTGGCTCAAGGCGCGCCCCGACTCGACCCACAAACTCGGCGCGGTCGGCTTCTGCTTCGGCGGCGGGATGGTGAATCAACTGGCCGTGCGGCTGGGCTCAGAATTGAACGCGGGGGTCGCCTTCTACGGGCGCCAGCCGGGCGCGGAGGACGTGCCGAAGATTGCCGCGCCGCTCTTGCTCCACTACGCGGGCAACGACCAGGGCGTTGACGCCGGCATCCCGGCCTACGAGGCGGCGCTCAAGGCCAACAAGAAGACGTACGCGCTCTACATGTACGAAGGCAAGCAGCACGGCTTCCACAACGACACGACGCCGCGCTACGACGAGGCGGCCGCCAAGCTGGCGTGGTCGCGCACGCTCGACTTCTTCAACAAGTACCTGCGTTGAAGCCCTCCGCCGGGCGGGCGGTTTAATTCTTGTCCTCTCGGTCAGAGGCCGACTCGGCGTCCGGCGCGGCCTTCTGCTCTTCCCCCTGCCAGACGAAGACGAGGTGCGTCACCGTGTCCCAGGCGTTGTGGATGCCGATGAAGAGGAGCGTCAGCGCGGCGGCGCCGACGACGAAGAGGGCCGGGCGCGTGTCGGAGCGGGCCGCGAACGCCGCCCCGGCCAGCACGGCGTACGCCGCGAGCGGGAGCAGCACGTGGAAGAGCCAGTCCTCGAATACGGGCCGGTAGGCGGTCTGCGCCCGCATCCGCCGCGCCACCACGACGACGTACACAATCCCTCCGAGGCCCGCCAAGCCCCAAACGACCGAGACGGTGCCCATCCCGCCCCAGGGGGCGCTGACGACCGCCGCCAGCAGCAGCACGATTCCGAAATGGACGACGCTCGGCGTCGTAAAGGCGTCGCTCGCCTGCGCGGCGCCCCGTTCGACCGGCCGGTTGGCGATGAGGGTGATGACGACGAACTGCAACCCGATCAGCGCGCCGGCCGACGACCCGACGATGACGTAGAAGTTCGCCCACTCGGCGAGTTCTTTCATACCCGTAAAAGACCTTTCGTCGATTCAGCCCTCAACCCGGCACTCTGTTCTTCGTCGCTGACCCGCACGCTTCTCCTTCAGAACTGGATCATGACCTTGATGGACTCGCGCTCGTCCATCGCGCGGTAGCCGTCGGGCACCCCTTCGATGTCGGTGACTCTATCGAAGACGCGGCCCGGCTCGATCCTGCCTTCGAGCACATCGGGCAGAAGCTCCTCGATGTAGGCGCGCACGGGGGCCGGGCCGCCCGCGATGGTGACGTTGTTGAAGAACGACGGCTGCGCCGCGGGTATCGACGCGTCCTGCGGGACGCCGACGCGGCCGACCGCGCCGCCCGGGCGCGCGATGCTCAGGGCCGTCAGCGTGGACTGTTCGTAGCCGACGCATTCGAGGACGGAGTGGGCGCCGAGGCCGCCGGTCAGTTCCTTCACCCGCTCGACTGCCTCGTCGCCCCGCTCGCTGACGACATCCGTCGCGCCGAAGTCACGCGCCAGTGCGATGCGGTCGGCATGCCGGCCGAGGATGATGATCTGCTCCGCGCCGAGACGCCGCGCGGCGATGACGCCGCACAGGCCGACCGCGCCGTCGCCGACGACGGCGACCGACTTGCCGGGGCCGACATTGGCGGCGAGCGCCGCGTGGTGTCCCGTCCCCATCACGTCGGAGAGCGTGAGGAGCGACGGCATCAGCGCGTCGTCTTTCCCCACCGGGAGCACGACGAGCGTCCCGTCCGCCTGCGGGACGCGCACCGCCTCGCCCTGCCCGCCGTCGAGTTCGGTGCCGCCCCACCACCCGCCGTGAAGACACGAAGTCTGCAACCCCTCCCGGCAGAAGACGCAGGTGCCGTCCGACCACGCGAAAGGGGCGACGACGAGGTCACCCTTCCTGACCGTGCGCACTTCGGGGCCGACCGCTTCGACGAGTCCGATGAACTCGTGCCCCATGCGGCGGCCGGTCTCGCTCGGCTCCATTGACTTATAAGGCCAGAGGTCGCTGCCGCAGATGCAGGCGCGCGTGATGTTGACCAGCGCGTCAGTCGGTTCGATGACGCGTGCGTCCGGGACGGTCTCGACGCGGACATCGCCGGCGCCGTACATGACAGTTGCTCTCATACTAAACCCACCTTTCTTTTCATTGGGGAGCGAGTTCGCCGTACCAGTAGGCGGTGGTCACCCCGCCGTCCATGAGGATGTCGCTGCCGGTGATAAATGCGCCGTCCGGCCCGATGACGACGATGACGTTTGTCATGGCTATCTCCTTCCGTGAGCAGTTACGGCCCAGCGTTGGCTCCGGTGGCGGAGTTGGGAGGCGGCCTCCTCCGGCGCCATCCAGACCAGCCGGTGGTCAGCCTCGCCGCCCGCGACACGGCCGGTCAGCTCCGCGCTGAAGAAGCTGCAACGCTTCCGGTAATGTACGCCCTCCTCGGCGGCGTAGACGAGTTCGTCCGCCCTCCCGAGCGCCCCCGTCAACCGCACGCGCAGCCCGCACTCCTCCAACGCCTCGCGGACGGCCGCCTGCTCCGGCGTCTCCAAGCCTTCCACGCCGCCGCCCGGGAGGAAGAGGCCCCGCGGCGTCGAGACGGTTGCGATCTCGCCCCGCGCGTTCCTGGCGACGACGTAGCCGCCGGGGCGCAGTAGATAGTCCGCCCCGGCCGCCGCCGCGCCGAACTCAGGTATCTCTTCCGGGATGCCTTCCGTCATGCTCGTCCCTCATCCGCCCGTCGTCGTATGTTGACTCACACGGGCTAAAGCGACAAGCTGCACGAGCGCGGGAAAGTATCAACGCCCGCAGATTAAGCGCGGCAGACGCGCGATGCGCAACCTCGTGGGTTCACTTTCGTCTCAACAGATGACCCTTCGCCGCACAGGCCCCTGGCTTCTTGCAACGGCCCTCGTCGCCCTCGCCTGTTCCTTCTCGCCGCCTTCAAAGTACGTTCGGGGTGCGTCGGCGTTCGAAGCGGGGAAAGGCACCGTCACCGTCAGCTATTCGTCGGGCAGCCCGGCCAACGTCTTCACACCTTCAATCGCCTTGGGCGCGGGAGTTGACGGGCACGAGGCGGGCCAGACGGCCCGGATGCTCAGTCCGCGCAACGTGAGGGCGATGCTCGCGGCCGGCCTCAAGCCTTTGAGCTACCGACTCAGGACGGAGTTGGGCGACGAGGTCTGGCACTGGAACCCCTTGGGGAGTTGGAGCGACCCGCGGCACAGACAGGGTTACTGGACATCCGACAGCGCCGCCGGTCGCCCCATCTCTTTGAGCTACGGCTACCGCCTGCCGAGGCGCGGCAACACTTCGGATCAGGCCAACGACGACGGCTACTCACGCCTCGACGACGGCGACCCCGGCACCTTCTGGAAGAGTAACCCCTACCTCGACGCACACTACACCGGCGAAGACGACTCGCTGCACCCGCAGTGGGTCGTCGTCGATCTGGGTGAGCCGAAGCCCGTCGATACGGTACGCATACTCTGGGGCCAACCTTACGCCGCGCGCTACCAGGTCGAGTACGGCACGCCCCCCGACAGCTCGTCCGACGAAGACAAGTCTTTCAACCCTCACGACCCCGGCCTCTGGCACGCGTTCCCGCAAGGGGCCGGGTTAAAAGGGACGGGCGGAGAAACGTCCGTCCGCCTGTCGGCCGCACCGTTGCGTGTGCGCTACGTGCGCGTCCTTCTGCTCGAAAGCTCGCACACCGCGCCCCGCACGTCGCGGGACGTGCGCGACGGGCTCGGCTACGCCGTGCGCGAGGTGGCCCTCGGCCGTGCCGGCGACGGCGGACGGTTCCGCGACGAGGTACGACACGCCGCCGCCCACGAACGGCAGACCGTCATCTACGTCTCTTCGACCGACCCCTGGCACCGCGCCGTAGACCGCGACCCGCGCGTCGAACAGCCCGGTCTGGATCGTGTGTTCCGCAGCGGACTCACCGGCGGCCTGCCGGCTTTGGTTCCGGCGGGCGTCCTCTACGACACCCCGGACAACGCCGCCGCACTCGTCCGTTACCTCTCGGCCCGCCGCTACCAACTCGCGGGGCTCGAGCTGGGCGAGGAGCCCGACGGTCAATCAATCTCGCCGGAGGACTACGGCGCGCTGTACGCGCAGTGGGTGAAGGCCGTGCGGCCCAACGCCCCGGCCCTCCCGCTCGGCGGGCCGAGCCTGGCGACCATCACGCCGTACCTCGACAGCGGCAAGGATTTCACCGAGAAGGAGTGGCTGCGGCGCTTCGTCTCTTACCTGGACGCGCACCGCATGCTCGGCGCTTTCAACTTCTTCTCCTTCGAGTGGTACCCGTTCGACGAAGTGTGCGAGCCGCCGGCCCCGCAGCTCCTGACCGCGCCCGCGTTGCTCGCCGACGCGCTCAACGGCCTGCGCCCGGGGATACTGCCGGCCGGCACACAGCTCTTCCTCACCGAGTACGGTTACTCGGCTTACGCCTCGGCGGCGGAGGTCGGCATCGAAGGCGCGCTGCTCAACGCGGACACCGTCGGCCTCTTTCTCACGCTCGGCGGAGACCGCGCCTACCTCTACGGCTACGAGCCGAACGAAGTCATCTCGGAAGTACCGTGCACATGGGGCAACAACATGCTCTTCGGGATGGACGAGAAGGGTTTGATTAAGTACAGGACGGCGGCCTACTACGGCGCGGTTCTTCTCTCAAAGTTCTGGGCCACGCCGGCCGACGCGCCGCTGGAGGTCTTCCCCGCCGCGTCGGACGTCCGCGACGCCGCGGGCGCCCCGCTCGTCACCGCCTACGCGCTGCGACGGCCCGACGGCCGCTGGTCGCTGCTGCTCATCAACAAAGACCCGCGGAGGTTGTGGGACGTGGACGTGAGAATCTCCGACGCGCGGGGCGGCGGGGTGTCAACGCTCCGGCTCCCGGCAGACCTCTACCAGTTCTCGCGGGCGCAGTACGTCTGGAAGTCCGACCGCGACGAGAGCCGCCCCGCACGCGAGCTGCCGCCGGCGCACAGCCTGCTCCCTTCCGGCGCGGGGCCGACCCTGCGCCTGCCGCCCTACTCGATCTCGGTCGTGAGGGAGTGAAGACCTTTACGGCCTGCGCGTCTCCTTCTTTAAGACTTCAACCAGCGGGTGCTGAGCTATCGGGACGTTCCAGCCGCCGACGGCGAGCGACGGGCGTGCGCCCTGCATGTCCCTGAGCTGGTAGACCGCCTTCAACTCCTTCTTCTCGCCGGGCAGCAGCGTGACGTAGTTGTCCTCCCAGAGGACGGGCAGCACCTCTTCGCCGCCGCGCCCGCGCTGGATTTGCAGCCGCACGAAGAAGGCCAGCTCGCGGCCGGGATTCTCAAGCGTCACCCGCGCGACCTCTTCCTCGCCCCTGCGCGACACACTGCCGGAGACCTTCAGCGTCGTGCGCGGTAGTTCCTGAAGCTGCGTGTAGTCGGCGTACGCGGTCGCGGGCGTGTGGTACCAGGTGGACTTGTCGAAGTCCAACACGTCCTCCTTCGTCGAGAGCCAGTAGAAGTTGGAGCTGAGCAGCTCCCCGTCGCTCGCTTCGAGCGTGAGCTTGAGGAAGTAGGTCGGCGTCAGGCCCTCGGGCGCCGGCAGCGTGAAGGCACGCGCGTTCGAGTCCGCCGGCAGGTCGAGCGTGGCGGACTGCGTGAACTTCTCGGCGAGGTTGAGGTCGAACATGCGGGCGGTGAGCTTGACGCGCCCGAGCGGACGGCGCGTGTTGTTGACGGCCACGACCGAGCGGTCGTCGTAGGAGTACTGGACGTGGACGGGCTCGCACGCGCGCTTGGTGCCGAAGTAGCCGCCGCCCGGCAGGAGGTAGTAGTCGTAGAGGTGCCAGATGAGCGAGGGCCAGGCGTTGTTGAGCATCCACTGGATGACGCCGGTCGAGCCGTACTTGTTGCGCGCGTAGCCCTCGAACATCGCGCGCTGCCCCTCGTAGGCCATGAGCTGTGACTTCGACGCGTAGTCTTCGAGGCCCTTCGCCTCGCCGTAGCGCGCGCTCAGGGCTTTGGTGAAAACGTCGAGCGTCTTGAACTGCCCGCCGCCCGCGTGGTAGTTCCAAACGTCGTCGATGGGCCAGAGGTGTTCGGGCGGGAGCATCTTGCGGAGGCTCTCGACGGGCGGGACGGCCGGGCCGGGGCTGATCTCCGTGGCGAAGCCGTGCGCGCCGCCGAGCTTGCTGTCGGTCAGCCAGTAGACGGGCGGCACCCACTCGTACGGCCCTTCCATCTTCACGCCCGACTCGCCCGACAGCTCCGCCGTCTTCGCCGTCGCCGAGGAGAGCGAGGGGTTGGGCCAGCGCTCCTTGACGAGGATGTCGTTGTACATCTTCTCCACGTCGGCGGGCGGCGGGTTGTCGCTGCCGTTGAGCCAGACGAGCAGGCTCGGGTGATTCCGCAGGCGCTTGATCTGGTCTGTCAGAGAGGCGGCCGCGACCACGTAATCCTCCGGCCCCCAGACGGGGCCTTCCTTGTACTCGTCGTAGTGCGTCCAGTGCTCCCAGTGGCTGCAACAGCACCAGCCCGCGAGCACGAGCACGCCGTAGCGGTCGGCGAGGTCGAAGAGCTGGTCGTTTTCGAGCTGGCCTTCGAGACGAATCGCGTTGAGGTTCATGTCCCTCACGTAGCGAATCTCGTCTTCGAGCCGCCGCGGCCTGTGCCGGTAGAACATGTCGGCCGCCCACCCGCCGCCGCGAATCAGAATCTTCTGGCCGTTGACCTTGAACAGGCGGTGCCCCGCGGCGTCCATCTCGGACGTGACCTCGCGGATGCCGAAGCGCGCGTTCTGGCGGTCGGAGACCCGGCCGCCCGTCTCGAACTCCAGCGTGAGTTGATAGAGGTTCGGCTCGCCCAGACTCGCGGGCCACCACAGGCGCGGGCGCGCGAGGTTGAGCTGCCGGAACTCTTCCGGCGTGAACTGCACGACCCTCGTCTCGCCCGGCCCCAACCTGACGGCCTGCGCGAACTGCGCCTGCTCGATTCTCCCCCGGAGCGTGCCGCTGACCTCGCCCGCGGTCGCGTTGTGCAACTCCGCGTAGACGGTGAGGTGTGCCGCGTCGAGCGCGGGCATCTCGACTTTCGAGACCACCTGCGGGAAGCGCACCGAGACGGGGCCGCTCGTCAACAGGTACGCGTCCTGCCAGAGCCCCATCATCTTGTCGGGCGGCGTCGGGTTCCAGTCAACCCACGTGAGCGCGAGGTCGTCGGGGCGGGGCGCGAAGACCTCGACGGCGAGCGCGTTCGTTCTGCCGGGCAGCGCCGCGTCCGTCACGTCGAACTCGTAACGCCTGTAAGCGCCGGCCACCGTGTCGGCGCCGGCGATCTGGCGGCCGTTGAGCCAGACGTTGGCGCCGTAGTTGATGCCGTCGAAGTGCAGCCAGAGCCTCCGGCCGCGGTCGGCCGCGGGGACTTGAAACTCCGTGCGGTACCACCAGGAGACGTTGTAAGGGCTGTCGTCGGGCATCGGCAGGTTGGCGAAGTTCGCGCCGACGGGGTAGGTGCAGCCGGGCAGGGCGCGAAGGTTCTTGCCGAAGAAAGGGTCTGGGTAAGTCCTATCCTCGACGAGCGCGCCGACGACCGTGGAAGGGATGCTCGCCGCGTGCCAGCCCGCCGCCCTGTACCCGGCGGTCGAGATGGCGTCGCCCTTCTCTTTGACGACCGTCGAGGACTGAATGTGCCAGCCGCGGCCGAGCGGGACGCGGGCGCCGACGCCCGTCTCGCCCGCCCCCTGTGCCGCCGCCAGCCCGTCCAACGCGAAGAGAAGAATGAGCGCCTTAAGCAGAGACGATTTCATAGACGGCTTGCATCCCTTTCCGAATATAGATGAGTTGTGAGTCGCGACTCGCCTTCTCAATCCGCCGCGGGGGCGGCCTCGGCGAACGGCCAGCGCCGCGTCCTTCGAGACCAGATGAGGAAAAATATCAGGCCCGCCGCGAGCGTGCCCAACCCGAAGAGAATCACCTGCCAGTCGGTCGTCGCGAAGATGAAGACCCACCCGACGAGCGCCAGAAGGTTCGGCAGCGGGTAGAGCCAGACGCGGTACGGGCGCGGGCGTTCGGGCTCGCGCCTTATTAACAAGATGACCGCGAAGACCTGCCCGACGAATTGCACGAGGATGCGTGTCGTAATCAGCGCGTCGATGACCATCCCGAGCGAGAAGAGGCAGCAGAGGATGGAGATGAGGCCGATGACGACGAGCGAGACGTGCGGGAAGCGCTTCGAAGGGTGCAGCCGCCCGAAGACTTTGAAGAAGTAGCCGTCGAGCGCCGCCGCGTAAGGGATGCGCGAGTAGCCGAGGAGCAGCGCGAAGACCGAGCCGAACGCCGTCCACAAGACCATCGCCGTGAAGAGCGTCGCCGCCGTGCGGCCGTAAATCCTCTCCATGAAGATGGCGACGACGAAGTCCGAGTCGGGCCGCAAGTCCGCGGGCACGAAGTCGCGCCAGGGCACGACGCCGATGATCGAGAGGTTGATGGCGAAGTAGATGACGGCCACACACAGAACGCTGATGATGATGGAGCGCGGGATGACGCGGCCGGGCTCCTTCACCTCGTCGGCGATGTAGCAGACGTCGTAGTAGCCGAGGTAGTCGTAGACGCCGATGCGCGACGCGGCGCCGAGGCCGAAGAGGAAGCCGATTGAGAAGTCGAAGGCGTGCGGCGGGAAGTCGAAGGCGACCTTCGGGTCGAAGTGGAGCGCGCCGGTGAGGATGACCGCGAGCGTGGTGAGCAGCGTCCCGACCCAGAGCGCCACGGTGAGCCGGCCGATGGAGTCGATGCGGCGGTAGAGCAGGACGATGTTGACGACGCCGACGGCCACGGCGACGAGCACCGTGCCCGCCGGGGTGAGGCCGCGCCAGACGTAGCCGGCGTACTTGGCGAAGCCGATGTAGCCCGAGGCGATTTCGAGCGGGCCGCTCAGGATGAACTGCCAGATGAAGAGGAAGGCCATCAGGCGGCCGAAGCTTTCGCGCCCGAAGGCTTCGCGCAGGTAGAGGTACGAGCCGCCGGAGCCGGGCATCATCGCGCCCAGCTCGCTCCAGATCATCCCGTCGAAGATGGCGATGAGGAGGGCGATGACCCAGCCGACCATCGCCTGCGGCCCGCCGAGCGCCGTCATCAGCAGCGGGATGGTGATGAACGGCCCGACGCCGATCATGTTCGACATGTTGAGCGCCGTCGCCTGCAACAGCCCGAAGCGCCGCGCGAGCCGCCCGTCGTCGCCGCCCCGGGCGGAGTTGTTCTCAGTGTTCATCGAGCCCCCGAAGCCTTCCCCGCTCGCACCACAGGCGGGCCTTGAGAGTCATTGATTTTAAGAGCGCGCGCCGACGGTCGCCTTCCTTTCGAGCTTGCCCCAGCCGACCGCCGCGCCGCGCGCCGCGACGACGACCGACTTGATCATCACGTAGTACATCACCTGCCGGTAGCAGAAGCGTTGCAGGAAGAGCCACCACAGGAGCTTCCACTGCTCGCGCTTCTCCAGCGCGAAGGCGAAGGCCGCCGAGAGCCAGTCCACGGCGAGGAAGAGCGCGTAGTAGAAGAGGATCTGCTTGAGGTTCGAGCCGGCGTACTCCTCGCCGTGCTGCCAGCGCTGGAGCACGGCGCGCGCGAGGCTCCACGCCAGCATCAAGTCCATCACGGGCGAGACGAGCGGGAAGATGATCTGAAAGACCCACACGTTCGGCATGGCGAAGAAGCCGAGCGTGCCGTAGCGCGGGCGCAGGAGCGCGCCCTTGTGCTTCCACATGCACTGCAAAGTCCCGTACGCCCAGCGGAAGCGCTGCTTCGCCAGCGCGCGCAGGGTGTCGGGCGCCTCCGTCCACGCCAGCGCGCGCTCCGAATAACCGATCTTGTAACCGAGCCGCCGCACGCGCAGCGTGAGGTCTTGATCCTCCGCGAGCGTGTCGGAGGAGAAGCCGCCCACCTGTTCAAGCAGCTCGCGCCGCCAGGCGCCGACCGCGCCGGGGACGACCGTGATGCAGTTGAGCGAGGCGAAGGCGCGCCTGTCCATGTTCTGCGAGGTGATGTATTCGAGCGCCTGCCAGCGCGTGACGAGGTTGATGCGGTTGCCGACCTTGGCGTTACCGGCGACCGCTCCGATGTGCGGGTCGCGGAAGCGGTGGGCGAGGGCGCCGAGCGCCTCCGGCTCGAAGACGGTGTCGGCGTCGAGGCCGATGACGACCTCGCCCCGCGCGTGGCGCAGCCCGTAGTTGAGCGCCTCGGCCTTCCCCGCGTTCTCCTTCGTGAAGAGGCGCACGCGCGGCTCCGCGCCGAACTGCTCGCGCACGACCTCGCTCGTGCGGTCGGGCGAGCCGTCGTCCACGACGATGACCTCGAACGCTTCATAGTGCGAGGCGAGCAGGCTCCTCACGGTCTGCGCGATGACCCGCTCCTCGTTGTAGGCCGGGACGATGACTGAGACGAACGGCGCGTAGTCTTCGCCGAAGTGCGTCTCGGCGCGGCGGCGCGCGCGCCACCACTGCGCGAAGGCCAGCGACCCGATGACGGCGATGCGCGCGAGCCCGAGCGTGATCCCGACGACGAAGACCCACTGCAAGAGCCAGCCCAGCGTCGAGAGCGTGAAGAAGGTCACGGCGTCGGCGCCGGCGAAGAGACCTTTCCTTTCGGGCAGGGGCGGCATCGACTGCTCGCGCGTGAGCCCGGCCAGCTCGGTCGTCGTCACGAACCTGTAGCCGCGCGCGCGCAGCTCGTTGATGATCCGCGGCAGCGCCTCGATGGTCTGCTCGCGCTCGCCGCCGCCGTCGTGCAAGAGCACGACCTGGCCGGTCACGTCCGGGTCGTTGCTCGTGATGCCCTCGACGGTCTTCTGCACGATCACGTCGGCGGTCGAGCGGGGCTGATCCCAGTCGTCGGGGTCTACGCGCAGGCCGATGGCGAGGTAGCCGAGGCGCCGGGCGCGGACGATGGGGCCGACCTCGTCCGGCGTCTGCGGCTCGGCGTCCCCGAAGTAGGGCGGGCGGAAGAGCGTGGTCGAGCGGCCCGTCTGCGACTCGATGAGGCGCTGCGTCGCGTTCAGCTCCAGGTCTACGAGGCGGCCCGGTATCTCGCCGAGGTTGGGGTGCGTGAAGGTGTGGTTGCCGATGTCGTGCCCCTCGGCGACGATGCGGCGCACCAGCTCCGGGTTCTCCTCCCCGTTCTGCCCGATGATGAAGAAGGTCGCGGGCACCTGTTCGCGCTTGAGGATGTCGAGGATGCGCGGCGTCCAGGCGGGGTCGGGGCCGTCGTCGAAGGTGAGGGCGACGAGGCCGGGGTGGTAGCCCGCGCGCCGTATGACGTAGGACGAGGGCGTCGCCGTGTAGCGCTCGTTCTCGATCTGCTTCGACTCTTCGTCGAGCGTGAACTCGCGCGCGCCGTCGCGCGGCTCGGCGATGACTTGCAGGATTTCGCCCATGCCGTCGAAGTCCACGTCGTAGCCGTAGCGTATCGAACGCAGGCCGTCGGCCGAGTCGGCGTTCGCCTGGCTCCCGAAGACAGACCAGAGCGAAGGGTCTTCCGAGCCGAGCCGCCAGAGCGCGATGCCGGCCGGGCGGTAGGCGCCCACGACGCGCATCTGGTCGTAGGCCGAGACGGCGTCGAGGAACCAGACCGTGTGGTGCGAGCCGTCCTCCTCCTCGTAGGAGAAGTAAGGGTTGCGCGTGGCCTTGTCGAACTTGATCTCGGCCTCGGAGTCGCGCGCGGAGAGCACGGCCTCCTGGAAGGTGACCTCGCTCGCCTCCTCTTCGGCATCGCTCCAGTCGTAGCCGTAGTTGCCGATGGCGACGATGGTCTTCGCCGGGTCGAGTTCGCTCATGCGCCGGGCGAGCGTGCGCTCGAACCACTGCTGGCCGGCGATGCTGCCGGGCGTGCTCGACTCCCAGTGCTCGTCGTAGCCCATCAGGATGAGGTAGTCGTTGAGGCCCGCGTAGACCGGGTAGTTCCAGTCCGAGTCGTCGAAGGGCACGGCCTGCGTGACCACGAAGCCGCGCGGGTGGAAGGCGTCGTGCAGCGACTGCATGAAGCGGCGGAGGTTCCCCTGCGACTCGGTGGGCACCTCTTCGAGGTCGATGCAGACGCCCCCGAACTTGTTCTCGTCCACGAGCTGCAAGAGCGCCTTCACGAGACGCTGCCTGGACTCCTCGGTGGCGACGGCGCGCGCGAGCAGTTCCGGGTTCCACTGCTCGTTCTGGTAGTTTTGCACGAGCGGGATGATGGGCAGGTCGGGGCGCTCGCGCCGGAGCAGGTCGAGCGCCGGGCGGTGTATGTCGCGCACGAGCGGGTCGGCGCCGTCCTGGAGGCGTATCCACTCGGGCACCACCCAGTCGAGCTGCGCGAGGTTGCGCTTGAGCGAGGCGTAACTCGAATCGTCCCAGTTGACGTAAAAGCCTATCGAGAGCGGCTTCGCCCCGGGCGCGGCCGGCTCGCCCGCGGCGGGCACGACCGGGCGTTGCGGCGGGGGCGCGACCGGGTGCTGCGAGGGTCGGCTTGAGGGGACGAACGCGGTCTTCTTAAGTTCCTGCTGAAGCTCCTGCCGCGCCTTGTGGAGCGCGAGCCCGCGGCGCGTCGTGACCAGCGGCGTCGGCCGCGGGGCGGCGGCGTCGGCCGCGCTCGGCAGCGCCGTGATGGGGCGGAGGTTGAGCGCGGGCAGCAGCGGGTTGACGAGCACGCTCGCGACGAAGACGCCGATGAACGCCGTCGCGACGACCGCCGCGGCGATCCACGTCCAGCGGGTGCGCCGCCAGCGGCGTCCCTGCGGGTCGTAGAAGACGGGCGTTTCAGGGGGGGCGGGGGGCTTCCCTCCCGTGCTTTTCGTGTCGTGTGCTGTCGCCACGCCTGGATGATAACCTGTCCGGCCGTTGCTCTTCACGTTCGCGAAGGGGATTAGTCAAGTCGAAAGGCCCCCGGCCCCGCGGAGTTTTATCTCGACACCGTCGATGCGGTCGGCTAGGATGTGAGTTGGGCGTCGCGCGAGCCGCGGGCCGACGCGGACACCACCGACACCTTACGCACGGACAGAGTCCGAAACTTACCTTGAGAGATTTATCCACGAGGCGGAAAGCTCATTTCTCACCCTCCCTCCCCGGCGGGAGTCTGCCAGTACAAGCGAAGTGAAAGACGAACAGAGCCAAGCGCGCGGGGCGAATCTGCGCAGGAACAAGCGGGTCAAGATGCGCTTCCCCGTCCGGGTCGAAATCCCGCTCGACGACGGGCGCACGCGCGTCCTGCAAGCCGAGACGGTCGTGGTGAGCCACGCCGGCGCGACGCTCGACGTGGACGAGCCCATCCCGGAGGGCATGGGGCTTCAGGTCTCGCCGCCCTTCGGCGGGTCGCTGCTGGCGGAGGTCAACGGCATCTGGGTGGACGGCGAGACCGGCCGCCACCGCGTCAGCATACGCCTGCTCGACCCCCTGTCCTGGACTTCGCCGGAGCGGTTCGTCGCGCCCCCCGGCCACGAGCCCGAAAGGGTGAGCGTCGGAATCCACCCCTGGGTGTGGCAGATGCTCGGCGAGTACACGAGCTACCTCAAAGAGACCTCGGCGGAGGCGGCTTCCCCCGACGCGGTGGCCGAGGGCATCCTGGAGCGGGCCTTGATGAGCGACGGGCAGTTTCAGAAGTGGTTCGCGGCGAAGATCACCGAAGACATCGAAGCGTGGGAGGAGGAGTGCGTCCGGGAAGGTTGAGCGGCGAGCGGCCGGCCCTGCCGGACGCGGGCCGTCATCGTTGTTGCCCCTCGGCAACGTTACCGCAAGAAAGCCGCAACCACGCGGGGCGCGCGCGTTAGTAGGATACGGCGCGAGGGGAAGGACGGCCTTCTCCCTTCACAAGAAAGCCGGGGTGCCTTATTCGTCGGGGATTAGGCGCCCCGGTTTCTGTTTTCAAGCACACGGGTGCGCGCCGGCGGCCTCGCAGCCCGGCCCCGAACCCGACCGCCGCCCGCGCCCGCGGCGTCTCACGCGGCCTGCCGCCGCAACGATTCCGCACCTTATTCATAAGAGCGGCGCAACCCGGCGCGTGGGCCGCGCGGGTTACTGTCCCCGCAGACAAATCGCCGCAGCTCCGCTTCAGGGACAAGGGCCTCGCACCCGACGAACCTGTGCTCTCTGGCCGCAGGCGCGCGATTCAGAAATCAACTTTTTCTTGTGAAAGGGAGTCAGTATTTATGAAGTCCATCCGCTCCGGGAAGTACCTGTACCTGTGCGCCGCGCTCGCGCTGGCGCTCGCGCCGGCCGCCTTCGCGCAGGACGCCTCCGCGCCGTCTTCAAACGGCGGCAGCCCGACCTCGGTCGCGTCTGGTCAGAAGATGAAGCTCAAGGGCGTGGTCACGCGCCGCGACGCAGACACCTTCGTCGTGCAAGACCAGTCGGGCAACTCCTACACGGTTCTGCTCAACGACCGCACCAGCGTCAAGACGAAGGGTGGCTTCTTCGGCGGCGGCACCAACTACGGCGTGACCGCCATCCTGCGCGGCCTTAACCTCGAAGTCGAAGGGCGCGGCGACGGCACCAACCTCGTCGCCGAGAAGGTGCGCTTCAACGACACAGACCTGCGCACGGCGCGCACGGTCGAGGCCAACGTCACGCCCGTGGAGAATCGCGTCGGCGAGGCGGAAGGAAGAATCGGGCAGGTCGAGCAGAACGCGCAACGCCTCTCGGGTCAGTTGGACGAGCTGGCCGCGGTCTCGAACGCCGCGCGCGGCGGCGCCAAGGCCGCGCAGGAGACGGCCGACCGCGCGGTCGAAGGCGTGAACGCCACGAACGAGCGCATCTCGGCGCTCGACGACTACCAGGCGCAGAACAGCCAGAGCATCCAGTTCAAGGTCGGCAGCGCCGTGCTCTCGCCCGAGGCGAAGCAGCAGCTCGACCAGATCGCGCAGCAGGCGGGCACCGCCAAGGGCTACGTCCTTCAGGTCTCGGGCTTCGCCAGCTCGGACGGCTCGACGGAGGCCAACCGTCGCCTGAGCCAGCACAGGGCTGAGAACGTCATCCGTTACCTCGTCGAGAACGGAAACATCCCGCTGCGCCGCATCATCACGCACTACGGCTACGGCGAGTTGCAGCCCGTCGCCGACAACGCGACGCGCGAGGGGCGCGAACAGAACCGCCGCGTCGAAGTGCAGGTGCTCGTCAGCCGCGGCCTGACGCAGGGCGCGCCCGTCGCGGCTTCGGGCGGCGCCACGCCCGACACGCAGCCGTAACGAAGCCCGCCGTCTTAATGCGAAAGGCCGGAAGGAGAATATTCCTTCCGGCCTTTCGTTATGGATTTGACTGCTCTCAGCCGTACAGGAACCCGCTGACGGTCTTCTCAAGCTGCGGCATGTCGAGCGGCTTCCTGATGTAGGCGTCGCAGCCGGCCTCGCGGGCTGCCTCCTCGATGCCGAACGTGTCGTATGCCGTAATGGCGAGGATGGGCACGCCCGCGCAGTGCTCGTCGTACTTGCGGATCGCCTGCGCCGCCGTGAGGCCGTCCACCTCGGGCAGATTCAGATCCATCAGAATCAGGTCGGGGCAGACGTGCGCCACGGCCTCCAGCGCCTCGCGCCCGTCCGTTGCTTCGACCACCCTGTACCCCCAACGCTCCAGCTCAAGCCTGATGACATCGCGCGTGTCATCGCTGTCTTCGACCACGAGGATGGTGGGGGCGCGCCCTGCGAACTTACTCATGCCTTCAACCCCTCAAACGTATCGGAGGGACAGTGCAATTTTCATGCAACGTTGACGAGATTAGTTCACGAATATGGCCGCGGCAGGGGCGGGTAACTTAAATGCCAATCTGATATGCCCTTAGACGACCTCTCCGATTCGGCCCGGCGATAGTGCCGGGAGTGGCGGCGCTGTCGGGCCGTTGTTTTCTGTTGCAAAATACGTCACGCGGGGTCGCCTATCGCATCAACCAGGTACACCCTCGCGGGCCTTGCATGGCGCCTGCTTATCCCGCTCGGCTGCGGCGATAGTTAGCCCCCTCGAGACTTTCCAGCACCAGCGCGATTGTCTTCGAGTTCTCCGCCACCTTTCGCCACGCGTCGTCCAGTTCCCTCTGCTTCCTCTTCCAGTCCTCGACGCCCCTGGGGCGCTCGAAGACCTCGGCGCGGGCCTTGTCGGCCATCTCTTCGGCCAGGGCATCGCCCCTCGCGTCGCAGAACATCTCAGCTTTCGCCTCGGCCCGGCCGGCGAGGTTTGTCGAGATGCTGGCAAAGAGTTTCTCGACCCGGCCGAGGTTATCCCTGAGCGCCGACAAAACCGTCAGGTGTAACTGCTCGGACGCCCTCCTGCGATGGCCGAGGGCGGCGGCCAGGCCCTCGGTCTTATGGGCCTCGCGGAGCCGGACGCGCCGCAGCGCCCCCGCGCGTCGAACCGTTTTAATCTCACGCATGCGCCAACGCGCCGGCGCATCGCGCTGCCACGCGGGGAGCACGGCGGCAACTCTCAAGGCCCGCCCGGCCACCGAGCGGAGGAGTCTGAGCGTGGCCCGGAGCGTGGCAGCCAGCACGACGTACGGCGCCTCGAACGACGCCTGAGTCAGTATCGAAATCGGCCTCGTCAGCCTCGTTCGATGGAGCAGCAGTAAGCCCTCTTTCCCGAGCCAAAGGGGAAGCTGCAAGGGTAAGCAGCACGCCCACACCACCCCCTTCGCCGACAGGTGAAAGGCCCCGTAGACGCAAAGCACCTCGAACATATCCATGACGAGGTTGATGGCCTCGACCAGCGGCGCGCCGGTCGAGGCCGGGCCGGCGGCCGGGGTCACCGCGGGCTCCGGCGATTCCTCCGGACGGCTCAGGACGCCCTGAAGGGCCGCGTTGACCGTGACCCCTCCCTCTTCTGAAGCGGCGTCCGAGAGCGCCGCCGCCCGGCTCATCTCTTCGACGGCGAGGGCGCGTTTGTAAGCGAGGGTCACGCCGCATCCGCTCGACAGGGCCAGGGCCGCGGCGACGGCGAGGCGCGCCGCGCGGCTTTCAAAGAAATGGAACAGAACGCCGGCTCCCCCTTTCAGAGCGACAAAGGCCGCGGCCAACGCCGCGGACGTCTCGCTTACGGGCAGGAGCAGTTCAAAGCTGAAACTGACTATCACGTAATTGGCGAGTGCGACGCAGACGGCGAGCAGGAGGCAGAAGACCGCGGCCAAAAATTTCGCGGCCCCTTCCCGCTCGGCCTGCGTCTTAATCGCGAAGTGCAAACGGTTCAGCCTCAGCGCCGGGACGCGAATCAACTCCCGGAGAGACTGCCCGAGAGCTTCCGAAAAGTTCGCGAGCCGACCCCGTGTCTCCGGACATGCCGAGCGTCGGCGGGGACGTGCTGGCCGTGGCGATTGTCCAAGGGAAAAAGTAGGCCGCACGTCGAAGAGGGCTTACCGCCCCGGCTCCTTCGGGTAGAAGGGCGCGTCCATCACAGCCGGCTCGGAGGCTACCGTCGGGCAAAGCCGGCCGGGCTCTGTTGGCCGCCGGTGACACCGCCCGGGACGGGCTTGAGTACGTGACCGGGGGCGTGCCAGAATTGCACGAATTGACTGAGAGAGCCGCGGTCGAAATCAATCCCTAAACCCTTACTGCGCGCACACTCTGGCGGAAGGAAACCGGATGAGCCTCAACTTCACCGACCACCAACAGGTCACCGAGTTGCTGAGAAAAAACTATTCCTGCCTGCAAAGACAATACCGTCTGGGCTTTTTCGAAGGGTACGTCTCCTGCGTTCAAAGGTGGCTCGGCCCCGACGAGGAAGATGGTTTTTGTGAGCTGTCTGCGGCGGCGGGCGCAGGCGGCGAACCTATCGAATTCCGGGACGCGGTCGATAACTTCTATAAGCTGATAAGGCACGCCGAGGCGAAGTGGCCTGACGTGCGCGAGGGGCAGAAGGTTCTACTCCTTAGCGGCAAGAGCCTGGTCTACGAGGCCAAGGATTACACGGTCAAAGTCCCGGCGGGGCTGGCGGACGACCTCGTGGAGGTGGCCGACCGCTTCTTGCGCTCGGCGCGCCCGGCCGAGATGGAGCGGTGGGCGGAGGAGTTGCACGGCGGCCCGTTCGAGGGCGAAGCCGCGCAGGACGAGCGGACTAAGGTCATTAAGAACCTGCTCATCGCTTCGCTCCTCGGCGCGAACCATTACTACAGGCAGTACGACGAGGCGGCCTACAATCACGCCCTGACCCTGTTAGAGCGGATTCAAGACTATGTCGTGAAGGATTTGCCGCAACAGCATCAGGTGGAGCGCGAGAGCTACGGCCTTCTCGCTTTGACGCTCTTCCTCAAGGGAAGGGTGCTGATGGCCCAGGGCTCTTACAAGAGAAGTCGCGAGGCGTTCCGGCTCAGCGCCGAGGCTTACGTGGCGCGCGTGCGGCAGAAGGAGGAGTTCTTTCGCACCGGCGAGATCAAGTCGCCGGAAGAGTTGTACGAGAAGGTCTCCGTTACGCTGCGCCGCGCCGCGCTGGTGGCGGCCTTCGGCGACGGCTACCTCTCTTTCGTCACCAGCGAAATCACCCGCGCCCGCGAGGCACTCACGCTGGCCCGCGCCACTCTCACACACAACGTCGGCCGCGCCTACCTGGCTTACGTTGACCTTTGGTTCTATGCCTGTCAGCGGGCCGCGTACAGCTCCGACCCGAAGGTGCTCGACGAAGCCATCCGGGGCATCGACCAGTGCTACCAAACGTTCGTATCGTTGGTGGGCGACACACACTTCGTGCAAAGGGCCGGGGTGCAGAAGGCGTTGGCCCTCTACTACAGGTCGAAGTTGTCCACGCGCGACTCGGCCGAAGATTCCAGGATGGCGATGGAGCTGCTGGAGGACGCCATCAACTACGCGAGCGAATTCAAAGGCGGCAAGTACAAGAACCCCCACCTGTTCGCCGACGCGCTCGTCTACAAGAGCTACTTCCTGCGCGCGCGCAGCCGTAAGGCCGCGCCCGAGTCCGCCCTCCGGAGCCTTGAGGAAGCGAGAAAGGTGGCGCAGCTCGCGTGCGACGTGAGCAAGAGACTCCCCTCGATGGAGAGCGAGGCGTGGGCGGCGCTCGGCGCCGTCTACACCGACATCGTCGAGCAGCGCAAGAATCAGCGCAAGGACTTCTTCGCCGACTTCGACAACGCGATGGAAGCGCTCCAGCGGGGGCTGCGTAAGAATGCGGGCGAGAACATCAGGCTGGATGCCGCCGCGTATTTGCGCCTGGCAAGGCTCTGCTTGTTGAACCCGAGCACCGAGATACTGGCCTACGAATACTTCCAGCAATGGAGGACGTTGGAAGGTCAGGTGGAGCACGCCTACCTGAAGCAGATGGCGCGCGACCTGCGGCGGAAGGACAAGATAGGCGGCCCCTTCCTCTTGATCAGGGGCGACAAATCTTTGAAGTACAAGGACTGGGAGCAGGAGGTGCGGGCGTTCCTGCTCGACACCGCCTTCAGACGGTTCGTCGCCGCGCACGCCAGAGAGAAGCATTCGGACAAGGAGTGGAATCGCTTGCTCTTCCAGTACCTGCGAGGCACGGTCGAAGACCAGGAGAAAGAAGTCCGCGCGCTGATTAAAAGCAAGGGGCTGATCGACAAGCTCAAGAAGTTGCTGGCCGCGCCGCCGGACGACGCGCCGAGGCCGAGGCTGCGCAGCTACACCCGGGAAGGGCCCAAGACCAGTGGCGAAAAGAGCGCCGACGGCGGAAGCGAAGCCGGCGGTGGCGAAGTAGAAGACCGTTAGAGCGGCCGTTGACCGCCCCGCTCGAACAGGCACGC
>Ga0213876_10000183_pt1 | contig 64845 bp, 62 predicted proteins | sample BarmaccomBMRX_R9_FD_160113 | JGI IMG/M metagenome (GOLD analysis project Ga0213876, IMG submission 160113) | Root-associated microbial communities from Barbacenia macrantha in rupestrian grasslands, the National Park of Serra do Cipo, Brazil - RX_R9 | ecosystem: Host-associated > Plants > Roots...
TCGGGAAGTCTCAAGGGGGCGTTCATTCGGGGGGCTCGACGCCGAGGGCGGACATCACGACCTTGCTGATCGGCAGGATCGGATCGAGGTCGCGTTCCTTGGTGTCGAACAGCCGGTTGTGGCATACGGCCACCGCGAGCCGGTTGTCGGGATCGGCCCAGCCGATCGATCCTCCGCGTCCAGGATGCCAGATCGCCCGGGGACTGCTGACGCGATCGCCGCCCAGCCAGTAGCCGCCGGCGCTGATCGGCAGGGGGAAGTCGAACATGACGCCGTCCGGTTCGTCGTTGTTCTCCCGGAAGGTCGAGAACGAGGCCACGCGCTCCTTCGAGAGCAACCTCACGCCGTCAAGTTCGCCCCCCTCGGCCAGCATGGCCCAAAACCGCGCCTCGTCGCGGGCGTTGAAGATGCCGCCGACGGCGGCGATGCAGGCGCGCTGCACGTCGGGACGGTCGAAGACTCGCGGCTTCAGCGCCACGGCGTGGGGCATGGAGCGCATGTAGAGGCTGTCGGCCGGCGGCTCGGGATCGTTCTCGTTGCGGTCGCTGTACTTGGCGACGCGCGGGGCCGCTTCGGCAGGGATCCCCAGCCAGAGGTCCTTGAGGCCCAGCGGGGCGCAGAGCTCGTCCAGAACGAACTGCCGAAAGTCGCGCCGTTGCGGGTCGGAGCGGCGGACGATCTCGCCCACCAGCCATCCGAAGGTCATCGATTGATAGAGGGCCCGCTCCCCGGGCGGCGCCAGCGGCGCCATCCGGGCGAGGGCGTCCACCATGAATTCCCAGTCGCACATCTGTTCGGGGGTGATCCCCTCGGGCATGGCGGGGAGCCCGGTGCGGTGGGTGATCGCATGACGCACCGTCGCGGCGCCCTTGCCGTTGGCGGCGAACTCCGGCCAGTAGGTGGCGATCGGGGCGTCGTACTCCACCAGGCCCTTCTCGGCCTGGATGTGCAGGGCGGTGACGGTCACCGCCTTGCTCACGGAATAGACGTTGTAGAGGGTGTCCGCCGTCGCCCGTCGCCCCGACGCCGGATCGGCCAGACCGTCCCAGATGTCGATCACCTTACGCCCGCGGTGGTAGGCGACGACGTGGACGGCCTCTTCGGCGCCGGATCGGATCGCTGCGGCTACGGCCTCGGCGACGAGGGCCTGCGGATCAGTCTTGGCGTGCACGTTCATAGGCGGCTCCTCGAACTGGGCGACCCTAGGCGATACCCAGGAGGAACTTGCCGGCCGGATCCTCCAGGGCGCCCACGTAGACCGAGGTCGTGTAGCCTTGGTCGGTGACCAGGTTTTCGCCGGAAACGCCGCTCGCCATCGGACTGCAGAGGAAGAGGAGCGCCGCCCCCATCTCGGCGGGGTCGATGTGTTTGAGGCCGGTCTGCTTGCGGAAGTCTCCCGCAAACTCGAGCCAGCCGCCGGTGATCCGCGCCAGCGGGGTGTCCGTGGAGCCGGGCAGGATCGAATTGATCCGGATTCCCTTCGTCTGAAGCGCGAAGCACTGGGTCGCCACATAGGCGCACATGGCGCGCTTCAGGAACGTATAGCCCTCGGCGTTGGTACCCGGGTTGTCGCTCTTGTGGGCCGCGATCCAGCTCAGCTGGGCGTCCCAGTCCTGGACCGCCAAAAACTCGCGGAGCTGAGGGAACAGCTGCCGCCAGGCGAGGCCGGCGATGGAGGAGATCATCCCGATCGCCGAGCCGCGCGGCATGGCGTCCCGCGCCACGAGCGTCTCGACGATCAGTTTCTGGGAAATCCAGTTGATCTGCGGCAGCCCCGCCATGCCGTCGGAGACGCCGGCGCAGCAGAGGAGGGCGTCGACGGGCGCCTTCACCTTGCCGAGGGCGGCTTCGACCTCACTCTTCTGCCTGAGGTCGACCCGCGCGAATTCCTTGACCGGAAAGCCGACTTCCTTGACGTCCCAGACGGTAACCTCCGCGCCGAGCTTTACTGCGGCCTGAGCGGCCGCTCCGCCCATGCCGGTCGCTCCGCCGACGACCAGGACCTTCTTGCCTTCGTAACCCAACATCGCGTTTCTTCCCCAGGTGGTTTCGGCGCCGGCGCTCGGGCGGCGGCGCGGTTTACGGACCGGCGACGGCTTTGGCCGCGCAAGTCTTAGCCGGTGACGAAGTCGGAAGCGAGCGCCCTTCCGCGCGCCGGGCGCCCAGCCGCATAAGGGACGTCAATTTCGACCCTCCCAGTTCGCTCGGTGGGAGCGGATCTTCCGCCGATCGTGCGGAGTTCTTCCCGGAAAAATCTAGAGGACATCCTCTAGATAGGCAAGTCGAGACGGCGCGTGCTCGCGGCCCAAAGCGGCGCTTCCGGCGACGACGCATGTGCGCCGCCGCCCCCCTTAGGCCACGGCCTCCGTCGGCGCCGATCGCGCCCGAGACTGCGAAGCAGCGCCGCTTGGCCAGGCGAGCTCCGCCAAAGCGATGGCCTGCGAAGCCGGGCCGCCGATCTCCGACTGGAGGTACTTCAGGCGGAAGCTCCAGAAATGCAGCACGTTCTCGAGCGTGAAGCCGTTGGCGCCGTTGAACTGGTGAATGTCGAAGGTGATCTTCGGGATGATGTTCTGGGCGTAGAGGGCCGCGGCGGCCGCGTCCGCCGGATCGCCGCTCCAGGCCGCCTTCATCGCCAGCCAGTAGAGCGCCTGCGACATCTGCTCGTCTTCGGCCAAGCGGTGCTGGACGGCCTGGAAGCTGCCGAGCGCCCGGCCAAAGATCGTGCGCTCCTTCACGTATTCGACCGTGGCTGCGAGGGCGCGCTCGAGGGCGCTGGCGGCCTCGAGGGCCATGGCCGCGCGCCACGCGGTTCTCATCGGCTGAACCGCGCCGCTGCCGAGAGAACGGGCCTTCGAGAGATCCGGCGGTGCGCGATAGCGGCCCATGGGATAGGCGTAGACACTGGACACACGGTCGATCTCTTCGCGCGACACGGCCAAGGCCAAAACATCATCGCCCGTATCCACCAACACCGTCCTGGCGAGGGGGAGGAAGCGCACCATCCGGGTCAAGTCCTGGGCGCGGGCGAGGGCGATCGGACGGGGGAGGGGATCGTCGCAGATGAGCGGGGCGACGTAGCCGGAGCCTGCGACCTCGACGGTGCGCGGCGCCTGACAGGCCTCGTAGACGAGCAGGGCCGCGCCCAGGCGCGCGTACTCGGGCTGGCGCGCGAGCGAGAAGAACTCGCCCTTTTCCAGGGCCTGGTCGAGCTCATCGTTGTAGCTGAAGCGAAGCGGCGCGGCGGTGGCGCCATTGCGGGGCCCTGCTGCGTACCGTGAAACGGTCTGGGCGAGGGCGTCGCGCAGCACCGACAGTTCGTCGTTCAGGTCGAAGTCCATGCCTTATGCTCCCCGCGGCAGTCCGAGCCGCCGTCCGCCGATCATGTTGAGCTGGACCTCCGCCGAGCCTGCCCCCAAGCCAGAGGCCGCGCCCATGTGCAGATGGTAGCGGAGCAGGCTGTCCCCGCCCTTTTCGGCCAGGAGGTCGGGCAGATAGGCCATCACCAGGTCCATGAGCGCATGTTCGGCCCGGACGATGGCGAGGCGGGCGATGTTGGTGTCGGTGGAGGCCGGCCGGTCCTTCTCGCGCCCGTCGGTGACCAGGTAGAAGAGCTGGCGCGAAGCCTCCACTAGGGCGAGGGCGTTCGCCGCCTGGGCGCGCACCGCGTCCTGCTCGAAGAGACCGCGCTCGCGCAGATGCTCGACGATCCGGTCGAGGACGCGCCGGCAGAGCGCCGGCCGTGGAGCGCCGATGCGCTCATGGTGAAAGATCGAGCTCACCACGCCCCAGCCTTCGCCCTCGGCGCCCAGGCGCGCGCTTTCGGGCAGCCACACATCGGTCAGGAATATCTCGTGGATGTCCCAGTCGGTGTGGATCGCCTTGATCGGGCGGATTTCCACGCCGGGCGTGTCGGTGGGCATCAGGAAGCAGGTGATCGCCGCCTTGCCGCCGCCTTCCTCGTCCATCCGCGCCAGCAGGAAGCAGATCTGCGCCCGCGCGGCGTAGGAGGTCCAGATCTTGGAGCCGTTGATGCGATAGCCGGCGCCGTCGCGCACCGCTCGGGTGCGCATGGCCAGAAGGTCGGTGCCGGCGTGGGGTTCGGAGAAGCCCTGGCACCAGAGGAACTCGCCGCGGGTGATCGCGCCGAGGTACTTCTGCTTCTGTTCCTCGGTGCCGAACTCGATGATCGCCGGCCCCACCCAGTTCGAGCCCATGTAGCCGGAGCTGCGCGGCTCGCCGTTGCTCCAGAGCTCCTCGCCGAGGATGGTGTAGGACCAGGCGTCGAGGTCGGCGCCGCCGTAGGCTGCCGGCCAATGCGGCGCCACGTAGCCCGCCGCGCCGAGCTTGGGCAGGAATTCCTTCGCAAAGCCCATCACCTCGGGCGAGGCGGGGCCTTCGCCGGCATAGTTCTCCCACCAGTCGGGCGGCAGCGTCTCGTCGAGGAACGAGCGCACCTTGGCCCGGTAGGCCTCCTGGTCTGGCGACCAACCGAAATCCATTGGATGAACCTCCCTATCCGGCCGCCTCCCGGCGCCGGAGAACCGCATGAGCCTACTGACGGGGAATAAGAGTTACTCCCACACCGAGACTCTTGCCAATCCGGATTCCGCCTCCGGTCCGCGCTAGGGAGCGACCTCGAGCAGGAACTTGCCCACGTTGGCCCGGTCGCCAATTCGGCGGTGGGCCTCCGCCGCCCGGTCGAGGGGCAGGACCGTCCTGTCGATATAGCGCAGTCCGCCTTTCCGCAGCAGTTCGAAGAGGGCCTCATAAGCCTCGAGGCGCGAGGCGGCGTCCAGCTGCGCCGGGTTGGAGAGGATGGACTGGCGCCGGGCGCTCAACTCACGAACGTCGATGACGACCTCGCTGCTGTCGCCGTTGCCGCCGAAGACGACGATCCGCCCGCCGCCGGCCAGCAGGGCCCGCTGGCTCTGGCGCAGGAAGTCTCCGGTGATCGACGACAGGACGAGCGTGACGCCGCTCCCGCCGGTGAGGTCGATCAGGCGCCGCGGCCAGTCCGGATCGCCGTAGTTGACGGCCTGGAAGCCGCGGCCCTCGAGCAGCATCCGCTTCTCGTCCGAGCCGACGCCGCCGAACACCGCCGCGGCCCCGAACCTCGGGGCGAGTTGCATGCAATAGGCCCCGACCCCGCCCGCCGCGGCGCTGACGAGCACCGAGTCGCCGGGCCGCACCGTGGCTTCGAGCAGCTGGCGGGCGTAGACGGCGTGCGTCATGCACAGCGCCTCGGCGAGGTCGATGTCCGCGGGAACGCGGATGACCGCGTCCAGCGGCGCGGCGACATATTCCGCGTAGCAGCCGAGCCGTGGGAGGCGCCCCAGCAGGCTCACGAGCGCCTTGTCGCCGGAAACCAGTCCTTCCACGCCTGGCCCGACCTTCTCGACGACCCCGCTCGCTTCGAAGCCCGGGATGTGGGGCAGGCTCATGGGCAGGCTCGGCACGATGTTCGCGCGGAAGAGCGTGTCGGCGAAGTTCACGCCGGCGTATCGGACCTTGACCAGCACTTCCCCGGGCTGAAGCCCAGGCTTCTGCGTTTCCCCGGGGCGCAGGACTTCGGGGCCGCCGAACTCGTCGGCGATGATCGCGCGCATAGAGCCTCCTGTTAAGGTGAGAAGAGTCCGGGACTGCTGCTCCGTAAGCGGCGCCCTGGCCAATGTGCCCTGGCCAGTGAGCCTGGCCAATGCGTCCTGAGGTGCAGGCGACGCCATTCGATCTTACTCTGGCGTAGAAAGGATCTCAAGCATCGGCCTTGCCGCGGGCCGACCGACCAGCTAACCAAAAAGCTTACCGCCGCGTCAGCACTGACCCGATCAGGATGCGCCGATGGCCGACGCCGACCGAGTAGTCCAGGAAGTCGACGGCGTGCTTGCGGGTCCGCCGCGCACCGCCTACACCGCCTCGAACTCCGCCATCCACAACGCCGAGATCGCTAGGCGCCAGGGGTTTCGGGGGGGCGTCGTCGGGGGCAGCCGGCACCTCAACACCTTCGGCCCGATCATGCTCGAGCTCTGGGGGCCGAGCTGCTTCGAAAGGGGCGGCGTCTCGATGTACTTCGAGAGCACGGTGGTGGCCGGGGAGCAGGTCCGCGGGCTTGCTCGACGGCCTGCCCCGGGCGCCGCGGCCACCGAGGCCTGGATCGAGCGCGCCGACGCAGAGGAAGCTCTCGTCGGGCGCGGCACCCTGACCTACGGCGACCACGGCGGCGCCGCCCTCCAGAAGCGAAATTTCCGCTTTTCCGACCCGTCAGGGTTGCGGCTGCTGAACCGCTTCCAGGCGAACCAGCCAATGGTAAGCGCGGTCTCGCGCCTCACCGCCGAGTCGCAAGCCGAGCAGCTCAGAACCGGCGAGGTCAACGAGCCGCTCCCGATGTATGTCGAGGCCTCGCCTTGGGGAGGGCCGATCGCCGCGATCAGCCGCAGCTTCGAATTGTGTCTGAGGCCGACCAATAAATTTCTTCTGGAGAATGTCACGGATACGACCCCCATGGGCGGCGCGGTCGAGGTGCTATACCGGGAAGGGCCTGTTTTTCTTGATCGGGACTACCGGATAGAATCCAGGTGTCTTGGCGTTGGTCAAAGCCCGAAGACCGAATACATCGGCATCGACTACTCAGTGGAAGAGGAGAGCGGAAAGGTCGTCGCAACGGCGCGCCAGCTCTATCGGTTCCTCAAGGCGGGTTCCCCGCTCTATCCGGAATTGCGGACGGGCGCCTAGCGTGGTGTATCTGAAGTTGGCTCAGGCCAGCCCGTCCACTGGCGGGCTCCGGGCTTGGGACACCGGATCGCAGTCGCAGCGCAGCGATGCGCGCTACGCCGGCCGACGTTCAGCCGGTTGCATCCCAGGTTGAGTCCACCAGCAGCGAGGCCAGCACATATTGCATTCTCTGGCAGTATCTATATTACCTGAGCGTTAGTATGAGCCCTCGGCTTTGACCGCTCTGCGGTGCGGGGAGGGGCATTCGCGGGTTCGTTAGCGGTCTTTCCAAGTGGAGGATCGCGCCGCGATGCGCCTGATCTCATTCATTCAGTTTCGCGCATAGTTCACAGTCAAGTGGCAGCGGGGGTTTCTTCGGAATGACGTCAAAGCGAAGCTCGTCGTCGGCATTTTCGCTCAAGCGTGGCGTAAAGCCGTGGCATTTCCTCAACGGTGAGGAGCGCGCCAAGAGCAAACTTGTCAAGCGGGAAGCCGTTCTCGAGGCGGCGGCGACTGAGTTCAACGAGCGTGGGTATCATAACACCTCGGTGGACGACATTGCCCGACGGCTGAATGTCAGCAAGCCGACTATTTATTACTACGTGGGTAAGAAGGAAGAGATACTTTACGAGACGCAGCGTGGTTTGCTGGATAGTCGTCGACTGAAAACCCTGTCTAATATATCAAAGCTGAAAACCGGCCGGGAGCGATTGCAGTGGGTAATCAACAACTGGTCTAAGCAGATCTGCACCGAAGTTGGAATGGCCTACGTCCGCGTCCCGGATGTCGAGCTTTCGCCAGAGGTGCGGGCCGAGATTCGGAAGCACAAACGCGAGGTGCACGGCATACTGGTCGGCATATTGGAGCTCGGCGTCAGGGACGGGTCGCTGAAGGTCAGCGATCCGAAACTCACCGCGTTCCTCCTGGCCGGCGCCATGAACAGCATCGGCGTGTGGTACGAGCCGGGCCGCGGATGGACCCCGAGCCGCATCGCCAAGCAACTGAGCAAGCTGGTGTCCGAAGGTTTGGCCGCCTAGTCTAAGGGGCTGCACACGCGGGTCCGATTCTGAAGCCCGGGACGCCGACCACCAGCGCGGTTCTTGAAAGGGCGGCCGGCTGTCGGACCTCAGCTTCCTTTGAAGACCGGGCTTCGGCCTTCGGAAAACGCCTTAAGGCCCTCGAGGTGGTCCTCGGAGAGAAAGCTCAGGGTCTCCAGACCGAGCGAAGCATCCATGTGCGCCTGGCCTTCCTGCCGGATCGCCGAGTTGAGGGCGCGTTTGGTGTAGCCGATGGCCCGGGAGGCCCCGCTGGCGAAGCGATCCACCCAATCTTGGACGCGCTCATCGAGCTGCTGCCTGGGAACCGCCTCGGTGACCAGGCCGATTTCGGCGGCCTCGCGCCCGGTCAGCATGTCGCCAGTCAAGAGGTAGCGGCGGGCCTTCACCAGTCCGACCAGGTGGGGCCAAAGGAGCGAGCCGCCGTCGCCCGCAGCCAACCCGACCTTGACGTGGGTGTCGGCGATCTTGGCGCTGTCGACCATCACGGTGATGTCGCAGGCGAGGGCCAGCGAGCAGCCCGCGCCGATGGCGTGGCCGTTGATCCGCGCGATGATCGGCCGGTCGCATTCCAGAATGCCGAGGATGATGTCCCGCGCCTCGGGCATGCCGCGCAGCCAGCCGGCGGTCTTGCTCACCGTTTCCTGCATCGCTGTCGGGTTTCCGCCGGCGCTGAAGGCCCGGTCGCCCGCCCCGGTAAGCACCACGACCCGCGTTTCCGGGTCGCGGCTGATCTCCCGAAAGATGCTCGCGAGATCGGCGTGGGCCTGTCCGGCGCTGTTCATCGGCGGGTTGTCGATGGTCAGCCACAGGGCGGCCCCGCGACGCTCGACCTTCAGGTTCTCGTAGCGCCCGTACATTGCAACTCCCGAAAATCTTTCCCTGGCGCTGGCGACGCCGCCCGCTGACGGCCGCCGCCGCCATGGACGCACAAACTCCAGGGAGAATTCTTTACGCGAGCGTAGAGAAAGTCAAAGGATGCTATTGACCGTCACGTAGGCCTCGGCTTGCATGGGCGCGTCGTCAACCTGCCAGGGCGCCCAGGGATCGGAAGATGCAGCCGACAGCTTCGCCTGCCGTAGAGAAGCCTCCGCACGTACCCGCCGAGCTCGTGCGCGACGTCGATTTCTTCGAACTGATCGAAGGCTATGAGGACGCCCAGACCGCCTGGCGGCGTCTGCAGGTGGAGGAACCGCCGGTGTTCTGGACGCCTCGGAACGGCGGCCACTGGGTCGTCACCCGGGCCGAGGATATCTCCACGGTGCAGCTCGACCACGAGCGCTTTTCGATGTCGAAAACAGTGCTGCCGCCGCGAGAGAGCATGTTCAAGGCGTTCATCCACATGGATCCGCCGCTCCACGCGCCGCGCCGCCGCATCGTCATGCCGGCCTTCCTGCCGCGCGCGGTCGCCCAGCTGGAGGAGAAGGCCAGAGGGATCGCGCGCGACCTGGTGGCGGAACTGGCGCCCCGGGGCGAGTGCGAGTTCATCGCCGATTTCGCCAAGGTGCTGCCTATCGTCGTGTTCCTGAGCATGGTGGATCTGCCGCAGAAAGACCGGGAACTGCTCCTGCCCATCGCCGAGGATCTGGTGCATGGCCGAACGGAGGAGCTGCGGTCCAGCGCCGAAGAGCGCATGAGCGCCTATCTCGAGCGGTTCATCGAGGCGCGGAAGAGCGACCCGGGCCCCGACCTCATCAGCACGGTGGTGAACGCGGAGATCGATGGGGCGCCCATCAGCCGGGACGAGGCCTATGGAATCTGCCTGCTGCTCCTATTCGGGGGGCTCGACACGGTGGCGTCCATGTTGGGGTTCGTGGCCCACTTCTTGGCGGGCCACCCTCAGCACCGCAAGCGTCTGGTCGAAGACCCGGCCGTCATCCCCAAGGCCGTGGAGGAGCTCGTTCGCCGCTTCGGTCTGTCGAACACCGCCCGCGTCGTCCAGTCCGACTTCGACTTCAGGGGCGCTCCTTTCCGGAAGGGCGACTTCGTCCAGCAGCCCAATTGCCTCTACGCCCTGGACGAGACCATCAACGACAATCCGCTGGCGGTCGACTTCGATCGTGAGAACCCGCGCCACCTGACCTTCGGCTCGGGCCCGCACACCTGCCCGGGCGCGGTGCTGGCCAGGCGCGAGGTGAAGGTGTTCTTGGAGGAATGGTTGCCTCGCATCCCCGACTTCGAGGTCAAGCCGGGCGCAAAGCCTTGGATCGCGACCGGCATGGTGAACGCCGTGCGCGAGCTTCACCTGCGCTGGACGCCCTCCAAGGCGTAACCGTCGTCACAAAGCAGAGATCAAGGGGCCGGAGGCGAGATGGCTCGCGTCACTTATATCACTGCTGCCGGCGCCGCCCACGTGCTTGAGCTTACGAGCGGCATGTCGGTCATGGAGGGCGCCAAGCGCAACAATGTTCCCGGGATCGTGGCCGAATGCGGAGGCCTTTGCACCTGTGCGACCTGTCACGTCTACGTCGACGAAGCCTGGCTGCAGGCCGTCGGCCCGCGAACCTTGGCCGAGGAGGGGCTGATCGAGTTCGTCGTCGAGCCCAGACCGAACAGTCGGCTCTCCTGTCAGATCAAGGCGACCGACGAATTGGATGGGCTGGTCGTCAAGATCCCCGAAAGCCAGTAGCCGGTCCTGCTCGGTGAAAGGTGGAACCGCGCCCTCCAAGATGCGATAGGCGCGCGCGCCCCACATCCTTTCCATACTCTCGGGTAGATTCTTGACGAAAGGCGGTTGCGGGGTCGCCATGTGGACGGTATCCCAAACCGAGATCGCTGAACTAGGGAGATGACATCGTGGCGAGCCTGCGACTGGACGGTAAGACCATCGTCCTCATGGGGGCAGGCGGCGGCAACATGGGCGCGGCGACATCCCTGGCGCTCGGCGAGGCCGGCGCGAACGTGGTGGGCGTCGACCAGACCGACGACGCCATGGCCGGGCTGGAGGCGCGGGTCGCCGAGCTAGGCGGCCGTTTCGTGGGCGTCACCGCCGACGTCCGGCGCACGGACGAGATCGATCGGATCCTGGCCAAGGCGGTCGAGACGTTCGGGGCGCTCGATGGGCTGGTGAACCTCGTTGGCGGGACCCAGGTGGGTCAGTGGAAGCGCTTCGAGGAAACCTCGGATGCGATCTGGGAAGCGGTCATGGCCTTGAACCTCGATTACGTGTTCAAGAGCTGCCGGGCCTTCGGACGATATCTGATCGAGAGCGGCCGGCCCGGCAGCATCGTCAACTTCGCCTCGATCAGCGGTTACTCGAGCGCGCCGTACCACGGGCCCTATGGCGCGGCGAAGGCAGGGGTGATGGCGCTCACCAAGACCATGGCGGTGGAGTGGGGCGAGCGGAACATCCGGGTCAACTGCTTGGCGCCCAGCGGATCGCGGGGGCCTCGCGCCCGGGCGATGCTCGCCGACGATACGGCGCAGCGAAAGAGCCGCGCGGTGCTCCCGCGCGACGGCCAGGCGACGGATTTCGCCAACACCACGGTCTACCTGCTCTCGGACGTCTCTTCATGGATCACCGGCGCGGTGCTCTACGCGGACGGCGGGATGAGCGCCCAGAGCCCGCTGGGGGACAAGGATTTCTTCACGCCGATGCTCGGCTGACGCCGGGAGGGCGTCTTGTTCCGGGCCCGGGGGCTGGCTGCGTCGAGGGGCCAAGGCGCTGATCCAGCGCGCGGCAGGCGAGGGAGGCGTTTTGCGATGGAAGACGCGCACACCACGGCGCCTGGGCCAAAAGCGCCGCACGTCTCGGACGATCTCGTGCGGGACGTCGACTCTTACGATCTGATCGCCGGCGACGAAGATGCGCAAATCGCCTGGCGGCGCCTGGTCGACGCCATGCCGTCGGTCTTCTGGCCGCAACGGAACGGGGGACTGGGGATCGTCACCGAGGCCCCGGCCATCTCCGCCATCGAGCTCGATCACGAGCGATTTTCCCAACCGGAGACGGTGGTCCCCCCGTCAGCCGCCGACCTTCCCTTCCATGATCCACATGGACCCGCCGGATCAGGCCGCGCACCCCGGGGCCCGATCATGCCGGCGTTCCTGTCGCGGGCGGTGACGGCGTTTGAGGACAAGGCTCGCAACGTTGCGCGGTCTTGGCCAGGCGCAAGGTGAAGGTGTTCCTGGAAGCATGGCTTCCGCGGATTCCCGATTTCCAGGTCAAGCCGGGGGAGCGGCCGAAGATGGCCACTGGCCTCGTCAACGGCGTCCTGGAACGGCACTTGAGCTGGAACCCAAGCAACCCTGACACATCTCGCCGACAGCCGGCCGGAGGACGACATGAAGCTTAGCCTCGGAATTGGAATGATGAACGCCGCAGGCGCCTTCGAGACCCCTATGGAGGTGGTCAAGCGCGCCGACGAGCTCGGCTACGACACGGTCTGGACCGCCGAAACCTACGCCTCCGACGCCATGACGCCGCTCGCCTTCATCGCCGCCCAGACCAAAAGGATCCGGCTGGGCACCGCGGTGGCCCAGATCGACGCCCGCACCCCGGCCAACCTCGCCATGTGCGCCCAGACCATCGACGCTCTGGCCGGGGGAGGGCGGATGGTGCTCGGCATCGGCTTTTCGGGCCCCCAGATCGTCGAAGGCTGGCTCGGCCGGCCGTGGGGGAAGCCGACCTATCGGCTGCGCGACATCATCGCCATCCTGCGCAAGATCTGGGCGCGCGAATATGTCGAGCACCATGGCCGTGAGATCGAGCTGCCTTATAAGGGGCCGGGGTCGATCGGTCTCGGCAAGCCTTTGAAGAACATTATGTATCCGATGGCGCCGATCCCGATCTACGTCGGCGCCGGCACGCCCCTCAACCTCAAGGTGACGGGAGAATGCGCCGATGGACTGCTCGGCCTGCACCTGGTGCCCTCCATGGTGAAGCCAGTCGTCCGACACATCGAGGAGGGCTTGGCGCTGCGCACCGACGGCGTGACGCTGAAGGATTTCGAGATCAAGGGCTCGGTCAAGGTGGCGATCACCGACGACGTGAGGGGCGCCATCGACGCCGCCAAGCCGCACATCGCCCTCTACACCGGCGGCATGGGCGCCAAGTCGATCAATTTCCACAAGAATGCGATGGCCGAACGCGGCTTTCCCGAGGCGGCCGAGCGGCTCCAGGAGCTGTTCCTCGCCGGCAGGCGTGAGGAGGCCATTAAGGCCGTTCCGGACGAATACGTCGAGCAGGAGGCCCTCATCGGGCCGCCGGCCCGCATCAAGGAGCGCTGGGCGGCCTGGCGGGACAGCGGCATGACCATGGTCTCCTTCAGCGCGCGCGACGTGGAGACGGTTGAACTGATGGCCAAGGTCGCCGCGGCGTGAAAGCCTGAGGCCTCGAGTGGCGGGGCGCGCAAGCGCAGCGACATCAGACGCCCAAAAAAGAAAAATGCCGCGCCCGTGGGCGCGGCAGTAAGGGAGGAAGCGCCCATTGCGGGCAGAAGCGCCATAGCGCTTCACACCCGCGGCTTAAAATCTCCTCGGGCTTCAGGCAAGCAATAAATTTCGGTCAATCCGTCTATCGACGAAGTAAATCGCCGCTCTGAACGCAATCAGCTTAGTAGAACCTGCGGCGGGACGGTATCGCCCCAGCCTCACCGATTCTGAGCGATCCTGCATGTCTACTAGATATATGAAACCCTACTCGTCAATCGGAATTAATCCCTTCGGCGGGGCGCCGCCGACCGTCATCCGAGGCCGGCTGCGTCGGCGAGTGGCCCGGCCGCCGGCTTGCCGGCGCCGCCCGACGGTCGACATGACGCGGACAGGCGCTAGTTTTCAGAAGTTGGCGCGGTCGGTCCTCGGCGAGCGCCCGCAGAAACCGCTCCGGCGGCCGGGCCGCCGCAGCGCTGAGGAGAGGCGACCCATGACCACCGAACTGGAAGACCGCGTCGCATTGCGGGCCCTGGTCGACACCTATTCCACCTCCGTGATCCTTCGCGACGAGGCTGGGCTCGCGAGTGTGTTCGCGCCCGACGCCGTTTGGGAGCTCGGCCCTCCCTTCAACGTCCGTCATGTGGGCGCCGAGACCATCGCGCGAGACCTCACCGCCGGCCTTCGAGCCTTCGAGTTCGTCTTCCAGATGGCGCACTCCGTGGTCATCAAGTTCGACCGCGACCGCGCCGCCTTGCGCTGTGTCATCAACGAGGTCGCCCGCAGCCTTGAGGGCGACGGCCTGTTCCTGCTCGGGATCTACGAAGACGAGGCGGTGCGCAGGCCGGAGGGCTGGCGTTTCGCCCGACGCTATTTCCGCACCGTCTACGTGGATACGAATCCGCTCCCAGGCCAAGGTGTTCCGCCGCCCGAAGGCCTTTGGGGGCCGGCCGCCCGATAGCAGCCGCGGAATTTGCTGACCATTAACGGTCCGTAGGCTCTTTCCTCAAGCGTAGATAACCTTGACCGACCGTAGAAGGATCGTGCTAGGAGGGGCAGCCGAATCCGGGGAACCACCGGAGGCGAAGTGTTGCACGTTTGTAATAGAAACTGCGGCCTCGGAGCCGGAAGAGGGGATTGGAATGCAAGTCAGTAGATTGTCACGGTTATTGGCTGGAGCGGCCCTCGTTTGGGCCATGGGGGCCGTCCAGGCGGCGGCGGAGACGGCGGCCGCAGCGGCCGAGGCCGCGCCCGCGGCCGGGACCTCCCAGCTGCAAGAGGTGGTGGTCACGGCCCGCCGGACGGCTGAGCGGCTCCAGAACGTGCCCGTGGCGGTGACCTCGGTGTCGCAAGCGGCCATCAACACCAGGGGCGTGTTCGATCCACAGACCCTCAGCCAGATGGTGCCCGGCCTCACGGTCGTCCCCTCGGGCGCCGAAGCCAACCGCACCGAGCTGTTTTACAGCATCCGCGGACAGAGCTTTGAAGAGTTCACGCTGTTCCCGGCCGTGATCAACTATTTCAACGAAGTGCCGGTGAAGCACGTGCAGACCGGTATGTATTACGACCTCGACCAAGTGCAGGTTCTGCGCGGTCCGCAGGGCGTCCTGTTCGGCCGGGTCACCGACGGCGGCAATATCATGATCGGCCCTAAGCTGCCCGGCCGGAGCTTCGACGCCTACCTCGGGGTCAAACTCGGCAACTACGGTCTCAACGTCTACGACGGCATGGTGAACCTGCCGCTCGTTGGGGACAAGGTGCTGCTGCGGGCCGCCGCGGAGGTGGGGCGGCGCAACGGATACACCAAGAATCTCTTCAACGGGACCGACCTCGACAACCTCGCCTACGAGTCCTACCGGGTCGGCCTGACCTTGCGGCCGGTGGACGGCGTCGAGAACACCACGGTCCTTCAGTACCACAACACCCACGACAACGGCGCGGGCGTCATCTTCACCCACCTGAATTCGCAGGCTGTCTTCGGCAACGTCGCCGCGACGTTCCCGCTGGCGCAGGCCGCGCTGTCGCTGGACAACAACGGGAACATCATTCCCTTGACGGCCGGCGCGACGCCGCTGACCGCCGCCAACTACGTGGCCGCCCTGCAACGCGAGCTCGCCCAGCAACAGGCGATCGGGCCGCGCAAGGTGTTCGCGACGTGGCCGAGTTTTGATAAGATCAAAACATTCTACGGGACGAATACGACCACGATCAATATCACCGACAACATCCAGTTTAAGAACATTCTGGGCTACTACCGAGTCACCGACGACACCGCCACCAACTATGGGACCACGAACGGCTTCCTGATCTGGACCTGCCACTCGGCCTGCCCGTTCGATCCTTCCGGTTTGCCGTACGACGCCCAGGAGCAGATCAGCGACGAAGTCCGGTTGGCCGGCAAGGCGTTGCATAACCGACTGAGCTGGTCGGCGGGCGGCTATTTCGACTATCAGCATCCGCCCGAGCAGTTCGGCAACGACACGATCAACGTCGGCATCATCGAGCGCGACCAGTACAGCTACGCCACGACCAGAAGCCGGGCCGCCTACGGCTTTGTGGAATATGACGCCTCGGACTTCGTGCAGGGCCTGAAGTTCAGCGGCGGCGTGCGCTACACCTACGACTCGGTCAAGAACGCGGCGACCACCTATTTGCGGCTGATCGCGATCCCGGGTGTGCAGCAGGCGCTGGCCAACACGTTGGCGCTCACCGGTCTGCCGCCCGCTATCGCCACCCAGGTGGCCGCTGCCAGCTCACAACCCGTTCCGCATGGCCAGTGCACCACCTACGGAACCGGCGGGATCTTCGCCGGCGGCGGCTGCGTGCACAACAACGGCGTCTTCCACGCCCTGACCTATCAGGTGGGCGCCAGCTACAACTTCACCCCCAACCAGATGTTCTACGTGAAGTACAGCACCGGCTACCGCCCGGGGGGCGTCAATCAACTCGGCGCCTCGGCCCTGACCCCGACCTACAGCCCAACCTACAGCCCCGAGCACGATGCGGAGGTCGAGATCGGGCTCAAGGCCGACTGGCGGTTCGACGAGGTGCTGCTGCGGACCAACATCGCCGCCTACCACGACGACTTCAGCAACATCCAAAAGCTGATCGAGCTGCCCGGCACCGTTCCGGTGGCGGCGATTTCGAACGTGGCCAAGGCGACCATCCAGGGCGTCGAGTTCGAGGGCACCCTCGTTCCGGTCCACGGCCTGACGCTGGGGCTGAACTGGGCGTACACCGATGCGTCGTACGACAAGCACGCGCCATTCGACCCCAGCTCCTGCAGCCCCCTGTCGCCGACCGTGATCGGCTTCTGTCCGCTCAACATGTTCGCCTACACGCCCCAGAACCAGCTGACCGTTTCGGCGCACTACACTTTGCCGCTCGACCCCGAATACGGGAAGTTCACGTTCGGGGGCGACTGGTCCTGGCAGTCGAAGGTGGCGCTGGACTCGCAGTCCAGCCTGCACCCCGACGTCGTCGAGCCGGCCTACGGGGTCCTGAACCTCGACGCGACCTGGAACGCGCCGAACTATCCGCTGGACGTGTCGCTGTTCGTCACCAACGCTCTGAACAAGCTCTACCGCACCGCCGGACTCACCCTGACCCAGAGTTCCTCGGTCGGCGAAGGCGGCGCTCTCTATGGCCCGCCGCTGATGTTCGGCGGCGGCGTCACCTACCATTTCGGCGCAGGCGCCAACCGCTAAGCGTTGACGGCCCCGGGCCGCGGCCGTTTCGGCGGTGGCGGCCCAATAAAGAAAGCGCCGTTGGCGGGGGCGTCCAGAGCGTGCCGCCCACCCGGGGCCGGCCCGTCGCCCCCCGACCTGCCGGCCGTCGCATCAGCGCAGGGTGTAGCTGGCCTTGGCGAACGGACGGAACTCTCCGGCCCCCGAGGCTCTGGACGCATCCGAATAGAGGTGCGCGCGCTCCAGCGCGCTCTTGCGCCCGAGCTCCAGCCCGTCCCAGATCGCCCGTAGGGTGCCCTGCACGGCCACCGAGTCCCAGCCCGCCACGATCTGCGCCAGCTCCTGAGCGCGCGGCCAGAGGTTCTCCCGGGTGGTGATCTCGGTGACGAGGCCGATCCGAAGGGCGGTTTCGGCGGTCAGCCGCTCGGCGCTGCTGAGCAGGATGTAGCGCAGCACCTCCGACAGGTTGACCAGTCGCGACATGGCGATCGGCCCCATGGCCGATGCGCCCCCGATCGCCAGGTGGGGGTCGAAGAACTGCGCGTCATCCGAACAGATGGAGATGTCGCACTCGTTGATCAGGAACTGGCCGGCGCCGGCGCAGATGCCGTGCACGGCGGCGATGACCGGCTTGTACATCATGTGCAGCTTCGGCGAGAGGCGCTCGTGGACGCTGCGGTTCACGAACACATTGGGGTGGCGCACCACCCGGTTCGGGCCCCTGAGGTCCAGTCCGCTGCTGAAGGCCCGCGATTCCGCCGCGCCGCGAAGCACCACGGCGTGGACCGCGATGTCCTCGCGCGCCCAATTCCACAGGTTCCCGAAGTCGGTGAGCACCGCCTCGTCGATGGCGTTCAGGGCCGTCGGGCGGTTCATCGTGGCGGTCGCCACGTGCGTGTCGGGATCGAACTCGACGATCAGGGACTGGTACATGGAGGTCCTCCTTCGGGCGTGACCGGGCGCCTCGCTGAAGGAGGCCTGTGGTTTACCGCCCGGCGGCCAAGCCCCCGAGCGGGACGCTTAGAAACGGCTTGCGGCGTGCTTTCGAAACGTGGCGTAGAGGGTCGCCGCGCGATGGCAAGGGAAGGCGCCTCGAAAGGCCGCCGCTTCAAAGGTTCTATGGGAAAACGCGTGGATTTCGAAGCGCATAGATTGTGTGTGGCGCCTATGATGGACTGGACAGACCGACATTGCCGGCGGCTGCACCGGACCCTGACGCGCCGGGCGTTCCTCTACACCGAGATGCTGACCGCCGAGGCGGTGATCCACGGGGACCGCGCGCGGCTTTTGGCCTTCGATCCGGCCGAACACCCGGTGGCCCTGCAGCTCGGGGGCGGCGACCCGGCGAAGCTCGCCGAGGCGAGCCGGATCGGCGAGGACGCCGGCTACGACGAGATCAACCTCAACGTCGGCTGCCCATCCGACCGGGTCCAGAGCGGGACCTTCGGGGCGTGCCTGATGCTCGAGCCGGAGCGGGTGGCCGCCTGCATGGCGGCGATCCGGGCCGCGGTCCGCGTCCCGGCCACCGTCAAATGCCGCCTCGGGGTCGACGACCAGAGCCCAGAGGAGGGCGTCTTCCGGCTTGTGGAGGCCTGCGCCGCGGCCGGCGTCCGCCTCTTCGTGATCCACGCCCGCAAGGCCTGGCTTAAGGGGCTGTCGCCGAAGGAGAACCGCGAGATCCCGCCCCTCGACTACCCGCTGGTCTGGCGCCTGAAGCGGGAGCGGCCCGACCTCACCATCGTCGTCAACGGCGGCGTCGCCTCCCTGGAGGAGGCCGAGGCGCATCTGGCGCACGTGGACGGGGTGATGCTCGGGCGCGCCGCCTATCACAGCCCGGCCCTGCTCGGACAGGCGGACCACAGGCTGTTCGGCGAGGGCGAAACGGTGAGCCCCGAACAGGCGGTCCGCGCCTACCTCCCCTATGTCCGGGCCGAGCTCGCCCGCGGGGCGCCGCTGGCGGCGATGACCCGGCACATGCTGGGCCTCTTCAGCGGGCGGCCGGGCGCGAGGGCCTGGCGGCGGATCCTCACCGTCGAGGGCGCCCGCCACGGCGCCGGGCAGGAGGTGATCGAACGGGGGCTGACGGCGCTGGCGGAGGCGGCCGCCGCCGCCCACCACGCCGAGCGGGGGCGCCAGCCCGCTTCCATGGCGGGCTAAGCGCGCGGGGCGGGCCGTCAGGCCCTCAGGTTCAGGGCGCTCTGGGTCGCCTCGAACTTGGAAAGGCGGCCGAGGTAGGTCATGCCCAGCAGCGAGGTCGGCAGGCCCTTCTCGATCACGAAGGCGTCCACGTCGACCACCTGGGCGCGCCCCACCGCCACCATGTTGAGCTTCACGCGCGCCGCGCGCGCCTGGCCGTTGGCGGTGCTGACCGTGTAGGCGTAGGGCAGGGAGGCCGGATTGAAGCCGAGACGTCGGGCGTCGTTGGCGGTGAGCGCCACCGCCGTGGCGCCGGTGTCGATAAGGAAGTGGATCGGCTGGCCGTTGACCTCGGCGTCGGCCCAGTAGTGGCCGTCGGGGGACTTGGGAATCGAGGCGTCGTCGGTGGGCTGGGCCTCCACGGGGCTGGTGGCCACGGCCACATGGGCCGGTGGCGGCGAGCCTGCCGCGAACGTCGAAAGGCCCCGCACGGCGGCGAACGCGCAAAGCACGGCCGCCAAGCTGATGATCCCGAACCGCACCATCACTCGCCCCTTCAAGGCTTTTTCGGCCGCCTTCCGCAGCCGTTGAGCCACACACTTAAGGCGGACGGGTTTGCAACGGGTGAACGGGGCCGGCAGCTCAGGCGGGGCCGAGCTTCTCGGGCCGGATCCGGAAGCGCCTGGCCGGCAGTTCCTCCATCAGCCGGCGTCGGACCGGCTCGTCCAGCCGCGACCAGCCGGCGATCTCGGCGAGGGTGCGGAAGCAGCCGAGGCAAAGCCCGCTCTCCCCGTCCACGAAGCAGACCTTGACGCAGGGCGTGGCGATCGGCGTGGGGGCGGACATGCGCCCGTCATCGCCCGCGGGCCCTGTCCCGGCAAGGGACGTCGCAAGGTCTTTCACCTGGCACGCGAATTGAACGCCGACGACCAAGATGTCGCAAAGTAATACGCAAAGTCAGGAAGACTTAACCGTGCTGATGCACCCCACGGTAACCCTGGACCTCCATGATGGGCGAGACTGCGCGCAGTCGGATCAACGAGGGGCGAAGACGGTGAGACGAGCCAGCACAGCCTTGCTCAGGGCTGCGCTCCTGCGGGGGCGCGAGGCCGCTCGCGACCGCAGCGGCGCCGCGGCCGTGGAGTTCGCACTCGTCCTGCCGTTCCTGCTGACGATGCTTCTCGGCATCATCCAGTTCGGCATCACCCTGAATAATTATCTGGAGCTGACGAACGCAGTCCGAACCGGCGCGCGCGAACTTGCGGTCGGCCGCACCAGCACCACGCCTTACACGACCGCCACGGCGGCGATCACTTCTTCGGCGGCGAACCTCACCGCCGGCAGCATCAGCTACACGCTGTCGGTCAACGGGACCGCCTGCAACAGCGACAGCAGCTGCAAGACAGCGCTTTCCACCGCCTCCCTTCAGCCGGCCACGGTCACTGCAACCTATCCCTGTAGCCTGACCGTGATGGGCGTGAATTTTCTGCCCGGCTGCACTCTAACTTCGACCACCACGGACATGATCGAATGAAACGGTTTGCCTATTCCCAGCGGCAGTCCCTGCGCCAGTTGTGGCGGGACCGGCGCGGCGCGACGGCAGTGACCGTCGGGCTTTTTATGACCCTCATGATCGGCATGGCCGGGTTCGTCATCGACCTCGGTCACGTGATGTACGTGCAGCGGCAGCTGCAGGCGTCAGCCGACTCGGCGGCTCTGGCGGGCGCTGGACAGCTCAACTGCTGCAGTCCCTCCATCGCGGCCTCTACCGCCAACGTCTATAGCGCGGCCTGGAGCAGCAGTTCCGCCGTCGGCAGCAACAAGAACGCCGACTCGAAGCTCTACGTCCAGATGGCCAGCGGATATCCCAAGCTGAAGTGTTTCAGCTCGATCACGACGTCGGTGCCCTGCACGGGGACCGACAACGCCAACGGGGTCGTTGTGAAGCAGACGGCGACGGTGCCGATGTGGTTCGCCGGCGTCTTCGGCCTAAGCTCGATTCAGGTGGACGCCACCGCAACCGCCGCTGGCGGGGGCGGAAGCACCGGTGGGTCCGGGAGCAGTTCTGGCAACGGCAACTGGGATATCGAGGTGATCATGGATACCACCGCCTCGATGAACAACAACGATGCCGCGTGCGGCAAGACCAGGATCGCCTGTGCGCTTTCGGGCCTGCAACTCTTGCTCACCAAGATCTCGCCCAGCGCGGACTATGTGGGCGTGATGGCCTTCCCGCCGCTGTCGAGCGCCTCGCAGCAGTCGCATGACACCGCCTGCCCCTCCAGCAACCCGACCACGACGGCCTACAAGAACGCCGTGGCCACAGGGCCCACCGGCAGCCAGCCGGCGACCTACCAGATCGTCTCGATGTCGCATGACTATCAGACCTCGACTCAAGGTCAGCTCAACACCAGCTCCAGCCTTGTGGTGGCGGCCGGTGGGGCGAGCTGCAGCGGCCTCCAGTCGCCCGGCGGGTTCAGCACCTTCTACGCGGACGCCGTCAAGGCGGCCCAGACCGACATCACCAACAACGGCCGGGGAAGCAGCGCGAACAAGGCGATCATCATCCTCAGCGATGGCGACGCCAACGCCAGCACCACCAACACGACTGCGACTCAGCACCCCAACCAGTGCACGCAGGCCGTGACCAACGCCGCGGCCGCCAAGGCGGCAGGGTTCAAGGTGATCACGGTGGCCTACGGCGCCGCCACCTCCGGCAGCTGCAGCACCGACACGGGCTCCAATGCGACCTCCGCCTGCGCGACGATGAAGAACATGGCCTCCGACCCCATGTACTTCTACTCCGACAAGGCCAACGGCTGCGCCGCCACCGACCCGAACAACGTCAACACGACCAGCCTCTCCTCGATCTTCAGCAGCATCGCTCAGAAGCTGTTCGTCGCGCCGCGGCTGATCCCCAACAGCACAACCTGACGTTTCGGTTCAGGACGCTTTGACGGCCCAGGTCCTCCCGACCTGGGCCGTTCTTTTCTTTGGGGGCGCTTAGCCCGCGCGGTGGCCGATCAAGCCACCGCCTTGGCGCGCGACTTGGTCTTCCCCCGCTCGGCGTGGCGCCCGAGCAGGGTCTTCAGGTAGCGGCCGGTCCAGCTCGTCTCGCTCTGGGCCACCTTTTCCGGCGGGCCTGTGGCGATCACCTCGCCGCCGCCGTCGCCGCCCTCGGGACCGAAGTCGATGATCCAGTCGGCGGTCTTCACGACGTCGAGGTTGTGCTCGATCACCACCACGGTGTTGCCCTGGTCGACGAGCTCGTGCAGCACCTCCAGGAGCTTGCGCACGTCCTCGAAGTGGAGGCCGGTGGTGGGCTCGTCGAGGATGTAGAGGGTGCGGCCGGTGGCCCGCCGCGACAGCTCCTTGGAGAGCTTCACCCGCTGGGCCTCGCCGCCCGAGAGCGTGGTCGCCTGCTGGCCGACCTTGATGTAGCCGAGGCCCACCCGCTTCAGGGTCTCCATCTTGTCCCTGATGGAGGGGACCGCCTTGAACATCTCTGCGGCCTCCTCGACGGTCATGTCGAGGACGTCGGCGATGCTCTTGCCCCGGAACAGGATCTCCAGGGTCTCGCGGTTGTAGCGGCGCCCCTGGCAGACGTCGCAGGTGACGTAGATGTCGGGCAGGAAGTGCATCTCGATCTTGATGAGGCCGTCGCCCTGGCAGGCTTCGCAGCGCCCGCCCTTGACGTTGAAGGAGAAGCGCCCCGGCCCGTAGCCGCGCGCCTTGGCCTCCGGTAGCCCGGCGAACCAGTCGCGGATGGCGGTGAAGGCGCCGGTGTAGGTGGCCGGGTTGGAGCGCGGGGTGCGCCCGATCGGCGACTGGTCGATGTCGATGACCTTGTCGAACTCGGAAAGGCCCTCGATCCGCTCGTGCGGAGCGGGGGCGTCGGAGGCGTTGTTCAGCCGGCGCGCGGCGGCCTTGTAGAGGGTCTCGATGGTGAAGGTGGACTTGCCGCCGCCGGAGACACCGGTGACGCAGGTGAAGGTCCCCACGGGGATCTCGGCGGTGACCCCCTTGAGGTTGTTCCCGCTCGCCCCCACCACCCGCAGCACGCGCTTGGGCGAAATCGGCCGCCGCCGGTCCGGGATGGCGATCTGCCGCGCGCCGGTGAGGTACTGGCCGGTAAGGCTCTTGGGGCTGGCCATGATGTCGTCGGGCGCGCCCTCGGCGACGATTTCGCCGCCATGGACCCCGGCCGCCGGGCCCATGTCGATCACGTGGTCGGCCGAGAGGATCGCCTCCTCGTCGTGCTCCACCACCAGCACCGAATTGCCGAGGTCGCGCAGCCCCTTGAGGCTGGCGAGCAGGCGGGCGTTGTCGCGCTGGTGGAGGCCGATGGAAGGCTCGTCCAGAACGTAGAGGACGCCGGTGAGGCCCGAGCCAATCTGGCTGGCCAGGCGGATCCGCTGGCTCTCGCCGCCCGAGAGGGTGCCCGAGCCGCGCGACAGGTTCAGGTACTCCAGGCCCACGTCCACCAGGAACCGCAGCCGGTCGTTGATCTCCTTCAGGATCCGGCGCGCGATCTCCATCTGCTTGTCGCTGAGGGCCTCGTCGAGACTTTCGAACCACTCGCGCGCCGGGCGGATGGCGAGCGCCGAGATCTCGGCGATGGACTTGCCGGCGACCTTCACCGCCAGAGCCTCGGGTTTCAGCCGGGCGCCGCCGCAGACCTCGCAGGGAGTCTCCGACTGGTAGCGTCCGAGCTCCTCGCGCACCCAGCTGGAGTCGGTTTCCCGCCAGCGCCGCTCGAGATTGGGAAGCACCCCCTCGAAGGTCTTGCTGACCTCGTAGCGGCGGGCGTTGTCGTCGTAGACGAAGCGGATCTTGTCCTTGCCGGAGCCGTGCAGGATCACCTGGCGGGCCGCCTCCGCCAGCTTCCACCAGGGCTCGTCCATGGAGAAGCCGTAGTGGCCGGCGAGCGCCTGCAGGGTCTGGGTGTAGAGCGGGGAGGGGCCCCTGGCCCATGGCGCCACGGCGCTTTTGTGCAGGCTCTTGTCCTTGTCGGGGATCACGAGGTCGGCGTCGAACGCGAGCTTCGCGCCCAGGCCGTCGCAGGCGGGGCAGGCGCCGGCGGGATTGTTGAACGAGAAGAGACGCGGCTCGATCTCGGCGATGCTGAAGCCGGAGACCGGGCAGGCGAACTTTTCCGAGAAGAGCAGGCGCCGGGGCTCGGTCTCGCCCTCTGCGAGGTCGGCCCATTCGGCCACCGCGATTCCGTCGGCCAGCCGCAGGGCCTGCTCCAGGCTGTCGGCGAGGCGCGCCTCCATGCCCTCGCGGACCACCAGCCGGTCCACCACCACGTCGATGTCGTGCTTGAAGGTCTTCTCGAGAGCCGGGGCGTCCTCGATGGGATAGAAGGCCCCGTCGATCTTCAGCCGCTGGAAGCCGGCGCGCTGCCAGCCCTCGATCTCCTTGCGGTATTCGCCCTTGCGGTCCCTGACCACCGGGGCCAGCAGATAGAGGCGGGTCCCCTCCGGCAGGGCGGTGATCTTGTCGACCATCTGGCTGACGGTCTGGCTCTCGATCGGCAGACCGGTCACCGGCGAGTAGGGGACACCCACCCGCGCCCAGAGCAGGCGCATGTAGTCGTGGATCTCGGTCACCGTGCCGACGGTGGAGCGCGGGTTGCGGCTGGTGGTCTTCTGCTCGATGGAGATGGCCGGGGACAGGCCCTCGATGAGGTCCACGTCCGGCTTGCTCATCAGCTCCAGGAACTGGCGGGCGTAGGCCGAAAGGCTTTCCACGTAGCGCCGCTGGCCCTCGGCGTAGATGGTGTCGAAGGCGAGGCTGCTCTTGCCCGACCCGGAAAGGCCGGTGATCACCACCAGCTGGTCGCGCGGAATGTCGACGCTGACGTTCTTCAGATTGTGCTCGCGGGCGCCGCGGACACGCAGGGAGCGGTTGTGATCAGACATGCGGTCTCGCTGGCCGGGCCCGCGCGCCGCGCGGGGCCAAGGTCGCTAATGTAATACCGGGAGTCCCGGAGACAGCAAGAACGTTATGAGAACTTGCCGGTGATGCGCTACTCCGCCAGGAAGGCCTCGGCCTCGCGCATGAACTCGTCCAGCTTGTCGTGGTGGACCCAGTGGCCCGCGCCTTCGAAGTTCACCCGGCGGGCGTTCTGGAAGTGCTGGATGCGCCCGTCCACCACCGGGTCGGCGGCCCAGGATTCGGCGCCGCGGGCGAGCAGCACCGGGGCGGTGATGCAGCTCCAGAGCCGGTGCATCTCGTCGGGCGACAGCCCGCCTATGCCGGGCCCGCCGCGGACGTAGTTGTCGAACTTCCAGGAATAGGTGCCGTCCTCGTTCTGGTGGGCGCCGTAGATGGTGAGATGGCGTGCCTGCTCGTGGCTGAGGTGCGGGTTCTCTTCCTCCATCCGCGCGATGGCGTCCTCGAGGTTCGGGTATTTTCGGGGCAGCCGCCCGGAGTTGCGGCGTCGGTCGCCCACCCAGGCGCGCAGGCGCTCCTCGATGGTGAGCTTGGTCATCTGCTCGATCATCTCGGGCGGCGGCCCTAGCCCCTCGATGGCGATAAGCTTCTTGACGCTGCGCGAGAAGGCCCCGGCGTAGCTCAGGGACACCGCCGCGCCCAGCGAGTGGGCCATGATGGTGATCGGCGCCATCTCCTTCTGGTGGACCAACTGGGCGAGATCGTAGACGTAGGCGGGCAGGTCATAACCACCGCCGATCGCCCAGGCCGAGTCGCCGTGGCCGCGCAGGTCGGGGGCGATAATATGGTACCGGTCGCGGAGCCGCTCGGCCACCCAGTCCCAATTGCGGCAATGGTCGCGCCCGCCATGGACCATGAGCAGCGGCGGGGCGTCGGGGTTGCCCCAGTCCACGTAGTGCAGGCGCAGGCGCTGCGAAAAATAGAAGTGGGACGTAGGACCTTCCATGCGTGGCGCCTCCAGATGCCCTCAGGGACTACATCATCGGAGGCGTCCGCTCCAAGCGGCCGGCCTTCAGCGAGCCATGATCGGGGTCCCCTGCGCCGGTTCGCCGGCGCCGAAGGCTCTCAGGCGCTGCGGTTCAGGGTGATGGCGGTCGCCGCGGTCCGGCGCGCCGAGCCGGGCCCGTAACCGCTGTTGGAGGCGCGCTTGGCGGCCACGGCCTCGGCGACGGCGCGCACGAGGCCCTCGGTGATGGTCTTCGAGGCCGATAGCACCCGGTCGTGACGCTCGCGCGCCGCTTCCAGGGCCTGGGTGGCGGCGAGGAGGCGCTTGCGCAGCTTCGGCGGGGCCTCGGCGAGAAGAGCGCCGTCGCTGCGGACCTTGGCGGCCCCGGCCTGGTAGAGGGCGACCAGCCGGCCGAGCTCCGCCAGGCGCGGCGCCGCGTCCTGCGGCCGGTGCCGCTCGAAGGCCCCGACCTGGTCGGTCAGCAGCCGGGTCAGCCGCTCGGTGAGCTCGGCCATGGCCTCGAGAGCGGCGAAATCCCCGCCCGTGCTCACCGCGGCGGCTCCTGGAGGCCCTGCAGCCTCAGCATCTCGCCCGCGACCTGCTTGGAGATCCCGACGCCGCCGGCCTTGACCATCTGCTTGGCCATCGCCTGAGTCATGAACGACTTCCACATCTCCTCGCCGGCGCCGCCGCCGAACGGGGGCGAGGTGCTGACGCCCTTGAACATGCTTTGCAGCATGGACGACAGGAAGGAGGCTTCGAAGTCCTGGGCGGTCTTCTGGATGTTTCCGCGCCTGGCGAGCTCGGCGGCGCTGGCCTCGGAGGGCCGGCCGAGCACGTCCACGGGCGCCGATGAGAGGGCGAGGGCGTCCATCACATCACCTGGATCTCGGCCTGCAGGGCGCCGGCCGCCTTGATGGTCTGGAGGATCGAGATCAGGTCGCGCGGGCTCACCCCGAGGGCGTTCAGGCCCTGGACCAGGGTGGCGAGCGAGGCGCCGTTGTGGACCACGATCAGGTGCTTGCCCTTCTCCTCGTCCACCTTCAGCTGCGATTGGGAGACGACGGTGGTCTGGCCCTGGCTGAAGGGCGCCGGCTGGCTCACCTGCGGCGTCTCCTGGACGCTGATGGTGAGGTTGCCCTGGGCGATCGCCACCGTGGAGATGCGCACGTCGTCGCCCATCACCACCACGCCAGCCACCTCGTCCACGACCACCCGGGCCGGCGCGTCCGGCTCGACCTCGAGGTTCTCGACCGCAGTGACGAAGCTGACCATGTCCCTGCCGGAGGGAGGACGGATGGCGACGATGGTCGGGTTCTCCACCAGGGCGCAGCCGGGGAAGGCTGCGTTGATGGCCTGGGCGATCCGCCCGGCGGTGGTGAAGTCGGGGTTGCGCAGGGTGAGCCGCATCTGGGTCATGCTGGCCATCTCGAACCCGACCTCGCGCTCGACGATGGCGCCGTCGGAGATCCGGCCGGCGGTGGGCACCCCACGGGTGATCGAGGCGCCCGAGGCGCCGGAGGCCGAGACCGCGCCGGTCTGCACCGTGCCCTGCGCCACCGCATAGGTCTGGCCGTCCGCCCCGAGCAGGGGGGTCACCATCAGGGTGCCGCCCAGCAGGCTCTTGGCGTCGCCCAGCGCCGAGACGGTGGCGTCTATCGGCGCGCCGGCGGCGGCGAAGGGCGGGAGCTTGGCGGTGACCATCACCGCAGCCACGTCCTTGGTGGTGATGGTGGCGTCGGCGGCGCGGGCGTTGACCCCGAGCCGCTCGAGCATGCTTTCCAGGCTCTGCTTGGTGAACGGGGCGTTCAGCAGCGAATCCCCGCTGCCGTTGAGGCCCACGACCAGGCCATAGCCCACCAGCATGTTCTCGCGCACGCCTTCGAAGGCGACAATGTCCTTGATGCGCGAACCGGCGACGGCTGGAGAGGCGAGGCCGGCCGCAGCGAGCGCCAACGCCAAGGCCGCAAGACGCAGAGCACGCATGGATGGGACCCCGAACCGCACGCGCGCCCCCATGCCAGAAACGCGCCAGCCCCGCGGTGACAAAAGATCAATCAAAACAATCTTATGATGGGGCCATGCGAGCCTCCGCCAGCGCCTGTCGGCAGAATTTGCCCGGCATTAACCATGCCGCAAGCAAGGGCCCTGAGAGTACCGGTCCATGAAGGTTAACGGACCAGGATCGGCCTCCACGCCCAGCGGAGCGAGGCCTGTCCGCGCGTCCGCCTCCGGCCCTGCGTTCAGCGTGGCCAAGGCCTCGGGCGCCGGCGAGGCGACAGGGGCCCTGGCCGCCACCGGCGCGACCGCGGTCAGCTCCCTCGAGGCGCTGATCGCCTTGCAAGAGGTGGGGGGCGCGCTGGAGCGCAAGCGTCGGGCGGTGGGCCGGGCGCGCAACATCCTCGACGCCCTGGAGAGCCTGAAGGTCGACCTGCTGGGGGACAGCCAAGATCCCGTCGTCCTCGAGCGCTTGGCGCTCAGCGTGCGCGAGCAGCGCGCGCTCACCGACGACCCCAAGCTGGAGGCGGTGCTCGACGAGATCGAGACCCGCGCGGCGGTCGAGCTGGCCAAAGCGCAGGCCCCGAGAACGCCGGCGTGAAGCCATGCGCAGCGACTTTCATTGCCGCGTTCAAGACTTTTGCTATAAGCCGCCCGCCCGACGGTCCAGAGCGGGCGTTCGTTAGGGGTCTGTGAGGCGTCGATGCAGGCGACTGCGGGAGTATTGGAAGAGAGCGACTATCGTCCCTCCGAGGACGAGCCGTTCATGAATGAGCGGCAGCTAGAGTATTTCCGACATAAGCTTCTGACTTGGAAAGAAGAAATCCTGAAGGGATCGCGGGAAACGGTAACCCATCTTCAGTCGGAGACCGAGAATCACCCCGATCTTGCGGACCGCGCTTCATCGGAGACTGACCGCGCCTTGGAGTTGCGCACCCGAGATCGGCAGCGCAAGCTGATCTCGAAGATCGACGACGCCCTGCGGCGAATCGAGGAGGGGGTCTACGGGTTCTGCGAAGAGACCGGCGAGCCGATCGGCCTGGCCCGCCTGGAGGCGCGGCCGATCGCCACCCTGAGCCTCGAGGCCCAGGAACGGCACGAACGCCGCGAGCGCGTCCACCGCGACGATTAATCGCTGCCCGGACCTACGCCCAAGCCGGAAGGTTTGCGGCGGGTTACGCGCCCTTCTCGCCGACCCAGGCCACCAGTTGGGTGAGGACCTGCGCGGTCGACTGGTCGAAGGCCTGGGTGATCGCGCCGACGCGGTTCTCGGAGGCGGGCGTCGCCGCTTCGAACACCTGGTCGCCCAGGATCGAATGATCGCTGGCCTTGCTGAGCGACGCGGCGACCCGGACGACCACGGTGGGGGCGGCGTTCATCCCCTGGTCGTAGCGGGCCTCGAAGCGGAGCACGTTCAGCCTGAGAATGTTGCTGGCGCGCGACGCCTCGCCCACTTCCACCAGACGGGCGGGACCGCCCGCCAGGTCGAACGCCCGTTCCTCGGCCTCGTGGAAGATCAAGGGCGCGGGCTCGGCCCAGCGGGCGCTCTTGATGTAGGCCACCTCGTTGCCGCTCACGGTGAGAATGCGGTCGGTGGCGGCCATCCGGTTGAAGCTGATGGCGCCGTTCAGCACGGCGAACCTTGGCGCGGCAGCCGTCGCGGCGGGCTTGACGGTCCCGAAGGTGTAGAGCTGGGCGGGCGGCGCCTTGGGAAAGAGGCTGATGCAGCCGCCGAGCGCCAGCGGCAGCGCCAGGGCGAGGACGGCGCGTCGGATCATGGTCTCACCTCGACTTCCTTGGGCCGGGCCTTGCCGATGAGGCCCTGTGGGTCTTGCTCGATCTGGTTCACGAGGCGATCGATGTCCTCGGTGGCGGTCTGCAGGCTGCTGATCGCGGTGGTCAGCCGCGGAAGGCCGTTGGCCGCGAAATCCGAGGTCGGGCCCTGCAACTTGGCGAGCATGGCGCGCAGCTCCTGGGCCGTGGCCTGGATCTCGGCGGCGGCGGCGCCGATTTTGGTGATGGTCTGCTTGCCGTCGCCGTCCACCAGCCCGCGCGCCGAGTTGGCCAGGTCGCGGATCTGGGCGGCGGCCTGGTCGGCGGTCTTCAGGGTGTGGTCGGCGTCGGCGATGATGGCCTTGCGGGTCCGAAGCTCGGCGGTCACCGACTGGACGTCGCTCATGATGCCGGAGATCTTCTGGATGTTCTCGTCGGAGAGCACCCGGTTGACCCGGCTGAGCGACTCCATCGCCCGCTTCATCAGGTCGCCGCCTCCGGAGAGCAGGCCCGAGATGCCGCCGGGCTCGGCCTGGATGATCGGGTAGGGCTGGCCGGACTCCAGCGGCAGATCCTTCAGCAGCGGCCTGGAGGGCGTGCCGGCCTTGATCTGGATGTAGTTGACGCCGGTGATCCCCTGGGGCTCCAGGGTGGCGGTGGAATCCTGTCGGACCGGGGTGTCCGACTGGACGCGCGCGGTGGCCACCACCAGGTTCGGGTCCTTGGCGTCGAGCTTGATGTCGGAGACCTCGCCGACCTTGATGCCGTTGAAGGTCACCTCGCCGCCCTTGGAGAGCCCGCTGATGGGGCCGCGAAAGACGATGTTGTAGCGGTCGTAGTGCTGGCTGAGCGCGAAGTTGGTCAGCCAGAGGATGAAGACGATCATCCCGATGAGCAGGATGGTCGAAATCAGTCCCACCAGGGCGTAGTTGGCGTTGCGCTCCATTCAGGGTGCTCCCGGAGCCTTGGCCTGAGCGGTGCGCGCCTCAGCGGAGGCGCGCCCGCGGGTTCCAAGGAAGTATTGGCGAATCCACGGGTGGTCGGACTTCTCCAACTCGCGGACCGGGGCCATGGCGACGACCTTCTTGTCCGCCAGCACCGCCACCTGGTCGGTGATGGTGTAGAGGCTGTCGAGGTCGTGGGTGATCATAAAGACGGTGAGGTCGAGGCTGTCGGCGAGGTCCAGGATCAGCTCGTCGAAGGCCGCCGCGCTGATGGGGTCGAGCCCGGAGGTAGGTTCGTCCAGGAACAGGAGCTCGGGATCGAGGGCCAGCGCCCGCGCGAGGCCGGCCCGCTTGATCATCCCGCCCGAGAGCTCGGAGGGCTTCAGCGCCCCGCTGCCGGGCGGCAGGCCCGCAAGGGCGATCTTCAGGTCGGCCAGCTCGCTGACCTCGCGTGCGGTGAGCTCGGTATGCTCGATGAGCGGGGCGGCGACGTTCTCCTTGACCGTGAGGTTCGACCAGAGCGCCCCCTGCTGGAACAGCACCCCCCAGCGGCGCTCGATGGCGGTCCATTTGCGGCGGCTGGCGTGCTCGATGTCCTGGCCGAAGATCCGCACCACCCCGCCTTCGGGACGTTTCAAGCCGATGATGGTGTTGAGCAGGACGGACTTGCCGGTCCCCGAGCCGCCGACCACCCCCACCACGTCGCCGTGCGGGATGGTCAGGTTGAGATCCTGGTGGATGACGTGATCGCCGAACGCCGAATAGAGGTCGACCACCTGGATCGGCGGCGCCCGCTCGTCGAGGACGTCTTCGGGGCCGCTCATATGTCGAGCTTCATGTAGATCAGCGCGAAGACCGCATCGATCATGATGGTCGCGAAGATGGCGTGCACCACCGAGGCGGTGACCTTGCGGCCCAGGCTCTCCACGTCGCCCCCCACCTCCATCCCCTGATGGCAGCCGATCCCGGCGATGATCACCGCAAGCACCGGCGCCTTGGAGAGGCCCACCCAGAAGTGGATCGGACCGACGGTGTCGAGGATCTGGCTGAAGAAGAAGGTCGGCCCCAGGCCCAGCTGCGACCAGCAGACCACCAGGCCGCCGGCGAGGCCGGCCACCGCGGCCGCGAAGGTGAGCAGGGGGAAGGAGAACAGCAGCGCGAAGAAGCGCGGGAAGACCAGCGCGTCGAATGGGTCGACGCCCAGCACCCGCATGGCGTCGATCTCCTGGTTCATCTTCATTGCGCCGATCTCGGCGGCGTAGGACGAGCCGGAGCGCCCGGCCAGAAGCACCGCGGTGATGAGCACGCTGAACTCGCGCAGCACCGCGACGCCGACCAGCTCGACCACATAGACCTGGGCGCCGAAGGTGCGCAGCATATTGGCGCCAAGCAGCCCCACCACCGCGCCGATGAAGAAGGTGGTGACCATCACGATGGGCAGGGCGTCGAGTCCCGCCCGCTCGAACAGGGCGACACAGGCGGCCCAGCGCACCTTTCTCGGGTTGACGATAGCGCGCCCGGTGGCCACCAGCAGGTGGCCCATGAACGCCATGGTGTCGAAGGCCTCGAGGCCGACGTTGATGATCCCCCGGCCGATCCGGTCGAAGAGATCGTAGAAGGATCGCTTCCGGACCTGCGGCGTGCCCTCGGCCTTCACCGCCCGGTCGACCAGCTCCAGCAGCCGGGTGATTTCGGGGCGGGCGATGAAGCGGGCGCGGCGGTGGTCCGCATCGCCAGCCTTGAGGATCGCATAGGCGCCGGCGGTGTCAAACCGTTTGACCCCCGAGAGGTCGATCGCCACCTCGCGCGCGCCGGCCAGCGCCTCGACCAGCCGATCGTCGGCGACGCCCATGCGCATGGCCGTCCAGTCGCCGGTGAGGGCGGCGGAATAGCCTTGGTCCGTGCGCGTTATGCTGAAGTCGGCCGGTTCATCCATCGGTCGGCGAGTCGTCCCCCGTGGAACACCTTACCGACGATCTGCGGCGGCGTGAACGGGGTTGGGCGAACGATGGCCATGTTTGAGTCCAAACGAACGAAATCTCGCCGCCAGTTCGCCCAACATTGGCTCGCGACTCGCGCCGACGTGATCTAGGAGGGCGGCGAGGGCAGGTAATGCGGACAATTGCGGTAATCGCGCGTAAGGGAGGGTCTGGAAAGACGACGGTCGCCGTGCACCTGGCGATCGCCGCGCACCTGAGAGGGCGTCGGGTGCTGCTGGCCGACGCCGATCCCCAGCGCTCCTCCTGCGAAGTGCTCAAGGGCCGGCGCGAGGATGGGCCCGGCTGGGCCGAGACCTCGGGGCCCAAGCTCTTCGCTCTGCAGGTCGCCTCGCAGCGCTCGCAGGTGGACGCCCTCATCATCGACACGGCCGCCGGCGCCGAAGACGAAGTCGCCCACGCCATCGTGCTCGCCGACCTCTCGCTGCTGGTGATCCGCCCGACTTTCCTCGATTTCGCCGCCGCCATCCGCACGGTGGATGTCATGCGCCGGCTGCACAAGCCGGGCCTGATCGTGCTGAACCAGGCGCCGACCGCCCGCGAAGGGATCGAGCCCCCCGCGGTGAAGAAGGCCCAGGAGGCCCTGAGGCTCATGCGCCTGCCGGTGGCCCCGACGATCCTGCGGGCGCGCAGCGCCTACCAGGCGGCTGTGGAGTGCGGCCGGTCGGCCGAGGAGCTCGACCCCAGCGGCGCCGCCTCCCAGGAAGTCGCCGAGCTCTGGGCCTTCATCGAACGCCTCACCTTCGGCAAATGCGCCGACCGGGGGCTGTGCGCCTGACCGGAGGCCTCACCCTTTCGCGCGAGGCGCGTGGGTGATTCTCAGCAGATTGGCTGCGCCAGGGGCGCCCATGGGCGGCCCGGCGATGATGAGCACGCGCTCGCCGGAGCCGGCCAGGCCCAGTTCGGCCGCCAGGTGGGCCGCCTCGTCGGTCATGGCGGCGATCCCCCTCGGCTGCGAGGCGACCCTGGGCTCCAGGCCCCAGACGAGCCCCAGGCGTCGGGCGACCATCTCGTTCGGCGCCAGCGCCAGCACCGGCAGCACCGGCCGTTCGCGGGCCACCCGCCGGGCCGTGCCTCCGGTGGTGGTGTAGGCCACCAGGCAGCCGGTGGACCTGGCCTGCGAGGCCGCGCCGGCGGCGGCGATCAGGGCGTCCACGTCCTCGTCCGCGTCGCGTCCGTGTTCGGCCCGCATCAGGTTCGGCCAGTTGGGGTCGGCCTCCACCCGGCGGATGATTGCGTCCATCATCGCCACCGCCTCGCGCGGGTAGGCGCCGGCCGCCGATTCCGCCGAGAGCATGAGGGCGTCCGCCCCCTCGTAGACGCCGCCGGCCACGTCGGAGGCCTCGGCGCGGGTGGGGGCGGGGCTGGAGATCATCGATTCCAGCATCTGGGTGGCGACGATCACCGGCGCGCCGCGGCGGCGCGCGGCGCGGACGATGACCTTCTGCAGCACCGGCACCTCCTCGGGGGCCAGCTCCACGCCGAGGTCGCCCCGGGCCACCATCAGCCCGTCGCTCACGTCAAGAATAGCTTCCAGGTCGTTGATCGCCGCCGGTTTTTCAATCTTCGCCAGGATCGCCGCCCGGTCGCCCACGATCTTGCGCAGCGCCGCCACGTCGGCGGCGTGCTGCACGAAGGAGAGCGCCACCCAGTCGACCCCGATCCGCAGCGCGAAGTCGACGTCCGCCTCGTCCTTCTGGGTCAGAGCCGGCACCGGAATGGTGACGCCCGGGACCGCCAGGCCCTTGTGGTCCGAAAGCGTCTCGCCGGCGGTCACTTCGGCCTCGGCCGAGCCGCTCGCCGCCTCGATCACCCGCAGGCGAACCTTGCCGTCATCGAGCAGGAGGTCCATCCCCGGCCGCAACACCTGGAACACCTCCGGATGCGGGAGCTGGACCCGGCGGCGATCTCCGGGCTTGGGGTCGAGGTCCAGCCGGATCCGCTGGCCGGGGGCGATGTCGACGTTTCCGTGCGCGAAGGCCCCCAGCCGGAACTTCGGCCCCTGCAGGTCGGCCAGCGCCGCCAAGGGGCGCCCGATCGCCGCCTCGGCCGCACGGACGTCCGCCAGCGCCCTCGCATGGTCCTCGTGAGCCCCATGGCTGAAGTTCAGCCGGAACACGTCGACGCCCGCCTCGGCGAGGGCGCGCACCATCTTGCGGCCCCGGCTCGCCGGTCCGAGGGTCGCAACGATGCGGGTGCGGCGCTTGCGGATCATCACCGGGTTCCGGGGCGGGGAGCGCGGACTACTGCCACGAAGCGTCGTTCGGCCCAAGCCTCGCGTTCCAGGGCTCGCAGGCGGCGGCTTCGAAGAAAGCCTGCCCCGCCGGCCATTGCGCCTGTTCGACCGGCCGGCTCGCTGCTAGGTCGTGGCCATGCGAGTCGGCGTGCCGAAGGAGATCAAGACCCTGGAGTTCCGGGTCGCGGCGACGCCGGGCCTGGTCCAGAGGCTGGTCCGCGAGGGGCACGCGGTGTTCGTGGAGGCGGGGGCCGCCGCCGGGATCGGGCTGGCCGACAGCGTCTACGCCGGCGCGGGGGCGACCATCCTGCCCTCCGGCGAGGCGGTGTTCGAAGCGGCGGAGCTGATCGTCAAGGTCAAGGAGCCGCAGGCGGTGGAGATCGCCAGGCTGCGCCCCGACCACATCCTCTTCACGTACCTGCATCTGGCCGCCGACCGGGCGCAGACCGAGGGCCTGCTGGCCTGCGGCTGCACCGCCATCGCCTACGAGACGGTGACCGACCGGTTCGGGCGCCTGCCGCTGCTGGCGCCGATGAGCCAGGTGGCCGGGCGGATGGCGGTGGACGTCGGGGCCTACCACCTGCTGCGGCCCCACGGCGGCCGCGGCGTGCTGCTGGGGGGCGCCCCGGGCGTGCCGGCGGCCAAGGTGGTGATCCTGGGCGGCGGCGTCTCGGGCAAGCATGCGGCGGAGATGGCGATCGGGGCGCGCGCGGACGTCACGCTCTTCGACATCTCGGCGGCCCGGCTGGAAGCCCTAGACGACCAGTTCGGCGGCCGCCTGAAGACCGCCTTCTCCACCCACGACGCCGTAGCCGAGCTGCTCCCCACCGCCGACCTCGTCATCGGCTGCGTGCTCATCCCGGGGGCGGCGGCGCCGAAGCTGGCGACGCGGGCGGACGTGGCGCGGATGCGGCCCGGGTCGGTGCTGGTGGACGTGGCCATTGACCAGGGGGGCTGCTTCGAGACCAGCCATCCCACCACCCACGCCGACCCGACCTTCGTGGTGGACGGGGTGGTGCACTATTGCGTCGCCAACATGCCGGGCGCAGCGCCGCTCACCTCCGCCTATGCGCTCGTCGCCGCGACCACCCCCTACATCTCGGCCCTGGCGGCCAAGGGCGTCGACCGGGCGCTCGCCGACGATCCGGGCTTCGCCGACGGGCTCAACATCCTGGCCGGCAAGATCAAGCACCCGGCCGTGGCGCGCTCGCTGGGGATCAAGAGCTAGCCGGGGGGCCCCGATCGGGGCTCGTCACCGCGTCCACCGCCTCCAGCCAGTGGCGCACCGGGACCGGCGAGGTCTCGGAGAGGTGCAGCCAGCAGCCGATGTTGGCGGTCACCACGGCGGTGGGGCCATGCTCGGTGAGGGCGGCGAGCTTGGCCGCCCGCAACGGCGCCGCGAAGGCTGGTTGGGTGAGCGCGTAAGGGCCGGCCGAGCCGCAGCACAGATGCGGGTCGCGCACCGGCTGCGGCTGGTAGCCGAGGGCGGCCAGCAGGCGCTCGACCCGTCCCGGAAGCTTCAGGCCGTGCCGCAGGGTGCAGGGCTCGTGCACCGCGATGCGCGGCGCCGCGGGAGGCCAGACCGCGACGGGCGGCGCCTGCTCCAGGATCTCGACCGGATCGCGGACGAGGCCGGCGATCCGGCGGGCCTTATCCGCGTAGGCGGGATCGTCCGCCAGCAGGTCGGGATAGTCGCGGATGAAGGCCGCGCAGCCGCTGGCCGTGACCACGATCGCCTCGGCCCCGGCCTCCAGGGCGCGGTCCCAGGCGTCCAGGTTGTGGCGGGCGAAACGGCGGGCGGCGGGAACGTCGTCCAGGTGAAAGCTGACCGCGCCGCAGCAGCCGGCGTCGGGGGCGGGGGCGAGCGTCACCCCGATCCGTGCGAAGACCCGGCGGGCCGCGGCGTTGAACTGGGGGGCCGCCTCGGCCTGGACGCAGCCTTCCAGGAGCGCCATGCGGCGGCCGCCGTCGCCGGCGGAAGCGTTCCGCTCCGCCCGGCGGCCGGGCGGCGGGGCGGGGAGCTTGGCGCGCAGTCCGCTTGGCAGCAGGGGGGCGGCGAGGCGGCCAAGCGCCAGCGCCAGCGCAAACCGGCGCGGGTGAGGCGTCAGCCAGCGGATCAGGGCGCGCACTAGGCGCTCGCGCCAGGGCCGCGGGGACCGGGCGTCGACGAACGGGCGTCCGACATCGAGGAGCCGGTGGTATTCGACTCCCGAGGGGCAGACGCTCTCGCAGGCCCGGCATCCCAGGCAGCGGTCGAGGTGGGCCTGCGTCTCGCGGCCGAACGGCTCCCCTTCCAGGGCCGCCTTCATGAGGTAGATCCGGCCCCGGGGCCCGTCGAGCTCGTCGCCGGTGAGCTGGAAGGTCGGACAGGCGGCGTTGCACATCCCGCAGTGGATGCAGGCCCGGATCACCGCCTCGGCGACGGCGCCGGCGGCGGTCTCGGCCAGCGGGCTGACGATCCTGGCGCGCAACCCTCAGAGCTCCCGGTACATGCGGCCGGGGTTCAGCACCCTCGCCGGATCCAGCGCCGCCTTCAGCCGCTGATGCAGGGCGAGCATGGCCGGGGGCAGGGGCTGGAACACCTCGTCCGCCGCGGCGGGGGCATGGATGCGCGTCGCGTGCCCGCCCGCCTCGGCGGCGGCGCGCCAGACAGCCTCGGCCGAGAGGTCCGAGACGACCCAGCGCTGGGCGCCTGCCCAGTCCCAGGCGACGAGGTCGCCGATATCCGGCGGCGGCGCGCGGCGGGGCAGGCAGAGCCGCCAGAGGGGCGCATCCGGCGTGGACGCTGGGTGGGGCGCGTCTCTGAGGCTTTCCCAGAAGTCGAGAGGCGCCGCCTCGCCTCCCAGCGCAGCGCCGGCGGCCCGCATCGCCGCCTCGCCGCCCGAAAGCCGAAGGCGCAGGCGCGCTCCGTCGTGGACGGCGCCGCTGATGGGCGTGGGACCCCGAAGCTTGTCGGCCACCCAGAGCCGGGCGCTTTCGGAGTCCATCTCGAACGCCAGGGCGCTCTCGGCGCGGGGGCGCGGGACGACCCTCAAGGAGACCTCGAGGATCACGCCCAGGAGGCCCATCGCCCCGGCCATCAGGCGGAATCCGTCGAAGCCGGCGACGTTCTTGAACACCGTCCCACCGAAACGGAGGCGTCGGCCGCGGCCGTCGAGGATGGCGACGCCGAGCACGAAGTCGCGGACGGCCCCGACGAAGGGGCGGCGCTGGCCCGAAAGGCCGCTGGCCACCACGCCGCCGATCGTGCTGGCGGCGCCGAAGCGGGGTGGCTCGAAGCCCAGCATCTGGCCGTGCGCCGAGAGCTGCGCCTCGATCTCGGCCAGCGGCGTGCCGGCTCGGGCGGTCAGGACCAGCTCGCTGGGGTCGTGGCTGACGATCCCGTGGTGGGCCGACAGCGCCAGGGGCTCGCCCTCGACCGGTCGGCCGAGCCACGCCTTGGTGTCACCGCCGATGATCCGGAGCGGCCGGCGCGCGTCGGCGGCGCGGCGCACCCGGTCGGCCAGCGCCGCGGTCTCGTCCGCGCCCTCCCCGGGCGGCGCGAGCTCAGAAGCGGGGCAGGTCGCCATGGGGCGAAGCTCCGCGATGGACGTGCATGCCGCCGTACTCCGCGCAGCGGGGAAGGGTCGGGATGGTCTTGCCGGGATTGAGGAGGCCGGCGGGATCGAAGGCCGCCTTGAGGGCCGCGAAGGTCTCCAGCTCGGCGGGGCTGAACTGCACGCACATCTGGTTGAGCTTCTCGCGGCCGACCCCGTGCTCGCCGGTGATGGTTCCTCCGGCCCCGACGCAGAGCTCGAGGATCGCCCCGCCAAGTTTCTCCGACCGCGAAAGCTCCCCAGGCGCCGAAGCATCGTAGAGGATCAAGGGGTGCAGGTTGCCGTCGCCCGCGTGGAAGACGTTGGCGACCGCCAGGCCGTGCTCGCGGGCGAGGGCGGCGATGCCGTCCAGCACCTCCGGCAGACGGCGACGGGGGATCGTTCCGTCCATGCAGTAATAGTCGGGGGCGTAGCGGCCCATGGCCGGGAAGGCGCCCTTGCGGCCGGCCCAGAGCCGCTGGCGCTCGGCGCCGTCCGCCGCGCGGCGGACAAGGCTGGCGCCCGCCGCGCGGCAGAGGTCCGCGATCCGGGCGACCTCGTCGTCGGCGTCGGCCGGCTCGCCGTCGCATTCGCAGATGAGGATCGCTTCCGCGTCCAGCGGGTAGCCGGCATGGGCGTAGGTCTCGGCGGCGCGCAGCGCCAGGCCGTCCATCATTTCCAGCCCGGCCGGGATGATGCCCGCGGCGATGATGTCCGCCACCGCCCGGGCGGCGCCATGAGTGTGCGGAAAGGCGGCGAGCAGGGTCCTCACGTCGGCCGGCAGCGGGGTCAGGCGCACGGTGATCTCGGTGACGACGCCGAGTAGCCCCTCGGAGCCGGTGATTAGCGCCAGGAGGTCGAAGCCGGGCGTGTCCAAAGCCTCGCCGCCACCGATGGCCAGGGTCTCGCCTTCGATGGTCTCCAGGGTGACCGAAAGCAGGTTGTGGACAGTGAGGCCGTACTTCAGGCAGTGCACCCCGCCGGCGTTCTCGGCCACGTTGCCCCCGATGCTGCAGGCGAGCTGGGAGGAGGGGTCCGGCGCGTAGAAGAGGCCGAACGGCGCGGCCGCCTCCGAGATGGCGAGGTTGCGCACCCCCGGCTGGACGCGCGCGGTCCGCGCGGCCGGGTCGATGGCGAGGATCCGGTTCAGCTTGCCGAAGCTCATCAGGATCCCGCGCGGATAGGGAAGGGCGCCGCCGGACAGCCCGGTGCCGGCGCCCCGCGGCACCAGGGGGACGCCGAGCTCGCGGGCGACCTTCAGGGCGGCCCGCACTTCGGCCGCGTCGGCGGGCAGCACCACCGCTCCCGGAAGGCTCCGGTAGGCGGCGAGCGCGTCGGTCTCGTAGGGTCGCATCCCCTCGGGGGTGAGGATCAGCCGATCGGCCGGGATGACTGCGCCCAGCGCCGCGGCCAGACGGGCCGGGTCGACGGCGGGAAAGGTGGGATCGACGGCGGGGTCGAAGCGGTCGAGCATCCGGGTCTTGTAGGCTGATGCGGGCCGCCTAGGAAATCGCCTCGGCGACCGTCTCAGCAGCCGTAAGGCCGGGTGATCACCTCCAGGAAGTGACCGTCGGGGCCCAGGAAGTAGACGCCGCGGCCGCCGTCGTTGTGGTTGACTTCGCCGGGGCGCCGCCGGGCGGGATCGGCCCAATGGTCAAGCTTGCGCGCCTTGATCCGTCCCAGCACCGCATCGAAGTCCGGCTCGCCGATCAGGAAGGCGTAGTGCTGCGGGCGGATCGGCCCCTCGGCGTCGGCGAAGTCCAGCGAGACGCCGTTGTCGAGCTCGACGACGTCGAAGTGACCGAAGCGGGCCGGGGCGGGCCTGCCCAGCATCTCGGCCAGGAATTCGGCGGACTTCCGCTGGTCGCTCGACCAGACGATCGTGTGGTTCAGCTGGGCGGGCACGGCGGAGACTCCTCGCTTGGGGATTCTCAGGTATTCGCCGCCGCCCGCGATTCAACCGACACGCCGTTCAGCCCTTCGGGCAGTTCGCCTCGAGCTCGGCGAGCCAGGGCGCGGCGCCGCCGTCGGAGGGGGCGCGCCAGTCGCCCCGGGGCGAGAGGGAGCCGCCGGAGCTGATCTTGGGGCCATTGGGGAGGGCCGAGCGCTTGAACTGGGAGAAGGCGAAGAAGCGCGTGAGGAACACCTCGAGCCAGCCGCGGATCTCGGCCAGGCCGTAGGCGCGCCGCGCCGCCTCGGGGGTATTGGGCGGCCAGACGCCGGCGGCCGCGTCGCCCCAGGCGTGGTGGGCGAGGAACGCGACCTTGGAGGGGGCGAAGCCGTAACGGGTGGTGTAGTAGAGGTTGAAGTCCTGCAGGGCGTAAGGCCCGACGATCGCCTCGGTGGACTGGATCGCGCCCGTCTCGGCGTCCGGCGGCACCAGCTCCGGGGAAATCTCGGTGGCGAGGATCGCCTCGAGGAGGCCGGCGGTCTTCTTGTCGACATCTCCCGATTGGGCGACGAAGCGGATCAGGTGCTGGATCAGCGTCTTCGGCACCGAGGCGTTGACGTTGTAGTGGCTCATCTGGTCGCCGACGCCATAGGTGCACCAGCCGAGCGCCAGCTCCGAAAGGTCGCCTGTTCCCACCACCAGGCCCCGGTGATGATTGGCCAGTCGGAAGAGGTAGTCGGTGCGCAGGCCCGCCTGCACGTTCTCGAAGGTGACGTCGTGCACCGGCTCGCCCTTGGCGAACTTGTGGCCGAGGTCGGCGAGCATCTGGCGGGCGGCCGGGCGGATGTCGATCTCGCCGGGCGTGGCGCCGATCGCCTTCATGAGGGCGAGGGCGTTCTTGCGGGTGCCCTCGGAGGTGGCGAAGCCGGGTAGGCTGAAGGCCAGGATCTGATCGCGCGGCCGGTCCAGCCGGTCGAGCGCGCGCGCAGCCACCATCAGCGCCTGGGTGGAGTCGAGGCCGCCGGAGACGCCGATCACCAGGGTCTTCGAGCCCGTCACCTGCAGGCGTTTGGCGAGGCCCTCCACCTGGATGTTGTAGGCCTCGTAGCAGTCCTGGCGCAGCCGCGCCGGATCGGCCGGCACGTAGGGGAAGCGCTCCACCTTGCGGACCAGCTTCACCGGCTCGGTTGGCGGGGCGAGCGCCATCGGCACGCTCCGGAAGGGGCGGTCGGCTCGGAGCTCGGCGGCGGCGTTGTCGGCGAAGCTGCCGACCCGCATCCGCTCGGCGCGAAGGCGTCCCAGGTCCACGTCGGCGAGGGTGAGCGCGTCGGCGATGAAACGGTCGGAACAGGCGAGCAGGGCGCCGTTCTCGAACACTTCCGACTGGCCGTCCCAGGCGAGGTCGGTGGTGGATTCGCCAAGCCCGGCGGCGGCGTAGACGTAGGCGGCGATGGCGCGCCCCGACTGGCTGGCGCAGAGCAGGCGGCGGGTGTCGGCCTTGCCGATGGTGATGTTGCTGGCCGAGAGATTGATCAGCACCTCGGCGCCGGCCAGCGCGGCGTGACTGGAGGGCGGGATGGGGGTCCAGACGTCCTCGCAGATCTCAACGTGGAAGACGGCGGGCAATTCGCCCTCCGAGGCGAACAGCAGGTCGACACCGAAGGGCGCCCTCTGCCCAGCGACGTCAATGACTTGGCCGCGGACGCTGGCGCCGGGGGTGAAGTGGCGCTTCTCGTAGAATTCCCGGTAGTTGGGCAGGTAGGCCTTGGGGACCACCCCTTTGATCTCGCCGCGGTGGATGACGACCGCGGTGTTGTAGAGCCGGGCCCCCTTGCGCAGCGGCGCGCCCACGACGAGCACGGGGAAGAGGGCGCGGGACGCCTCGGCCAGCCGGCCGATCTCAGCCTCAACCGCCCGCAGCAGCGCCTCCTGGTGGAGCAGATCGTCGATGGCGTAGGCCGAGACGCTGAGCTCCGGGAACACCACGATCGCGGCCCTCGCCTCGTCGGCGCGCCGGGCGAGCGACAGGATCGCCTCGGCGTTGGCGGCCGGATCTCCCACCGCGACGCGCGGCGCCGCCGCCGCCAGGCGGATGAAGTCGTGTGCGTAGAGGCTGTGGAAGTCCTGGGTCACGTCCTCTTCTTATGCTAAATATGAGCATAAGTCATTAAGGCGAGCCGTCCCGAAGCCGGCGTCTAGGCGGCCGGCCCGCGGGTGACGTCTAGATCGGTGACGAGACCGGTGCCGAGCGAGTAGACCCAGCCGTGGACCCAGACCTTCTGGCCGCGCGCCAGGGCGTCCTGCACGAAAACGTCGGAGGCCACGTTCTTCACCTGACGGATGACGTTCAGCTCGCAAAGCCTGTCGAGGCGGGCTTTTTCCTCGGGGATGGCGGTAAGCTCTGGCAGGTGGTCCTCGTGCACCTCCCGGATCGGATGCAGCCAATGGTCCACCAGGCCGCGGCGCTTGCCGTCCACGGCGGCGGCGATGCCGCCGCAGCCGTAATGCCCGACCACCATGATGTGCTTCACCTTCAGCACCTCGACGGCGAACTGGAGCACCGAGAGGTAGTTGGCGTCCTGAGGCGGGGCGAGGTTGGCCACGTTGCGGTGGACGAACAGCTCGCCGGGGTCGAGGCCGACGATCTCGTTGGCCGGCACCCGGCTGTCGGAGCAGCCGATCCACAGGTACTCGGGCGCCTGCTGGGCCTCCAGCCGCTTGAAGAAGTTCGGATCGGCGGCCACTTTGTCCGCCGCCCAGGCCGCGTTGCCCGCCTTCAGTCGATCCAGCATGTGGCCTGCGTAAGGGCTTGCGGCGGGTGCGGCAAGGGCGCTCGCCGCGCGATCGTGCCCGCAGTCGGCTTTCGCCGGCTTTCCGGACGCGGGCCCGTGGATGGGCAGCTAAACGGCCTGCGCCTTAGCTGGCTCCAGAGCCTCGGCCACCGCATCCTCCACCCGCTCCAGCCACACGAACTCGAGCTTCTTGCGGGCCTCCTCCGGGATCTCTTCGTAGTCCCGGCGGTTGCGGGCGGGCAGGAGGACCCGGGTGATGCCGGCGCCCGCCGCGGCGACCACCTTCTCCTTGATGCCGCCCACCGGAAGCACGAGCCCGCGCAGCGAGATCTCGCCGGTCATGGCCGTGTCGGAGCGCACCTTGCGGTCGGTGAAGAGGGAAGCGAGCGCGATGAACATGGCGACGCCGGCCGACGGCCCGTCCTTCGGGGTCGCGCCGGCCGGGACGTGGACGTGGACCTCGCTGCGGAACTTGTCCGGATCGATTCCCAGGTCAGGGGCCTTGCTCTTGACCAGGCTGAGGGCCGCCTGGGCGCTCTCCTTCATGACGTCGCCGAGCTGACCGGTGAGGATCAGCCGACCCTCGCCGGGCGAGCGGGCCGCCTCGATGAACAGGATGTCGCCGCCCACCGGAGTCCAGGCGAGGCCCGTGGCGACGCCGGCGGTGGCGGTGCGCATGGCCACTTCGTTCTCGAAACGCGGCGGGCCCAGGATCTCGGCGAGCTCCTTGCGCCCGATCTCCACCTTGGAGGCGCTGCCGTCGGCGATCTGCACCGCGGCGTGGCGCAGCGCCCGGCCGATCTCGCGCTCCAGGTTCCGCACGCCCGCCTCGCGGGTGTAGTTCTGGATGATGTCGGTGACCGCCTCGGGCGCGAGGTTGGCCTGCGCAGGCGTGAGGCCGTTGGCCTCGAGCTGCCGGCGGACGAGGTAGCGCAGCGCGATCTGCTGCTTCTCCTCGGCGGTGTAGCCGGCCAGGGTGATGATCTCCATGCGGTCGCGCAGGGGGCCCGGAATGCTGTCGAGGACATTGGCGGTGGCGATGAACACCACCCGGCTGAGGTCGAACGGGACGGCCAGGTAGTTGTCGCGGAAGCTGTTGTTCTGTTCCGGGTCCAACACCTCCAGCATCGCAGAGGCGGGATCGCCCTGGAAGCCGCCGACGCCCATCTTGTCGAGCTCGTCCAGCATCATCAGGCAGCTGCGCGAGCCGGCCTTGCGGATCGCCTGGATGATCGAGCCCGGGAGGGCGCCGACGTAGGTGCGCCGATGGCCGCGGATCTCGGCCTCGTCGTGCAGGCCGCCCAGGCTGGTCCGTACGAAGGGCCGGCCCATGGCCTTGGCGATGGACTGGCCGAGCGAGGTCTTGCCTACCCCCGGCGGGCCGACGAAACAGAGGATCGGCGCCTTGCCCTCCGGCGCGAGCTTGCGCACCGCCAGGTACTCGATGATCCGGGTCTTGATCTTCTCGAGGCCGAAATGGTCGGCGTCCAGGATGCGCCTGGCCTCGGCGATGTCGATCGGCGGTGTCTCGGGCAGCTTCCAGGGCAGCTCGATCAGCCAGTCGAGGTAGGTGCGGATCATGCCGTACTCGGCCGAGGCGTCCGGCATCCGCTGGAGCCGGCGCAGCTCCTTCCGCGCCTGAGTCTCGACTTCCTCGGACATGCCGGCCCCGCCGATGGCCTTTTCCAGATCGGCGATCTCCTGGGCATTGCCGCCATCTTCGCCGAGCTGCTTTTGGATGGTGGCCATCTGCTCGCGCAGCAGCGCCTCGCGCTGCCGCTCGTCGATGGAGGCCTTGGTGGCCTGGCCGATCTCCGCCGACAGCCGCAGCACTTCCAATCGGTGGGCGAGGAAGCTGCTCACCCGGGTCAGACGCGCGACGAGGTCGACGGTCTCCAGCACCTCCTGCTTCTCGGGCGTGGAGATGTCCATGTAAGCTGCGGCGAGGTCCGCCAGGGCCGCCGCAGAGGTGATCGACTCCACCGCGGCCCGCAGCTCCGGCGGGGTCTGCGGGACGAGCTGGAGCACCTCCAGGCTCTGCTGGCGAAGCAGCAGGAAGCGGGCCTCGATGTCGGCGCTGGTTCCGGTAGGCTCGGGCAGGTGCAGTCCCCGCGCGACCAGGTAGGGGAAGCCTGGCACGAACTCGGTGATCCGGAAACGCTGCACGCCCTGGCAGACCAGGTGATGCGCTCCGTCGGGGGCGGTGATGTAGCGCAGGACGTTGGCCACCGTGCCCACCGCATGCAGGTCGGCGGGCCCAGGCGCATCGACGCTGGGATCCTTCTGCAGCACGATCAGAACCTGGCGTTGCTCGCGCACCGCCGCCTGCGCCGCCGCCACCGATACCGGCCGGCCCATGGTGATCGGGAAGACGATCTCGGGGAAGAGGACCACGTTGCGCACAGGCACGACGATGAAGGCGTCGGCGGGGGCCGAGGGCGCAGGGCTTTGCGGCGCGTCGGCGGTTTGGACCGTGTCGTCGGCGGGACTCACCGGTGGCCTCCCTTGGTGAGGGTCACCACCAGGCAGCCGTTCACCGAGGCGCGGCGGACGGTCTCGTAGCGCCCAGGCGGCAGAGGAATGCGCCGCTCGAAGCGGCCCTGCGGAAGCTCCATCCGGTGGATCACGGCCATGCGCAACTCGGGCGGCAAGGTCCGCTGGCCGGAGATGACCAAGGACGGGCCCTCGATCGCCACCTCCGCCTTGTCCGCATCGACGCCGGGAAGGGCCGCCAGGACCAGGACTTCGCGCTCGGTCTCCAGCACGTCCGCCGGCGGCTGCCAGCAGGCGGACGAGGGCGCGCTGCGCGGATTGAACATCTGCTCCCGCAGCCGTTCTGCTCTCGCCAGCATCCCGAGCGCCTGGGTCCACATCCACTCTTGGGAATCGTTAGCCATTCCATCCCTTCCTGCGGCCAGGCCGTCGGCAGCGGCGCCGTCGCCCGATCGCATATGGGGAAGCCTGGCGGCTTGTCACCCCGAGCCCGACCAAAGGCGCCGTCGCCGAAATGGACGAGGGGGAACGCGCGCCGTCAAGCGCCCCTTCTCCCGTGCGAATGGGCGCCCAGGATCAGCGCCCGGCCTGGGTTGCGGCGCGGTATTCGCAAAGCCAGTCGCAGAAGGCCCGGACCCCTTCGGCGAGGGGCGTGGCGGGGCGATATCCGGTGAGGGCCTCGAGCAGCTCGGAGGCGGCCAAGGTGGAAGGGACATCGCCGCGCTGCGGGGGCGAGATGCGCCGCTTGGCCTTTCGTCCGAGGGCCGTCTCGATGGCCTCGATGAGCTCGGAGAGCTTCGCCGGCTCGCCTCGGCCGATGTTCACCACCCGCCAGGGCGCCACGGGGCTCAAGGAGTCCGCCGGTCCCGCCGGCGCCCCCGCCGAAGGGATCGCCGGGATCAGCCGGACCATGGCCTCCACCAGATCGTCCACATAGGTGAAGTCGCGCCAGATCTCGCCCGCACCGTAGATCTCGATCGGCCGGTCCTCGAGGATCGCCTCGGCGAACCGCCATGGCGCCATGTCGGGGCGACCCCAGGGGCCGTAGACGGTGAAGAAGCGGAACGCGGTGGTGGGGATGTTCCAGAGGTGACTCTGGGCGTGGCTCATCAGCTCGCCGGCGCCTTTGCTCGCCGCATAGAGGGTGAGCGGATGGCGCGCCGGCTGCAGCTCCGAGAACGGCTGATCCGGGCTCGCGCCGTAGATCGAGCTGGTGGAAGCGAAGAGCAGGTGCCGCACCTTCAGCGCCCTGGCCTGCTCCAGCACGTTGAAGGCGCCCACGAGGTTGGCGTCCACGTAGGCCCTGGGGTTCTCCAGGCTGTAGCGGACCCCGGCTTGGGCCGCGAGGTGGACGATGATCTCGGGGCCCGCCGCATCGAACGCGGCAGCGAGGTTCTCGGCGTCTTCCAGCGCCACCTTCCGGAAGGAGAAGCGCGCGTGCGGGGCGAGCTGGGCGAGCCGCGCCGCCTTCAGGGCCGGGTCGTAGTAGGGGGTCATGCCGTCGAGGCCGGCCACCTCGTGGCCGTCGGCCAGCAACCGGCGGGCCAAGTGAAAGCCGATGAAGCCGGCCGCGCCGGTGACTGCGATGCGCATGGCGGGGGTCTGACGCGACTGGCGGGCGGTGTCCAGTCCGCCGCCGACCTCAGGCTTTGGCGTCCTTGATCGGCTCGCCGTCCTTGGAGATGAGGATGGCCAGCCAGCGGGCCCCTTCAAACTCGGCCGCCACAGCCATCACCGTCACCGTCAGGGGAGTCGAGAGGAGGACGCCCGGCGGCCCCAGGATCAGGCCCCAAAAACCGATCGAGATCAGCACCAGCAGGGGATCGATGTTGAGCTCGTCGCCCTGCAGCTTGGGCATCAGCACGTTGTCGATGACGAAGACGGCCACGCCGAGCACCAGCAGGATCAACGCCGGCCGGCCGAAATCGCCGAATTGCGCCAGCGCCATCAGGGCCGGGAAGACCGCGCCGGCGAACGCCCCGATGATCGGAACGAAAGCGGCGAGGAACACCAGGAAGGCCACGAACAGGGCCGCCGTCACGCCGAGTAGCTCGAGCACCGCAAACGCCACCAAGGCGATCAGGAGGGCCTTCAGGGTCTGCAGCCGCACGTACTGCTCGACCGCGTTGCGGATGGAGGCGAACACGCGCCGGGACTGGTCGCGGTGGCGGGGGGCGTCGGAAAGCCGGTCCACCTTCCGCGAGAAGGCGCTGCGCGAGGCCACCAGGAAGCCCAGGAAGATGAACACCAGGCCGGCGAAGGAGACGGCCGCCCGCGCCGCCGAGAAGGCCTGTCCGAGGGTCTTGGCGATATCGTCGCCCGCGAAGACATCCTCGATCGTCAGCGGCGCCTGGCCGATCGCCATCATCGTCTTCGCCATCAGCTCGTCCAGCCGCGGCTCGACGCTCGCCAGCTGATGTGCGAACGGCGGCGCCTGGACCACGAACAGGAAGATGATCGCCGCGAAGCTGGCGAGGATCGCGCCCGTCGCCAGCGTGGCCCTCAGGAGACGGGGGACCTGGGGGAACCGGTGGGCGAGACCCCGCGCCACCGCGTCGATGAGCAGCAAGAGGAAGATCGCCACCACCAGCGGCGCGACGATCTCGTGAAACACCCGAATCAGAGCCCCGGCGACGACCACCGCCAGGAAGATCACCGCCGCCCGCATGGCGGCCAGGCCGCCTCGCCCGGCCATGACCTCGTCCGGCGCCGGGGGCGCGGGCTGCTTCACGGGCGCGGGCGCCCTGCAAGGGCGCGCGCCGCCGGCGCAGGCGACTTCATTCGGCTGCGCGCCTCGTCGTATAAGAGCCAGAAGCCATCCACCGACCGCCTCCGCTGACGGGTCCCTGGGAGCGATAAGATAGACCGGCGGCGCAGAATTCAACCTTGGCTGCAGACCGCGGCGCTGGCCGCGCCCCTGGTCGCCGCTCCGGCCTTCGCCTTGCCCGACACCCACGAGGGCAGGCTGGCGGCGCAGCGGATGCTGCTGGCCCTCAACGCCGAGCTCCTCAGCCATGACAGCGCCACCGAGACGCTGCAGCGCTGGTGCGCGGATCACCAGCTGGCGGCGCAGCCCCGGATCGTCGCGCGGCTCACGCCCGTCGTCCAGCTGGCCGATGCGAACGTCCGGGCCCTGCTGCACGCCGCCGCGGACGAGCCGATCCGGCGCCGGCGCGTCGCCCTCGTCTGCGGGACCCGGGTTCTCTCCGAGGCGGACAACTGGTACCGGCCGGGCCAGCTGACGGCGCAGATGAACGAGACCCTGGAGACCACCGACAGGCCGTTCGGGGCCGTCATTCGTCCGCTCGGCTTCCACCGCCGGACCCTGGAGACGCGGCTGTTGTTCGAGCCGCTGAGGCTGGGCGACAAGTCGCCGCACACGGGCGACCTGATGATTCCGCATGCCGTGCTCCGGCATAGAGCCGTTCTCGAGACTGATGACGGAACGCCCGTCAGCTTCGTTATCGAAACCTATACTGGAGACGTGCTGTCCGGCGAAAAATAACTAAACAATAGGCCATTTATACTCATGCCTGGCAGGGACGCGGAGGGAAATTGCCGCCTCTGCCGCAATTTCGCCACTTTCGGCACCTCTAAGGGATACGTCCCGGCCCTCGTGTGCCGGCCGGGGATCCGTCGGTCGGCGCCGCCGCGCGTCCGCCGCCGTGGAAGGAAAGGGGGCGCGTAGGCCCTCGTCGCAGAGGACACGAAATCTTGCTTTCCTTTGTGCGAACGCGCCTTGGCGCGCGCGGCTCGTCGCGCGCCCTGGCCGTGGCCGGCATCGGCCTTGCCCTCGGGGCGTTCTTCGTCTCCGGCCGGATGTCGACTGGAAGCGCCGATGCGGCCGTCGTCGTGCCGCTGACGCCCGAGATGCGGCAAGCCTTCGCCGCGCCGCTCCTGCAGCCGATCTCGACCCGGCCGGCGCAAGCGCGCGCCTTGGTCGGCGGTCGCGACCTCGATTGCCTGGCCGCGGCGGTCTACTACGAGGCCCGAGGCGAGAGCGCCGAGGGTCAGGAGGCGGTGGCCCAGGTGGTTCTGAACCGGGTTCGCAGCCCGGCCTTCCCGAACACCGTCTGCGGGGTCGTCTACCAGGGCGCGACGCGCGGCGCCTGCCAGTTCAGCTTCGCCTGCGACGGACAGGCGGACAATCCCCGAGAGCCGAAGGCATGGGCGAAGGCCAAGGCAGTCGCCGGCCGCGCCCTGGCGGGCCACGTGATGAGCGAGGTGGGACGGGCGACCCACTTCCGGCTGGCGAGCCTGGGCGCGGACTGGGGTGACCGGATGGTCCGTCTCGCGCAGGTGGGGCAGCACATCTTCTTCGCGTTCTCGGGCCGCCACGGGCCGGCGAAATCGCAGCCATCGGTGCTGGCGTCGAAGGCGTCCCCGCTCGCCCCTGCGCCCCTGACCGGGCCGGCAGGTCCCGGCGTCCAGCAGGCGGGCGGCAGGCCGGTCGAGCCTCCCAGCCTCAACCTGACGCCTGCTGCGCCGGCGTTGGCCTCCTAGGCCTCCTGCGATCCGCCGCGCCCCAGCGCCGCGAGTTCAGGTGTCGAGACCGATGTCCAGCACCGGCGCCGAGTGAGTGAGGGCGCCGACGCTGATGACGTCGACGCCGGTCGCCGCGATCGCGCGCACCGTCTCCAGCGACACGCCGCCCGAGGCCTCCAGCACCGCCCGGCCCTTGGTCTGGGCCACCGCGGCGCGAAGGTCGGCCAGGCTGAAGTTGTCCAGCATCACCACGTCCGGCCGCTCGGCCAGCGCCTCCTCGAGCTGGTCTAGGCGGTCGATTTCGGCCTCGATCCTGACCAGGTGACCGGCGGCCGCCCGAGCCCGCCGGATCGCCTCGCCCACGCCGCCGCAGGCCGCCACGTGGTTGTCCTTGATCAGGATCGCGTCGTCGAGGCCGAAGCGGTGGTTGACGCCGCCGCCGCAGCGGACCGCGTACTTCTCGAGCGCCCGCAGGCCCGGCGTGGTCTTGCGGGTGTCGGCGATGGCCGCCCCCGTCCCGGCGACCGCTTCCACATAGGCGCGGGTGAGGGTGGCGACGCCGCTCAGCCGTCCGAGCAGGTTGAGCGCGACGCGCTCGGCGGAAAGCAGGGCCCGGGCCCTCGCGTCGGCGCGGGCCAGACGCGCGCCGGCCTCCACCGCATCGCCATCCGCAGCGACGATCTCCACCCTGGCCTCGGGATCGAGCGCGGCGATCGCTAGGCGCGCGCACGCCAGACCGGCGACGACGCCCCGGCGTCGGGCCACGAAATCCGCCTCGAGGCGAGCCTCAGGATCGATGCATGCCAGGGAGGTGATGTCGCCCGCCCGGCCGAGATCCTCGGCCAGGGCCGCGCGCACCACCGGCTCGATCAGGAGCTCGGGAAGGGGAGGGGTCGCCACTCAGGCCGCCGCGTCGGCCGGCGCCTGCCGCAAGGTGCGGCGGGTGCGGACCGGAAGGCCAAGGGCCGGAAAGTCGGCCCGGAAATGCGCCCCCCGGCTTTCGCGCCGCTCCAGGGCCGCTTCGACGATCAGGCGCGCGGCGATGAGGGGCGCAGCGCGTCCGTTCGCGGTCTCCAGCGCCGTGATCTCCGCGAGGAGCCGGCCAAGGCCCTCGGCGCTGCGCACCACCCCGGCGTCCCTGGTCATCCTGGCGCGCAGGCTCTGCAGCGCCGCTTCCGGGAGGTCGGGCGCGGGGAGGTCGGCGAGCGGCGTCGTCTGCGGATCGCCGGACCAGGCCGCCGCGCGGCCCGCCCGGGCGCCGAAAACCGCCGCCTCCAGCAGGGAGTTGGAGGCCAGACGGTTGGCGCCATGGACGCCGGCGGCGGCGCACTCCCCGGCGGCGAAGAGGCCGGCGAGCGAGGTGCGGCCCCAGGCGTCGCAGGCGATTCCGCCCATGTGGTAGTGGACGGCGGGAATGACCGGGATCGGCTGGCGCCGAGGGTCGAGGCCGGCCCCGAGGGCGGCGGCGAACACGGCCGGGAACTCACGCGGGAAGGCCTCGCCCACGGCCTCGCGGGCGTCGAGGAAGGCGCCGCGACCCGATCGCCGTTCGGCCTCGATGGCCCGGGCCACGACGTCGCGCGGGGCGAGCTCCGCGGCGGCGTGGTAGCGGCTCATGAACGGGGCGCCGTCGGCGTTGACCAGCTTCGCGCCCTCGCCGCGGAGCGCCTCGGTCGCCAGCGGGGCGGGGTCGAGGCCGAGGTCCATCGCGGTCGGGTGGAACTGGACGAACTCCGGATCGGCGATCACCGCTCCGGCCAGGGCCGCCAGGGCCAGCCCCTCGCCCAGCATCTCCCGGGGCGTGGTGGTCACCGCATAGAGCGCTCCAACCCCGCCGGTGGCCAGCAGCGTGGCGGGCGCGACGATTTCGACGAGCTCCCGCGCGCCGTTCTCCACCAGGGCGCCGCGGACCCGCCCGCCGGCGTCGGTGAGCAGTCTGCGCAGCCGGACCTGCTCGCGCACCTCGATGGACGGGGTCCGCCGCACGGCGGCGATCACCGCCGTGGTGATCGCCCGGCCGGCCCCATCCCCGCCGACCCGGGCGACCCGCGCACGGTCATGGGCCGCCTCCAGGCTCTGGGCGAAGCCGCCGTCACGGGTGCGGTCGAAGGGCGCGCCGAGCGCGGCCAGCCGGCGCACCGCCTCTGGTCCTTCGCGGGTGAGGATCGCCACGGCCGCCGGATCGCAAAGCCCCGCGCCGGCGGCGATGGTGTCGGCGGCGTGCAGCTCGGGGGCGTCGCCCTCGGAAAGCGCCGCGGCCATTCCCCCTTGCGCCCAGGCCGAGGCGCAGCCTTCGCCGAGCGGCCCGGGGGAGATCAGCAGCACGCGCCGAGGCGCGGCGGCGAGGGCGGCGCAGAGGCCGGCGAGGCCCGCGCCCACGACGAAGACGCCGTCGAAGGTCTCGCGCATCCTCATGGCCGTGCTCCGCCAAACCCGAAGAGCCGCAGCCAAGCGGGACCGCCGCCCTGTAGCGCCGCCAGCAAGACCGCCGCGCAAATCGCCGCAACCGCGAAATAGAGGCCGAGGCTCGCCGCCCACTCGACCAGGGAAAGCGGGCGCGCGGGTGGCCGAAGGCGCGGGGCCCGGAGCGAGGCGGCGACGCTGAGGCCGATGAATACGGGCAGGATCAAGGACCCGCGGCTGACCGTCCAGACGACGGCGAGGACGCCGACCGCCAGGAGCGCCAGGCGCTCGAGCAACGGATGGATCCGGGCGAGAATCGGCCCCAGCGCCTTGGAGCCGTCCAGGGGCGGGGCCGGAACCAGGTTCAGAAGGTTGATGCCGGCGATGAACAGGGCGCCGCCGCGCCAGTGCGGGTCGTAGCCGGCGGCGATGAAGAAGGGGATCGCCGCGAGGAGGCCGAACGCCGGGCCGGCGAGGGCGATGAGCACGCCTTTGTATTCGGTGTCGGGCGCCCGCGGAACGGTGGCCGCGCCGCCGAGCAACGGGATGATCCGGATGCTGCTCGGCCCGCAGCCGGCGGCGTTGATCGCAAGCACGTGACCGAACTCGTGCACGAACACGCCGACGATCCCCGCCAGAGCCCAGATCCAGCCCATCTGCCAGGCGAGCCACAGGAAGAGCACGGCCGTGGAGACCAGGTTCCAGGCGAGGCCCGGGGTCCGCGTGGGAGCGGGGGGCGCCGGGGGCGTCGGCGGCCCCGATTCCGCCCAGGGAGAAACGAACCCGGTCTCAGTCATGGGCCGCCTCGATGGCCGCCCTGTGCAGCTCCGCCGAACTCTCGCTGAAACAGCAGAAGATCACCTTCGAGAAATGCGGGTCGCCTGCGAGGACCTCTTTGACCGTTCCTACGGCGATGCGCGCGGCGTCGTCGGGGGGAAAGCCGAAGACGCCGGTCGAAATGGCCGGGAAGGCGACTTCGCGCAGCTCATGCGCGCGCGCCAGCTCCAGCGAGCGCCGATAGCAGGACGCCAGGGCCTCGGCCTCGCCCTCGACGCCGCCCATCCAGACCGGCCCCACCGTATGGATCACCCGCCCCGCCGGCAGCCGGTAACCGCCGGTGATCTTCGCTTCTCCCGGTGGGCATCCCCCGAGCGTGCGGCATTCAGCCTGCAACTCAGGCCCGGCCGCGCGATGGATGGCGCCGTCCACCCCGCCGCCGGCCACCAGCCTGGAGTTGGCGGCGTTGACGATGGCGTCCACCGCCAGGGTGGTGATGTCGGCGACGACAACTTTCATCCGGTCCATCGACCGCGCCTTTCAGATCAGCTCGACGTCCACGTGGCTGCGGGCCTTCACGAGGTCGTAGCGCGCGGGAACGGCGGGCGGCGGCAAGTCGATCATCCGCTGCACGGCCCGCCGAGCGCGCGCGGCCACGCCGGCGTCGATGATCACCTCGAACCGCTCCTGCTCGAGGGCCTGGCGGATATTTTCGAGGCTGATCCGCTTCATGTGCGGACACAGGTTGCAGGGGCGAACGAATTCCGTCCCCGGAGCGTCGGCCGCGACGTTGTCGGCCATCGAGCACTCGGTGACCAGCACCACCTGCTTCGGACGCCGGCGGGTCACATAATCGGACATGGCCGAGGTCGAGCCGGCGAAGTCGGCGAGCTCTAGCACCTCGGCGGGGCATTCCGGATGGGCCAGGATCTGAGCGTCCGGCCAGGCTGCGCGCACCTGGCGGATGTCCTCGGCGTCGAAGCGCTCGTGCACCTCGCAGCGGCCCTGCCAGGCGATGATCCTCACGTCCGTCTGGCGCGCCACGTTGCGCGCCAGGAACTCGTCCGGGAGCAGGATCACCCGGTCGGTCCCGGCTTCGCGGGCGGCCGCCTCCACGACCTGGACGGCGTTGGCGCTGGTGCAGCAGATGTCCGTCTCGGCCTTCACCTCGGCGGTGGTGTTCACGTAGGTGACGACCGGGATCCCCGGATAGCGTTGCCGGATCAGGCGGACGTCTGCGGCGGTGATCGAGGCGGCGAGGGAGCAGCCGGCCCGAAGATCGGGGATCAGCACCTTCTTGTCGGGGCTAAGAACCTTGGAGGTCTCGGCCATGAAGTGCACGCCGGCCTGGACGATGATCTTCGCGTCGGTGCGGGCGGCCTCGCGCGCCAGGCCCAGGCTATCGCCGACGAAGTCGCCGACTCCGTGAAAGATCTCGGGGGTCATGTAGTTGTGCGCCAGGACGACCGCGTTCTTCTCGCGCTTCAGGCGGTTGATCTCGGCGATGAGCGGTGCGTGCAGCCGCCACTCGAGCGGCGTGACGCGGCTGCGGACCTTCTCCCAAAGGGGCGCGGTGAGGGCTTCGACCTCCGGAGTGAACTCCAAAGCCTGGGATCCGTCCGCCACGGCGTCCTCCGCTTATGCTCAAAATGAGCATTTCCTGGGCCTGAAGAAAGGCCGGTAGAGGCCGGCGCTCCTCCCTTATGCTAAATCTGAGCATAAGTTGCCTGGCACATATAGACCCGTAACGCGGGTCCGTGAAGCCCCGGCATGACGTTTTTTTGGCGCCGAAACCGCAGCACGCGCGTTGTGGCGACCAATGGGGCCGGCCGCTGGCTCCGCCACAACCCGGGGGCGCAGCCGATGGCGAGATCACGACCGGCCGGATGGGTGTTGTCCGCCGCCTTCGTTCTGGCCGGGTGCCATCCGTCGGTGAGCCGGCTCGACGGGAAGGAGATCGTATCGGCCGCCGCCCGGGATCTCGGTTCTGCGGGACGATCGCGCCTGGAAGCCGGGATGGACCCGGCGACCCTCGCCCTTGCCCGGCGGTTCGATCCGGCCGTTCACGCCGATCTGTGGAACCGACGCGGGCCGTGGGCGCGCCTGGAGCTCGCCCGGGCGCCCAGCCTGCCCCTGCGGCCGCTCGATCTCGCCGAGGCGCGCAAGCTGAACGCGGTGATGCCGAGCGGCCTCGACGCCGACGGGTCGTCCGCGCCTTTCCGTCTCAAGGCCGGCGGGGCCGAGCGCGCCCGGGCGCTGCTCTGCCTTACCCAGGCGATCTACTACGAAGCGGCGCTGGAGCCTCCGGAGGGCCAGGCGGCGGTGGCCCAGACGGTCCTCAACCGGGTGCGCCATCCGCTGTTTCCGAAGTCCGTGTGCGGGGTGGTCTACGAGGGGGCGAGCCGGCCCGGCTGCCAGTTCTCGTTCGCCTGCGACGGATCGCGCCAGCGCCCGCCCATCGCCCCCTTCTGGCAGCGCGCCGAGGCGGTGGCCAAGGCGGCCCTGGACGGGTTCGTCGACCGGGCGGTGGGCTCGGCGGTCTATTATCACGCCGACTACGTGTTCCCGACCTGGGCGAGCGAGATGTTCAAGATCCGCAAGGTCGGAACCCACATCTTCTATCGCTTTCCTGGCGCCGAGGCGCCCACCGCCCGCTATCTCGGGGGCGAGTTGCGGGTCTCGATGGCCGGACCGCCGCACATGGCGCCCCCCGAAGCGCAGCCCCTCGCCCCGAGCCCAGGGCGCCGGCCCGAAGCGCTGCTGACGGTCGCCTCCGCCGCCTCGGAAGGCCCGCGGACGCGCGCGGCGATGCAGATTCTGGCGATCCCTCCGGCCGGCCCCGCCGTGGGTGCGGGGCAGCTGTCGACAGGGCTGCAGAGCGTGGCGCGCACGCCGCCGGGACGAAGCGGCGGATACGTCCCCGGCGGTCCGGGCGCGCCGGCGCACGCTGCGGCCGGCTCGTGAGGCTTCGCGGCTAGCCGGCGAGGCTTTCGGGGATCACATAGACGCCCGCCGCCGAACGCAGCAGGGGAACCCTCGCCACCATCTTGGCGCCGTGCCAGATCTCGATGGTCTTGGACCGCGCCATGGTAGGTCCCTGACGGATGGCGTCCTGGTCGTTCGCCGCGACGAAGGGTGTGAACCTCGTGACGGAGTCGTGTTTGTCGAGGTGCAGAACACGATAGACCGCCATCAATACCTCCGTGATGGTCAAGACGCCGCCCCCGCATTCGTCGGCGCAATAGAGGGGCGAGTCCGCGTCAACAATTGGGCGCGATTTTGGATGAACTATGACTGGCGCTCAGCGAGTCGGTGGTCGCCTAAAGTATTAACGAAACCTTACCAAGGCTTGATCCTTGATCAGCTTTTGGAGCTTGTCGTCCAGACCGCTGCGCAGTCTCACCAGACCCCGATCTTGTTGGCCTCGGCGTGAGTGAAGGGCTTGTGCGCCGCCTCGTGGTCCCGTTCGGCCAGGAACCGGACCGCCTCGAGAGCGGCCATGCAGCCCATGCCCGCGGCGGTGACCGCCTGGCGGTAGACGTCGTCGGTGACGTCGCCGGCGGCGAAGACGCCGGGAATGGCGGTGGAGGCGGTCCCAGGCGCCACTTCGAGATAGCCGGCGCCGTTGGTCCCGAGCTGTCCGGCGAACAGTTCGGAGGCCGGCGCATGACCGATGGCGACGAAGAGGCCGTCGCAGGCGAGGTCGCGAATCTCGCCGGTCCTGGCGTGGGCGAGGCGGACGCCTGTCACGCCCAGAGGGTCCTCGTCGCCCAGCACCTCGGCGACCACGTGGTCCCAGACGACTTCGATCTTCGGATTGGCGAACAGGCGTTCCTGGAGGATCTTCTCGGCCCTGAGCTCGTCGCGGCGGTGGATGAGCGTCACCTTGGAGGCGAAGTTGGTGAGGAAGAGGGCTTCCTCGACCGCGGTGTTGCCCCCGCCGGTCACCACCACCTGCTTGCCCCGGTAGAAGAACCCGTCGCAGGTGGCGCAGGCCGAGACGCCGAAGCCCTTGAATTTCGCCTCGCTTGGCAGGCCCAGCCACTTCGCCTCCGCGCCGGTGGCGATGATGACGGTCTCGGCCACCCAAGTCTGGCCGCTATCGCAGGCGATCGTGAAAGGGCGCTCGCCGAGGTCGGCGGAGATCACAATGTCGTGGATAACCTCGGTCCCTACGTGCTCGGCCTGGGCGCGCATCTGCTCCATCAGCCAAGGACCCTGGATGACGTCGACGAAACCGGGATAGTTCTCCACGTCGGTGGTGATGGTGAGCTGGCCGCCGGGGGTCAGGCCCGCGATCAGAACCGGATGGAGAAGGGCGCGGGCGGCGTAGATGGCGGCGGCGTAGCCGGCGGGACCGGCCCCGATGATGAGGCAGCGAACCCGACGTGGCGTCAAAGAAGTATCAGGCATGATTCCCATATGTAGCCCGGAATCCTCTCAAAGCGACCGTCCAGCATGACCGCGCTGCGGATCCTGTTTTTCGCCGACGCCGGGGCCGAGGTGGGCGGCGGCCACGTCATGCGGTGCCTGACGCTGGCGCGCGCCATGGTGGAGCGGGGCGCGGAATGCGCCTTCGTCGAATCGCGGGCGGCAGCGCCCATCCTGCGCCGGTTCGGCTGGCCGGCGCAGACTCTGCTGGCGATGGTGGACGCCGGGGACCTGCAGGGCCTGGTGGGCTGGGGCCGCCAGTTCGCCGACCGGTTCGCCGCCGATCTGGTGGTCGTCGACCATTACCGCGCCGGCGAGGCCGAGGAGCGGGCGCTGGCGGGACCAGACCGTCGCGTGGCGGTGATCGACGACTTGGCCGACCGCGCTCACGCCTGCGATCTGCTCGTCGATCCGGGATATGGCCGTCGGCGAGAGGCCTATTCGGAGCTGGTGCATTCGAAGTGCGCGATCCTCGTGGGGCCCGACCACGCCTTGGTGCGCCCCGAATTCGCCCAGGCCCGGCCGCGGGCGCTCAGCCGCCGGGCGCGGCACGATCCGGTGCGCAGGTCGCTGATTTCCTTCGGCCTGACCGACGTCGCCGCCGTGACCGGACGCGCAGTGGAGGCGCTGGTTGGGCGCCTCGGTGACACCCGCCTCGACGTCGCGCTCGGCCGCGAGGCGCCGAGCCTCGAGCAGGTGAGCGCGCTGGCCGGGCGCGACAAGCGGGTGCGGCTGCACCTCGACGCCTCGGACATGGCGAGCCTGGTCACCGATGCAGACATTGGGCTCGGCGCTGGCGGGTCGAGCGTCTGGGAGCGGGCCTGCCTCGGCCTGCCGACGGCGGCCGCGGTCCTCGCGGACAACCAGGCCGAGCTCCTGGAGCGGCTCGCCGAGGCCGGCGCGGTGCTGGCGCTGGACGCGCGCGCCGCAGGGTTCGAGGCGGCCCTGGCCGAGGCCTGGGACCGGCTTGTGGACGACGGCGAGCTGCGCTGGCGGCTGAGCTGCCGCTCGAGCGAGCTCTGCGACGGCCGCGGCGGCGAGCGAGTGGCCGAGGCCCTGCTGGACCTGCTGAGGGGGTAGGGCGTCCTTCTCCCGCAAGGAAGAAGGGATCCGACGTCAGAGCCGCGGCGGCTCCAGGCCCTTGGCCCGCAGGCGCTCGGCCATGGCGGGCCGCCGTGCGCGCCATTCATCGGCCAGGATGCCAAGGCCCAGGACATCCTCGCGGGCGCCCTCCTTGACCACGTGGCCGCGAAAGCGCGCCTCGAGGGTGAAGCCGAACGTCTGATGCAGCCGCCACACCGGCTCGTTCGAGGCCAGCACCTCGCACCAGAGCTTGGCGAGCTGCAGTTCTTCGAAGACGTGCTCCAGCACCCAGTACTCCACGAACGAGCCCAGCCCGAGGCCACGCACCGATGGGTCGGCCAGGTAGTAGGCCCAGGACGAGCGCTGGTGGCGGCGGTCGATGTCGTAGAGGTTCGCCAGGCCCACGGGCTGGCCGCCGGCCTCGACGATCCAGTAACGGCGGGTCTGGTCGCCTTCGAGGCCGGCGAACCAGCGGCCGTGCTCGTCCGGGGAGATCACATGGTCGGTGTACATAAAGCGGCGCACGTCCGGCGCGTTGCGCCAGCCGAGGACGCGGTCCTTGTCGGCGGCCTCCAGGGGCCGAAGCTCCACGTTCGACGTGCGACTCACCTTCCCGTTCCGCGCGAGAACCCAATCATAGCAGAGTCTCCCGTCAGACGCGGCGGGCGCCGCCCAGCATCGCCAGATCCGGCTGCGCGCGGACGAAGGCGCGCACGTCGTCGGAGCTGAACGCCGGGTCGGCCGGATAGAGCGCCTCATAGACCGCCGCGGCGAAGGCGTAGTCCTCCGGGAAGTCGACGGTCCAGCGGACCTCGCCCTCGTCGGCCGCCTGGCTGAGGAAGGCCTGGGCGTAGAGATCGCGCCGACGATGGAGCGCCCAGGTGACGTGCTCGCGCTCCTCGGGGGTCCGGGCGCGCGCCGCCGCCCGCCGCAGCGCCTCGGCGGTCATCACCTCGACGTCGAGGCCCTTGGGGTAGGTGCGCCGCTCGGGGGTGTTCGAGCCGTAGTCCGCGCCGGCCGACACGACGTGGTCGATGACGGCGTCGATCAACGCCGGGTCAGCGAGCGGGCAGTCGCCGGTCAGCCGGACGACGTGGGCGGCCGGCCCGAAAGCCTCCAGCGCCCCGACGAACCGGCCGAGCACGTCGTCGAGCGGCCCGCGATGCACGTCGACGCTCGCCTGGGCGACCAGGCGGGCCAATACGTTGTCGGCCGGCGCATCGCTGGTGGCCACGACCAGGCGGTCGATCCGCCGGGCCCGGCGAACCCGCTCGATCTGCCGCAGGATCATAGGCGCGCCGGCCAGCGGCAGGAGCGCCTTGCCCGGCAGCCGGCTGGAGCCGGTGCGGACCTGCAGGATGGCGAGGATCAATGTCGCCGGCGCCGGATCAGGCCGCGCGGCAAGCCCTCACACCCACTCGATGTTGAGGATCTCGTAGGCCTTGACGCCGCCCGGGGTGTTGACCTCGACCACGTCGCCGATCTCCTTGCCGATCATCGCCCGGGCGATGGGGGAGGCGACCGAGATCTTGCCCGAGCGCACGTCGGCCTCGTGCTCGCCGACGATCTGGTAGCGGGCCTTCTCCTCGGTGTCCTCGTCCACGACGCTGACCGTGGCGCCGAACTTCACCTGGTCGCCGGAGAGCTTGGAGACGTCGATGATCTGGGCGCGGGCCATCCGGTCCTCGATCTCGGCGATTCGGCCCTCGATCCAGCCCTGGCGCTCCTTGGCGGCATGATACTCCGCGTTCTCCGAAAGGTCGCCATGGCTGCGCGCCTCGGCGATCGCAGCGATGGCGCTCGGCCGCTCCTGCGTCTTCAAACGCTTCAGTTCTTCGTCGAGGGCGTGAAAGCCCTCGGCGGTCATCGGCACCTTTTCCATATGGGTGTTAGCTCAACTCGCCCTTCTTAAGAATCAGCTCCGGCCGCGGGCGCTGACGTCCGGGGGGGAAGAGACTAGGGGCGGCGGCGGGGAAACTCAAGGGGCCCCACAACCACCCCGTGGGAGCCATAATGTTTCGCCAGAGGATTCGTTTCGAATTTCGGCCAAGTCGTGGCGGTCACAATAACCGCAGGCGCGGCCGGAAAGACCGCAAGCTGTCGTCACGCCTCGCGCGTCGGCCGCGTTTCGGATAGAAACAGGGGCGTTTCACCTCCGATCGGACCTCAGCTTGGCCAACCTCATCGTGCGCGGCGGCCGTGCGCTCAATGGACGGATCACGCCGTCGGCCAACAAGAACGCCGTGCTGCCGATCCTTTGCGCCACCCTGCTCACCGACGAGCCGGTGACCCTGCGCGGGGTGCCGGACATCAGCGACGTGCGGCAAATCGTCGGCCTGTTCCAGCGGCTGGGGAGCGAGGTGGAGGCCGACTTCGCATCCGGGCTCCTGCGCATCCGCCACGGCGACGGCCTCAGGGGCGAGGCGGCCCGCCTGCCGGAGGGCATGCGCTCTTCGATCATGCTGATCCCCGGGCTGCTCACCCGGCTGGGAGAGGCGCGGATCGAGGGCGAGGTGAAGGGATGCACCCTCGGGGTGCGCGAGATCGACCCTCATATCGAGGTCTTCGAGGCCTTCGGCGCCCGGGCGGCCCCGGAAGCAGGCGCCCTGGCGCTTTCGGCGCCGGGGAGCCGGTCCCAGGCCTTCACGGCCGCCGACCATTGGCTGGACTACGCTTCGGTCACCACCACCGAGAACTTCGTCCTCTGCGCCGCCGCGGCCCAAGGGATCTCGACCCTGACCAACGCGGCCTGCGAGCCGCACGTGCAGGAGTTCTGCGCCTTCCTCGGGAAGATGGGGGCAAAGATCGAGGGTATCGGCGCGAGCCGGCTGACGGTCACGGGGGTCGCGCGGCTGAAGGGCGCCGAGCACGACTTCGCCGAGGACTTCCACGAAATCACCACCTTCCTGGCGCTGGGCGCCATCACTGGGGGCGAGGTGGCGGTGCGCAACGCCCATCCCGAGCAGTTTCCGCTCATCGACCGGACCTTCCGCAAATTCGGGGTGACGATCCGTCACGAGGACGGCTGGTCGGCGAGCCGGGTCGCGGGCCGCCTGGAGATCGCCCGGCCGTTCACCTCCTACATCCTGCCGAAGGTCGAGGCCGCGCCGTGGCCCTATCTGCCCGTGGACCTGCTGCCGATCTTCATCGCCCTGGGCGCCCGGGCGGAAGGCGAAATGATGTTCTGGAACAAGGTCTACGAAGGGGCGCTGGGGTGGACCTCCGAGCTCGCCAAGTTCGGCGCGCACGCCCTGCAGTGCGACCCGCACCGGGTGGTGACGTTCGGCGGCAAGCCGCTCGCCCCGGCCAAGGTGGAGAGCCCCTACATCATCCGCGTCGCCATCGCCTTCCTGATGCTGGCGGCCAGCATCGAGGGCTCGTCGACCATCCTGAACGCCGACCCCATCCGGCGCGCCCATCCGCGCTTCGTCGAGAACCTCATCGCTCTTGGAGCCGAGGTGGAGTGGGCAGGGTAGGGGGGTGGACGTGAGCATCGAGGCCCTGACGTTCGACGTGTTCGGCACGGTGGTCGATTGGCGCGCCAGCGTCGCCCGCGAGGCCGAGGCGATCCTCGCTCCGAAGGGAATCCAGCGCGACTGGGGCGCCTTCGCGAGCGCCTGGCGGGCCCGTTACCAGCCCGCCATGAAGAAGGTGCGCGAGGGGGAGCGGCCGTTCGTGATTCTGGACGCGCTCCACCGCGAGAATCTGGTCGACCTGCTGAATGAGGAAGGGATCTCGCTTTCCGAAGCCGAGATCGATGCGCTGAACTTCGCATGGCGCCGGCTCGACCCGTGGCCCGACGTGGTGGCGGGCCTCACCGGGCTGAAGCGGCGCTACATCCTGGCGCCGGTCTCCAACGGCAACATCGCCTTGATGGTCCGAATGGCTCGCCGGGCGGGGCTGCCGTGGGACGCGATTCTCGGCGCCGAGGTCGCCCGCGCCTACAAGCCGCAGGCCGAGGCGTACGATTCGGCGGCCCGCATGCTCGGGCTCGAGCCCGCCCAGTGCCTGATGGTGGCGGCCCATCCCTACGACTTGCGGGCCGCGGCGCGGCGGGGCTTCAAGACTGCCTATGTGCATCGACCGCTGGAGGAAGGCCCGGGCGCCGAAGCGGCCTGGCCGGAGACCGGCGCCTTCGACTACGCCGTCGCCGATTTCCTCGCCCTCGCGGAGGCCCTGGGCGCCTGAAGCGCCGCGCCAGCAGGATCGTCGGGCCGGCTCATCCGCACGCCGGCGGCCGCGTCGGCGAGCGTATAGCCTTCCAGCACCTGCGCCGTGGCGTCGCGGGCCAGAAGCAGCGCCTCGCGTATGGAGCAGGTGGCCAGGTCCACGCAGTCGTCGCATTTGCGGAACGCCAGCCGTGAGACGCACGGGGCGAGCGCCAGCGGGCCGTCGATCACCCGGATCACCTCGGCGAAGCTGATGGCCTCGGGGGCCCGGGCGAGCACGTAGCCGCCGAGCTTGCCCCGGCGGCTCACCACGACGCCGCGCCGCCCCAGCTCCAGCAGGATCGCCTCGAGAAATTTGCGCGGCGCGTCGGCCCGTTCGGCGAGCTCGCCGGCGGTGGCCTGGGCGCCCCCCATGCGGGCGAGCGCGACGAGCGCCCTCAGAGCGTAGCGGGCCTTGCTGGACAGCATGGCGCTTCTTTAGGCGCCGGCGAGCGGCGGGCGCAAGCAGGGCGGCCGATCGGCCATCTGACGAACTGGGGCTTGCGCGCGCCGCGCGTACCGACTACATGCGCCCCTCGCTCGGGCGGAAGCCGTTCGGGTGGCCGGAGATTGGGCGATTGGCGCTTGCTTTTTAAGCGTGTCTGGTCTAGCCTCCGCGACTTCAATCGACTCGCGACGGACTGACAGGGGCAAGCCCCCAAGCGGCCCCGAAGCGTTTCTTGCGCTCAAATTTCCGGTTTCGGAGATGCGGCGGAAGGCCGATTGACAGCGAATTTGGGCGCGGCTAGAGACGCCGCTCCTCGCCGCCGCCGGGCGTTATCGGCGGGGCCGGAAGCCTCCGGTCGGGTCTTTGACATCGTTGATTTGGAAAGAGAAACGCAGGCGGCGGCGTCCTGGCGATGGCTAAACCAAGCCATCTCGACGCTGACAAATGCGGTCTCTTGAAGACAAACCATTGTCGCCGGTTTCGACCGGCGATGTGGGAACTCGTCAATAGACTACGCAACGAACGCCCATCGGCCTCTCGGGGTCGGTGGATATCGGTCAGACGTCAACTCAACCTGAGAGTTTGATCCTGGCTCAGAGCGAACGCTGGCGGCAGGCCTAATACATGCAAGTCGAACGCACCTTCGGGTGAGTGGCGGACGGGTGAGTAACACGTGGGAACGTGCCCTTTGGTTCGGAATAAGCCGGGGAAACCTGGTCTAATACCGGATGAGCCCTACGGGGGAAAGATTTATCGCCATTGGAGCGGCCCGCGTCTGATTAGCTAGTTGGTGGGGTAAAGGCCCACCAAGGCGACGATCAGTAGCTGGTCTGAGAGGATGATCAGCCACACTGGGACTGAGACACGGCCCAGACTCCTACGGGAGGCAGCAGTAGGGAATCTTGCGCAATGGGCGAAAGCCTGACGCAGCCATGCCGCGTGAATGATGAAGGTCTTAGGATTGTAAAATTCTTTCAGCGGGGAAGATAATGACTGTACCCGCAGAAGAAGCCCCGGCTAACTTCGTGCCAGCAGCCGCGGTAATACGAAGGGGGCTAGCGTTGCTCGGAATTACTGGGCGTAAAGGGCGCGTAGGCGGGTGTTTAAGTCAGAGGTCAAATCCCAGGGCTCAACCCTGGAACTGCCTTTGATACTGGGCACCTTGAGTACGGGAGAGGTGAGTGGAACTCCGAGTGTAGAGGTGAAATTCGTAGATATTCGGAAGAACACCAGTGGCGAAGGCGACTCACTGGCCCGTTACTGACGCTGAGGCGCGAAAGCGTGGGGAGCAAACAGGATTAGATACCCTGGTAGTCCACGCCGTAAACGATGAGTGCTAGTTGTCGGCATGCATGCATGTCGGTGACGCAGCTAACGCATTAAGCACTCCGCCTGGGGAGTACGGTCGCAAGATTAAAACTCAAAGGAATTGACGGGGGCCCGCACAAG
>Ga0213876_10000184_pt1 | contig 64563 bp, 58 predicted proteins | sample BarmaccomBMRX_R9_FD_160113 | JGI IMG/M metagenome (GOLD analysis project Ga0213876, IMG submission 160113) | Root-associated microbial communities from Barbacenia macrantha in rupestrian grasslands, the National Park of Serra do Cipo, Brazil - RX_R9 | ecosystem: Host-associated > Plants > Roots...
CGCATGCCCCAGCGCGAGCCGTCGCCCAGCAGGCGCTCGAACAGCGGCCTGCTTTCGGGCGTGGTGATCATCGCGATCTCGGCGATGCCGGCCAGCATCAGGGTCGAGATCGGGTAGTACACCATCGGCTTGTCGTAGATCGGCAAGAGCTGCTTGCTGATGCTCAAGGTCAGCGGATAGAGCCGCGTGCCGAGTCCTCCAGCCAGTACGATGCCGCGCGTGATTGCCATGGTCCCCTCAAGACGCCGAACCGAAGCTCAGGTCAACAATTCGTCCAGCACATCCTTAAGCGCCAGTCGCCAGTCACGTTGCCGCAGTCCGAAGCGGCGTGCGAACAGCTCGCAATCCAGCTCGGAATTCATCGGGCGCCGGGCCGGCGTCGGATATTCGGCCGTCGCGATCGGCAGAACCTCGTCGGGCACGGCCGCGCCGCGCGTCTTGGCGCCGTCGAAGATCGCGCGCGCGAATTCGTGCCAGCTCGTCGGGCCCTCGTTGGCGAGATGATAGGTGCCGGCGAGGCTCGCATCCCCCGCAAGCCCGGCGGCCGCCGCGATCACGCCCGCGGCCAGGTCGGCGGCGGCGGTCGGCTTGCCGCGCTGGTCGGCGACGACCTTGAGCGTTTTCCGCTCGGCGCCCAGCCTCAGCATGGTGCGCACGAAATTGTTGCCCAGCGCGCCGAACACCCAGGAGGTGCGCAGGATCAGGTGCCGGCCGTGCGCCTCGCGGACGAGGCGCTCGCCGCGTTCCTTGCTGCGGCCATAGGCGCCGATGGGCCCGACCGGATCGCTCTCGACATAGGCGCCGCGCTTGGCGCCGTCGAAGACGTAGTCGGTCGAGACCGTGACGAAGGGGACGTTCATCCGCGCGCAAGCGGCGGCGATGGCGCCGGGTGCGACTGCGTTCACCGCATCGGCGAGACCGGGCTCGCTCTCGGCCTTGTCCACCGCGGTATAGGCGGCGGCGTTGACGACCATCTCGGGCGCCGCGGCCTCGACGCACGCGGCCGCCGCGTCGGGACAAGCGAGATCGATCGCGTCGCGGCCCGCGAAACTCGCCTGCCAGCCGGCGGGCCATGGGCTGCGCGCCAACTCGCGCGCCAGCTGCCCGGTCTTGCCGATGACGAGGACCGTGCGAGGCTTGTCTACCATGTTCCCAGGCGCTCGAGCCGATAGACGCCGTCCACGATCGGCTGCCACCAGTCGCGATTGGCGACATACCACGCGACCGTGCGGCGCAAGCCGTCCTCGAAGGAATGGCGCGGCGCCCAGCCAAGCTCGCGCCGGATCTTGGCGCTGTCGATGGCATAGCGGCGGTCGTGACCGGGCCGGTCGCCGACGAAGCCGATGAGGCCCCGCCGCGGCGCGTTGCCCGGCTGGAGCTCGTCGAGCAGGTCGGCGACGGTCTGCACCACGTCGAGGTTGCGCCGCTCGGCCGAGCCGCCGACGGCATAGGTCTCGCCGACGCGCCCGCGCGTCGCCGCCAGCCACAAGGCCTCGGCATGATCGTCGACGAACAGCCAGTCGCGGATGTTCTGCCCGTCGCCGTAGACCGGCATCGCTTCTCCCGCGAGCCCGCGCAGGATCATCAGCGGGATGAGTTTTTCGGGGAACTGGTACGGCCCGTAGTTGTTCGAGCAGTTTGTGACGACGATGGGCAGGCCGTAGGTGTGCGACCAGGCCCGCACCAGGTGATCCGACGACGCCTTCGATGCCGCGTAAGGAGAGCGCGGCGTGTAGGGCGTGGTCTCGCAGAAAGGCGGGCAGGTCTCGGTCAGCGAGCCGAACACTTCGTCGGTGGAGATATGCAGGAAGCGGAAGCGGTCGCGGGCGCCGCCATCGAGCGCGCGCCAATGCGCCAGCGCCGCGTCGAGCAGGACCTGCGTGCCGACGACGTTGGTCTTCACGAAGGCCGCAGGCTCCTCGATCGAGCGGTCGACATGCGACTCGGCCGCCAGGTGCATGACGACGTCGGGCTGGAACTCGGCGAAGGCGGCCCCGACCGCGGCTGCATCGCAGATGTCTTGCCGATAGAAGGCGAGGCGCCCGGCATGCGCACCCAAGGTGCGCGGGTTGGCGGCATAGGTCATCGCGTCGAAGACGGCGACCTCGACGCCGGGCTCCGCCACAAGCCGCCGCACCACCGCGGAGCCGATGAAGCCCGCGCCGCCAGTGACCAGCACCTTCATGGTCTGCTGCCCGCGATCGGCGTCTTCATGTGCTGCTGCCCATGATCGGCGTCTTCATGCCGCGTCGCCCCGATAGGCGAAATAGGCGGGCAGGTCCCTGAGCAGCGGCTGGCGGCGGTCCTTGTCCGAGACTTTGGCTTCGCCCGCGCCGATGGGCCAGGCGATTCCCAAATCGGGATCGTCCCAACGCAACCCGAAATCCTTCGCGGCGTCGTAGTAGCCGTCGACCTTGTAGGCCACCATCGTGTCGGGGACGAGCGTGCAGAGGCCGTGCGCGAAGCCGCGCGGCGCGAGCAGCTGCAGCCCGTTCTCCGCGGAAAGCTCCACCGCGACATGCTTGCCGTAGGTCGGCGATCCGGCGCGGATGTCGACGACGACGTCGAGCACCGCGCCGCGCAGCACCGAGACCAGCTTGGTCTGCTCCGACGGCGCGGCCTGGAAGTGCAGGCCGCGGATCGTCCCGCGCTCGGCGCTGAGCGAAAGGTTGTCCTGGATGAAATCGAAGTTCAGCCCGGCTTCGGCGAGCCTGCGCTTGCTATAGGCCTCGGTGAAGTAGCCGCGCGAGTCGCCGTGCCTGGCGGGTTTGAGGAGCACCACGGGCGCGATCGGCAACGTCAAGACTTCCATGGGCCTCCGCCGCGACAAAAGTTTACAATTTACCGTGAGCCGTTCCGGGTAAAGAATTTCCCGTCTCTTCCTCCTTTCGTGTCGAAAAGTCCAGCCGTAAGGAAGGAGATGAAACAACTTAGAAGCGATTCATCTGAGAACCGCTCGCACATTGATTTGCCTCAATTTCCGACGGCTTGCTAGGCGGAGCTATACTGTCCGATATAGTGCGTCACATCGGTCATCGACATGTCGAGCCAGAACGGCGTCCACGGCTATAGACTTTTCCTCGGGCGCGATCCCGAGAGCCGGCAAGTGGCCGAAGAGCGGGCGCTTCTGCCCCTGGACGACTCCATCTCGAACTTCATCGCCTCGGCCGAGTTCGAGGAGAACGTGCTGAGCGCGCTGCTCAACAACCGCGCGCTGCCGCATTTCCGCATTTCGGTGTTTCCCGGGCCCGAGATCGTCGACTGGGTGGCGAGCGAGCTGCCGCTGGACGAGGCCACGCGCTCGGCGATCCGCAAGGCGCGCACCTGGCGGCAGATCCTGAGCGCGGTGCTGCGCGATCCGGTGTTCTTCGTGCGGGTCTGCATGCCCGCCGGCGAGGAGATCGCCGCGCGCATCCGCGACAAGCGCCCGCTGCTCGCCGGGCTGGATGCCTCGCGCGAGATCGCGGGCGCCATCGACGACGTCTCGGCCTTCGAGATCCGCGGCTGGGCGGCCAACTTCATCGGCCTCGACGAGCCCGTCCGCGTCGAGATCCTGCTCGACAACGCCTTCGTCGGCGTCACCGAATGCAACCGCTTCCGCCGCGATCTGCAGGACGCGTTCGGGGGACCGGGGACCTACGGCTTCTCGTTCATCATCCCCGCGGCGCACCACCGCCTGCTCCAGACCGAGCGCCTGCTCAGCGTGCGCGACGCGGTGACCCACGCGGCGATCGCCATGCCCAAGCGGGTGAATTTCGGCCAGAGCCAGGTTTTCGATTCCATGGTCGAGATCCGCCGCGAGCTGGGCCTGCTCAAGACCGCCCTCGGCCGCATCGAGAACCACCTGCCCAGCGCGCTGGACGGCGCGGCGTTCCCGCTGTCGATGTACGACGACTACGGCCACGAGACGGACCGGCTGCTCGCCACCAGCCGGCGCAAGCTCGAGCAGGCCGCGGCCAGGCTCGCCTATCGCCCGCTGATTAGCGTGATCATCGCCGACGACGGCGAGGACACGCGCTCGCTGTCGCGGTCGCTGGCGAGTCTCGAGCGCCAGATCTATCCCGGCTGGGAATGCGTCGTGGTCTCGTCGAGCCCGGCGCCGGGCAGCGAGCGCGACGCCTTCCTGCAAGGGGCGGCGCGGTCCGATGCGCGGGTGCGCGCGCCGAACGGAACCCTGCCCGGCAACGAGGCCGCGGCTTTCGAGAAGCTGTTCAACGCGGCCGAGGGCGAGTACGTGCTTGCGCTCGGCCAAGGCGACGTCTTGAGCGACGACGCGCTGCTGCAGATGGCGACGCACCTGCAGGCGAACCGCGCGGGCCTGGTCTATTTCGACGAGGACGCGGCCGAGGTCGACGAGGCCGGCGACGCGGTCTATCACACGCCTGTCCTCAAGCCCGATTTCGACTACGACTTCCTGCTGGCCAACGACTACATCGGCGCGCGCTTCGCCTTCCGCAAGGCGCTGCTGGCCGAGATCGGCGGCTCGAACCGCGCGCCCGACGCGCTCTTCCTCGACCTGCTGCTGCGCCTGGTGGAGAAGCTCAAGCCCGAGCAGATCGTGCACATCAACCGCGTGCTCTATCACCGCTTCGCGCCGTTCCGCGGCGAGGAGCCCGGCACGCTCGACTGCATCCGCGCCCATCTGGAGCGCGCCGGCCGCACCGCCGAGGTCCGCCCGCATGCCGACGCGCTCGGCCGCTCGCTGCCCAACTGCCAGCGCGTGCAATGGGGCCTGCCCGAGACGGCGCCGAAGGTATCGATCATCGTGCCCACGCGCGACCGCGCCGAGCTTCTCGACCAATGCATCCAGAGCGTGCTCGCCTCGCGCGGCGCCTATCCGGGCGAAGTCGAGATCATCGTGATGGACAACGACAGCTGCGAGCAGAAGACCCACGAGCTGTTCAAGACCTATGCCGAGCGCCACGGCGTGCGCGTCATCCCGTTCAACGGCCGCTTCAACTGGTCGGCCATCAACAATCTCGCGGCGCGGCACGCGACCGGCGAGGTGCTGGTGTTCCTGAACAACGACACGGTCGTGCTGTCGCAGGACTGGCTCGCCGAGCTGGTGTCCACCGCGCTCAGGCCCGAGGTCGGCGTGGTCGGCGCGCGGCTGCTCTACGAGGACGGCACGGTGCAGCATGCGGGCGTCCTGATCGGCGTCTCGGGCGGCGCGGTGCATGAGGGGATGGGCGAGCTGCCCAGCGACGGCGGCTACCTGGGCCGCACGGTGCTGCAGCGCAACGTGCTGGCGGTGACCGGCGCCTGCATGGCGACGCGCGCGGCGCTGTTCGACGAGCTGGGCGGCTTCGACGAGATCTATCTGCGCGTCGAGTTCAACGACACCGACTATTGCCTGCGCGCGCGCGACCGCGGCTATGCGGTGGTCTATGAGCCTTTCGCGACGCTGTACCACTTCGAGTCCAAGTCGCGCGGCTACAGCAAGACCAACGAGGACCATATGCGCAGCCTCGGCGAGCGCGCGGTGCTTGCCAATCGCTGGCGCAAGTATTTCGACCGCGATCCCTTCTACAACGCGCATTTCGACAGGCTGAGCCGGCCTTTCAGCCGGCTGCAGCCCGTCGTGATGATGCCGGACGGCCGCGTCTAGATCGGCTCGCGGTTGCGGCGCAGCCAGATGGCGGCGACGATCAAGGCGGCCGCCACCGCAAGCCCGCTCCACAGGCCGGGACTTCCGAAGAAATGCGCGGGCGTCGCCAGTGCCAGCGGATCGCCGAGCGTCATGCCCTTCTTGTAGTAGAAGGCGAGGCTCATGAAGCCGTTCAGCCGATAGTCGACCAGGTCGGCGACGTAAGACGTGTCGAGCGCGATGCGTTCGGCGATGATCAGGCCCAGCGGCGGCAGCACCGCCCACAGGATCGCCATGCTGCGCGCATAGGCCGAGACCAGCAGCAGCCAGCCTGCGATCGGCGCATACCACAGGATCATCACGACGAGGATATAGGCGAACAACGCCGCCATCTTCACGAACGGCCAGTTCGCCCACAGCGTCGCGGCGCTGACGCCGTTCGCGGCCAGCACCGCGGTGCCGATCAGCAGCATGATGAGCTGCGTCGCCAGGGTGACCAGGAAGACCACCGCCGGGATGACGGCGAGGGCCACGAACACCTTCGACAGCACGGTCGTGGTGTTGGAGACCGGCAGCGACTTCCAGAACAGGATGGAGCGGTCGCGGCGCTCGTTGTAGAGAGCGCCCAGGCAATAGAAGAACGCGACGATCAGTCCGGTCAGCGTGATCGCCAGCGCGGTGATGCTGAAAGGCACGGCGAGGCGGAGCATCTGCGCCACCGGCGGCAGGTTCTCGGTCTCGCGCACCAGGGCCGGAAGATGCGCGGCGCGGACGAAGAAGCCCAGCACCACCAGCCCGGCCGCGATCAGCGGCGCCAGATAGATCGAACGGTATTCCCAGATCTCGCGCCGGACCGACCAGTAGAACGGGCTGGTCGAAGAGGCGGCGGCCGTCGGACGCGCGGCCTCGGTTTCCACGACGGACGAAACGCTCATTGTGCGGCTCCTTGGGGCGCGGTCATCACGGCCACGAACAGATCGGCGATGGAAGGGGTGCGGACCTCGCCCAGGGGGGCGAGCTTCTCGCGGTCGACGCGGTCGAACAGAAGGATGCTGCGGCCGAGCACCTGGCGCTCGTTGATCGGCCCGAGCGCGCGCGCGGCGGCGAGGTTGTCGGGCTTGACGGTGAGCTCGACGTAGCGCGTCTCGAACTCGTCCATCGAGCAGTCGAGCACGATGCGGCCGTGATTTATGAAGGTCATGTCGGTGAGGATCTGCTGGATCTCCTCGACCTGATGGGTGGTGACGATGATGGTGCGGCTATGGTCGAAATAGTCGTTCAGCAGCGTGTCGTAGAACTGCTTGCGATAGAGCAGGTCGAGGCCGAGCGTGGGCTCGTCGAGCACCAGGAGCTTGGCGTCGATCGCCATCACCAGCGCCAGGTGCAGTTGGGTGACCATGCCCTTGGACAGCTCGCGCACCTTGCTGGTCTTCTTGATCTGCGTCTTGGCGAGGAAGGCTTCGGCGCGGGCGCGGTCGAAGCGCGGGTGCACGCCCTGGACATAGTCGAGCGCCTGATGCACGCGCATCCAACGCGGCAGCACCGCCACGTCGGCGATGAAGCAGACGTCGCGCATCAAGGTGTCGCGCGCGGTCCACGGGTCCCGGCCGAGCACTTTCAGCTCGCCCTCGTACGGGATGAGGCCCAGCGCCGCGTTGAGCAGCGTGCTCTTGCCCGCGCCGTTGGGGCCGATCAGCCCCAGGATCTTGCCTTCCTCGACCTTGAGGTCGATGCCCGCCAGCGCGGTGGTCGCGCCGAAGGTCTTGGTCAGGCCCTTCGCTTCTATGCATGCCATGGTGTCAGCGCTCCGTTGCGGGGCTGGAGTTGAGAAGCTCCTCGGACGTGAGCCCAAGGCGCTGGATGGTGGCGTGGATGTTCGGCCACTGCTCGGACAAGAAGCGCTGGCGCTCCGCTTTCAGCAGCAGCTCGCGCGCACCCGCGTTGATGAACATGCCCAGCCCGCGCCGCTTCTCGACGATCTGCTCGTCGGCAAGCTGCTGATAGGCCTTGAGCACGGTCAGCGGGTTGACGCGGAATTCCGCGGCCACGTTGCGCACCGAAGGCAAAGGATCGCCCTCGTTCAGCACGCGGTCCAGGATCATCGCGATGACCCGGTCGCGCAGTTGCCGATAGATCGGCTGATGGTCGTTCCAGGCATCGTCCATTGCGTGTTCCAGCTTGCCCTCGCGAGTCGGTTAGTGGGTGAATGCCGAGCGCGCCTTGGCGACGGCGTGGTCGAGCGGCGATTGGGCCTGTTCCAGCCCGGCCAGGGTCATCACCGCTCCGCAGAGCTGGTGGTTGAGCTTGGCCGCGTCGGCCCAAGCCGCAGGACCCAGGGAGAAGCCGGCCAAAGCAGCGCCGAAAACGATATTTGCGAGCATTTGCATGGTCTTACTCCGTCCTTTGCCCAGTGGCGGGTTGCTGACGCAGTGATGTATATAGCTATAACACTAAGACGCGCAAGAGGGGCTGCGAAGATTTTTTCCGGGGCCGGCAGAGGCTTCAAATTCGGTCCCCATATTAGAAGTGCGGCCCCCGCCGACTGTCGCAAGACCGTCATGCAACCGTCATACGAAGGGCCAGCTGAAGAGGGGACTCCATGAGCGACGTCACGACCTCGACCGCCACGCCCGCGGTCATTCCCGTAGAGAGCGGCAAGGTCGCCGCGATCAAGTCCGGCATCGACATCGCCGACACCGCGCAGATCACCGCCTTCGGCGAGCGCGCGCAGCAGGAGGTCGCGGGCTTCGCCGACCGCATCCTGTCGCAGACCAAGAACCGCGAGCTCGGCGACACCGGCGACCTGCTCACCGACATCATCTCCAAGGCCAAGGGCCTCGATCCGACCGAGCTGCAGAAGCAGAACTTCTTCACAAAGCTGTTCGGCGGGCTCAGGCGCCGGCTGTTCCGCTTCCAGCAGCGCTTCGAGACCGTCGCCGCCCAGATCGACCGCATCACCTTGGAGCTCGAGAAGCGCATCGACACCCTGCGCCGCGACGTGACGATGCTCGACGGGCTGCACGACCAGACGCGCGACTCGATCGGCAACCTCGACGCCTATATCGCGGCGGGCAAGGCCTTCGCCGACGACTTTAGGCGCGGCAAGCTCGTCGAGCTCGAGCAGAAGGCCAAGGCCGGCGGCGACGGCTCGGCCGACGTCATGGCGGCGCAGCAATACCAGGACGCGACGCAGTCGCTCGACCGGCTGGAGAAGCGCGTGCTCTATCTCCAGCAGGCGCGCCAGATCGCGATCCAGCAGATGCCGCAGATCCGCATCGTGCAGAGCGGCGACACGACGCTCATCGAAAGCCTGCAGGCCTCGGTGACGCTGACCGTGCCGGCGTGGAAGCAGAAGATGGTGCTGATCCTCGGCCTGACGCGGCAGCAGGAGGCGCTGGAGCTGCAGAAGACGGTCACCGACACGACCAACCAGATGCTGCGCCAGGCGTCGGAGATGATGAAGACGCAGGCCGTCGACATCGAGACCCAGTCGCAGCGCGGCATCGTCGACATCGAAACGCTGCAGAAGACCAACCAGGACCTGATCGACACGATCCAGGGCGTGCTGCGCGTCCAGGCCGAGGGCCGCCGCAAGCGCGCGCTGGTCGAGCAGGAAATGGACCGCCAGACGACGGCGCTCAAGGCCGCGCTGGCGCAAGGGCCGGCGGCGTGAGCAGCGCGCTCGCGCCCGCAAGCGGCCGCGGCACTAAGCTTGCGGCCGTGCGACGCCGCGGCTCGGCGCTCGCGGTTGCGTTCGCCGTTGCCGCCTTCGCTCTTGCCGGATGCGGCGGGAGCGGCGGCACGTTCCACATCGTCGCCGGCTCGGAGCAGAAGACCTTCGAGCCGATCGTGCAGCAGTTCTGCAGCGACCAGGGCGTCACCTGCACCATCGACTACAAAGGCTCGCTGGATATCGGATTGATGCTGTCCGAGCAGAACGCGCCGGACATCGACGCGGTGTGGCCGGCGTCCAGCCTGTGGCTCGACATGTACGACGCGCATCGCCGGGTGAAGGACCTGAAGTCCATCGCGACGACTCCGGTGATCCTGGGCGTGCGCATGAGCAAGGCGCGCGAGCTGGGCTGGGTCGGCAAGACCGTGCGGATGGAGGACATCCTGGCCGCCGTCAGCGCGGGCAAGCTGACCTTCCTGATGACCTCGGCGACGCAATCCAACTCCGGGGCGTCGGCCTATCTCGCCATGCTCGCCTCCGCCTTCGGCCAGCCCGACCGCCTCGACCCGCGCGCCTTGGACGACGCGAACGCGCGCGAGAAGGTCAAGGCGCTGCTCAAGGGCGTGGTGCGCTCGTCGGGCTCGTCGGGATGGCTGAAGGACCTCTATCTCGCCGGCGCCAAGGCGGGGCGTCCCTACGACGGCATGTGGAACTACGAGGCCGTGCTGAAGGAAACCAACGACGCGCTGAAGGGCCAGGGCGGCGAGCTGCTCTATGCGATCTATCCGGCGGACGGCGCGACCTATGCCGACGCGCCGCTGGGTTACGTCGAGCACGGCCAGGACAAGAGCACCCACGACTTCTTCGACAAGCTGCAGGCTCATATGTTGAGCGCCGACGTTCAGGCGCAGATCGCGCAGTCCGGGCGGCGCACGGCGCCCGGCATGGCGCGGCCCGCGCCGGCCGAGCCCGAATGGAACTTCAACCCGTCCAAGGTCGTGACCTCTATCGCGCTGCCCGAGCCCAAGGTGATCGGCCGCGCGCTGCTGCTGTACCAGGAGGTGCTGCGCCGCCCGTCGTTGACCGCGATCTGCCTCGACTTCTCGGGCTCGATGCAGGGCGAGGGCGAGAAACAGGTCCAGGCCGCGATGGGCACGCTGTTCGATCCGCAAGCCGCCTCGCGCAGCCTGATCCAGTGGACGCCGAACGACCGGATCATGCTCCTGCCCTTCGACGCCTCGGTGCGCGACGTGGCGCAGGGCGACGGCACCAGCCCGTCGCAGGCACGCCTGCTGCAATGGGTCGGGACCCAGCATGCCGACGGCGGCACCGACATGTATGCCTGCGCCGAGCGCGCGCTGACCGAGATGAAGCCCTATCTCGACAGCGGCCAGTATCTCGCCGCGGTGGTGATCATGACCGACGGGCGCTCCGACGCGCATGACGGCTTCGCCGATGCCTGGCGCCGCGAAGGCCACGACGTGCCGATCTTCGGCGTCACTTTCGGCGACGCGGACAAGTCGCAGCTCGACGAGCTGGCCGATCTCACGCGCGCGCGGGTGTTCGACGGCAGGGACAATCTCACCGAGGCCTTCCGCTCGGTGCGCGGATACAATTGACGCGGATGGGACGCGAATCTGCAACGCTGATCGCAGGGCTGGCCGCAGCGGTCGCCTTTCCGGCGCTAGCGCTGGGCTTGAGCCTTCCGCTGTGGCTGAGCGCGGTCGTGACGGCGGGCGTGTTCGCGGGGCTCTGGTACCTGCTGCGCTCGGGCGGCCGCGCCGGCGTGGACGACGAAGCGCTGCTCGACGCCCGTGCCGAGACCGCGCGCGGGCTGATCGACGACGCGTCCGATGCGCTCGCGCGGCTGAAGCAGGTGGCGCCCAAGATCCAGGACCAGACCATGCGCGGCGAGGTGCAGGCGCTGGCCAAGACGACCGACGGCGTCATCGCCGACGTGCGCGCGAATCCCGACCGCGCGATGTCGGTCAGGCGGATGTTCACCTTCTACCTGCCCAACGCGCTGGGCGTCGCGGAAGGCTGGCAGACATTGGAGCGCCACGCCAACCCGTCGCCGGTGCGCGTGCAGCAGGCGCGCGACACCATGCGCGCGCTGAACGAGACCTTCCTCAAATTCGCGCAGGACGCCGACGCGCCCGAGATGCAGCAGCTGGACACGACGCTGAAAGTCCTGAAAGACTCGCTGAAATCCGATCTGGAGAAGACCGCTTGACGATAAGCCGCCGCGCCGCATTGGGCCTGGGAGCGCTGGGGGCGAGCGCCGCCGTCACCGCGGGCGCGGTGCTGTTCCGCAGAAGCCCCGCGATGCGCGGCGTGCTCGGCGACGTCACCGCGCTCAAGGGCTATGCCGGCGGCGAGAAGATGGCGTTCATCGAGAATCCCAAGACGGTCAAGGCGCTCAAGCATTTCGGCCTGGCGCTCACCGCCGACCGCGCAGGCTCGGTCGACCAGGTGCGCGATCCGCAGCTGCTCGGCACCGGGCCGCAGTTCCTGTGGCCGAGCTCGAGCTCGCTGGTCGAGCTGGCGCGGCGCCACGTCAAGGTGCTGCGCGACCAGGTGATCTTCAACTCGCCGATCGTGATCTATTCCTGGACGCCGTTCGCCGAGGGCCTGGTGCGCGCCGGCATGGCGAAGAAGGAGAACGCGCACTATTTCATCGACGCCAAGCAGATCATCGACGCGGTGATCGCGCACCGGCCGTGGAAGGATCTCGGCCAGCCCGACCTCTACGGCACGGTCAGGCTGATCGCGACCGATCCCAACAAGTCGAATTCGGGCTTCATGTTCGCCGGCCTCGTCGCCAACCTGCTGTCGGGCGACGTCGCCACGATGGCCAATCTCGAGACCATCCTGCCGCAGCTCGTCGAGTTGTTCCGCGGCATGGGCTACAAGCCGGATTCGTCGGGCAAGGTGTTCGACGATTACATCGCGGGCGGGCCGGGCGCCGATCCGCTCGTGGTCGGCTACGAGAACCAGCTCGTCGAATGGATCCTGCAGGATCCCGACCGCTGGGCGCGCGTCGAGGCCGCGGGCGGTCCCGCCAAGCCCGTCGCGCTCTATCCGCGCCCCACCGTCTATTCGGCGCATCCGTTCCTGTCGCTGGTGCCCGATGCGCTGCGCCTGAGCGATGCGTTGATGTCGGCGGAGCTTCAGACCATCGGCTGGCGCGATCACGGCTTCCGCGGGCCGCTGGGCTCGATCGGCGCCGACACCAGCGACCTGGTCAAGGGCCGCATGCCGGCGCAGATCGCCTCCGTCGCGCCGATGCCCGACATCGAGGTGATGCTCAAGATCCTCGACGCGCTGGCCTGATCTACCTTCAATAGAAATTGAACGCGGCTAACGTGCGGCGATGTCACGCCGCGCGTGCAATCGTGCCGGATGAAAGCGAGTCGCACCGTTCTCTGTGGAAAGGACGCGCGAAGGCGGGCGACGCGCTCGGCGTCGCGACGATCGAGTCCGACGGCCATTACGCCTTCGTCGGCGGCGCCGTCGTGGACACGCTGAAGGGCGGCGCGCTGTGGGACAGCTTCGACCTCAGCCATGGCGGCGCCGACGTCGTGACCGGCGCCGGGGGCGGCGACAGCTTCACGGTGCTGACCGGCGCGCACGACACCTTCGTCTACGCCGCCGTGAGCAACTCCACCGGCGCGAGCCACGACACGATCACCAACGCGGATTTCGACAACGATCTGTTCAAGGTCAGCACCATCTCGGCGGTGACCGGCGTCGACGCGGCGGTGACGACGGGCGCGCTGAACGCGGCGACCTTCGACGCCAACCTGGCTTCGGCGGTCGGCACGGGTCAGCTCACCGGCCATCACGCGCTGCTCTTCACAGCGGACTCGGGCGACCTGTCGGGCCACACCTTCCTGGTGATCGACGAGAACGGCACCGCCGGCTACCAGGCGAATGCCGACCTGGTGATCGAGATCGTGAACGGCACCGGCACGCTGGTCGCCAGCGACTTCCTCTGAGCGGTTGTAACAAAACGTGATCGCTACCGAGGCTTGAACCGGCTTTCGCCGTCGCCATCTCACGTCCCGAGGTGCGCCCGAAAGGAGGCCGCGTCCGCGCGCGGCATGCATATGTACGGAACCGGCTTTTCTGCCCAGCGATTTATTCCGGCCTTTTCTCTTTTTGGCCAAAGGCATAGCCGCTGTTTTGCCGAATTGAATTCGAAATGTCGCGGTGCCGCTGCAGATGCAGGCAAGCCCAAATCGGGGGTGGGGGGTACCCCCTGGAATTTCGAGGTTCAAATGGGCAGGGCCGGTTTACGGCGCCTTGCGCGCCGTGATCAGCACCCCGATCTCGTCGGTCCGTGGGTTGAGGAAGTCGAGCCGCACCCGGCCGTCCTGCGTCGTGCCGATCGTCGCCGGCACCGCGGAGTTGGTCAGCATCCACCCTTTCGGCAGCACGACCGCGTTCGCCGGCCGCCCGAAGCTGCGGTCGAAGACCAGCTCGTCGCCCACCAGCTTGTAGCGGCCGGTATCGGTGTAGGTCTCGGACATGCGCAGGCGGATGGTCTCGCCGTCCTTGAGAGCCGCGAACGGGAACACCACGATCTCGGTATCGGCGTCGATCTTGGGCAGGTCGGGGTCGCTGATGCCGGCCTTGGCGATCGCGTCGCCCTTCAAAATCTGCGCGGCGATGGTCTCGCCGGTGTCGAGGTTGCGCGCCGACGGGTTGGAGGCATGGCTGCCCGGCCTGACCACGTTGATGTAGCGGCTCGTGCCGGCCCGCTCCTCGGTATAGTCGTGATAGAGGTCGAAGGTGCTCGTCTCGGGCTCGCGCAGGTCATAGACGATGTCGCGGGTCTGCGCCGCGCGTTCGTCGATGCGGTCGCGGACCGACGAGGGCGCGGCGGACAGCGTCATCGGCCGCGCGGTCAGCCTCAGCGGCGCCTCGGCGGGCGTGTCGTTCAGGAAGCTTATGCGCAGGCGGCCGTCGGCTTCCTGCGCCACCTGCGAGGGATAGTTGCAGTCGACGAGCCCAAAGCCTGCGGGCAGCACCACCGCGTTGCGCTTCACGCCCAGGCTGCGCTCGAAGACGATCGTGTCGCCGTCCCGATGGTAGCTCTTGGCATCCTCATAGGTCTTGAAGATGCGCAAACGGGCTTCACCGCCGTCGGCGGGCACGGGCCGCGCAAGCGCGACGCGGATGTAGTCATAGGTCGGATCGGCATCGGGATAGCCGGTCGCTTGCGCCTCCTTGCCCGACACCACCTTCATCGCAAGCGGCTTGCCGGTGGCGCGGTCGACGACGGACTCGTCCGACGCCGTGCTGCCTTTGCGGATGGGATTGAAATAGGCGGTGGCGCCGGGCCTGACCGCGGTGATGTCGTAGACGATGCGGAACTTGCCCGAACCGGGCGCGAGCAATTCGTAGCGGGTATAGCCGTTGGCTTCCTGCGGCTGCTCGGGTGCGGCGGCTATGCTGAGAGCGGCAAGGAATAAAGCGGTGACGAGCTTACGCATTCTTTCCCTCCCAGGCATTCACGACGACGCAGGCGACCGCGTTGCCGACGATGTTGGTGGCGCTGCGTCCCATGTCGAGGATGTGGTCGACGGCGAGGATCAAAAGCAGCCCCGCCTCGGGCAGGTGGAAATAGGGCAGGGCGGCCGCGATCACCACAAGCGAGGCGCGCGGCACGCCGGCCATGCCCTTGCTCGTCACCATCAGCAGGAGCAGCAGCGTGACCTGCTGGGCGATGGAAAGATCGATGCCGTAAGCCTGGGCGATGAACAGCACCGCGAAGGTGCAGTACATCATCGAGCCGTCGAGGTTGAAGGAATAGCCGAGCGGCAGCACGAAGCTGACGATGCGGCGCGGCAGGCCGATGCCCTCGAGCCGGTCGAGCAGCTGCGGATAGGCGGCTTCCGAACTCGCGGTCGAGAAGGCGAGCAGCACGGGGTCCTTCACCGCGCCGAACACCGCGTTGTCGCGGCGCACGACGAAAGCGACGGCCAGGAGCAGCAGCCACAACAGCCCCAGCGCAAGGTAGAAGGCGCCGATGAAGGTCGCATAGACGTCGAGGATGCCCACGCCCTGCTGCGCGACCGTCACGGTCAGCGCCGCAAAGACGGCGACGGGCGCCAGCAGCATCACATAGCCGGTGATCTTGAGCATGATCCTGGCGACCTGCTCGACCAGCGCGACCACGGCGGGAACCTCATCCTTCATGCCGGCGATGGCGGTGCCGGCGAAGGCCGAGAACACCACGATCTGCAATATCTCGTTGTCGGCCATGGCCTCGACGATGGAGCGCGGCACGAGGTGGGTGATGAAGTCGGAGAGCGACAGCGTCGTCGAAAGATCGCCGACGCCGGCTTCCTTGGGCAGCGCCAGGCCGACGCCCGGCTCGAACAGGTGCACCATCACGAGGCCCAGGCTCAGCGACACGACCGAGGCGAGCACGAACCAGGCAATGGTCTTGGCCCCGACGCGGCCGATGGCGGCGGCGCCCTCCATATGGGCGATGCCCGCGACCAGGGTCGTGAACACCAGCGGCGCGATGATCATCTTGATCAGGCGCAGGAACATCGTGGTGATCAGCCCCATGCCGCCCGCCAGCGAGGCGACCTGTGGCTCGGACAGCCATTCGTGTGCCGCCAATCCCACGGCGATGCCGAGGATCATCGCCGTGATCAGGAAAAGCGCGAAGAGCCGGTTCATTTTTTCCCCAAAACTGGCCCCAGCTGGCAAAGCCGACCCCGGCTCCGCAACAGGCAAAGCCGACCCCGGCTCCGCGACAGGCAAAGCCGGCGCGCGGCCCGCGACTGGCAATGCCCGCTCTTGCCACATAGCATGGCTGCCGACCTTTGTCCGGGGAAGACCATGCTTCGCTGGTTGTGCTTGGCGGCCGTTCTCGCGAGCGGTACGGCGCGGGCCGAGACCCATACCTTGAATGCGGGCCCAGGCACCGTCGCCTGGGGCAACTACGACGCCGCGCGCGCGCCGGTGCTGCGCATCAAGTCGGGCGACACGGTCGTGTTCCGCACCCTGCTGACCAACAGTCCGGCGGGGCTCGAGAAGGCCGGCGTCGCGCCGGACAAGGTCGAGCAGGCGCTGCGCGACGTCTTCGCGCAGGTGACCGACAAAGGGCCGGGCGGGCACATCCTGAACGGCCCGGTCTTCATCGACGGCGCGGAGCCCGGCGACACGCTGGAAATCCGTATACGGAAGATCGAGCCCGCGATCGACTACGCTTACAACGGCTTCCGCTATGGCGCGGGGATATTGACCGACGACTTTCCTTACGCACGGATCAAGATCGTTCCGCTCGATCGCAAGCGCATGGTCGCGAATTTCGCGCCCGGCATCGAGATTGCGCTGCATCCGTTCTTCGGCAGCATGGGCGTCGCGCCGCCCGCCGATTTCGGGCGCTACGATTCCACGCCGCCCACGATCAGCGGCGGCAACATGGACAACAAGGAGCTGGTCGCGGGCACCACGCTCTATCTGCCCGTCTACAACAAGGGCGCGCTGTTCGAGATCGGCGACGGCCATGCGGGGCAGGGCAACGGCGAGGTCGACGTGACCGCGCTGGAAACCTCGCTGATCGGCACGCTCGAATTCGTCGTGCGCAAGGATTTGAAGATCACCTATCCGCGCGCCGAGACGCCGACGCACTACATCGCGATGGGCTTCGACGACGATCTTTCCATCGCCGCCCACAAGGCCGTGCGCGAGATGGTCGACTTCCTGGCGACGGTGAAGCACATGAGCCGCGACGACGCCTATATGCTGGTCAGCGTCGCCGGCGATCTCGACGCCACCGAGGTCGTCGACCGCAACAAGGGCATGCATGTGATGCTGCCGAAGGCGATTTTCAAGCGATGATTATAATCATCGTATCGCCCGCGCCACCGTCTCGGCGACGAGGACGTCGAGCGCATCGACGACCGGCTTCGCGATGCCGCCGGGCGGGCCCAGCACCGACAGCTCGGTGCAGGCGATGAGATAGGCGTCGACGTCGAGCGAGGCCGCGACTGCCGCATAGTCGCGCCGGTGCTGGGCGGCGACGTTGCCGGCCTTGACAGCGTTGATGACGCCCAGGATGCGCGCATCGCCTTCGGCGTCCGGAAACACCGCGCCCCGGTAGAGCCCGACCGTCTTCAGCGCGGGCGAGGCCAGCATGCCGATGCGACCGCTGCCCGCCTTGGCGGAGGCGAGCGCGACCATGTCGAGCACCGGGATCGACACGGCGTCCGCGATCTGCGGGAGATAGTGATGCGCCGTGTTGCAGGGGATGGCCAGGAAGTCCGCGCCCTGTGCCGCCAGTCCGCGTGCCATCTCGATCAGCACGGGCGCCGGGTCCGCGCCGGTGCCTTCGACGATATGGGCGAGGCGCGACGGGACCTTCGGGTTGTTGTCGACCAGCACGCGGATGTGGTCCTGGTCGTGCCTCGCCGGCGTGGCGGCGACGATGCGGCGCAGGAAGTCGACGGTCGCTTCCGGTCCCATGCCGCCGATGACGCCGACGGTTTTGCTCACAGGTCGAACGCGTCGGGATAGGCGAAGAGGCCGGCCGATCCGCCGGTGTGCAGGAACACGACGTCGCTGTCCTTGGCGAAGAAGCCTTTGCTCACCAGGTCGATCAGCCCATGCATGCCTTTGCCGGTATAGACGGGATCGAGCAGGATGCCTTCGAGCCGCGCCAGCAGCTTGACCGCTTCGGCCATGCCGTCCGTCGGCACGCCGTAGCCGGGTCCGACATAGTCCGAATTGGCGACGACGTGCTCGCGCTTCACGATGCCGGGCACGCCCATGTGCTCGACGGTGCGGCAGGCCAGCTCGTAGACGTTCTGCTCCTGCTTCTCTTTCGGCGCGCGCACGCCGATGCCGAGCACCGGGATTTGCGCATTGATCGCCACAAGTCCGGCGACGAAGCCCGCCTGCGTGCCGGCGCTGCCCGTCGCATGCACGGCGTGATCGAGCTTGAGGCCGCGCTCGTTGGCCTGGGCCACCAGCTCCAGCGCGCAATTGGCGTAGCCCAGCGCGCCGATCGCGTTCGAGCCGCCGCCGGGAATGACATAGGGCTTCCTGCCCTTTTCGCGCAGCTCGCTCGCGAGCGCTTCCATCGCCGCGTTCATGTCGGTGCCGCCGGCGAAGCGCGACAGCTCGGCGCCGTGCAGCCGGTCGAGCAGCACGTTGCCGTTCTCGGTGTACTCCGGCGTCTGGTTGCCGGTGCGGTCCTCGAGCAGGATGTGGCAGTCGAGCCCGAAGCGCGCCGCCGCGGCCGCGGTCTGCCGCGCGTGGTTGGACTGCGTCGCGCCCTGGGTGATCAGCGTGTCGGCGCCCTTGGCGAGCGCGTCGCCGACCAGGAACTCGAGCTTGCGGGTCTTGTTGCCGCCGCTCGCCAATCCGGTGCAGTCGTCGCGCTTGATCCACAGCCGCGCGCCGCCGAGATGCCTGGTCAGCCGCTCCATCGGCTCGAGCGGCGTGGGCAGATGGGCGAAGCGCTGGCGCGGGAAGCGGGAGAGGTGCACGGGAGACCGCCGGGCTGAATGCGACGCCCGGCAGTCTCCTCAATTCTCCGCGTGGCGCAAGTTACCTCTTCGGCGCGCCGGAGATGCCCAAGGGCGCGCGCAGGTCGGACGCCTTCATCATCTTGCCGTCGCGCATCACCAGCTCGACCTGCCGCAGGTCGCCCATGTGCGTGGACGGGTCGCCGTCGATCAGCGCCAGCTCCGCGAGCTTGCCCTTCTCCAGCGAGCCGGTCTTGTCCCACACCTTGAACAGCTTGGCGGGCGTGCTGGTGGCGGTGGCGAGCGCGTCTTCGGGACTCATGCCGGCTTCGACATAGAGCTCCAGCTCGCGCACCAGCTCGAAGCCGACGCCGTCGGTGCCGGCGACGATGGACATGTGACGTCTGTTCAGCTCGGCCACCAGATCCGTCAGCTTGGCGAAGCTGGCGCGCATGGTCTCGCGAGACAGCTCCGGCGTCGGGGCCATGGAGCCGGACAGGAAGCCGCGCGCGAACTGCGACGGCAGCGTGTCGGCATAGGGCGCGTCGGCGGGCGGATAGGTGCCGCGGTCGGGGACGTAGAGGTCCTCGAAGGTGACCAGCGTCGGGTCGACCGCGATGTGGCGCGACGCCAGCTCGTCGAGATAGGCCGTCATCGCCGGCGAATGCAGGTCGACGTCCTTGGCGTATTTGCCGGTGCCTTCGAAGCGGCCCATGCCGTTCGAGTTCTTGACCACGTCGTCGGGCATCGCCTGCATCATCACCCAGTTGATGTGCGTGATCTCGTCATAGCCGGCATGCACCGCCTCGAGCGGGCGCATGCCGTGCGGGATGTGGCCATGCACGTGCAGGCCGAGCTGATGGGCAAGGTCGGCCATCGGCTTGACCCAGGCCGGATCGAGCGAGCCGTAGAGCTTGATGCCGAAATAGCCCTTGTCCTTGGCCTTGTGCACCGCGGCGAGCGCTTCGTCCTGGTTGTGGACGACCTCGGCGACCTGGGCGGTATACGGGCCGGGACCGTCGATCAAGAGCGACGGCACGATGCGCTGGCCCAGCAGCTGGCCGTCGTCGATGCGTTTCTTGCGCGCCAGCAATTCGTCCTGCTGGTTGCCGGGATCGCGCACGCTGGTGATGCCCGAGGCGAGCAGCAGCGGGCCGGTGGAATCGTCGCCGTAATGCTGGTGGTTGTCCCACAGGCCGGGGATCAGCGTCTTGCCCGTGCCGTCGATCACCTCGGCCTTGGCCGGGATCTTCGCATGCGCGCCGACCGCGGCGATGCGGCCGTCCGCGACAACGACGGTCTGGCCGCGCAGGAACTTGCGCGCGGCGGAGTCGTAGAGCTCGACGTTCTTGAACGCGACGGTGCCCGCGGGCTTGGCGATGGAAGCGACAAGCGCAGGCGCCAGCTTGGCCAGCGCGTCGTCCTGCGCCTTGCTCAGATCGGCGCCGACCTTCTCCCAGGCGGGCGGAAGGAACGCGATCACGCCGGCGGTGCCGAAGAACTTGTCGCCGTCGAACCACACCGGGAAGGGCGACAGTCCGAAGCCGGTGACGGCATAGGCGGTAAGCGTCTTCTTCTCGGTGCCGTTGCTCACTTCGAGCGTGGTCAGCGGCGCGATCGAGCCGCGGCCGGACGGCAGGAGGTTCACCGACTTGTCCGGCGACTTCAGCATGTCGTTCAGGATGAAGATGAAGGAGTCCGGCGTGCCGCCGAAGCTCACATAGTCGAGGCCGGGCACCACCTTGCCGGTGCCGTGATCGACCGGGCTGGTGAAGCTATAGGTGCCGTCCTTGACCTCGTAGGTCTCGGCGGCGTCGCCTTGCGGGGTCTTGCCGCGCACGACCAGGCTCGTGAGCGTGCCGTCGGAGGCGAAGCGGTTCTGCTCGTCGATCTCGCTGACGAAGCCGCGCAGGTTGAAGCTGAAGCGCGACCAGTGCGTGCCGTCCTTGTCGGTCCACAGCGAGATCGAGCCGTGGTGGGCGGCGCCGTTGCTCGACGAGATCGACCAGACCGTCGCGTCGGCCGGCGGCTTGGCGAGCTGGTCGACGGGTGTCTCGGCCAAAGCCGGCGTGGCCAGAAGGCATGCGAACAGAAGCTTGCGGATCATCGGTCTCACCCCACCATGGAAATCGCCGCCCTTATCTCGGGGCGGCGCAGGCCAAGGTCAATCCCGATCACAAAGATTTTGGACCCTATGGCGGGCCGATATAGCCGTACCAGGCGGCTTTGGGTGCATCCGCGAACAGCGCGCGGCGGACCTTCACATAGAGCTGATTGCCCCAGTCGTAGTGCCAGAACACGAAGGGATCGTTGAGGAAACCCTCCGCGCTCATCGCCCAGTGGATCAGCCGCCGGTTCCACAGGCGCCGGTCGTCGGCAGCTATGCGTCCCGCAAGGAGCTGCCGCTCGAAATAGTCGTTGGCGCTCTCAGCGCAGATGTCCTCGAAGCGCACGCCCATGTCGAATATCTCGTGGCTGAGGCGGTCGCGCAGGGTGAGGTCGACGGAAGCGCCGCAGACATGCGCCGGCCAGGTCGAGGGTGCGGCCGCGTCGAAGGGGCGGGGATCGAAGACGTGCTCTTCCGCATAGGCTTCGGGGTCGGCCATGCCGGCCTGCCTGCCTTCCTCGACGAAGAAATCCCACAAGCCGCGCTGGCATTCCATGGGACGATAGCCGTCGAGCACGAACAGCTCCGCGCCGTGCGGTGCGAGACGCGCATTCACGCGCGCGAGAATGCCGGCCGCCGATCTTCGCAGCCACATGTCCTTGCGCGCCCCAGCGATCGGCGCGTGGTACGGCCAATTGCCGCCGTCGCTGCGCGCGTGATGCGATTCATAAGCCACGCCCACGTCGTCGAGCGGCACCAGCGGATCGTCGAAGCGCGGATCGGCGCGGTCGAACGGGATGCCGGTATAGTCGCCGGCATAGACCGTGGGCTCGATGATCGGGATGCGGTGAGCGATCGCGAACATGCCAGGATCATAGCACGGCGGCGAACTTCTCCCGCAGGAATTCCTCGCTGTAGAGGCCGTCCGCGAACAGCGCGCGCACGAGCCCGCGCCGTTTTGCCGGATCGAGCGCCGCGAGGATGCGCCGCAATGCGTCGCCGCCACAGCCGAGCAGCCTCGCGACGAGCTTGGTCGTGTAGTGGAAGCGTGCGCTGCTCAGGAACGAGGCGAGCTCGCCGTGTTCCGCAAACCGGGACCGGTTGATCTCGTCCTCGAGCCGCGGGAAGCGGCGGCCGATCTTCGGCAGCGTGTTCAGGATCAGGAGCCAGTGGATGGCGCGGGGGCGGGCGGTCTCCAGGACCTGCTCGATCCAGCGCAGCTGCGAGCCGGTGACGTTGATGTCGTTGACGAAGATGACGTTGCGTCCTTCGAGCGCGGCGCGGTCGAACGCCACGTCTCCGACGCGGTATTGCGCCCTGCGGCGTTCTTCGTAGCCCAGCCTGGCGTAGTCGCCGTGATCGCGGAACGCGTCATTGGATTCGAACCGCGCGTCGTCGGTCAGCCGCAGCCGCTCCAGCCGCGTCCCATGCAGCAGCGGCTGCAGGCGTTCGCAGAGAAGGTTGGCGCCGCTCGGCAGGTTGCGCACCGGCGGCGAGGTCAGCACCCATTCGCTCTGCCGCGCCGTCGCGATCATGCGATCGGCGAGCGGCGCGAGCAGCAGAGCATAGTGGTCGACCGCGGCATCCTCGCCGAGCTTCATCGCCGGATAGTGCGCGAAGACCGGCTGCGAAATGTCAGGTGGATAACGTTTGATGGTGTGCAGGGACGATAGCATGCGCTTTCGAACGCATGCATCGGCCCTGCGGTTCCTTATGCGGCGGGCTTCTTCGTCACGATGTCGTCCCAATAGTCCGCGCGCTGCATGTCGGTGGGCAATTCGCCCGGCTTCAGTGCGCTGTCGAACATTTCGACGGTGAAATTGCGCTCCAGCGGCGACGACCAGATGCGCGTCGACAATGTAACTTTTGATATCTCGAACTGGCGCGTGTCCTCTTCGCTCTCGTCGTCGGTGCCGAGCCGGTCGGACAGTTCATAGAAGGCGCGCGGCACGAAGTCCTCGCGCAGACGCACGAAGGCGGTGCGGCGGCCGTCGCTCACCCACCATTCGAACTTCATGGCGCTGTTGCACTTCATGCCGCATTTGTCGTCGAGCACGACCTTGTAGCGGTCCTTCGCCGCGGCGCCCGTGACGTAGTCGACGGCATCGCGCACGCCCGGCCCCGGATGGGCGCTGACGACGTAGAGGTCGTCGCGGCTCCACAGCCCGTCCGACGACAGCGCCTGCGCCGCGGCCTGCATCGCGCGGTAGCCGACCGCGGTGCCCCACCACAGCGTGCCGATATGCTTGGTCATGGCGCCGTTGTAAGTGAGCTCTTTGACTTCGCCCTGGTCCTTGATGCGGACGACGGTGGCGTCCATCGGATCGATCGGATTCATTCTTCTCTCCTAGCAGATGCGGGGAAGCTGCTCGCCGACCAGCATGTCGACGATGCGGCGGCCGCCGAAAACGGTATGCATGACGACGCGGCCGGGCCGGCCGTCGGTGGCGTGACCGATGACGGCGGCATCGCGCCCGAGCGCATGCGCCCTCATCGCCGCGAGCGCCGCGTCGGCCTGGTCGGCCGGCACGGCGGTGACGAGCTTGCCCTCGTTGGCGAGATAGAGCGGGTCGAGCCCCAATATCTCGCAGAAGCCGCGCACCTCGGCACGCAAAGGGGTCTTGTCCTCGTGGATCTCGATGCCGACCTGGGACGCATCCGCGACCTCGTTCAGCACGGTCGCGATGCCGCCGCGCGTCGCGTCGCGCAGGAAGCGCGTGCCGGGCGCCGCCGCGAGCAGGGTGTCGATCAACCCGTGCAGCGCCGCGCAGTCGCTCTCCAGCGGGGTGGAGAGCTTCATGTCTCCGCGCGCGTTCAGGATCGCCGCGCCATGATCGCCGAGCAGGCCGTTGACCAGGATCGCATCGCCCGGCTTCACCTTGCCCGCGCCGAGGTCGATGCCGGTGCGGATGACGCCGATGCCCGTGGTGTTGATGAAGAGCTTGTCGCAGGCGCCCTTGTCGACGACCTTGGTATCGCCGGTGACGACCATGACGCCGGCCTCGCGCGCCGTCTTGGCCATCGAGCGGGCGATCTCGCGCAGGGTCTCGACTTCGATGCCTTCCTCGATGATCACGCCGCAGGACAGATAGAGCGGCTTGGCGCCGCCGACCGCCAGGTCGTTGACCGTGCCGCAGACCGCGAGCTTGCCGATGTCGCCGCCGGGGAACTTGAGCGGATGGATGACGTAGGAGTCCGTGGTCATCGCCAGGCGGTCGCCGTATTGCGCCAGGTCGGACAGGCGGAAACGCGCCTGGTCCTCCATCGTCGCCAGGGTCTCGTTGTCGAAAGCCGACACGAAGACGTCGTCGATCAGGTCGCGCATGGCCTTGCCGCCGCCGCCATGCGCCATGGTGACCTTCGGCACGTTCACCTGGCCCAGGCGGCGCGGGTTCTTATGGAGCGGGACGACGTTCATGATGCGGCTCTCTTCAGTTCTTCGCGCTTGTGGTGGATCTTCTCGACGTCGCCGAACTGGTAATAGGCGGCGCAGGCGCCCTCCGACGACACCATCAGGGCGCCCAGCGGCGTCTCCGGCGTGCAGGCGGTGCCGAACACCTTGCATTCCCACGGCTTGATCACGCCCTTCAGCACCTCGCCGCATTGGCAGGACTTCGGATCGGCGATCTTGACCGACTTGATGGTGAACTTCCGCTCCGCGTCGAAAGCTGCGTATTCGTCGCGCATGCGCACGCCGGAATGGTCGATGGAGCCCAGGCCCCGCCATTCGAAGAACTCGCGCAGCTCGAAGACGCGGCCGATGGCGTCGAGCGCCACGGCATTGCCGTCCTCCGGCACCACGCGGCTGTACTGGTTCTCGACCACGGAGCGCTTCTCGTCCATCTGCTTCAACACCATCCAGATCGCGTGCAGAACGTCGAGCGGCTCGAAGCCGGCCACGACCAGGGGCTTGCCGTATTGCTCGGCGATGAAGTTGTACGGCGAGTTGCCGATCACCATGCTCACGTGACCGGGCCCCAGGAACCCGTCCAAGGTCAGCTCCGGCGAGTCCAGGATCGCCTTGACCGTCGGGATGATGGTGATGTGGTTGCAGAACAGCGAGAAGTTCTTGATCCCTTCGCGCTCGGCCTGCAGCACGGTCATCGCGGTCGAAGGCATCGTGGTCTCGAAGCCCAGCGCGAAGAAGATCACTTCCTTGTCCGGGTTCTCTTTCGCCAGCTTCAGCGCGTCGAGCGGCGAATAGACCATGCGCACGTCGCAGCCTTCGCTCTTGGCCTGGAGCAGGCTCTTCTTCGAGCCCGGCACGCGCATCGCGTCGCCGAAGGTGGTGAAGATCACGTTGGGCAGCTCGGACAGCGCGACGCAATCGTCGACGCGGCCCATCGGCAGCACGCAGACCGGGCAGCCGGGGCCGTGGATCAGCTCGATGCCGTCGGGCAGCATGCTCTCGATGCCATAGCGGAAGATCGCGTGGGTGTGCCCGCCGCAGACTTCCATGATCTGCAGCGGCCGGTCCTTGCCCTTGCGCAGCTTGTCGGTCAGCAGGTTGATCTCGGCCAGCAGCGTCTTGGCCTTGGCGGGATCGCGGAATTCGTCGACGTATTTCATGTGGTCTCTCCAAGCCGGCCGCGTTCGTCGGCCAGCAGCGTGTGAACCAGGTCCCAAAGGACATGGAAGATCGTGACGTGGCATTCCTGGATGCGGTGGATCGAATCGCTCTCCACGACCAGGCAGTGATCGAGGCCGATCTTGGCCATCTCGCCGCCGCTCATGCCGCAAAGGCCGATGGTCGTCATGCCCATCTCCTTCGCCTTCACGAAGGCTTTGACCAGGTTCTGCGAGTTGCCGCTGGTCGAAAGCCCGATCAAAACGTCGCCGGCGCGGCCCTGGGCGATGATCTGGCGCACGAAGATATGGGCGAAGCCGACGTCGTTGCCGACCGCGGTGAGCATGGTCCTGTCGGCGGTGAGGTCGATGGCGGTCAGCGCCGGACGTCCGGCAGTCACGGGATGCTGGAACTCGACCGCGACATGCGCCGCGTCGCAGCTCGACCCGCCATTGCCCATGGTGAACATGCGGCCCTGGCGTCGATAGGTGGCGGCAACGGCGTCGGCGGCGGCGATCACGGCGGCGCCGTTCTTGGCGAAGAACTCGTCGATGACGCCTCGGTGATGGACGATCTTCTCGGCCAGGGCTTCGCCCAGCGCGGCGTTCAGCGCGAGGGGGTCCTGCCTCTTGCCGTGCAGGAACGGGTAGAGCGATTTGAGCGTGGTGTTGGTCATGCGCTGGCCGCCATTGCCTCGAGCTCCTGCTGCACCTCGCCGAGCTCGTTCAAGGTGCGCAAGGTCGCGGCGGCTTCCTCCTCGTCGATGCGGCTCATCGCGAAGCCGACATGGACGAGAACCCAATAGCCGACGCAGTTCTCGATCGGCACGTCGTCATCGACCACGCAGGCGACGTTGATCTCGCGCTGCACGCCGCTGACGTCGACCATGGCGAGCTTCTTCTGCGGATCGGTGATGGCGACGATGCGTCCGGGTATTCCAAGGCACATGATGTTTTACCCCTTCAGTTCTCGCGCGGCCGCGATGGCCGCCTGGCCGAGCGAAAGGCCGCCGTCATTGGTGGCGATCTCGCCCTGTGTGAGACAGTTCAACCCGTTCCTTCCGATGCCCGCCGCGGCGCGCTCGAGCAAAGTCTTGTTCTGGAAGCAGCCGCCCGACAGCACGACCGTGTCGGCGCCGCTTTCCCTGGCGAGACGCGTCGCCGTCGTGGCGATGGCGCCGGCGAGGCCCGCATGGAAGCGCGACGAGATCACGCCGGGCGGCACGCCGTCGCCCAGATCGGCGAGCAGCGCCTGCCACATCGGCCGCGGATCGACGACACGGCCCAGCGCGAAGGGATAGGCGCCGTGGTCGGGCAGGATCGCGTCCTCGAGCTCCATCGCCGCTTGGCCCTCGAACAGGGCAAGCTCGGGACAGAAGCCGAGCGCGGCGGCGACCGCGTCGAACAGCCGCCCGCAGGAGCTGGCAGCCGGCACGTTGATGCCGCCGGCCAGCATCGAGTCGACCAGCCCGCGCGGCTTCTTCGCCAGATAGTCGGCAAGCGCGAGATCGCCGAAGCCGTCCTCGAAACGCTGCCAGCCGAAGGCCGCCATCAGATGCGCATAGGTATTGCGCCATGGTTCGCGGATCGCCTGCGCGCCGCCGATCATCGCGATGGGCTTGAGCCAGGCGAGCCTCTCGAAGCCCAGATAGTCCGCGCGCAGGAATTCCCCGCCCCAGATGGTGCCGTCGGTGCCGAAGCCCAGCCCGTCCATCACCACGCCGATCACCGGCCCGCTGTCGCGCGGCACGCCGTTCTCGGCCATGCAGCTCGCCACGTGCGCGTGGTGGTGCTGCACCTCGTGCAGCCGCTCGCCGCGCGCCTGTTCCTTGGCGAGTTTGGTCGAGAGATATTCCGGGTGAAGGTCGGCGGCGAAGACGCGCGCGCGATGGCCGTAGAGCTCGCGATAGAGCCGCATGTTCTTCTGGTAGTCGTCGAAGGTCGCGGGGTCCTCGAGGTCGCCCTGGTGCTGCGAGACGACGGCGGCGCCGCCCTTCACGAGACAGAAGGTCGACTTCAGCTCGCCGCCGAAGGCGAAGATCTCGGGCGCATTCTCGAAGCCCGGCGGCAGCGGCGTCGGCTGAGGCGCATAGCCGCGCGCGCGGCGATAGAGCCGGGTGCGCCCGCCGATCACCCGCGCGACGGAATCGTCGATGCGGTTGGCGATGTCGCGGTCGTGCAGCAGCACCATGTCCGCGATCGGGCCGAGCTTGCCCGCGACCTCGTCATTGTCGGTGACCTGGGGCTCGTGGGCGACGTTGCCGCTGGTCATCACCAGCGGCGTGTCGAAGCTCTCCGCGATCAGCATATGCAGCGGCGTATAGGGCAGCATGAAACCCAAGGTCTTGAGCTTGGGCGCGACGTCCTCGGGCAACCGCTCACCGCCGGCCTCCAGCAGCACGATCGGCGCGGCCGAACTGTTGAGCAGGGCGTGTTCCTGTTCGGTGACGCGCGCGTAGCGGCGGATCACCGCGACGTCGCGCGCCATCAGGGCGAACGGCTTGCCATAGCGTTTCTTGCGATTGCGAAGCGCTCGCACGGCTTCGGGATTGGTCGCGTCGCAGGCGAGATGGAACCCGCCCAGCCCGCGAATGGCGACGATCCTGCCGTCGCGCAGCGCTTGGACGACGGCATCCAGCGGCTTCGGCGAATCGATGCCGTCGATCCACACTCTCGGCCCGCAGGCGGGACAGGCGATCGGCTGCGCATGGAAGCGGCGGTCGGCGGGGTCGCCGTATTCCTTCACGCAATCGTCGCACATCGCGAAGCCGCGCATCGTGGTGTTGGCGCGGTCGTAAGGCACCCCCTGCACGATGGAGAGCCGGGGTCCGCAATGCGTGCAGTTCGTGAACGGATAACGATGGCGGCGCTCGCTCGCGTCGAAGATCTCGGCGCGGCAATCCGGGCAGGTGGCGGCATCGGCGGTGACGTCGGTGCGGGTCTCGCCGGCGACGCTGTGCGCGATCGCGAAATCCGCGAAGGCCGGAAAGTCCTTTGAATGGTGCACTTCGACGCTGTCGATACGGGCCAGCGGCGGCGGGTTTTCCTTGAGGTTGCGCAGGAAGGTCGCGACACGAGCCGGCTCGCCCACGGCCCGGATCAGCACGCCGGCGCCGTCGTTGAGCACTTCGCCCAGAAGCGCCTGGTCGCGCGCGAGCCGCCACACCGTCGGGCGGAAACCGACCCCCTGCACGGTGCCTCGCACGCGAATCTCGACACTTTCGACGGAATGCGGCCCGCTCAACGCCGCATCAGCCGTGCTTGCGTACATATGCCCCACTCCGCACGCAGATGCTCTTGAACGCCGATCAGTGTTTCCATAACATCACAACCTCAAGGGGTTGAGAAGTCCATTCTATTTGTGGCGGAACAATTCCGTTTCGAAGGGGCGCCATGAGGGGCACTGCGCACGGTTTGGCGCTCGTATCCGCAGCCGCGAGGCGCGGTACGCATTGCGGCCCCGATGCCGATCTTCTCGAGCGTATCGCCGCGCGCAACCGCGCTGAAATGTCGAATGACGGCGACAAGTTCCGCAAGATCGGCGGCGGTATCGCGCTTCATGCCAAGCTCGATCTCGGCGCGCGCCGCGTCGCCGATGTCGCCTCGATGGCCACGATGTTCCGCGGCTATGAAACCTTGCTCAGCAAGCGAAAGCTGCACGAGGTCGGACTGATCAGCGCGACCGCGTCGGGCATCTGCGGCGGCGTGCACGCGGCGACCTCGGCGCAATGCCTGGAGATGGCGCTCGGAATCAAGCCGCCCCCGCTCGGCATCGTGGCGCGCAACCTGCTGCTGGCTTGCCAGTACCTGAACGACAACCCGATGCATCTTTTCATATTGTCGGGTCCGGACTATTCCGAGAGCGCCATCCGCGCCACCAATCCCGAGATCTGGGCGAAGGCCGAGCGCGCACCGGCGCGCCGCGCCGATGTCCACGGCTACGCGACCGTGGGCGCGATCATGAGCGCGCTGGACCGTCCCGGCGGCAGGCTTTTCACCGAAGCGCTGGAGAAGATGCGGCTGGCCCGCGCTGCCTATGCGCTCATCGGCGGCAAGTACCCGCATTCGGAATCGATCGTGCCGGGCGGCGTCGCGCTGACGCTCCCGGTGGACCGTCTCGACGCGTTCCTGGCCAAGCTCGCGCCCTTCGACGACTACGCCCGGCGCTGTGCCCGCATCTGGGACGACGTGTTCGACTTCCTCTATGAATGCGACCCGCGCTACCGCGATCTCGGCCGCACCGATGCCGACCTGATCGATTTCGGCCAGTGGGATCACGAGCGGCACTACGATGCGACCTACGCGAATTGCGACGCGTGGGGCGAGGCGCGACTGTCCACGCCGGGCGCGGTCATCGACGGCGCGCTGGTCACCACGCGCCTGTCCCGGCTCAACGACGGCATGGAAGAGTTCGTCGAGCGTGCCTTCTACCAAGATTGGGACGGCACCCGGCACCCTTGGAACAAGGCCATTCACCGCAGTCCGGACAAGCCGGGCGCCTATAGCTGGGCTCCGGCGCTTGCCTGGGACCGGCACAGCTTCGAGGTCGGCGCCACGGCGCGGCTCTATATATCGGCGCTGGCGCGCAAGATGCCGGGAAGCGATTTCGTGCATTCGACCGGCGCGAGCCTCGTCTTCGGTGGGCTCGAGTGGCATGTGCCCAAGGTATGGAACGCGTTCGAGCGAAACCGCGCCCGCGCCTATGCGGTCGCATTCAATCTGGCGGCGGTGCGCGAGTGCCATGCCCGCGCCAAGGCGTTGATCGCGGGCGGCGAGACCGAGATGCGCGTCGCCTTCGACCTTCCCGGCGACGGGCGGCGCCTCGGCGTCGGCTTCGGCGGCGCCGGCCGCGGCATGCTCGCCCATTGGGCGGTGCTCGACGGGGCCGAGATCGAGAATTACCAGATCGCGATCCCGTCGCGCATCAACGCGGCACCGCGCACGCCTTGGGGCGAGCTCGGGCCGATGGAGCAGGCGGTGATGAATACCGCAATCGTGGAATCCAATTTCACCGGCCCCGAGGATTTCTGCGGCATCGACATCGTTCGTGCCATCCAGAGCTTCGATCCGTGCATGCCCTGCAAGGCCGAGCTGAGCTTCAAGGGCGCGCTGTTCACGTCGGCGAAAGAGGTGACCAGCGACGGACTGATCTGACGTTTGCGTAAGCGTTCCACTTAAGAAAGGAGATCAGCATGCCGAGCAAGGCAATCAAGCGTTTGGACGAGCTTCTCGCGACCAGGACGAATGCCGCTGCTGCGCATTGCAGCAAGCCGCCCAAGACCTGAGCGCGTATCCCGAACAAGGGGGAATGTCCTCCCTCTTGTGTAACCTGGAACCAGGAGATCACCATGTCTGTATCGAAGCGTCTTGAGGAACTGCTTGCGGCGCGCGTTGCGACCGCGGCGGCGCACTGCAGCAAGCCGAAGCCCACGCCCGACAATCCGGGGCATTGAGGCCTGCGATTCCGGGAAGGCCGCGCGACGCCGCGCGGTCTTCCCATCGCTTCGGCGAAAGCCTGCGCGCCTGCCCGCCCGAGCTGACCCTGGCGCGCGCGAAGGCCTGGGCCGCGCAAGCGCGCGTCCGAACGGTCGGCGACATCACACACCTGGATGGCCTGGGCCTGCCGGTATTCGTCGGCGAGCGCGACGGCGCTTTGACCGACGGCTTCACCTTCGGCAAGGGCCGCGTTCCGATCGATGCCGAGATCGGCGCCTATATGGAGGCGATCGAGAACTATTTCGCCGAGCCGGGCGTCGCCGCGATCGAGACGCGCTGGGGCAGGGCCGACGAGATCGATCTCGCGGAATTCGCGCCGATCCTGGATCATCATTGCGCGCCCGAGGCGCCGCTGCTGCTGGCGCGCAGCGAAAACGCGCAAGGCGGCGCGAATGGATGGCTCCCCGCGGAACTGGTCTTCTGTCCGGCGCCGCCTGGCGTCGAAAGGCTGTTCGGCGCGTCGTCGAACGGGCTTGCGTCCGGCAACTCGGTCGCCGAAGCGAGCCTGCACGCGCTGTTCGAGCTCATCGAGCGCGACATCTGGTCGACCGAATTCGTGCGCGACCGCTCGCGCCTGGTCGCGGACCTGCCGGACGACGCTCGCAACGTCGCCGAAGCCGCGGCGCGCGGCGGGCTCCGGCTCGTGCTGCGCCACGTGCCCAACGATTTCGCGATGCCGTTCTTCGCCGCTTTCCTGTTCGATCCCGCAAAGGCCGAGGCGCGCTTCTTCAACGGCGGTTGGGGCTGTCACCTCGACAAGGACGTCGCGCTGATGCGCGCGGTGAGCGAAGTCGCGCAGAGCCGCGCCGCCTATCTGCATGGCGGCCGCGTCTGGGACGGCGCCGAGGTGGATGTCGCGGCTCAGATCGAAACCGTGTCGTGCGGCGAGGGCGCGGTGAGGTTCGACGATCTCGCCTATCCGGATGCTCCCGGCGATATCGAGGCGCAATGGGACGCCGCGGTCGAACGTCTCAGGCGCGTCACCGACCGGCCGATCCATCGCGTCGTCTATACCCCGCAAGAGGGGCCGTTGCACGTCGTGCGGCTGGTCGTGCCGATGCTGGAGAATTTCTCGCGCGAAGCGATGCGCGTCGGTCCGCGGCTGCGGGCGGAGCTCGAGGCTTAGGACGCCTGCGCCCGGTCCAGGGCGTGCGGCAGAACGGCGTCGTGCGGGAAGCGGATCGTAACCGTCGTGCCCGTGCCGGACTCGCTCTCGATGGCGAGCGTCGCGCCATGCAGCTCGGCCAGCGCCTTGGTCAGCGGAAGGCCGAGCCCCGTGCCTTCGTATTTGCGCGCCAGGGACCCATCGACTTGCCCGAAGCGCTCGAGCGCCTTGGGGATGTGTTCCGGCGCCATGCCGATGCCGGTGTCCGCCACCGCAATCGCAAGGCCTTCGCCGTCGAGCCGCGCGGTCAGCGTGACGCGGCCGCCTTTGGGCGTGAACTTGACCGCGTTGGAGAGCAGGTTGAGCAGCATCTGCTTCAGGCGCCGATAATCGGCCGTCACCAGCAGCGGCTCGACCGCATGCGTGACGGCGATGTTTTCGCGCTCGGCCAGCGCTGCCACATCCTGCACGCAGTCCTCGGCCAGCGCGTCGAGGTCGAGGGGCTCGCGCGTCAGCTCGAGATGTCCGGAATCGAGCCGCGACAGGTCGAGGATGTCGTTGATGAGGCCCAGCAGATGCGCGCCGCTCGCGTGGATGCTCTGCGCGTATTCACGATAGCGGGCGTTGCCGACGGGCCCGAAGGATTCCGATTGCAGGATGTCGGAGAAGCCCAGGATCGCATTCAGCGGCGTGCGCAGCTCGTGGCTCATCGCCGCCAGGAACTCGCTCTTGGCGCGGCTGGCGGCGTCTGCCCGGGTCAGCGCTTCGCTGAGCTCGTCGGCATTGCGGCGCAGCTCCTGCTCGGCGCGCACGCGGTCCGTGACGTCGACGATGGCGCCGACGAACAGCCGCTTGCCGTCGCGCGGCAGGATATGGATATAGGGGATGGCGAAGAGCAGCGTGCCGTCGGCGCGTCGCGGCCGCCAGATGCGCTCGCCGTCGTAAGGCCGCACGATGCCCGACGCGATCATGGCGTTGAGCGCCGGCCGCTCCTCGTCGCTCAACAGGTCGAAGACCGAGAGGCCCGGAATATCGGCGCGGCTATAGCCCAGGTGATCGAGAGCCGCCTGGTTGAGGTCGAGGACGCTCAACGACTTGCCGCCCTCCCAGAGCCACATCGGCACCGGATTGTTGTCGAACATCAGCTTGAAGCTGTCCTCGCCGAGCTTGATGTCGGTGACGTCGACGCAGATCGACACCGTGCCGCCGTCGGCGCTGCGCCGATCCTGAACGCGCAGCCAGCGCCCGTCCCCGAGCCGCTGCTCGCGCGAGCCTTCGCCTTTCGCGCGCAGCGCCATGCGCGCGTCGAGCCAGGCCTGTTCGCGCCCGCCCTTGGCCTCGGAATAGTGGCCGTTGCGCAGATCCTCCTCGAGCAGCTCCCGGAAGCGCACGCCGCGACGCAACAGCTTGCGGCAGGCGCCGGAGATCTCGTGGTACATTCCGTTCCACAGATAGAGCCGGTCGGATCTGTCGTAGAAGGCGATGCCGGCGGGGAGCGCGTCGATGGCGTTCCGCAATCGGCGGTCGGACAGGACCTTCAGGCGCAGAAGGACGAGCGCGGCAACGACCGCCACGACGAGAAGCGCGATGAAGATCTCGAGTTCGATCAGCATGCCGGGTGGACACCCTGTTCCGACCCGGCACGCTAGAGCAGCGAAGTAAACGCGGTCTTTAGATTTCGCCGATCACGCGAACGCGATGTCGCGGGTCACCCGCCCGGATGGACGTTCAGGAACGGAACCGCGCCGTTGGGCGGCATTGTCGTGGGCAGATGCCCGTCCCATTTCTCCGCCGTGACCAGCGCCGGCAAGCCGGGGTTGTCGCGCAGCGCGTCGCCGCGGGCGCGGATCGCCGTGGCCTCGGCCTCGCCCTGGGCCTTGACGGAATAGGCCGCGGCGTCGGCGCGGGTGCGGGTGGCGGCGGCTTCGGCCTCGGCCTGCTGCTGGCGCACCGTCGCTTCCATGCGCGCCTCGACGGCCTCTTCATACTTGCCCGAGAAGTCGATGTTCTCGATCTGCACGGATTCGATGGCCAGCGGGCCGTGGATCACCTTGTGCAGCGCAATGGCGAGCTCGTTGTTCAGCTTGGCGCGGTCCTGAACCGCGCTGACCGCGTTGAACTGGCCGAAGGTGTTCTCGGCCCAGGTGTAGACCTGCGGCGTGACCAGGCGGTCGATCATGCCCTGGATCGACTGATAGTCCGTGTAGACGACGCGCGCGTCGGTGACGTGATAGTTGATCGAGACGCGCAAGGTCGCCGGCTGCTGGTCGCGCGAATAGGTCTTCACGTCGCTGTAGCGGCTGTTCTGGGACTGGGTCGAGATGTGCTCGACCGTGTCGATGATCGGGATCTTGAAGCCCAGCCCCGGCTCGGCCTCGCCGATCACCGCGCCGTTGCGCAGGATCACGCCGCGCTCGCCTTGGTCGACCGTGTACCAGGACGAAGACACGATGACGAAGACGAAAAGGATCACCAGGCCAATGAGCACCAACGAGCCGATATGCTGCAGCGAGGCGCGCGGCGGCACAGGCGGTCTTCCGAAATCCGGCATGGAGGTCCCTTCCGATTCGTCCCCAGGGACTCAATATGGGGTGCGCCGCGGCGACGCCAAGCCGGGCCGGCGATTCGTCCACTGCCGTGATCGGCACTGCCGCGATCGGGGCTCAGCGCCTTTCCAAGAAGTGGACGAGGTCGCGGTTGAACCGCTCCGGATCCTGCAGGAAGGCGAAATGGCTGACGTCCGGCTCGATCAGGAGCCCGGCGCCGGGCGTCCAGTCCGCCATGGTGCGCGGCTGGTCGTGGTTGATCGCCTCGTCGTGGTCGCCGTCGACGATCCAGGTGGGCGTCCTGATCCTGGCGAAATCGGCCTTGGTCCAGCGCGGCTGGGTGTTCCACATCCGGGTGATCTGCGCGACGAACTTGTCGTACTGACGCGGCGTGGGCGACAGCCTCCCGTATTCCTTGCCGGCGCGCGCGATGAAGGCGGTGAACACCGGGCTGTGCCGGATGTCGCTGACGCCGGTCGGGTCGATATTGGCGGCGAAGGCGAAGAGCTTCGACAGCCGCTCGGGATGGTGCATCGCGATGTCCAGCCCGACGATCGCGCCGTCGCTCCAGCCTACGAGCGCGACCTTCCTGATCTTGAGGGTATCGAGCAGGCCGATCACGTCGCTCGCCATGAGATCGTAGCCGAAGGGCTGCGCGTTGCGCGACGAGCGCCCGTGCCCGCGGCTGTCCATCACGATGACGCGGTATTTGTCGCGCAGCGCGCGGACCTGGTGCGCCCAATAGTCCGAATTGCCCAGGCCGCCATGGACGAACAGCACGGGCTCGCCCCTGCCGAATTCCGCGTACCAGAGCTTGACGCCGTTCACCGGCACCAGACCGCTTTTGTCGGGAGCGGGCAGGGTCGGCGTCGGCGGCAGGGTCATCCATTGCGGGGCGGCGCTCGTTGCCGTCGCCGCCAGCATCGCAATCGCAAAGATCAAAGCCCTCATCGCACGCCCCCTTGCTCCGCCCCCATCAATATCACGCCGGCAACGATCAGCGCGACGGCCAGACCTTTGCGCAGCAGCGCGCCGCGCGACATGTCTTCATGCGCCAGCTTGGGCGCGAACAGCGACAGGATCACGCCGAACACATAGACGAAGAACGCGGTCGTGCCGCCGATCGCCTGGACCAGGCTGATGGGCCCGAGCAGCGAGGCGTAGCGCGCCGCCAGCCCGCCGCCCAGATTGATCAATTCGTTGGCGGCGTTGATGCCGATCACTGCGCCCGGATGCTCCTTGAACATGCCGAGGAACTGGCGGCGCACGCGCGGGACCGCGAGCAGGCCCAAGCCGAACACCGCCTGGCCCGCGAAGCTCCAGAACGTCACCGGCCAGAACGCGTCGTGCACGGCGAAGAACTTGAACATCACCGACGAGGCCGCGATGGTCGCGGTGCAGACCAGGATCGGCGCTACGACGGACCATTTGAACCGCCGCTTTCCCCGCGGCTCGTACGACGCCACGGCCGCGCTCGCCATCACCAGCGCGCCGCCCGCGAGCCTGAGCGGCGTCGGATTCTCGTGCAGCACGACATAGGCGATGGCATAGGTGAACAGCGTCGAGGTCTGGAACAAGGGCGCGATGACGCTGGCCTCCTCCTGCTGCAGCGCGCGCAGATAGAAATAGATGGCCGTCAGGTACATGAGCCCCGACAAAGCGGTGACCGCGATGCCGGTCGGCCCCAGCGAGAAGACGTCGACGAAACATGCGATGGGCGGCAGGCCGAGCAGCCCGATCAGCGCCGTGAAGATCAACAACGCGCCGACGCCGCTGTCCTTGAAGAAGCGTTCGACCAGATATTTGTCGATATGGGTGGAGGCGGCCCAGAGGACTGGGCCGCAGAACGCCAGGACGATCCAAGACATTCCTCCACGTTAGAGAACTATTCGATCCGCTCAAAGTCGGTCGTCCAGTTCGTCTCCCAGCTCTTGCCGCCGTCGGCCGAGAAGGCCTGCTCCCAATGGCTCCTGGTGTGCGACAGGTTCTTCCAGATGAAGCGGACGCGCACCGGCTTCTCCTCGAAGGTATCGTCGGCATAGAAGGTGCCGACGCCGTGCTCGAAATGTCCGACCACCGGCGGGTCCATCGCGCCGTCGGGATAGCGGCCGTCGAGCCACCAGATGCGCCAGGTCGCGGTCTTGGGGTCGTAGGCGCGGATGGTATAGCCGCGATACGATCCGCCCGGCAGGTTCAGCACGTTGTCGTCGGCGTTGCCGGCGCCGCCCAGGATGAGCTGCGCGTCCTGCGTGCCGTCGAACTCGACCCAGTCGTGGCTGCCGGCGAGGCGCTCCTTCAGGCGCCGGTGATGGGTGCGCCATTTGCCCGCGATGAAGTCGAAATCGTGCATCCCGCTCAGGTTCGGGACCTTTCCGTCGGCCGGCGGAAGCTCGGTATAGGCCGCGGCCGGCAGGACGGCGGCGGCGAGCGCGATGGCGATGGTGACGATGGTTTTCATGATGACCTCCTCTTTGGTGACGCGGAGGCTAGGCCCCTAAACATGCCATCCAATGTCATGTATTATCGGGCAGGATAAAAAAATGCTCGCGAGCCGGCTCCTCTCGATCCTGATGCTGCTGCAGACCCGCGGCCGGATGAGCGCGTCCGCGCTTGCCAAAGCCTTCGAAGTCTCGGTGCGCACCATCCATCGCGACATCGACCAGCTGAGCGCCGCGGGCGTGCCGGTCTTCGCCGAGCGCGGGCGCGACGGCGGCTTCGCCCTGATGGACGGCTACCGCACCACCCTGACCGGGCTGACGCCGCCCGAAGCCGAGACGCTGTTCCTGGCGGGCCTGCCGGGGCCCGCAGCCCAGTTGGGCCTCGCCGACACGCTGGCCGCGGCGCGGCTCAAGGTGATGGCGGCCTTGCCGAAGCGCATGAACCCGGAGCGCATCGCCGCGCGCTTCCATCTGGATCCGGTCGGCTGGTTCCATGGCGCCGAGCCGCTGCCGTCGCTCAAGCCTGTGGCGCAGGCGGTCTGGAGCGGACAGTACCTGGCGCTCGACTATCGCCGCGCGGGGCAGAGCAGCCTGCGCGCGCTCAAGCTCGGCCCGCTCGGCCTCGTGCTCAAGGGCGGCATCTGGTACCTGGTCGCGCAGAACGGCAAGGCGGTGCGCACCTATCGCGTCTCCAACATCGCGGATGCACGCGTCCTGGACGAAGAGTTCGCGCACGCTCCGTTCGACCTGCCCACCCATTGGGAGCGGGCTTCGCGCGACTATATCGCCGGTCTCTATCGCGAAAGCGCGCAGGTGCGCGTGACCCGCGCAGGTCTCGCCAAGCTCGAGACGCTGGGGCCGTTCGTGGCCCAGGCGGCAGCCAAGTCCGCGCGCAAGCCCGACAAGCATGGCTGGATGCGCTGCACGATCCCCATCGAATCCACCGCCGTCGGCGCGCGCGACCTGCTGCGTCTGGGCGAGGAGGTCGAGATCGTCGGCCCGCCCGCCTTGCGCAAGGCGATGGTGCGGACGCTATCGGCTATGCTGCACCGGCATCGTTGATCGCGTCCAGGAACGGCGCCGCGAAGTCCTTCAGCTTCACCGCGCCGACGCCGTGGACCTCGCCGAACTCGGCCTCGTTGCGCGGCCGCCGCTCGGCCATGTCGATCAGCGACTTGTCCGAGAAGATGACGTAGGGCGGCACGCCGCGCTCCTTCGACAGGCGCAGGCGCAGCGCCTTCAGGCTCGCGATCAGGGTGCGGTTCTCTTCCGGTTGGGCCGCGAAGCGTTCGGCGCGCGCCTCTCGCTTGGCGGGTCTGTGCACCTCCAACGGGCGGCATTCGAAGCGCGCCTCGCCGCGCAGCACGGCGCGGCCGCCGGCCGCGATCTCCAATCCGCCATAGCCGCCCACATCGTGGCTGAGCAGGCCCGCGCCCACCATCTGGCGGATCAGCGATTGCCATTCCTCCTTGCGCCGCCCGGTTTCGCCCAGCGCCTCGATGATGCGCCCGGGGCCGAAGCGCTCGCCGGTCGAGCGCACCGCGTCCAGCACCTTTTGCGCATCGGCGGTCGCATCGATGCGCGCGCCCGGCGTCCGGCAGACGTCGCAATTGCCGCAATCGTCCGATGCCTCGCCGAAATACTCGAGCAGCAGGCGCCTTCGGCAGCGCGCCGCCTCGCAATAGGCGAGCAGCATGTTGAGCCGGGCATGCTCGCGGCGCTTGCGCTCGTCGCCGGCGTCCTCCTGGTCGATGAAGACGCGGCGCATGCGGATGTCTTCCAGCCCGAACAGCATATGCGCCTGCGCGGCGCGTCCGTCACGGCCCGCGCGGCCGATCTCCTGATAATAGGCCTCCAGGCTTCCCGGCAGATCGGTATGGAAGACGAAACGGACGTCCGATTTGTCGATGCCCATGCCGAAGGCGATGGTCGCGACCATCACCACCGCGGGCTCCGACATGAACCGCGCCTGGTTGGCGTCGCGCGCGGCAGCCTCCATGCCGGCATGATAGGGCAGCGCCTTGATGCCGTGCTCGACGAGCATGGAAGCGGTCTTCTCGGTCTTCTTGCGCGACAGGCAATAGACGATGCCGCTCGCGCCCTTGTGCCGGGCCAGGAAGTCTAGCAGCTGGCGGCCGGAGTTGCGCTTGGGCTCGACGGCGAGCGCGATGTTCGGCCGGTCGAAGCCCTGGACCAGCGTGTCGCAACGGTTGTCGAAGAGCTGCAGCGCGATGTCGGCGCGCGTGACCTCGTCCGCCGTCGCGGTCAGCGCGATGATCGGCGTCCGCGGGAACAGCTCGGCGAGCCTGGAGAGCGCGCGATATTCGGGTCGGAACGCCGGGCCCCATTGCGAGACGCAATGCGCCTCGTCGATGGCGATCAGCCGCACGTCGAGCTTCGCCAGCGCGTCGAGCATGCGCTCGGTCATCAGCCGCTCCGGCGCCATGTAGAGGATGCGAAGCTCGCCGCGCGCGGCGCGCAGCCAGGCCTCGACGTTCTCGGCCCGCGCGCGCGCGGAGTTGATCGTCTCTGCCGCCACGCCCGCCAACCGAAGCGCCGCGACCTGGTCCTGCATCAGCGCCACCAGCGGCGACACGACGATGGCGAGCCCGCCCTTGACCAGCGCGGGGACCTGATAGCACAGCGACTTGCCCGAGCCGGTGGGCATCACCGCCAGCACGTTGCGGCCCGCGAGCACGGCGTCGATCGCCGCTTCCTGCCCGGGACGGAAGCCGTCGAAGCCGAAGACTTCCTTCAGGACCGCGCGCTTTGCCTCCATGCGAAACTTTCCCTTAAGGCCCCCGTATATTGTCCCGGCGCCGCCCCTCGCTTAGCCTGATCCACGGGCCGTGCCTTAGATGCGCGGATTCGAAGGGGGACGTCCATGGATAGCCGCATTCCCGGTCTTGTCGAGGCCGTTCTGATCGCTTTTATGGGCGTTCTGGTTCCGGCCTATGCGGCGATGAAGCCGGCGGAGGTGCCGAACCGTGTGATCGGTGCAACCTCGACGCCGCCGGGGCACGCTTCCGCGGGGGCATCCAGTGACGTCGACGGCGCGCGCATCGCAGCCGCGGCGCCGCAGGAATGGCTCTCCAACGGCCGCACCTGGTCGGAGCAGCGCTATTCGCCGCTCAAGCGGATCGATGCGTCGAACGTCGCCAAGCTCGGCGTCGCGTGGGAGTACCGTACCTATTCCGTGCGCGGGCTCGAGGCGACGCCGATCGTCGCCGACGGCGTGATGTACATCACCGAAAGCTGGAGCAAGGTCGCGGCCCTCGACGCCAAGACCGGCAAGGAGCTGTGGACCTTCGATCCCAAGGTGCCGGGCGCCACCGGGCGCTATGCCTGCTGCGACGTCGTCAACCGCGGCGTCGCGATCTGGAAGGACGCCGTCTTCGTCGGCACGCTCGACGGACGGCTGATCAAGCTCGACAGGAAGACCGGCGCGGTGAAGTGGACGGTCGACACGGTCGAGAACCACGCCCACACCTATACCATCACCGGCGCGCCGCGCGCCTTCGACGGCTTGGTGGTGATCGGCAATGGCGGCGCGGAATACGACAGCCGCGGCTATGTCTCGGCCTTCGATGCCGATACCGGCAAGCTCAAGTGGCGCTTCCATGTCGTGCCCGGCGATCCGTCCAAGCCGCAGGAGAACAAGGCGCTCGACGCCGCGCTCAAGACCTGGGACACGACGGGCAAGTACAAGTTCTGGAACATCGGCGGCGGCGGCGCGCCGTGGAACGCGTTCGCCTACGATCCCGAGCTCGACCTCGTCTATTTCGGCACCGGCAACGGCAATCCCTGGAACCGCGAGCTGCGCTCGCCCAAGGGCGGCGACAACCTCTATCTGTCGTCGGTGGTGGCGCTGCATGCCAAGACGGGCGAATACGCCTGGCACTACCAGACGACGCCGGGCGACACCTGGGACTTCGATTCCACCGCCGACGTCGTGCTCGCCGATCTGAAGATCGGCGGCCGGACGCGCAAGGTGCTGATGCACGCGCCGAAGAACGGATTCTTCTACGTGCTCGACCGCGAGACGGGAAAGCTGATCAGCGCGCAGAAGTTCGCGACCGTCACCTGGGCCGACCACGTCGATCTGGCCACGGGGCGTCCCGTCGAGGCGCCGGGCGCGCGCTATGTCGACAAGATGGCGGTGATCTTCCCGGCCGCGACGGGCGCGCACAACTGGCAGCCGATGTCGTTCAATCCGGATACCGGCCTGGTCTACATCCCGGCGATGGACTCCGCCGGCATCTATGCGGGCAGCAAGGATTTCGAATTCCATCACGGGGCGTGGAACCTGGGCGTCGACTTCGCCGAGGTGAGCCAGGCCGTGCTCGACGCGATCAAAGCCGGCAAGACGCCGGCGCCGTCGGTCGGCTACATCAAGGCCTGGGACCCGGTCACGCAGAAAGAGGCGTGGCAGGTGGCGATGGGCGGCGCCTGGAACTCGGGCCTGATGACCACCGCGGGCGGGCTCGTCTTCGGCGGCGACGCCTACGGCATGTTCAGCGCCTATGACGCCAAGTCCGGCAAGAAACTTTGGTCGATCGACTTGAAGACCGGCATCTTGGCGCCGGCGATGACCTATGAGATCGACGGCGAGCAGTATGTCGCGCTGCTCGCGGGCTGGGGCGGCGCCGGCGGGCTGTCGGCTTTCAAGGACCCGAACTCGGCACTGTCGAAATACCAGACCGACCAGGGCCGCCTGTTCGTCTTCAAGCTCGGCGGCCGGCAGCAGGTTGCGGCGCTGGCGCCCGAAGGCACGCCGGCCAGCGAGCCGCCGCCGCAGACCGCCGACGCAACCACCATCGCAAAGGGCTTCACGCTCTATCACCGCACCTGCCTGGTCTGTCACGGCTTCTTCGCGCAGTCGGAAGGCGAGGTGCCGGATCTCAGGCTGATGCCCCGGGAGGTCTTCGACCAGTTCGACTCCGTGGTGCTCGACGGGGCGCTGGCGGACAACGGCATGGCCTCGTTCAAGGACGTGCTGTCGAAGGACGATGCGCATGCGATTCGGGCCTATATCCTCGATCAGGCGCATGCGGCGTGGGACCAGGCGCATCCGAAGGGAAGTCCGTCCCAAAAATAGCAATAAAATTTGCCGCTACCGGGACTTGAAACGCTTCCCCGGCGCCCCCACATCCAACGAAGGTGCCGTACCCTGAAAGGAGGTCGAAAACCCGCGATAGCCGTACAGATGTACAGAGCCACCCGCTTCTGCCCCCCTCTTCGACATATGAGGTTCAAATGGTAGAGCCGGCACCACAAGATGTTGTGCAGGAAGCTTTTGCCGTTTGGCTCGAGAACGTTTATGCAGACGCCCCATTGTGAGCGACCCGGCCCATGAACACCGCCAAACCCCAGCGTCCCAAGGCGCGGCTGCCCCGCGGCTTTCGTGACCGCACCGCCGCCGAGATCGCGGCGGAGCGCAAGACGCTCGACACCATCCGCACGGTCTACCAGGCCTATGGTTTCGAGCCGCTGGAGACGCCGGCCTTCGAGTTCACCGACGCGCTCGGCAAGTTCCTGCCCGACGTCGACCGCCCCAACGAGGGCGTGTTCTCGCTCAAGGACGACGACGATCAGTGGCTGTCGCTGCGCTACGACCTGACGGCGCCGCTGGCGCGCTATGTCGCCGAGAATTTCCAGGATCTGCCCAAGCCGTTCCGCCGCTATCAGGTCGGCCAGGTGTGGCGCAACGAGAAGCCGGGGCCCGGCCGCTACCGCGAGTTCACCCAGTTCGACGCCGACACGGTGGGCTCGAACTCGCCCGCCGCCGATGCCGAGCTGTTGATGATGGTGTGCGACGCGCTGGAAGCCGTCGGCCTCAAGCGCGGCGAGTTCGTCGTCAAGATCAACAGCCGCAAGCTGCTCGACGAAGTGCTGAACGCCGCCGCCGTCGATCCGTCGAAACGCGGCACGGTGCTGCGCGCCATCGACAAGTTCGACCGGCTGGGCATGAGCGGCGTGCGCCTGCTGCTCGGTCAGGGGCGCAAGGACGAGTCTGGCGATTTCACCAAAGGCGCCGAGCTCAGCGCGGAGCAAACCGAGACGGTCGTCTCCTTCATCACCGGGGTCACGCCGCCGGGGATGGCGTCGCTCGATGATCTCCTCGCCATCCAGGACATCGTGCGTCGCAACGGCTATGAGATCGACCGCGTCGCGATCGACACCTCGATCATCCGCGGTCTGGACTATTACACCGGCCCGGTGTTCGAGGCGCAGCTCACCTTCCCCGTGAAGAACGAGGACGGCGAAGAGGTCGTGTTCGGCTCGGTCGCGGGCGGCGGACGCTACGACGATCTCGTCGCGCGCTTCACCGGCCAGCAGGTTCCGGCGACCGGCATCTCCATCGGCGTCAGCCGCCTGCTCACCGCGTTGCGCGCGCGGGGGCTTGCCGGCGACCTCCAGCCGCTGGTGCTGGTCTTGTCGCTCGACGACGTGGCCGCGAGCTTCAAGACGGCGCGCGAGCTGCGTGCGGCGGGCGTCCGCGCCGAGACCTATACGGGCAGCAAGAAGTTCGGCGACCAGCTCAAATATGCCGACAAGCGCGGCGCCGCGCTCGCCGTCATCGAAGGCGCGGACGAGCGCGCTTCGGCCAAGGTCACGATCAAGAACCTGAAGCTCGGCACCGAAATGTCGAAGGGCATCGAGAGCCGCGCGGAATATCTGGGCGCGCGCCAAGCGCAGGAGACCGTCGACCGCGACGACTTGGCGGCGACCGTGCATCGGATGCTGGGCGGAGGCTGATGTGTCCGCCTTCCCGAACTACGATCCGGGCCTGATCGCCGCGCTGGATGCGCAGGCCGATGCGATCCTGGGCGTGTTCTCGAAAGCAGGATATAAACGACACGAGCCTTCCGTCCTGCAGCCGGCCGATATCTTCCTGGACCGGTCGGGGGAAGAAATCCGTAGACGGACGTTCGAGCTGACCGATCCGTCGGGCCGCGAGCTCTGCCTGCGCCCCGACCTGACCATCCCGACCTGCAAATGGCAGGTCGAAAGCGGCAACGCCTATCCCGCGCGGCTCTGCTATCACGGGCTCGCCTTCCGCCATCAACCGTCGGAGCCGCATCGTCCGACGCAGTTCTACCAGGCGGGACTGGAGCTGCTGGGGCTCCAGGATCGCGCGGCGGCCGACATCGAGACCATGCGGCTGACCGTCGAGGCAGTGCGCGCCGCGGGGCTCGACGGCCTGGAGGTGAAGATCGGCGATCTCGGCCTGTTCTCCGCACTGGTCGACGGGCTGAACGTGCCGGTGCAGTGGCGCGGGCGGCTGAAGCGCCACTTCTGGCGCGCCGGCTATTTCGAGGCGCTGCTGCAACGCATGACGTCCGGCGCCGCCAACGACTCCCAGCGCCTGCTTGCGCATCTGGGCGGACTCGGCACCGCGGAAGCGCGCGTCGCCGTCGAGGGTCTGCTCGACATGGTCGGCGAGGCGCCGCTCGGCGCGCGCACGCGCGAGGAGATCGTCGAGCGGCTGATAGAGCAGGCGGCCGATGCCGCGGCGCTGCGTCTCGATCCCCAGGTCGCGAACGTCATCGCCGAGATGCTGAGCATCAGTTGTCCGGCCCCCGACGCGCTGAAACGCATCCGTGCGCTCGCGCCGTCGCTCGATGCGCCGCTGCAGGCGATGCAGGCGCGGCTCGACACGCTTTCCGGCCTCGGCATCGATCCGGCGCGCGTGACCTTTGCGGCGCGGTTCGGTCGCAACATGGAATACTATACCGGCTTCGTCTTCGAGCTGTGGTCGCGCGACGCCGAAGGCGCGGTGCAGGTCGCGGGCGGCGGGCGCTATGACGGATTGCTCGAAGCGCTGGGCGCGGGCCGCCCGATCCCCGCGATCGGCAGCGCCATCCGCACCGAGCGCGTGCTCGCCGCGCGCCGCGCCGCGGGGAGGGCGGAATGACGCTCACGATCGCCATCCCCTCGAAGGGCCGGCTGCAGGAGCAGGCGAGCGCGTTCTTCGCCGATGCGGGGCTGGCGCTCAAACAGGCCGCGGGCGCGCGCGGCTATCGCGCGACGATGAGCGGGCTGCCCGGCGTCGACGTCATGATGCTTTCGGCGTCCGAGATCGCGTCGGCGCTGCTCGGCGGCGACGTGCATCTGGGCATCACCGGCGAAGACCTGATCCGCGAGGTCGCGCCCGAGCTTCACGGCCGGATCGCGCTGATCCATGCGCTGGGTTTCGGCTTCGCCAATGTCGTGGTGGCCGTGCCCCAGGCCTGGATCGACGTCTCGACCATGGCCGATCTCGACGACGTCTGCGCGGCGTTTGCGCACAAGCATCGCCGGCGCCTGCGCATCGCCACGAAATATCTGCACCTGACGCGCGCTTTCTTCGCGCATGCCGGCATCTCGGACTACCGCATCGTCGAGAGCGCGGGCGCGACCGAAGGCGCGCCGAGCGCGGGCAGCGCCGAAGCCATCGTCGACATCACCACGACGGGCGCGACCCTGGCCGCGAACGGTCTCAAGATTTTGGAAGACGGCACGATCCTGGAAAGCCAGGCGCAGCTTGCCGCGAGCCTCACCGCCGATTGGGATGCGCCGGCGCGCGCCACGGCGGACGCGCTGCTCACGCGGCTGGGCGCGCGAGAACGGGCGAAGGCGAGCCACGTGCTGCGCGTCCACCGCCCGTCCGACGAGGCGATCGCACGGGCCGGGGTGACGATATTGTCGCGCGCCGGCGAGGAGGTTTCGCTGCTCTGCCCGCGCGCAAGGCTGATGCAGGCGATGGCGGCATTGGGGCAGGCCACGGTGCACGACGTGGACTACGTCTTCGACGGCGAGAGCCCGCTTTGCGCCAGGCTCGCGGCGAGCCTCAGCACGTCGTCTTCGGCGTGATAGATCCCGAAGCCGACCCGCAACCGGTCGCCGCGGTGATCGACGATGACGTTTTTCGCGGCGAGCTTTTCGGTGATCGCGCCGGCATCGTCGGTGCGGAAGGTCAGGAAGCGGCCGCGCTCGGATTCGTCGGCGATCATCGGCGCGAGCGGGACGTTCTTCAGGAACACGCGCTCGAGCTTGCGGACGTGCTCGAGCATCTCCCCGACGCTTCTGTCCTTCAGCCAATCCTGCACCGCGTTGAACCGGTATAGCGCCGAGACGTCGAAGGTCGCGCCCAGGAAGCGGCTGCCGTCGCTCGCATAGGGCACGCCGCTCGCGCCGCTCTCCAGCGCGCCGAAACCGGCATACCAGCCGGTGTCCTGAGGCCGCGGACCGTAACCCGGCGGGCAATGCAGGAAGCACGCGCCTTCGCCCGCCATCGCGTATTTGTAGCCGCCGGCGAGATAGAAGATGCGATCGGACAGCGGGCCGACGTCCGTCGGGACCGCCATGAAGCCGTGATAGCCGTCGACGACGATGAAGGTCCCGCGCGAAGGAACGGCAGCGGCGATCCTGCCGACGTCCCGAACGGCGTGGGCGCTGTCGAAGAAGACCTGGCTCAGGAAAACCAGATCGTGCCCACCCTTCGCCGCGGCTTCGGCGAAGCGGGCCTCGAAGGTGCCGAAGGGCTCGGTGTCGACGCGCGTCACGTCCACCGCGCCGTCTTCCTCCAGCCGCGCGATCTGCCGGGTGAAGCTCATGAACTCCGACGACGTCGTCAGGATGCGCGGCCGCGCCGGCAGGCAGGACAGCAGCCTGAGCACGAAGGAATGGGTGTTCGGCCCGAAGGTGATCGTCGCCGGATCGGGCAGGTTCAACTGCCGGGCGATGTGGGCCTGCGCCGCGGGAACGACCTCGCCGAAGACGCGCTCCCATTTGCGGTCGAGCAGCTCGGCCGCGTCCCGCCATGCCCGCTGCTGGGCGGCGAAGCTCGCATCGGGCCAGGGATGATGGCTGTGCGCGGCCGCGTGCAGCGGCGCACCCGCCCGCCCGACGCTGAACGAAAATCCTTGCGGTCGGCCGGTCGGATCGCCGGTCACTGCGGCGAAACCGGCCCGGCCTTGATGTCGGCGTCGTTCAGATGCTCGGCCTTCCAATGCATCATCATCGAGATCCGGTTGCGGCCGGACGGATGATCGTAGAACACGAACTCTTCCAGCGGCGACGGATCGAGCTTGCGGTATTCGCTCAAGTGGAGCGCGGCCTCGGCGAAGCCGTCCGGCTGGCGCGAGGCATTGACGCCGAAGATATCGGCCTGCGCTTCCATGGTTCGCGTGATCGTGTTCGTGACCGGCGTCGCGATCAGGAAGAAGAACGTCGCGACCGCCATCAGCACGGGCAGTCCCGCAGGATCGTCCACCGATCGCACGTCCCACACGCCGCCGAATATGCTTGTGAGGAACCCGAACCCCCAGGCGACGAAAGCGAAACCGGCGACGATGACGAGCCCGATCTGGATCGATCCCGTGATGACGTGGCCGAGCACGTAGTGGCCCATCTCGTGCCCCAGCACGGCCAGGATCTCGCGCTCGCTTCCCCTGTTCAGCAGGTTGTCGTTCATCGAGATCCGCGTCGTGCCGAACATGCCCGAGACGTTCGCGGACATCCGCTTGGTCTGCTTGGAGGCATCGAACTCGTAGACGTTGTCCACGGGAATGCCTTCGGAGCGCGCCAGCGAAAGAATCTCGTGCTTGAGCTTGCCCTCGCGCAGCGGCTGATAGTGATTGAGCAGCGGCGAGATGAAGACGGGTGCGACCACCGCGCCGATCACGAAGAACACCATGGTGATCGCCGCGCCCCAAAGCCACCAGAAGCGCTTGCTCGCCCGGATCGCCGCATAGACGAAGGTCCCGATCAGCGCGAATACCACGATGTTGACGCCGAAGATGATGGCGAAATCGCCGAACCATTGCATGAAGTTCTGGTTCGACAGCCCGTATTGATGCTCGCGGAAGAACTCTTCATAGACCGTCATCGGGAAGGTGAGCACGCCGGTCAGCACCACGTACATCATGATGTAGATCGGCACTTGGAAGAACCGCGAGCGCGTCATGCCTTGGGCGATGCCGCGCATCCGTGCCGATACGCGCGGGAACAGCAGCAGCGCCGACACCGCGATGGCATAGAGCGCGTCCCACAGAAGCAACCAATAGCCGCCCTCGAAATAGGAGTCCGAGTTCCTGCGCGCCTCGCCGCTGACGCGCGCGAGATAGGCGTCGGTCGCCTTGTCGGCGTCGAAGGCCGGAGCCGGCGCCGCGGTCGGCGGCAGGGGATGGACGTCGACGGTCGAGGTCGGCGCGGCCGCGGGGCCGCCCTGGGCCAAAGCAGGGGCGGTCACGGCCGCCGCCAGCAAGAGCAGCGCGGCTGCCATCCACACCAAGTGCCTCAGCATCGAATCCTCCCGACCTTTGCAAAGACATTAGCCATCGGCGCTTGCTTTTGCCATGCGGGAAGGCTCTGTTGCAGCCATGCGTTGTCGCGATATGTCGTATCTGGTCCTGCCGCTCCTTCTCGCGGCCGCAGCCTCGGGCGCGCGTGCCGATGCGCCGGACGCGAGCTATCAGCAATGCGCGGCGCTGGCGAAGAACGATCCGCAGGCGGCCTACAACCGGGCGCTGGCCTGGCACAGCGGCGGCGGCGGCTCGTCGGCAGAGCATTGCGGCGCGCTGGCGCTGGTGCAGCTCGGGCGCTACGAAGAGGCCGCGCCCAAGCTCGACGCGCTGGCGCAGCAGACCGGCATCACCTCCGCCCAGCGCGCGCAGCTCTACGACCAGGCCGGCAACGCCTGGCTGCTCGCCGAGAACGCCGCGCGGGCGGAAATCTCGTTCTCCAACGCGCTGGCCTTCGCGGCGCGCGACGTCGACGTGCTGGCGGACCGGGCGCGGGCGCGCGCGATGCGCAAGAACTGGAGCGGCGCCGAGGCAGACCTGTCGTCGGCGCTGGGGCTGGACAACGACCGCGCCGACCTGCTGGTGCTGCGCGCCAGCGCCCGCCATGCCGCCGGCAAGAAGGCTGAGGCCCGTGCCGACATCGACAGCGCGCTGGCGATCTTCCCGAACTACGGCGACGCGCTGGTCGAGCGCGGCGCGATGAAGTTCGAGGACGGCGACGCCAAAGGCGCGGCCGTCGACTGGAACGAGGTGATCAAGCTTTCGCCGAAGTCGCGGGCCGCCGCGCTGGCCGGCGAGTATCTGAACGAGACGCATTAGCCGTCATCGGGCAGCCGGGACAAAGCCCACTGCGCGATCTCCCGCACCAGCGGCGAAGCGTCGTCGAGCAGGCCGCGCGCCGCCGGCGCCAGCGTCGCATCGCCCGAGTTGCCGATCGCGATCAGCACGTTGCGCACGAAGCGGTCGCGGCCGATGCGCTTGACGGGCGAGCCGCTGAACATCTCGCGGAACGCGGGGTCGTCGAGGGCAGCCAGATCGGCGAGGCGCGGGCGCTGCAGCTCGGCACGGGCATGAAAGCGGCTTTCGCGCGCGACCTGCGCGAACTTGTTCCAGGGGCAGACGGCGAGGCAGTCGTCGCAGCCGTAGATGCGGTTGCCGATCGCCGCGCGGAACTCCTCCGGGATTTGATCCTTGTGCTCGATGGTCAGGTACGAGATGCAGCGCCGCGCGTCGAGCTGATAGGGCGCGGGAAAGGCCGCGGTCGGACAGATGTCCAGGCAGGCATGGCACTGGCCGCAGTGATCGGTCTCGGCGGCGTCGGCCGGCAGATCGAGCGTCGTGAAGATGGAGCCGAGGAACAGCCACGAGCCGAAATCGCGGCTGACGAGGTTGGTGTGCTTGCCCTGCCAGCCGATGCCGGCCGATTGCGCCAAGGGCTTCTCGAGCACCGGCGCTGTGTCGACGAAGACCTTCACGTCGGCCTTGAAGTCGGCGGCCATCCACGAGGCGACGCGCTTGAGGCGGGCCTTGACCACGCCGTGATAGTCGGCCCCTTGCGCATAGACCGAGACCGCGCCGACGTTCTTATGCGCCAGCACCTCGAGCGGATCGTGCGCCGGTCCGTAGTTGGTGCCGAGCACGACGATGCTCTTCGCCTCGGGCCACAGCGCCAGCGGATCGGCGCGGCGCCCGGCATTGCGCTCCATCCAGTCCATCGTGCCGTGGCGGCCTTGGCCGAGATAGGTCTGCAGCCGTGTCGCGGCCTGCGGCGCCGCTTCGGCCTTCGCGAAGCGCACCACGTCGAAACCTTCATCGACGGCGCGGGCGCGAACGCGATCAGAAATCGAGTTCGGCATAATGCATGACCGGCGGCTGGCCGGGCAGGCGGTCGGAGAGCAGCGAGCGGAACGACGGCCGCGACTTCATCCGCACGTACCATTCGCCGGCCGGCGGATGCTCCGACCACGGAACTTCGCCGAAGTAGTCGAGCGCCGACAGATGCGCCGCCACCGCCAGGTCGGCCAGCAGGCATTCGCGCGTCACCAGGTTGCCGTTGGTCTCCGCCGCCTTGCCGACCACGGTGAGTGCCGCGCGCAGCGCCTCGCGTCCCTGGCGGATGACGTTCATGTCGGGCGCGCCGGCGGTGGGCGCGCCGGTGAAGCGCTGCGCCGCCTTCTCGTAGAGGATCTTGCGCGTCGCCCGCTCGCCCAGCGGCCCCATCGCCCAATCGAGCCAGCGCAGGCAATCGGCGCGGGCGGCGGGGTCTTCGGGAACCAGAGCGCGGTCGGGATAGGTGCCCTCCAGGTGATCGATCACCGCCCACAGCCCCTCGACCCGGGTGCCGTCCAGGTCGAAGAAGACGGGCAGGTGCGCCTGCGGATCCTCGGCCGACACGGGGTCGAAGGCCAGGCGCTTCTCGCCCAGCATCAGCCGGGCGACGCGCGACGGGGGCGACAACGTCAGATGGGTCAAGCGGCGCATCGGCACGCAATCTAATGTCTGGGCAAGGCGATAGGAAGGCATTACTGTCCTCGCCAAGCCCACAGCGGAGAGTTCGATGAGAGCGATGTTCACCGGCGCCATCGTGTGCGCGCTCGCGGCCGCGCCGGCCCTGGCGCAGAACATGCCGGTGTGGCGCGGCTATGCCGGGAACGCCCAGCACTCCGCGCCCGCGCCGCGCAAGGCCAAGCCGCTGAACAGCATCCGCTGGAAGATCCCGGTCGACACCACGGCCTCGGGCTCGACCTTCCTGATCCACTTCGGCTCGCCGATGATCACCGCGTCGAACACCGTGCTGGTGCCGGTCAAGACCTCGACCGGCGGCGCCTTCCGCATCGAGGCGCATAGCGGCAAGAACGGCAAGAAGCTGTGGCAGGCCAAGAGCGACTTCATCCTGGCGCCGCACGATTGGATCCCGAGCTTCCCGGCGCACCTCACCGCGCAGAACCGGCTCTATTTCGCGGGCGCCGGCGGCACCGTCTATTTCCGGGATACGCCGGACCTGAAGACCGGCAACACCGGCCAGCTCGCGTTCTACGGCCTCGGCCTCTACGAGGCGAACAAGCAGACCTTCAACAGCCGGGTGATGATCTCCACCCCGATCACCGCCGACGACGCCGGCAACATCTTCTTCGGCTTCGAGGTCCAGGCCAGCAACCCCGCCAACCTGAAGAGCGGCATCGCGCGCATCGCGGCCGACGGCACGGGCAGCTGGGTCTCGGCGGCGGACGCCTCGGGCGACACCCACATGCTCGAAGTGCCGCAGAACTGCGCGCCGGCGCTTTCGGCCGACGGCTCGACGGTCTACATCGCGGTCAGCGACGGCTCGTTCGGCTATCTGCTGGGCCTGAACAGCACGACCTTGGCGCAGAAGTTCAAGGTCCGCTTGAAAGACCCCAAGACCAATGCCGACGGCATCCTCTCCGACGACTCTTCGGCCGCGCCGGTGGTGGGGCCGGACGGCGACGTGTATTACGGCATCATCGAGAGCGATCCCGGCCAGCACAACGGCCGCGGCTGGCTTCTGCATTACAGCGCCAACCTTGCAACGACGAAAACGCCGGGCTCGTTCGGCTGGGACGACACGCCGTCGGTCGTGCCGGCAAGCGCGGTGCCGTCGTACTCCGGGTCGTCGCCCTACCTTTTGATGAGCAAGTACAACAACTATTTCGGCTTCGGCAACGGCAACGGCCACAACGAGATCGCGATCCTGGCGCCCGACGATACCCAGCAGGACCGTTTCTCCTCCGCCACGGTGATGAAGGAGATCATGACCAAGGTGAACCCGACGCATGTGCCGGGCCAGCCGCAGGGCGTGGTCTATGAGTGGTGCATCAACTCGGCTGTGGTCGACGCGGCGGGCAAGGCGGTGATCGCCAATGCCGAGGACGGCAGCACCTATCGCTGGGACCTGGTGACGGGCGACATCAAGGCGATCGCGCTGAATCAGCCGACCTTCGAGGCCTATACGCCGACCGAGATCGGACCCGACGGTACGGTCTATGCGATCAACGACGCGATCCTCTACGCGCTGGGGAAGTAGGAAGACGACAAGCGAAACGGGCTCCGCGGGGTGAAAAGCGCGTGCCCGGCGGAACCCGCCTGAGTGCTTAAAAGCTCGAGCCGCCGGCACGAAGCGCGTTTCACGGCGCGACGGACAGCCACCGTCGCTTCGCCACGGATTGTCGAGACCGGCCGCGGGCGGAGTAGGAGTGAAGCCATGAGGACGTTCGCCGTCGCTATCGTCGCCGCTGCCGCCGCCATCGCCGCCGCGGCGCTCGCCACCCAGGCGCAGGCCGCGCCGAGCGAAGCGGCTTGGAGCGCGGCGATCGCGCGCATCCCGGCGCCGGGACGCGGATGCTTCGAGGCCGACTATCCGCTCGCGGTCTGGAAGCAGGTCGCGTGCACGGTCGCGCCGCTCAGGCCTTACGCTCCGGCGGGCACGGTCGGCGCCGGTGCCGATTACGCGGCAGAGACCAAGCGGCTCACCGCGCAGGCGACCGGGTTCTTCGCCGCGGTCAAAGGCCTGCAATGGGAGCGGGGCGCGGGCAACCAGGAGAACTCCTATTCGCTGCAGCTCAACTCGAACCTGATGGCCGGCGATCCGGCCTGTGCCGGCGCGGCCGATCCGGGCGCGTGCCGCGGCTGGCAGCAGTTCGCATACTCCGCCGGCTTCGGCGTCGCCTTCATCCAGTATTGGCTGATCGACTACGGCGCGGCGTGCCCCGCCGGCTGGGCTGCGTTCGAGACCTCGTGCTTCCTGAACGGACCCGCGGTCAGCGCGCCGCCGATGACGATCGCGCAGATCGAGACGACGAAGCTGTCGGGCGCCGCGGTCAAGGGCGGCCTCGACACGCTGGTGCTCACCGCCAAGCGCAAGGCCTATAGCGTGACCGGCGACGACGGCGTCTTGACCCTGGCCAAGGGGTGGCGCGGCACCGAGTTCAACGTCTTCGGCGACGGCGGCCGCGCCCAGGCGACCTTCAATCCCGGCACGACGCTGACGGTGGAGATCGACGTCGTCGCCGGCACGAGAAAGGCGCCCACCTGCCAGGCGAGCGGCGGGACATCGGGCGAGACGAACAACCTCACGCTGGGGGCGTGCACTGCTGCGCGGGGAAAGACGCCGCGCGTGACGTTCACGGAGGGGAATTAGGGGCGCGGGGTAGGGCTCGCCCAAACCGGTGGCGCGCCTTCGATGGGCGCGGCAGCGCGTTATCCGAACCGTCCCACGGTCCGGCAGCCGCTTAGCCATCGGAGTTGAAATCGGCGCCACACATCCTGCATCTCTCACTGCCCTACAACATCGAGAACTTCCATTCGGATATTGCAAAACTCGTCGCGTTGCTCCCCGAGGGGAGTGCGCCATGCATGCACACGGAGACAACGGTATCCATATTCATTCCCCAGGAACGATCCCAGAAATCATCGCAATGAAAATCAAGATTTCGTTGGTCAGCTTCTCGAATTGGTGGCTTATCCCAATAGGTGGCCCGGTTCTGAGCAAGCACTCGATGGATCGCCTCACTGATAAAGTGAACGAAATTGTCGTAAAGAAAGGCGGCCCGAAGACCGCCGACCGACCCAAGAACGCGTCGAATCGAAAGTACGGGCAGGCTCGCGAGAAATTCACGGTTGATCATTTAGCAAGCCGCGCAGTCAGCAAGCTGGCAAAATCTTGGCCAAAGACAAATGAGCCCCAGAAGCTCGGCTAACTATGCGCCTCGCGTATTTGGCCGGGAGGTCGTCACCTTACTGTCAAAGCATTACGGCCGCCTTTCGAGGGGCGGCCGTAACGGCAATGCGGTATTGACGGCCCGCCTCAGAACTTCTGGCTGAAGCTGATCGCGATCGTCCTGGGCTGGTTCGGGATCACGTAAGTCTCCGGCCCGCAGACCGTCGGCGTGCATTCGCTGTAGCGGTAGAGCTGCGCGCGCTCGTCGAAGGCGTTCTGCAGGGTCAGGTCGACGTTCCAGTTGTCCTTGCCGAAGCCGGCGGCGAGGTTGACCGTCGTATAGGCCGGCATCTGGCCGAGGATGCCGCGCTCGAGCGTGCGCAGGTCGGCCCAGGCTGCGCCGTTGTAAGCGACCGCACCCTGGACGTACGAATTGAAGTCCCACGCGTCGAAGCTGTAGCGCGCCGTCGCATTGCCCTTGAACTCGGGCGTGATGGGAAGCTGCTGGCCCGCCGGCGCGTCGCCCGCGGTGGAGCACTTCGACGGGTTCTTGCAGTATTTGTCGAGCAGCCGCGCGTCGGTATAGGTGCCGGCAGCGGTCAGCGTGAAGTTGTCCGTCGCGCGCCACAAAAGGTCGGCCTCGACGCCCTTGATCTCGGCATTGCCGACATTGGCGATGACGGTGAGCGAGTTGGGGCCGAGGAAGGCGAACTGGAAGTCCTTCCATTTCTCATAGAAGAAGGCGCCGTTGAAATGCAGCGTGTCGTCGGCCCAGCTCGTCTTCCAGCCCACCTCGTAGTTGGTGAGATAGTCCGGCTGATACGGCTTGTCGGTCACGCTGGCATTGCGGTTCACGCCGCCCGGGCGGAAGCCCGTCGACCAGGTGGCGTAGATCATCTTGTCGTCGTCGATGTGCCACGTGGCGCTGACCTTGTGGGTAAAGCCGTCCTGCGTCGTGTCCTTCTTCAGGTCGGTGCACGGCCCGTTGCCGACGACCGGGTTGGGCAGGAAGCACAGGCTCATGCCCGAGCCGAAGCCCGATAGGTCCTGGAAGCCCTGGCTGAAGCCGAAGAAGCCCTTGAGCGAGTTGTCGGTCCAGAAGAAGCGCCCGCCCGCGGTGATGGTGATGTCGGGCGTGATGTCGTAGTTGGCCTCGCCGAACACCGCATAGTCGACGTCGACGCGGTCCTGCAGCGTCAGCCAGAGCGTGTCGGGCCAGCCGGGGATGTCGAGCGAGTCGGCGAAGTCCTTCACCATGTAGCGCTGCTCGATGCGGTGGAACTGGCGCTGATAGAACGCGCCCACGACATAGCGGAAGCGGTCTTCGCTCGGCGAGGCGAAGCGCAGCTCCTGGCTCATCTTGGTGAAGTGGTCCTTGCCGATGATCAGCTGCGACGGGTTAATCAGGTTGCCGCCGTTGTCGTAAAAATATTGGCCGTAATAGGAATCGTAGAAATAGGAATAGTCCGAATAGTCGAGCTGCGAATGGATGCGGCGGTCCATCCACGACGCGGCATAGGTCATGTCGAGATTGGCGACCTTGCCCTCGATGGTCAGCGCGGCCTGGTACCAGCTGTCGTTGGCGAATTCGGGCGCGAACTTCACGACCTCGAGATCGCCGACCTTCGGGTCATAGGCGTAGGAGCCGTTGGCCTTGGTCTCTTGCCCCATGATGGTCGGCGTGATCGTCCAGTTGTCGTTCAGGTCGATCTTCAGCGCCGCGCGTCCGCCCACGATGTCGGTGTCGTTGTAGTCGTTCTTGCGCAGGCCCGCATTGGTGATCTGGATGCTGCCGTCCGGATAGGGGAAGGTGCGCACGCCATGATCGATGCCGCCGGCGGCGTCGGTGCCCGCGACGTTGTCGATATAGCCGGCGACGTGCTCGTCCCAGGCGACGAGGCGGATCGCCGCGTTGTCCGAGATCGGGTAGTTGACGAAGCCCTCGACCGTGCCGCCCAACCCGCCCTTGTCGATCGAGTTGCCCTCGATCTGGTAGCCGGCGGAGAAGCCGGACGTGTCGGGCTTGTTGGTGATGATGCGCACCGTGCCCGATTCCGAGCTGGCGCCGTAGAGCGTGCCCTGCGGGCCGGCCAGCGCCTCGACGCGGGCGATGTCGTAGACGTGGATGTCGAGCGAGCCGCCGATGGTGGTGATGGGCTGCTCGTCCAGGTACATGCCGACGCTGGGCTGCGGGCCGGAATGGTTGCCGTCGTTGCCCGAGACGACGCCGCGCATATAGACATTGGTCGAGCCCGGGCCGTTCAACCCGCCGCCCGCCGCGTTCGAGGCGAAGGAGACGCTGGGGAGATATTGGGCGTAGTCGTTGAAACTCTGGACGTGCAGCTCTTCCAGCTTCTTGGTGTTGAACACCTGGATGCTCAGGGGCACCTTCTGCATGTCTTCGGAGCGCTTTTCGGCGGTGACCACCACCGTCTCGATCGCGTTGTCGGCGCGCGCGCCGGTCGCAATCCCTGTCAGCGCCGAAGACGCCAGCAAGGCCGACAGATACAGTTTTCCCCGATGACCGCTCATGAACATCCCCCTCGAAGCGCAATCGGGGGTAATGTCCGCCGGATGTCGCGAATCTGTCAAGGATTCCTTGTGAAATCCGGTACCCCCGGATAGGCGTCAACCGTGTCGCCGAGGGCGGTTTTCAGCGGTTCCAGCCATTCCTCATAGTGGCGCCATTGCTCCACCTGGTCGGTGAAAATGGGGCGGCGCACCTGTTCGGAGCTCGCCGTGCGCACCGCACGGTCGGTCTCGTAATAGCGCAGGCAGGTCTCCTCGAACGGCAGCCCGCAATAATCCAGCAATGCGCGGATCTGCGTCTCGGGGTCGGCGACCATGTCCTCGTAGAACACACGGTGCACGCGGCCGGGCAGGGCGGCATCGAAATGCGCCATCACCTTCGCATAGTCCCGCCAGTAGCGGCCGATGTCGGCCAGGTCGTAGGCGAAGCCCTGGCCGCGCGCGAAGTGCTGCTTGAAGTTCGAGAAGCAGCACGCCATGGGGTTGCGGCGCGCATCGACGATCTTCGCATTGGGCAGGATCAGGTGGATGAAGCCCAGGTGCAGGAAATTGTTGGGCATCTTGTCGACGAAGAAGGGGCGGCCCGATTTGCGCTGCACGGAAGCCCGGCGCAGATATTCCTCGCCGAGCTCGCGCAGGCGTTCCGGCGCGAGCTTCTCGAATACCAGCGGATAGTCGATGCCGGGGCGGTTGACCTTGCGGCCCTCCAGCCCGCGCGCGATGGCGTGGATGTCGGGCAGCTCCATCGTGCCTTCGACCATGGAATGGCTCGCCAGGATCTGCTCGATCAGCGTCGAGCCGGAACGCGGCAGGCTGACGACGAAGATCGGATCGGGCGCCGGCGAGCCCCAGCCTTCGCGCGACTTGAGGAAGGCGGGCGAGAACACCTCGATCGTGCGCGCGACATGCTCGCCGATCGTGGCGGCGTCGTAGCGCAGATCCTTGCGGCGCAGCGCATTGCCCTGGGCATAATGCTCGAACGACGCCTCGTACTCGCCCTTGTCCTCCAGCGCCTTGCCGAGCGCGAAGTGCAGGTGATAGCGGTCCTCGTCGGCGATGTCGCCGCGCGCCAGTTGCGCCTGCATCGCCGCGACCTCGTCGTCGGTGAAGCGGAAGGTCTTCAGGTTCGCCATGCTCCAATAGGCTTCGCCCAGGCTGGGCAGCATGGCGATGGATTTGCGGTAGCAGGCGAGGCTGTCCTCGGTGCGGCCCACGGTCTTCAGGCAGTGCGCATAGCTCATCCAGGCCTTGGGCAACTCGGGATGCTCCTTCAGCAGCGCCTCGTAGCTTTCGATGGCGCGCGGATATTCGCCGATGCGCACCAGCGCCGCGGATTTGAGCGCGCGATAGCTGGGATTGGCGGGATCGTCGGCCAAGAGCTTGTCGGTCTCGGCCACGGCCTCGAGCGACTTCATCTGCTTGTGCAGCACCATCGCATAGTTGTGGCGCGCGGCGGCGAAGGCGGGGTTGAGCTCGAGCGCGCGGGCGAGCAGGTTCTCGGCGTCCTCGTATGCGCCCAGCCGCGCGCCGGTCTCGGCCAGCATGCGGATCGCCGCGACGTCGTTGGGGCTGTCTTTCAGGAATTCGCGCAGCAGCCGCTCGGCGACGGCGAGGCGGTTCTCGACCAGCGCGGTCGCGGCCTCGATCAGCTTGGGCTCGTGCACCGATGCCTTGATGTTGAGCGCATAGGCGGTGTCGGCGCCCGCCGTGTCGCCGATGAGCACGAGCTGGTCGCCGAGCTTGCGCCAGGCATGGGCGTTTTGGGGCTGAAGCTCGGTCGCGCGCTTGAGCGCCTTGATCGCGCCCTTGCTGTCGCCCAGCGCGGCCAGCACTTCGCCCAGCGCGTGATGCGTCGCGGCCGCGTTGGGATGCGCCTTGGCGAGGGGCTCGAGAATTTCGCGCGCACCCTGGATGTTGCCTTGCGCGAGACGCGCCCGCGCCAGCAGCAAAAGCGCGTGCGGCTGGCCGGGCACGACTTTGAGGATCTCGCCCACCTGCTGCTCGGCAAGCTTGGGATCGCGCGCGAGCAGCGCGCTGGCGTGGTCGAGGGCGGTCGCGAGGTTGCCGGTCGGTTCCGTGCCGCGGGTCGCTTCCGTGTTGCCGGTCGGTTCCATCAGTGCACGCGCCTGCGCCGGTCCTTCAAGATCTCGCGCGCCGCATTGTGGCCCGGCGCGCCGCTGACGCCGCCGCCGGGATGGGTGCCCGAGCCGCACATATAAAGTCCTTTCACAGGCGCGCGATAGTTGCCGTGTCCGAGCACGGGCCTAGCCGAGTAAAGCTGATCGAGCGTGAGCGCGCCATGCATGATGTCGCCGCCGACGAGGCCGAAGGTGCGCTCGAGATCGAGCGGCGAAAGAATTTGGCGGCCGAGCACCGAAGCTTTGAAGCCCGGTGCCATCCTGTCGACGGTCTCGATCATCAGGTCGGCGACCTCGTCGCGCACGTCGTCCCACGAGCGGCCGTCGGGCAGCTCGGGCGCGACTTGCTGGCAGAACATGCTGGCGACGTGCTGGCCCGCAGGGGCGAGGCTGTCGTCGAGCGTGGAGGGGATCAGCACCTCGACGATGGGCTCCTTCGACCAGCCGCGCTCGCGCGCCGTGAGATAGGCGCGGTCCATGTAGTCGAGGCTCGGCGCGATGATGATTCCGGCCGTCATGTGATCGCCGTTCTCGGGCTTGCAGGTGAATCTGGGCAGCTCGGACAGCGCGACGTTCATGCGGAAGGTGCCGGAGCCGACGCGATAGCGCTCGATGCGCTCGCGGAAATCGTTCGGCAGCGCGCCCTTGTCCATCAGCTTCAGGTACAGGAGCTTCGGGTTCAGGTTCGAGACGACGATGGGGGCGCGGAACACCTCGCCGCTCTGCGTCGCGACGCCGACGGCGCGGCCGTTCTCCAGGATCACTTCCTTGACGGCCGCGTTCAGGCGGATGTCGACGCCGTGGGCGGCGCAGGCCTTGGCCATCGCCTGCGTGATCGCGCCCATGCCGCCGATGGCGTGGCCCCAGGCGCCCTTCTTGCCGTTCACCTCGCCGACGACGTGATGCAGCAGCACGTAGCCCGAGCCGGGCGTATAGGGACTGGCGTAGTTGCCGACGACGCCGTCGAAGCCGTAGGCCGCCTTGATCGGCGCGCTCTCGAACCAGCCGTTCAGGTAGTCGCCCGCCGATTGGGAGAACAGCGCCAGCAGATCGCGCCGCGCCGGCATGGAGAGCTTCGCGAACGGGCTGCCCTGGCCGGCGGCTTTCAGCATCTCGGGGATCGCGCTCATCCAGCCGCCTTCGACGACGTTGGGCGGTGTCTCAAGCATCAGCCCGCGCACCACGTCGGCGATCTCGCTCAAGCGGTCGTTGTAGGGGCCGAGCGTCTCGGCGTCCTTGTTCGAGAACTTGGCGACGCTCTCCTTGGTGCGCGCGCCGCCGGTCTCCAGATAGTCGCGGTCGTTCAGGGGCAGGAAGTTCTGCAGCCGCCGCTCGACGACGCGCAGGCCGTTCGCGGCCAGATCCATGTCGGCGATGATCTTCGGGTTGAGCAACGAGACGGTGTAGCTCGCCACCGAGTTGCGGAAGCCCGGATGGAATTCCTCCGTCACCGCCGCGCCGCCGACGACGCCGCGCCGCTCCAGCACGGTCACCTTCAGGCCCGCGCGCGCCAGATAGAACGCACAGACCAGGCCGTTATGCCCGCCGCCGATGATGACCGCGTCCGAAGTGTTCATGCCACGCACCACGCCGATGCCGCCGCGTTCGCCGTCTTCATTTCACGCACCAATCCAATCCGTCCGTGGCCACGCTGTTGGCCTGCCCGCGCAGATGCGCCGAGCGGCCGGCAACGTAGCGTCCCGGACGGTCGGCGCGCCAGTGGTCGGGGTTGGGCAAAACCGCCGCAAGCCGCGCCGCCTGCGCCCTGGTCAGATGCGCCGCGTCGGTGCCGAAATAGCTCTGCGCCGCGGCCTCGGCGCCGTAGTTGCCGTGACCCCAGTCGACCAGGTTCAGATAGGCGGTCAGGATGCGTTTCTTGGGCCAGAGGAACTCGATCAGCACCGTCAGATAGGCCTCGACGCCCTTGCGCACCCAGCTGCGCGCCGAGACCAGGAACAAGGTGCGCGCGGTCTGCTGGCTGATGGTGCTGGCGCCGCGCAACTGCTTCCTGGGGTGGCGCTCGTGATCGGCAAAGGCCTTCTCGATGCCTTTCCAATCGAAGCCGTGATGGGTGCAGAAGTTCTGGTCCTCGGCGCCGATCACCGCGCGGCCGAGCACCGGCGCGATCTCGTCATAGGAGCGCCAGGAGTAGCGCACCGGCTGCAAGGTCACCGCGTCCAGCGCCATCTGCGGCGTGAACGGGATCGGCACGAAGCGGAAGATCAGAAGCAGGATCACCGGCGCGGGAAAGAGGAAGAAGAACAGCACCGCGAGGCCGCGCCTGATCCACGGCGTGCGGCCGTCGGCGCGATGCCAGAGCGCGCGCCACGTCGCGTGCCACTGGCGGCCGAGCCATGCTCCCGTGTCCCGAATCCATTGCCCCATCCGGCGCACATTACATCCGGGCGGGGGAGGCGGAAACGAACTCTACCTGAAGAGGAGCTTCTATCAATTCATCCAAAGCGGGACTAAGCTCGCGGGGTTTGCAAGGAGGGGCATATCATGTGCGAACACGATCATGATCACGATCATTCCACCAAGCTCGACCGGCGCGGCTTCGGCAAGCTGATCCTGGCCGGAGCGGCGGCCGGCGCGGCATCGGGCATCATGCCGGTCACGGCCGAGGCGGCCGCGACGTGCCCGACCGTCACGCCGGTTCCCGTGCTCGGGGCGATGTGCATCGACTACCGGTTGCCGAGCGCGGGCATCAGGTTTTTCGACAGCCATATCGGCGTCAAGAAATACGACATCGTGGCGCTGGCCGGCGGGGCGCTCGCCTGCGGCTCGGAAAATGCCTTCAAGAAGACGGTCGACGCCTTCTACGAGCAGGTCCATGCGGCTTGGACCTTGCACCGGATACAGAGGGTCGTGTTCCTCGACCACATGGGCTGTGGCGCCTACAAGGTCGAGTTCAACGGCGGCTGCGATTTCACCCCGCCGGGCAAGGAGTACGACTACCACCTTCAGGTGAAGGACCACGTCATCGCGGAGTTCCCCACGCGCACCCGGGACATGGGCCTTCCGCCCATCGGCCTCGATTTCTGGATATTCATGAATCCCGACGCCCCCGTGGCGAGGCCTCTCGAGCCCATAAAGCTGCACAAGTAGTATAAGAGCGGGCCGTCGAATCCGAGGTCCGCTTGCACCGTGCTGGGTTGATTGTCGTCGTGGTGGCCGCGTGTACGCGCGCGGCCGCGCACGACATGTCGGGCATGGACATGTCGCACATGGACATGTCGCACGCGGACATGTCCGGGATGGACATGGGCACCGGCCTGCTCGGCGCCTATCCCATGACGCGCGACGCCTCGGGCACGAGCTGGCAGCCCGACGCGGCGCCGCATCATGCGCTGCACGAAGAGGTCGGCGGCTGGGAGCTGATGGCGCATGCCGCGCTCGACCTCGTCTACGACAGCCAGAGCGACGGCGGCGACACGCAATGGTTCGTCGAAGGCATGGCGATGGGTGAGGCGCGACGGTCGCTGGGCGACGGCGACATGCTGGCCTTCCGCGCGATGCTGAGCCCCGATCCGTTCATGGGCCGCCGCGGCTATCCGCTGCTGCTGGCCTCGGGTGAGACCGCCGACGGCAGGACGCCGCTCGTCGACCGCCAGCATCCGCACGACCTGGTGATGGAGCTCGCCGCAACCTACAACCATGCGCTGTCGGCCAAGGACAGTCTGTTCGTCTATGCCGGCTATCCCGGCGAGCCGGCGCTCGGCCCGACCGCGTTCCTGCATCGCGCGTCCGGCATGGACATCCCGGAAGCGCCGATCGGCCATCATTGGCTGGATTCCACGCACATCACCTTCGGCGTCGCGACCGCCGGGTTCGTGCATGACGACTGGAAGCTCGAGGTCTCGCGCTTCACCGGCCGCGAGCCGGACCAGGACCGTTTCGATTTCGACGAGGCGCGCTTCGACTCGACGTCGGCGCGGCTCAGCTGGAATCCGGACGCGCATTGGTCGCTGCAGGCATCGTGGGGTTACTTGAAAAGCCCCGAGCAACTCCAGCCGGCGCAGAACGAAGTCCGCTATACGGCGAGCGCGCAATATGTCGACGGGCCCTTCGCGGCCACGCTGGCCTGGGGGCACAAGCTCGACAGCGATGCGGTGCTGCTGGAGGGTGAATACAGGCCCGACGAGCGCTGGACGCTGTTCCTGCGCGCGGAATCCCTGCGCAACAGCGAGGAATTCGGCGACGCGCAGAAGATCGCGCCTGGCGCGATCTACGACATTCCGTTCGGCGAGCACGCCGTGGTCGGGCTCGGCGCCTTATACGATTTCGACTTCGCACGCGGAATTGATCCGCACGGCGCGATGGTCTTCACCCGGTTTGCTTTGCGTTAACCGGGACGCGCGAGACTGTGCTCGTATAGGTGGAGGGTCCCTATGACCCAAACCGCAACCGCCCAATCGCGTCCGCGCACCGCGATCGCGCTCGAAGCGCTCGAGAACCCGCTGGTGCTGAAGGGCCTCGCCGCATGGAAGAGCGCGCGGGGCGCGCGTCGCATGCCGGCCAAGGCCGATCTGACGCCGCGCGCGATGATGGAGTTCCTGAAGCACACCGCGCTGCTGCGCGTGCTCGACGGCGGCGAGGAGTTCGTCTTCCGCGTGGTCGGCGACCAGATCGCGGTGCAGCAGGGCGCGCCCGTCGCGGGCAAGACCATGGCCGAGATCGACGCGATGCTGCCCGGCCACGGCACGGTGCTCAAACGCATCTATCAGGGCGTGATGACGGCGGGCGTGCCGCTCGCGTTCCGCGGCTGGTACCTGCGCCCGGCCGACCGGCATCCGTTCTGCCACGAGGTGGTGATCCTGCCCGTGGCCGACGACGGCGAGACCATCGATCATCTCTTCGTGGTGGCGGCGTGATGGACCGGAACGGCGACCACGACGATCCGGTCCTGACCGCCATGCCGCCGGGCAGGGGCAAGCAGCGGCTGCGCACCGGCATCGACGTCGAGGACTTGAAGCACCCGGTGGTGTGCGAGGCGCTTGCCTTGTGGCAAGGCCTGTGCGGCGAGCGCCGCATGCCGCCGCGCTCGAAGGTCACGCCCCGCATGCTGCGCGGGTTCCTGAAATATGCGGCGCTGATCGAGGTGATCGACCACGGGCGCGACTATCGCTTCCGGGTTTCGGGTGACGCCGTAAATCAGCAACAGGGCATGCCGCTGCAAGGCATGACCATCGCCGACATCGACGCGCGCGCGCCCGGCTATGGCTCGCATCTGAAGCGCGTTTACGGGCGTTTGCTGCGCCGGCGCGAGCCGCTCGCCTATCGCGGCATCTATTTCCGCCCCACCGACCGGCACACCTTCAGCCATGAATGCGTGATGCTGCCGCTGGGCGAGGACGGCGAGACGATGGACCATTTCCTGCTCGTCTCGGTCGACGCCGCCGAGCACTAGTTTCAAGGCATGACGGAGCGCCGGGCGCGACATGCCGCGCGTCCGTCTTGCGCGGGTCCGGTTCCTGCGTCGCAATGCCGTCACAGGGGCGACGTCGGAGGTTCGCATGCGTTTGCGTTTTGCGTTTCTGGTATCGGCTGCCTTGTGCGTCCCGGCGAGCGCGGCCGATTATCCCGCGCTGTTCGAGGCCACCTGGTCCACGGTCAACGACAATTTCTACGATCCCGGATTCCACGGCGTCGACTGGAAGGCGGTCGGCGCGCGCTATCGCGCCAGGCTCGGCACGGTGAAGACCGACAAGGACTTCGACGCGCTCGCCTCGGCGATGCTGGACGAGATCGGCACCTCGCATCTCTACATCGTGGCGCCCAAGAACTCGCCCGCCTCGGGCGCGGGCATCGGCGTCGAGTTCCGCGAGCTGGGCGGCGAGACCGTCGTCTCTCACGTTTCGCCATTGTCCGACGCGGGCCTGCGCATCGGTGACAAGCTGCTCACGCCGCGCGACGCGCTGGTGG
>Ga0213876_10000185_pt1 | contig 64516 bp, 64 predicted proteins | sample BarmaccomBMRX_R9_FD_160113 | JGI IMG/M metagenome (GOLD analysis project Ga0213876, IMG submission 160113) | Root-associated microbial communities from Barbacenia macrantha in rupestrian grasslands, the National Park of Serra do Cipo, Brazil - RX_R9 | ecosystem: Host-associated > Plants > Roots...
CACATTCTTCGCCAGATCGAGCCCGACGACCGCAACCTCTTCCATCTCCCGCTCCCTAGACGTGACGTCCCTCGACGCCCTGCCTACCGAGCCTGTTCAGGTGGAGGTCGTCCACACCATCAGGTCAGCGCCCCTGGCCGCCTTGATCCGCCTCAACGACAATTTAGCCACGGGGGGCGATCCTCGCCGCCTCGCTGAACTGGAGCTTCGCTGGATGGGACGCGCCTTCGTCTTCGTGTTGACGGCCCTCGCCTTGGCCGGATCGTCCCCCTTGGCGGCCGCGCCGGCGGCGTCCCCCGCCCCGCTGGCCCAGGCGGACCAGGCGGCCATCAACCTGGCGCTGGCGGCGGCGCCGGCGCGGGGCCTGCCGGCGATCGCCGTGAACGCCAATGGCGCGGCCGATCCCTGGAGGGCGGCGGCCGTGGGCTACGCTCAGGCCGAGCGGGGCCGGATCGCCGATCCCCAAGCCCTCGACGCGAACTTCGCCCTGAAATCTGCCGCCGACCTCGGCGCCGAGTTCGACGCGGCGCGGGCGGCCGGCCAGGTGCAGGCCTGGCTCGCCGCCCAGACCCACGACGATCCCGACCTCCAGGCCCTGGTTCAGGCGCGCGCGGCCTACGCCGCGGTCGTCAGCGCCGGCGGCTGGCCCCTCGTGGGAGCGGGAAAGCCCCCCAAGCGCGGCGCGGCGGATGCGCGTCTCCCGGCTCTCCGCCAGCGGCTGGCTCTGGAGGGCTACGCCGCCGCGCCGTCCGGTCCGCCCGACCGGTTCGATTCCGCCCTGGAGGCCCAGCTGGCGGCGTTCCAGAGCCGCCATGGCCTCGCGTCCGACGGCGTGCTGAACGCGGCCACGCTCGAGGCGCTCAACACGCCGGCCGACGAAAGGCTGAGCGAGATCGACGCCAATATCGAGCGGGCCCGCTGGCTGCCCGCCCGGCTGCCGCCGATGCGCATCGAGGTCGACACCGGCGATCCGCAGGCCACGCTCTACCAGAACGGCCAGGCCGTGCTGACCATGCGCGCCATCGTGGGCAAGCCGAGCACCCGCACGCCGACCTTTGCGTCCAATGTGGTGGCGGTGAAGTTCAATCCGCCCTGGATCGTTCCGGCCGGCATCGCCGCGCGCGAGATCCTGCCGAAGGAGCGGCGTCACCCCGGCTACCTGGCCCGCAACGACTTCTATGTCGCCCACGGCCAGGTCATCCAGCGCCCCGGGCCGAAGGCGGCCCTGGGCTACATCAAGTTCGAGATCCCGGACTCCTTCGACGTCTACCTGCACGACACGCCGGCGCGCACCCTCTTCGCCAAGCCGGTGCGCTGGCTCAGCCACGGCTGCATGCGGATCGAGAAGCCGCGCGAGCTGGCCGCCGCGCTGCTTGCGCCCCAGGGGTGGAACCCGGGCGCCGTCGATGCGGCGATCGCCAAGGGGTCGACCCAGAGCGTGCCGCTAAAGGTCCAGCCCCCGGTGTTCGTCGTCTACCGCACGGTCGTCCCGACGCCGGACGGACCCCTGCTGTTCCGCAAGGACGTCTATGGGTGGGACGCAAAGATCGCCGCGGCCCTCGCGTCGCGGCCATGAGTGCGCGCCGGCTCTTCCAGCAGCAGCCGTCAGACGACCTGCGACGGCCGTAACCCGGAGGCGCCGGCGCCCGCATCGAAGAGGGCGCAGACGCTGCGCAGGAACGGTCGCCCCAGCTCGGTGACGGCGACCGTGGGGCCGTCCAGCGCCACGAGCCCGTCGGCCTCGAACCCAGCGAGCGCCGCGCGCGCGCCGGCAAGCTCGGAAGCATCGCGCCCGTGTCGGCGGCGCACCCCCTCGAGGTCGACGCTCAAGGCGCACATCAGCCGCTCGATGATCTCGGCGCGGAACCGATCTTCGTCGGTCAGCGCCAAGCCCCGGGCGGTGGCCAGCTCGCCGGCGGCGATGCGCTTGCGCCAGGTGAGCTCGTCGGCGAAGTTCTGGACGTAGCCTTGCGGCAGCCGCCCGATCGCCGAAGCGCCGAAGCCGAGCAGGGTCTGCGCCTGATCGTCTGTGTAGCCCTGAAAGTTGCGGCGCAGCCGCCCGGCGGCCAGGGCGCGCGCCAGCGAATCGTCCGGCCGGGCGTAGTGGTCGAGGCCGATCCGAACGTAGCCGGCCCCGGTCAGCCGCTCGGCGGCGGCCTCGCTCTGCTCGAGCCTCTCGGCCGGGCCAGCAAGCGCGGCCTCGTCGATCAGCTTCTGGTGCGGGCGCATCCAGGGCACGTGCGCATAGCCGAACAGGGCGAGCCGGTCGGGCTCCAGGGTGAGGACGCGCTCGAGGGTCGCCAGCAGGTGGTGCGCGCGCTGTTTCGGCAGGCCGTACATCAGATCGAGATTCAGAGAGGCGACGCCCGCATCGCGCAGCAGCGCCGCGGCCCGGGCGACCGTCTCGAACGGCTCGATCCGGTTCACCGCCGCCTGCACCTCCGGCGACAGATCCTGCACCCCGAGGCTGGCGCGGGTGAGGCCGCAGCCGGCCGCTGCGCGGACCCATGCCTCGCCGAGCTGGGTAGGGTCGATCTCGGCGGCGATCTCGGCGCCCGGCGCGACAGCGAAGGCGCGCCTCAGGGCCGCGAACAGGGTTTCGAGATCCTCAGGCGAGGTCATGTTGGGGGTGCCGCCGCCCAAGTGGATGGCGGAAACCGCGAGCCTCGCCGGCAGCCGCGCCTCCGCGAGGCCGACCTCCTGAGTGACCAGCCGCACGTAATCGCTCACCGTGGCGGGGCGATGGACCGCCCTGGCGCTGCACCCGCAGTACCAGCAGAGCCGGGCGCAGAACGGTATGTGGACGTACACGGACACCGGCTTGCGGACGGGAAGGGCGCTCAGCCACGTCGCGTAGAGGTCCGCATCCACGGCGGGCGTGAACTGGGCGGCGGTGGGATAGCTGGTGTAGCGCGGGGCGCGCCCGCCGTAGCGCTGCAGCAACGAGAGGTGGCGCAGCCGCCGCGCGGTGGCGCACGTGAGGGTCATGGGTCGTGAGCGCCGGTCGGCGCGTCGTCATAGTCGGTGGTGAGGATTCGGTTGGCGTCGCCGAGCGGGTCCTCGTACTGGCCCGACCGCACCGTCCACCAGAAGGCGCCGAGGCTGATCAGCGCCAGGACCAGGGAGGCTGGGGCGAGGAAGAGGAGGATGGTCATCGCCGCCCCGTCCAGTTCATCCGCGTGGCGTTCAGCATCACCGCCAGCGAAGACCCCGACATGGCGACGGCGGCGACGAGGGGATTGACCAGCCCGAGGATCGCGGCGGGCGCAGCCACGAGGTTGTAGAGCGCCGAGAAGCCGAAGTTCTCCAGGGTGCGGGCGCGGGCGGCGCGGGCGATGTCGACGGCGTCGACGACCGCCATCAACCCCTCGCCCTCGAACACCAGGTCGGCGGCGCTCTGGCTGGCTTCGGCGGCCTCGCCGGGCGCCATGGACACATGGGCCTTTGCCAGGGCGGCGCTGTCGTTGAGCCCGTCACCCACCATCAGGGGCTTGCATCCGGCCGACTTGAGCTCGTCGAGCGCCGCCGCCTTCTGCGCAGGGCTGAGGGCTGCGCGCCACTTGGCGACGCCGGCGTCGGTGGCGGTCCGCGCCACCGGGCCGGGAGCGTCTCCGGAGAGGACTTCGACCTCGAGACCGCGCGCCCTGAGCGCCGCGATCGTCTCTTGCGCGTCGGGCCGCAGTCGGTCGACGAAGACGAACCGGATCGGCGCCGCTTCGCCGAGCCGGAACCAGAGCTCGGTCTCGGCGCCGCTGGAGGGCGGGGCGCCGACGAATTCCGCGCGGCCGAGGCGCGCCGGCTGTCCGCCCACGAGCCCTTCGACCCCGTAGCCGGCCGTCTCGCGCACCGAGTCGGCCGCGGGTCCGGGCGGGGCCGCGGCGGCCAGGGCCTGGGCGAGCGGATGGCGGGAGGCGCGGGCCAGGGGCGCGGCCGCGGCCACGTCGGCTGGGGTGGCGGGCAGCAACTGCGGGCGCCCGTTGGTGAGCACTCCGGTCTTGTCCAGGACCACGCGGTCGGCTTGCGCCAGCCGCTCCAGGGCGGCCCCGGATTTCAGCAGGATCCGCTTGCGGAAGAGCCGCCCGGCGGCGGCGACCTGCACGGCGGGCGCGGCCAGGCCGAGCGCGCAGGGACAGGTGATGATCAGCACCGCGGCGGCCCTCAGGACCGCCTCGCGCAAGCCGAGTCCGATCACGCTGGCGCCCGCGAAGGTCAGCAACGCCAGCGAATGGACGGCCGGCACGTAGATCGCGGCCGCCCGGTCCGCGAGCCGCACGTAGGTCGACTTCGACTGCTCGCCGTCCTCGATGAGCCGGGCGATCTGGGCGAGGGTCGAGTCCTCCGAACGGGCGGTGGCGCGGATCACCAGCCGGCCCGAGAGGTTGAGCGCGCCGGCGTGCAAGGCCACGCCCGGGACGACCCTGGCGAGGGCCGTCTCGCCGGTGATGAGGGCGTTGTCGATTTCCGAGACGCCGGCCTCGACGACGCCGTCGAGCGGCGCGCGCTCGCCGGGCAGGACGGCGAACCGGTCGCCCACCGCCACCTCGCGAACCGGAATCCCATGCTCGCGATCTTCGGCGTCGAGGCGCCGCGCCAGCGGGTTCTGCAGCGCCAGCAGGTCGCGGGCCGCGCCCTGGGCCTTCAGCCGCAGCTGATGGTCGAGCCAGCGGCCGATCAGCAGCAGGAAGAGGAGGGTGACGGCGGCGTCGAAATAGGCGTGGCGTCCGCCCTGCAAGAGTTCGGAGAAGCTGACGGCGAGGGTGAGGAGGACACCGATGGAGATCGGCACGTCCATGTTGGCCTTGCGGCGACGCAACGACGTCCAGGCCGACCGAAAGAAGGGGACGCCGGCGTAGAGGGCGCAAGGCCCCGCCACCGCCGCGGAGAACCAGTACATGACCGCGCGGGTCGCCGGCTCCAGCTCCTGGCCGAACAGCCCGGCCCACACCGGGACCGAGAACATCATCACATTGCCGGCCCCGAAGGCGGCCACCCCCAGCGCTAGGGTCAGCCGCCGGCCTTCGGCGTCCTGGGCCGTCTTGGCGGCGGCGGGATCGTAGAGGACCGCGGTGAAGCCCGCGTCTTCCACCGCGGCGACCACCTGGGCCGGATCCCCCTGGCCTTCGCCGAAGCCCACCGTCAGCTTGCCGGTGGTCAGGTTCAGCCTGGCCGTCTCGACGCCGGCTACCGCGCCGGCGGCGTGCTCGATCTTGGAAAGGCAGCTCGCGCAGCGGGCGCCGCGCACCAGGAGCTCCAGCCGGCCCCGGCCGCCGGGCGAGCGCTCCACGAACGCGTCAAGGTCGACGTCGATGGCGGTCATGGCGTCATCAGCCGCCGCTCGGCGTCGAAGCGGCGGCCCTGGCGATCATAAGCGCTGAGCCGAAGGTCCCAGGCCCCCGCGTCGGCGTGCGCTTTGGCGCGGTAGACGCCCGGACCGGCGGGCGCGAAGCTCAAGGGGATGCGGCCGACCTCGGTGGCCGGGCGCTCGAGCCGGGCCTCGATCCTCGCCAGGCCCACGGGCGCGCCGGCCCGATCGCGGACGGTGAGCTCGACCAGGCCGGGCGCTGCGAAGCCGGCGGTCATCCGCCAGCCGAGGCCCGCCTGCGAGCGCTGCTGGTGGAGCGCGGCGTCGAAACGAAGGCCTTCCTCATAGGGGCTGGAGGTCACCTGGCCCGGGAAGGAGCGATAGGCGTCCACCACCATCACCGCGTCTACGGCGGTGGTCACCCCGAAGAAGACGACGAAGGCGCCCAGCACGTGCCAACCGGTGATGCGAAAGCCGGGGCGGGTGTCCGAGGCGCTCATGGGACGGCTCCGAGGTCGGCGGAGAGGAAGGTCGAGGCCGCGCGCCAGGTGCGGCGGTGGTCGCTGAGCGAAAAGGTCACCGGCAGGCTGCGGGCGCTCAGCGCGGAGGACGGGGCGACCACGAAAAGCCTCACGGAGCGGACCTCGTTGGGGCCGACGACGACCTCGAGCGGGCCGCTGGTCGGGGCCGCGCCCGGCGTCTTCAGGGCGTCGGCGGCGAGACCCGTGAGAGTGATCTCCAGCGCCCGCCGTTCGAAACTCCGGTTGTCGATCTTCAGGGTGTAGCCGTTGCGCACCGACCCGTCGTGGAGCCTGACGAAGGTGGGGTTGCGGTCCCGCAGGACCTCGAACGAGACCGGGGTGCGCGTCGCCAGTCCGAACAGCATGAGCCCCGAGACGATGGCCAGGGCGACCGCGTAGTAGAGGGTGCGGGCGCGGAACAGCTTGTAGAACGGCGGCTTTCCGGCCAGGCGCGCGGCCACGGCCTCGTCGGTGTCGTAGGCGATGAGCCCCTTCGGGCGCCCGACCCTCTCCATGATCTCGTTGCAGGCGTCGATGCAAAGGCCGCAGTTGATGCACTCGATCTGGCCGCCGTCGCGGATGTCGATCCCCATTGGGCAGACCGCCACGCACTGGTTGCAGTCCACGCAGTCGCCGCGGCCCTCCCAGGACTGGTCCTTCTTGTGCGCTCCGCGTGGCTCGCCCCGGTCGCGCCGGTAGGTCACCTGCAGGGAATGGCCGTCGAGCATGGCGCCCTGAATCCGTGGCCAGGGGCACATGTAGGTGCAGACCTGCTCGCGCATGGTCCCCGCCAGCAGATAGGTGGTCGCGGTGAGCACCCCGCACGAGATGTAGGCGGTGAGCGGAGCCTGGCCGATCCAGAAGCTCTTCCAGAGGGTCGGCGCGTCGTGGAAGTAGAAGATCCAGGCGCCGCCGGTGGCGAGGGCGATGGCGAGCCAGACGGCGTGCTTTCCCCCCTTGCGCACGGCCTTGTTCACCGACCACGGGCTGGAGTCGAGCTTCATCCGGGCGTTGCGGTCGCCCTCGAAGAGCCGCTCGACGGCGATGTAGAGGTCCGTCCAGACGGTCTGGGGGCAGGCGTAGCCGCACCAGAGACGGCCGAAGAGAGCGGTGGTCAGGAAGAGCGCCAGGGCCGCCATCACCAGAAGCCCGGTGATGAAGTAGACCTCCTGCGGCCAGAGCTGGATGAAGAAGAAGTAGAACCGCCGGCCGGTGAAATCCACCAGCACCGCCTGCTGCGGCGCGCCCGGCGGCCGCGCCCAGCGCAGCCAGGGGATCGCGTAGTAGGCCTGCAGGGTCAGCACCAGGACCGCCCATTTGATCGTCCGCCAGCGGCCGTGGGCGAGCTTGGGGTAGATGGGCGTGCGCGGCTTGTAGAGCCCGCCCCCGCCCTGGCCCTTGGCGCGCGCGATCTTGGCGGCGGAAGCAGGGCCGGACCCGTCGCCGGGGGTCTTGCGCGCTCTCTCGATGACCACGGTCATGGCCCCCGCCCCGCTACTGTCCGCCGGCGTTGGCGTGGATGTAGACGGCGAGCGCCTTGATGGTGTTGGCGTCGAACCGATGGCCCCAGGCCGGCATCACCCCGCCGCGACCGTTCCAGATCTGATCGTGGATCGAGGCGCGGTCGGACCCGTACAGCCACTGGCGGCCGCCGTCGGCGAGGTTCGGCGCGCCCACCTGCCGGTTGCCGTGTCCGTCGGCCCCGTGACAGACGGCGCAATTGGCGGCGAAGACCGGCGCGGCGCGCCGGACCGCGGCGACGTTCGCCGGCCGATGCGAGAGGGACACCACGTATTCGGTAAGGTCGTCTATCTGCTCGGGCTTGAGAATCTCGTCGCGGCCGAACGACGGCATCTGCGAGACGCGCGCCTTGGGATCGCCGGAGCGGACGCCGTAGGTGATGGTGCGCTGGATGTCCTCCAGGGAGCCACCCCAGAGCCACACCCCGGCCCGAAGGTTCGGATAGCCCTTGCCCCCGAGGCCACCGGCGCCGTGGCAGGTGGCGCAGTTGTCTCCGAAGATCGATTGGCCCACCGCCAGGGCGTAGGCCTGCATGGAGGGATCCTGCTCGATCGCTTCGAGCGAGGCGTTCTGCAGCTTTGCGCCCTCGGCGGCGCGCTGCGCCTTCAGCTGGGCGAGGTCGCGCAGAACCTTGGCGCGGTCGGAATAGTGGAGGAGGCCCGGCGTGTAGCTGCGGACCAGCGGCCAGGCCGGCATCAGCGCCCAGTAGATGAGCGCGAAGGCCACGGTGCCGTAAAAGATGATCAGCCACCAGCGTGGGAGCGGGTTGTCCAACTCCCGGATGCCGTCCCACTCGTGGCCGGTGGTCTCCACGCCCGTATGGGCGTCGGTTTCGCGCTCGGCCATCTACTCCTCCGCGTCCAGGGCCGCGCGCGCCGCCTTCTCGAACTTTTCGCGGTTCTTCGGCCAGAAGGCGTAAACGAGGACAGCGGCGAACAGCAGGGCGAAGTACACCGCGCCCCCCTGCTGCACCGCGCTCGCGACGGTCTCGTAAGTCATGGCGTCACCGCTGGTTGGCCGGGGCGTCGGCCTTGTAGGTGGAGAAGTCCACGAGGGTCCCCAGCATCTGCAGGTAGGCGATCAGGGCGTCCATCTCGGTGATGCGCTCGGGATCGCCGGCGAAATTGCGGACGTTGACGTTGCGGCCATATCGGGCGTGCAGCCCCGCGCCGCCCGCGAAGGCGTTGTCCTGGTCACGGAGATCGGTGACCGCGTTGGCGATCATATCGTCCGTGTACGGCACGCCGACGGTCCTGAGGGTCCGCATCTTCTGGGCCACGTCGTGGTAGTCGAGGTCCTTCTCGGCCAGGAACCGGTAGGGCGGCATCACCGACTCCGGCACCACCGAGCGCGGGTCGGCCAGGTGGTCGCGGTGCCAGCCGTCGGAGTACTTTCCGCCCACCCGCGCCAGGTCCGGTCCCTGACGTTCGGAACCCCATTGGAAGGGGTGGTCGTACATGCTCTCGGCGGCGAGGCTGTAATGGCCGTAGCGCTCCACCTCGTCGCGGAGCGGGCGGATCATCTGGGAGTGGCAGAGGTAGCAGCCCTCGCGGATGTAGATGTCGCGTCCTTCCAGCTCGAGCGGGGTGTAGGGCCGCATCCCGCGCACCGGCTCGATGGTGTTCTCGAGGTAGAAGAGGGGAACGATCTCGATCAGGCCGCCGATCGAGACCACCACGATGATGGCGATGAGCAGCAGGAGCGAGTGCCGCTCCAGCCGTCCGTGCGCCGCCCAGGAACTGCCGGCCATGGTCCTACTCCGCCGCGGCTGGGATGGGCGCCACGGCCGGGACGGCCTCGCGCTCGGTCGAGGGCGCGCGGATGGTGCGCCAGAGGTTGTAGATCATGATGAGGAGCCCCGAGAGGTACATGAGGCCGCCGGCCAGCCGGACCACGTTCTCCACGTGGCGGGCCGAGACCGTCTCGGCGAAGCTGTAGGCGAGGAAACCCTGCGGCGTGTATTCGCGCCACATCAGGCCTTCCATGATCCCGGAGACCCACATCGAGGTGATGTAGAGGAGGATTCCGGTGGTCGCGATCCAGAAGTGCCACTCGACCAGGGCGTTGGAATAGAGCCCCTTCTTCTTCCAGAGCCAGGGGACCATGCAGTAGAGCGAGCCGAAGGTGACGAAGCCGACCCAGCCCAGCGCGCCCGAGTGCACGTGGCCGATGGTCCAGTCGGTGTAGTGGCTGAGCGAGTTGACGGTCCGGATCGACATCACCGGCCCCTCGAAGGTGGACATGCCGTAGAAGGCCAGCGAGACCACCAGCATCCGGATCACCGGGTCGGTGCGGAGCCTGTCCCAGGCGCCCGAGAGGGTCATCAGGCCGTTGATCATCCCGCCCCAGGACGGCATCCAGAGCATCACCGAGAAGGTCATGCCGAGCGTCTGGGCCCATTGCGGCAGGGCGGTGTAGTGAAGGTGGTGCGGCCCCGCCCAGATGTAGATGAAGATGAGCGCCCAGAAGTGGACGATGGACAGCCGGTACGAGTAGATCGGCCGCTCCGCGCGCTTCGGGATGAAGTAGTACATCATCGCCAGGAAGCCGGCGGTGAGGAAGAAGCCCACCGCGTTGTGCCCGTACCACCACTGCACCAGGGCGCTCTGCACGCCGGCCCACAGCGGATAGCTGCGGTGGTCCAGGAGGCTGACCGGCACCTCGGCGTTGTTGATGAGCACCAGGATGGCGATGGTGACGATGAAGGCCAGGTAGAACCAGTTCGCCACGTAGATGTGCGGCTCCTGGCGCTTCCAGATCGTGCCCAGGAACACCAGCAGGTAGGCGACCCAGACGATCACCAGCCAGAGCGTGCTCATCCACTCGGGCTCGGCGTATTCCTGGCTGCGGGTGACGCCCGCCAGGTACCCCAAGGCGGCGGTGACGATGAAGAGCTGGTAGCCCCAGAAGACGATCCAGGGCAGCAGGCCGCCGAACAGCCGCGCCCGACAGGTGCGCTGGACCACGTAGAAGGAGGTGGCGATGAGGGCGTTGCCGCCGAAGGCGAAGATCACCGCCGAGGTGTGCAGCGGCCGCAGCCGCCCGAAATTCAGGAAGCCGGCGTCCGGCAGGTAGAAGATGCGCGGGAAGGCGAGCTGGGCGGCGATGACCACCCCGGTCAGCATGCCGGCCGCGCCCCAGAAGAGGGTCGCGATCGCCCCGGCCTTGATGACGCCGTCCATGTACTTGTCGGGTTGGCCCGGGAAGCCGCCCCGGGTGATCACCGCCAGCAGCCCGAAGGACCCGAGCACGAAGGCGGCGATGAAGATGTAGCCTTCGAACTGGAAGAGCGCGTCGCGCGACGCCGCCGTGGCGATCGTCGCCACCAGGGCCGCGATCAGGCACAGGATGAGCCAGATCGCCGGGCCTAAGGCCGCATCGTCCGGGGCTTGCGCCCGTGCGGGGGTGGATGAGGAATTCATGGGGTTCGCGAATCCCGACCAAGGAACGGTCGGGCTGATCGCCCCAAAGGCCCGGCGCCGCCTTGATCTGCGTCAAAGCGGCCGGCCGCCGTCGGCGCTCTAGTCGGGGCGTAAGCAGGAGACCCGCGCATGCGCCCCCGCCGCCAATCCGACGGATACGCCTGCCTCGCCGGGCTCTTCGCCGCTACGGCCGCCGCGGCGGGCGCGCTGGCGCACGCCTCGATGACGAGCGCAAGCCTCGCCGCCTACGGCCCGATCTGCGGTTGTCCGCCCGCAGCGCTGCACTGCCCGGCCTGCTACGCGGCCGCGGCGTTCGCCGGAGCGGCGCTCATCGCCTTGATCCCGCTGGTTCGCCCGTCTCTGCGCCTGGCGTCCGCCCCCGCCCGTCAGCGTTGAGGCGCGGCTGATCCGATCGGACGAGCGGCAGATTATCGGCCTTCGCCAAATGCCCATGGCGGCGTGGGCGAGGGGGCTGCAACGCCGATTGGGGCGGATCTGAAACGCCGCCGACCGGAGACCCTTTCGGACCTCCGGTCTTGAACGCGCCCGCGGGCGGCTCAGCGGAGCGTCAGGCGGCCTTGGCCACGTGAACCGCTTCCGGTTCGATGCGCAGGTGCCTGGCGAGATTGCCGCCGACGATCTTGCGGGCGACCTCGGTGGGGACGCCGTCGAACATGCCGTCGAGCAATTCGCGGGTGTTCGGCCAGTTGGACGCCACGTGGGGGAAGTCGGTGCCCCAGGTGATGTTGTCCACGCCGATCTCGTCGATCAGCCGGCGCACGGCCAGGAAGTCGTCCTGCATGCCGAACAGGAAGTTCCGCTTGATGTAGTGGCTCGGCGGATGCTGCAGCTCGACTTTCGACCAATACCGATGCCGCTCGTAGTTGGAGTCGGCGGCCTCGGCGAAGGCCGGCGCCCACGCGGCGCCGACTTCGGCGTAGGAGATCCGAAGGCTCGGAAAGCGGTCGAGCACGCCGAAGGTGATGAGCTGGATCATGTTGAAGCCGACGTTGACGACGCCGGCCGATCCGGCCGACACCCGGCAAAGAAGCCGGTTGATCGGGCAGTAGTTGACCTTGAGGCCGCTCTCTCCATAGCTGCCTTTGGCCTTGGCGGCCTCCTCCGCCTCATAGCCCCCGCCGAAGGCGAAGTGGGTGGTGAGCGGCACGTCGTTGTCGATCGCCGCCTTCCAGAACCGGTCGTCCTCGGGCGTCGGGATCGGCTTGCCGGACGGCCACATCTGCAGGCTGACGCCGTAGATGCCGGGCATGTCCTTCACCCGCATCATCTCGGCGATGTTGTCCTCGAGCGAGGTGTTGGGCAGCACCGCGAGACCCAGGAGCCGGGTCGGGTCGGCCGCCGTGTAGGCCTTGGAGAGGTAGTCGTTGTAACCGCGGGTCACCGCGAGCGCGGCTTCCGGCGGCAGGTTGCCGTAGCGCGTTCCGAGCGCGGCCACCGGGCCGTAGATCACCTCGGCGTCCACGCCGTCCCGGTCCATTTCCCTCAGGCGCTGGGCGCCGTCTCCCACGCCGGCGATGTCGGGGTCGCTGTAGGAAACCCCGCTAGGACGGATGTTCCGGAATCCGAAGCCGGAGGCAAGGTTGAGGCCCAGCGCCAGCGGCGCCTCGACGCCCCAGAGCTTCCAGCCGTCGCCGCCGTTCGGCATCTTCACCACCTGCGGGGCGTACTGGCGGAACTCCGGCGCGATGAAATCCCGCCAGAGGTTGGGATTCGCTTCGAAATGGCTGTCGTCTGAGATCAGCTTGCAACTGCGCCACATGTTCGGATTCTCCCTTTCCGCGCGCCGGCTTGATCGCCGGGCGTCACTGGCGTCTTAAGTGTCCTATTCAGGCGCGGGCGGGTTTGATCTGGATCAATCGCGGTGAGAAACGAATACGGGCGGCCGGAGATTCACGCGCGCGCCCGCCGACGCTTCGCCGTCGGTTCGGTGCGGTGAAAGTTGAAGATGTCGCAGGCCTTTACGACCGGCCAAGCGCAATTCAGGCGCCTTCGAATCCCACCTAGGGCCGACTAACGGCCCGTTTCATCCAATTGATCTCAATCAACGCGCTCGTCGGCCAAAGGGGCTCCAACTACTGGCCCGACGCCGGGAGCGCTCCCATGAACGACAACTTCGGTCTCAGAGACGACTTCGAGCCTGAACTTCGATCTTCCGCCGAGGCGGAGGCCCAGAGGGAGGCGACGGTCATGCCGTGGGTCTGGGGCGCGTTCGGCGTCGTGGCGATCGCGATCTTCATCGCCTTGCTGGTGTTGACCCACCCGGCCGCGCCTCCGCCAGCCGAACCGCTCTATCCGTCGCCCGCGCTTCCTCACGGTCGCTGAAGCTTCAAACCCGGCGGTCCCTTCAGGGGCGTGAACTCAGGGGCGTGAACGGTCTGCGAGGCCGCTCGACCAACGCCGGAGCGGCTCCCAGATTCCGACCACGACGAGGCCGACGCTTAGCGCAGCCTGGGCCGCGACGAGCAGCCAGCCGAAGTAGGTCACCGTGTCGCTGGCGATCTGGTTCTTCGAGACGACCAGCCAGACCATGCCGGACTCGCCGAACCCTCCGAGCCCCGCAAGCACCAGCAGCGGTCTCCACACCATGACCCACATGATCATCCCCTCAGAGCTCGCCCTCGGCGCACTGGCCCTACTTCGCCGCCAAGAATAGCTAAGCTTCGATTACGAATGTTCAGCGCGCGCGTCGGCGGCGCTCTCAACGGCTGGTCTGCAGCCTAGCCGGAAGCGTGAGGTCGAAGCCTTGATCCAGATCATTTGAACCGGACTTCCGGCGCGGACAGACGCTGGTTGATCTGGGTCAAGGCTCCCGCTCGGGGCGCGCCCTAGAGGTGTCGCGCCCTGGAGTGCGCCATGCGCCATTGCCTCATCCTCTCCCATCCCAACCCCCGAAGCTTCGATGCGGCGATCGCCAAGGCCTATGTCCTTGCGGTCGAGGCGATGGGGATCGAGGCGGAAGTGCGCGATCTCTACGCGCTCGGCTTCGATCCTCGCCTGCAGGCGCACGAGCTCCCGTGGACGCCCGACTTCGCCCCCGGCGGGGACGTCGTGGGCGAGCGGGCGCTGCTGGCGGCCGCGGACGTGTTCGTGTTCGTCTATCCGCTGTGGTTCAACGCCCCGCCGGCGATGCTCAAGGGCTATGTCGAGCGGGTGTTCGGCATGGGGTTCGGCTATGAGGCGGCCGAGCCTGGCACGCGCCCGCTGCTGAAGGGCCGGAGCCTCGTCACCATCTCCACCTCGGGGGCGCCGGACATCTGGGTCCAGCAGACGGGCGCCGTGGAGCGGCTGCGCAGGGACTTCGACGAGCACCTGGGCGCCGTCTGCGGCCTGGCCGTCCTCGAACATCTCAATATCGGGGGGGTGACGCCCGGCATGCGCCGAGACGCCGGCGAGGCGCTGCTCGGTCAGGTGCGAGACCTGGCGCGGGGCCTGTTCGGCCGTCGCGCGGCCCCAAGCGGCGAGGCTCCGTGAATGTCCTTAAGTGATCGACCCGAATTTCATCGCGGCTGAACGAGTTTAACGCTGCAGGCGCCAGACGAGACAGGGATCCCATGACCTACGCAGCGGTTCTAACGCACGTTCAAGCCGATCCGGAATGCCGAGCGCGGCTCGCCTGCGCCGTCGATGTCGCCAAGCGCTTCGGGGCGGCCCTGATCGGGGTCGGCGCGGAGATGATCCCGCCGCTCGCCATGGACGCAGGCTACGGCGTCACGGCCGACTGGACGGGCGCCCTGCGTGGCGCGATCGAGGCGGGCCTCGAGACGGCGCGCGAGACCTTCGAAGAGGCCGCCGGCGGGCTCGCGGAGAAGCATTGGCGCTGTGGCCTGCAATCGCCGGCGGCGGCGATCGCCGCGACCTCCCGCGCCGCCGACCTGATCGTGGCGGGCGGCGCGCCCCTGCGCCGGCATGACCCCTATCGCGACGCTACTGCCGCCGAGCTGGCGGTCACCTCCGGACGGCCGGTGCTGGCGGCGCCGCCGAATCCGCGGCCGCCTCGCGCCGAACGGATCCTGCTGGCCTGGAAGGACACCCGCGAGGCCCGCCGCGCCATGGCCGACGCCATGCCCTTCTTCGAGAAAGCCGAGCGGGTGGTGGTCGCGGCGCTCTGCCCCAAGGCCGACGCCGAGGACGCGGCGGTCCAGGTCGAGGACGTGGCCAAGGCGCTCGCCCGCCGGGGCGTCAATGCCGCGGCCAAGGTGGTCGAGACCCGGCATCCGGACGGCTACCAGCTTCTGGCGCTGGCCGCCCAGGAGGGGGCCGACCTCGTCGTCGCCGGCGCCTACGGGCACAGCCGGCTTGGGGAATGGGTGTTCGGCGGGGTGACCCAGGATCTCCTGTCCCAGGATCAGCTCCACGTGCTCCTCAGTCATTAGCCAAGGCGTAGAACCATGTCGCACCGAACCAACCTCATCTACGTTCTCGCCGACGGCGCCCACGCCCGTTTCGTGCAGCGTTCGCGCGAGACCGGCGATTTCACCACGGTCCAGGAACTCGACGGGAGCGGCCGGCTCGCCGCCTTGCGCGCCGAGCAGCGCGACGAAGGGCCCGGACGGGCTTTCGAAAGCGCCACGTCCGCACGCCACGGGGTGGGCCGAGAGGATGTGTATCGGCGCGCCAAGGCCGAGTTCGCGGCCCGCGTCGCCGAGGCCCTGGGCGCGTTTCTCGAGAAGCGCGAGGTCGAGGGCGTGGTGCTCGCCGCGCCACCCCGCCTGCTGCACGACCTCAGGAAGGGACTTCCCTCAGGCGTCCGCATCGTCGCCGAGCTGGGCAAGGATCTCGTCAAGACGCCGGACCACGAACTCGGGGCGTGGCTCGTCCCGGCGGTTCGTCTGACCTGAAACGCGTCGAAGGAGCTGCGCCATGATCTCGATCGAAGACTGCATCGCCTTCTGCGGCCTCACCCAGGAAGAAGTGGACGCCGTGGCCGAGCACGAGCACGTGCCGGAGGCCGCCGCGACCGCCCTGGCCAACTATCTCCTCAACAGCTCCGGGGGCGCCGACCGGATCCGCACGATGATCATCGACGACATTCACGTCGCCCTCGACGAGGGACGCGTCGAACATGCGGCCGAGCTTTTCGCGGCGTTGCGGCATTTCCTGAGCGCCCATCCCGCCAAGGCGGACGGCAAGGCCCGGGCTTAGGCCTCCGTCCGACCCAGACTCGGCGTCGCGGCGGCACGGCGGACGCGTGATGAAGCCGCGCGCCTGGCGATGGCGGCCGGCTTCCTGCAAATAGAGAAAGGGCCCGGCTCGGCGGCGCGCGGCATGCGCGCCGCCGAGCCGTGGCGGCCGATCAGGCGGGGATCGGCTCGGCCGTGATGTGGCTGCGGGGGAAGAGCTTGGCGGCGTTGCCGCCGAGAACCGCCCGCTTCTCGGCCTCGGTCATATCGGGAACCTTGTCGAACATCGCCGCCACGACGTCCCGGGTATAGGGGAAGGTGCCCTCCGCGTGCGGGTAATCGCTCGCGAACAGCAGGCTGTGGGGGCCGAGCTGATCGCGGGTGACGAGGCACCCGGTGTCGTTCTGGAACGAGCAGTGCACCTGGTCGCGGACGATCTGGGTGGGCAGGCGCTTCAGCTTGGGCTCCACCTGCGGCGCGTGGCCCTGGTAGCTCTCGTCCATCCGCTCGGCCAGGCCCATCAGCCATCCGGCCCCGAACTCCACGAACAGGATGTGGGCCTTCGGATTGCGGTCGAGGACGCCGCCCGCCACCAGCGCGGCGATGCAGTCCACCGCGTCGTTCATCTGCCGGGTGTAGTTGAAGAGCGCGCCGCCCGGGCCCTTCATCGCGCGGATGTTCACCGCCCCGGTCGCCGTATGGAACACGAACGGCACGCCGACCTCGCCCGCGTAGGCGAAGATCGCATCCCAGGCCGGATCGTTGTAGGGCGGCGGGCCTTCCGGCAGCACCGGGGGCAGCATGGCGGCGGCGTAGCCCTTGGCCACGCAGCGCTTGAACTCGGTCAGGGTGTCGCCAAGATCCTGGACCGGCAGCAGGGCCGCGCCGATCAGCTTGTCGCGGCAGCCTTCCAGCTTGTCCCAGAGCCAGTCGTTGTAGATCTGGGCCGTCTTCAGGGCGGCCTCGCGGTCGGTGATGCGCTGGGCCATCAGGCCCAGGCTCGGGAACACCAGTTCCGCATCGACCCCGTCGCGCGCCATGTCCTCGAAGCGCAGCTTCAGGTCGCGCGCGCCGCGGCGCTGGACGCTCTCGTCGATCTTGTGGGCGAAGAGACCGGGCCGCATCTTCATGAGAACCTTGTCGCCCATGAGGGTCAGGCGAAATCCGCTCTCGTCGGTCTTGGTGTGGATGATCCAGTCGCTGAGGTGGGCAGGCATGCTGGCCGAGAACAGATCCTCGGGCTCGGCCAGGTGCGCATCGCAGCTGAAGACGAAGGGACGCATGTGAATCTCCTCCAATCGCATCGTCGCCCGATCCAACAGCCCGCCGCCCCGCCCCGGTTTGATCTCGATCAATAGGACGGCATTTTTTTATATGATATCAGGTTTTTGAGAGCGATGGGGCCGGCCCGGTGGCTCACCCCATCGCCGCGCCCTGACTACGCCGATTTCACTTCGATCTTGGCGGCCTTCGCCGACGCGGGCTTGGGTACGACCACCTTCAGCACGCCCTTGGACACCGTGGCCTTGACGGCCGCCGGATCGACGCCGGGGGGCAGGGCGATGGTGCGAGAGAAGGCGCCGTAACTGCGCTCGCTGATCGAGTAGGCCTTGTCCTTGCGCTCGCTCTCGGTCCGCTTCTCGCCGCTGACCGTCAACAGGTTGTCGGAGACGGAGATGCTGATGTCCTTTTCCTCCAGGCCGGGGAGCTCGGCGGTGATCTCGATCTCGCCGTCGCTTTCGCCGACGTCGATCTTCGGGAAGGCGACGGTGGACGAGACTCGGTCCCAGCCGCGGCCGAAGTCGTCGAACAGACGGTCGATCTCGCGTTGCAGGCTGCCGAACGCGCGGGGGAACGCCATCGGGAGCTCGGGTCCCCGAGGCGTGGTGAGGTCTTGCTTGGCCATGATCTATCTCCTTGCCAGGCGGACGCGCTGCGCCGCCGCGAGCGCAGTCTCGCCGCGGAATCGAAGGCCGCCTTGACCGGCGTCAAATGCGCTTCTGAGGTTCAGCCGTCCGCCGCGAGCGCCTTGCGGACCGTCTCGAGCAGCGCGGTACGTTCGGCGTCGGTCGCGGCCGCTTCCAGCCTCGCGTCGAGATCCCCGAGCAGGGCGGCCCGCGCATTGTGCCAGTCGAGCTCGGAGGGCCGTTCCGGGGCCGGCCGGAGCTTCGGGACCGCGACCGACCGGGCGGCCCTCGGCTCCAGGGCGAAGGCGTCGTCGATCGAGGGGAGGACCAGGCTCTCGCCGGGCAGGCCGGCGTCCGCCAGCCGGGCCGCCAGCCCCTGCGACGCCGACGGTTCCCCGTGGCAGATGAACACCTTGCCGCCGATCGGGCGGCGGGCGGCGGCCCAGCTGGCGAGGCCCTTGGCGTCCGCATGTCCCGAGTAGGTGTCGAGCGAGCGGACGCGGGCGGCCACCCGGATCTCGTCGCCCTGGATCCGCACCCGGCGTTCCCCGTCGGCCAGCAGGCGCCCCAGCGTCCCGTGAACCTGAAAGCCGGTGAGCAGGACGGTGGTGTCGGACCGCCAGAGCAGGCGCTTCAGGTGCTTGCGGATCCGGCCGGCGTCGCACATGCCGCTGGCGGCCATGATCACATGCCAGCCGCGCAGCCGCTCCAGGCGATCGCTTTCCGACGGCTCCTTCAGGAACCGCAGGCGCTCGCCGGCGTGGAGCCCCTCGAACGGGTTGCGGCCGATGGCGGGACTATAGCCCCGCTGCAGGAAGACCTCGGTCGCCTGGATCGCGAGCGGGGAATCCAGGAACACATCGGCGGCAGGGGCCTCGCCGTCGGCCATGACCTGCAGCAGGTCCGCGAGCAGCTCCTGGGTCCGCTCGACCGCGAAGGCCGGCATCAGCAGCGGCCCGCCCGCCTCGTGCGCGGCGCGCATCTCGGCGGCGAGCTGAGCGCGCCTCATCTCCGGCGTCAGCGGCGGGCGCTCGCGGTCGCCGTAGGTGGATTCGATGATGAGGTGATCGATCCCCGCCGGCGCGTCGGGGTCGGCCAGGAAATCGCGCCCGCCCGGCCCAAGATCGCCGGAGAACAGCAGCCGGAGCGGCGTCTCGCCCTCGATCGTCACCTCGATGGATGCGGCCCCCAGGATGTGTCCCGCGTTCCACCAGCGCGCCCGGACGCCGGGCGCAACCTCGATCTCGTCGCCGAGCTTGACGCGCCGGAAGAGCTCCATGGTCCGCTCGGCGTCCCTGACGCCGTAGATCGGCTGGACGGGCGGGCGGCCGCGACGCTGGTTGCGGCGATTGAGCTGCTCGACTTCGCTTTCCTGGATGTGGCCCGCATCGGGCAGCATCACGGCGCAGAGGTCCCGCGTCCCGGCGGTCGCCCAGATCGGGCCGCGGAAGCCGGCGCGCATCAGCTTCGGCAGCAGGCCGCTGTGGTCGATGTGGGCGTGGGTCAGGAGCGCCGCGTCGACGGTTTTCGCATCGAACGGAAAGCGCTCGTAGTTGAGCGCCTTCAGGCTCTTGGGCCCCTGGAACATGCCGCAGTCCACGAGGATCGTGCTTCGTCCCGTCTCCAGCCGGTAGCAGGCGCCGGTGACGCAGCCTGCCGCGCCGTGGACGGTGAGGGTGACGGTCATGGGGCCTCCGCGAGCTGGCGCACCACCTCGGCCAGCATCGGCGCGAGCTCGGCGGCGTTGGTTTCATGGGCGACGGAGTCGGTGGAGACGATCCGGCGCGCGCCGGCGGACCGAAGCTGCTCGGTGGCGGCGGCCGTCATCAGCGCGTGGACCACCGCGATGTCGACGGACTGCGCGTCGGCGTCCTTGGCCAGCTGAGTGGCGCGGCGCAGCGTCTCGCCGCTCGAAGCGATGTCGTCGACGATCACCACCGGGCGCCCGGCCACGTCGATATCGCCGAGACTCATCTCGATCTGCCGGTCGCCCTCGCGCCGCTTGCGCAGCGTCGCGGCCTCGCCGTGCAACCGGGCCGCCCAGGCCGCGGCCCAGGGGGTGGACTCGCGGTCCGGTCCGAGGACGAGCGGGAAGGCCGAATAGGCCGGCAGGGCCGCCGCCAGAACGTCGACGGCCAAGAGGTTGCTGGCCGGGGTCCCGAGCACGTCGGCCAGGTCGCGGGTGCGGTGGAGATGCGCCTGGACCGTGATCACGGCGTCGAACCGCGCCCCGATCAGCGGCCCGACGACGTCGCGGCTGAGCGGCTGGCCTGGCGCGAAGACCGCGTCCTGGCGCAGGTAGCAGAGGTAGGGCGCCGCCAGGATCAGGCGCCGCGCCCCGGCGCGCCGCCAGGCGTCGGCGGCCAGCATCAGCTCGATCAGCTTTTCGTTCGGACGGTCCAGCGAGCGATAGACGACGACCGTCTCGCTCGCCGGCGCGGCGACGACGGGCAGGATCTCTCCGTCCGGAAAACGATGGGTGCGGACGATCGTCAGGGGCGTGTTCAGCGCCGCGGCCAGGCGGCGGGCGGCCGCGGCCTCGTCTTCGAAACAGGCCACCGCGAGGCTCACGAGCCCGCGTCGATCCGGAAGCCGTCGCCTTCGGCGGCGGCCTCCACCGCGAAGGCGAACTCGCTGGGCTCCTCGCCGTGGATCCGATAGAGCGGATCGCCGGCCCGCACGACATCCCCGACATCCTTGAGGAGTCTGAGGCCGGCGCCGGCGTCCGTCGGGGCGCCTGCGAGCCGCGCCACCGTGGCGATCCGCAGGCAGTCGATGGAGACGATCCGGCCGGCGCGCCTAGCTGTCACCTCGTGCGCCAGGCCTCCGAGGCGCGCCCGGATCGGGCTTTCTCCCTGGGCCTCGATGATCTCCTCCAGCTTGCGCCGCGCCGCGCCCGACGCGATCAGCTCGCGCGCGCGGGCCTCGCCCTGGCCGCCGCGGACCTCGGGATCGCTCTCCAGCAGGCGGCCCGCCAGCATGACCGACTTGTCCAGCAAGTCCCGCGGGGCCTCGGGCCGACCCTCGAGCACGGCCAGGACGTCCTCGGCTTCGAGCAAGGGGCCGACGCCGCGCCCGATGGGCCGCGAGCCGTCGGTGGCGACCACGTCGATCGAGATCCCTATCCGGGCCGCGACATACTCGAAGAGCTTGCGCACCCTGAGCGCCGCGGCCGGGTCGCGCAGCTTGGCCGAGGCGCCGACCGGCATGTCCACGACGAGGTGGCGGGAGCCGGCGGCCACCTTCTTGGAGAGAATCGAGGCCACCATCTGCTCGGGGGTGTCTATCCCCAGCGGGCGCTCCACCGAGATCAGCACGTCGTCCGCCGGCGAGAGGTTCACCCGGCCGCCCCAGACGATGCAGCCGCCGCATCGCTCGACCACGGCCCGCATCTCGTCCTCGCCGAGATCCACCCGGGCCAGCACCTCCATGGTGTCGGCGGTGCCGGCCGGCGAGGTGATGGCGCGCGATGAGGTCTTCGGGATGACGAGCCCGTGCGCCGCCGCCACCGGCGCCACGATGAGGCTGGTGCGGTTGCCGGGAATGCCGCCGATGGAATGCTTGTCGACCACCGGCCGGCCGCCCCAGGCAAGGCGCGTCCCGGCCGCCACCATGGCCTCGGTGAGCGCCAGCGTCTCCTCGGCGGTCATGAAGCTGGCGCAGGCGATCAGGAAGGCGGCGATCTCCATGTCCGAACAGCGGTGATGGACCAGATCGTCGACGACCTCGGCCATCTCCGGGGCGCTGAGCGTCTCGCCGCGGATCTTGGCGCGGACGGCGTCGAGGCTCCTGGGAGGCCGGGCCGGCGCGATCTCGACTGCGTCGCCGGGGGCGATGCACAGGCGCCGGAACGCCGGCTCGGGCAGGCCGATTTCGTCGGGGGCGAGGCCCGCGGCCTCGTCGGCGATCATCGGGGTGGCGAGGATGGCGACGCCGCGGGCCTTCACCTCCAGGCGCCGGACGCCGGCGAGCCGCTCCGGTCGCAACACCGCATTGCGCCGGGAAAGCACCGCCACGTTCTCCCGGAAGGTGTCGAACGGAAGCCGACGGGCCTTCAGCAGCGCCGTCTCGCGCAGGGGGAGGGGCGTCATCGGCGGCTGCGTGGCCGGGCCGCGGGGCCGATCAGGATCAGGGCGGCCGAAATCAGCAGGACGAGCGCCAGACCCGCCGCCACGCGGAGGTCCTCGCCGTAGGACAGCGCCAGCGCCTGGGCTTTGGCCTTCGCGGCGCCAAGGACCCGGTCGAGCAGGCCGGCTCCCATGGCGGCCAGCGCCGCGGCGATGATCCGGTAGATCCAGGACCACATCGGACAAGACTCCTTTGGGCTCAAGATGCCCCGCCCGGCGTTTCGCCGCTTTGATCCAGATCACCTTACCAATGGCGGTCCGGAAAATGAGGATGTCCGTTTGATCTGCGTCAATTCATTCCGGAGCTGGTGGAGTCAGAAGGGAAGCGCCCACCGGACTTCGGTCCGCTGATCCGCGCCGTCGCCCCCCCGACACCGACGGCGCCGCTTCCAAGTCGCGCCCCAGGATTTCCCCACCTGGGGCGCGCGCCTTGTCCGAAGTGCGCGCGTCCCTTGGGTTCGGGGCGCAGCCAGGAGCGCCCATCGCCTTTTTGCGACTGTCCCGCAATATCGCAAGACGCTCACTTATATTAAAATGAGCTCTTGGCGGGCAGGGAGCCTGAGTTATGCAACGCTTCGTCGCCAGGCAAAACATAGCGCACTACCGGCATCTGCTCGAGACCGAGCAGGACCCGGCGAAACGCGCGAAACTCGAACGTCTGCTTTCCGAGGCCAACGCCCAGTTGGACGACGCCGAAGCGGGAGCGACCCCGAAGTCGGGCTCCGACGACTAGCGAGAGCGCGCGGGGACGTCAGCGCCCCCTACTCGAACCGCAGCGCCTCGATGGGATCCAGCCGCGCGGCTTTGCGGGCCGGATAATAGCCGAAGAAGACCCCCACCGCCGCCGAGAAGGCGAAGCCGCCGAGGATCGCCAGCGGCGCGACCTGGACGGGCCAGAAGAGGCCGATGAGCGCCGTGGCGGCGAGGCCCGCCAGGATGCCGGCGATTCCGCCGGTGACGCTGAGCATCACCGCCTCGGCCAGGAACTGCAGCAGCACCTGGAGCCGCTGGGCGCCGATGGCCATCCGAAGCCCGATCTCCCGGGTCCGCTCGGTGACCGACACGAGGAGGATGTTCATGATCCCGACCCCGCCCACCACCAGGGAGATGGAGGCGACGGTGGCCAGCAGCACCGCCATGATGCGGCTCGACCCTTCGGCGGCGGTGGCGATCTGGCTGAGGTTGCGGACCGAGAAGTCCGGGTCGTCGCCCGGCTGTATCCGATGCCGGCGGGAGAGCGTCGCCGTGACCTGGTCGAGCGCGGTGCGCACCGCGTCGGCCTGCGCCGCCTGGACGTAGATTGCATTGACCCGGCCGGTCAGCTTGGGCTGCAGACCGTAAGGACTGGGGAGCGCGGCGTAGGGCCAGTTGACCGCCTGGGTCTGGGCCGGCGCGGCGACGCCCATCACCTTGCGCTCGGCGGTGGTGAAGGGAATGAGGATGATGTCGTCCTGATCCTGGCCCATGGCGGACTGCCCCTTGGCCTCGAGGACCCCCACCACCCGAAGCGGCGTCGCCTTGACGAGAATGGTGGCGCCGATCGGATCGGCGCCTTGGCCGAAGAGCTGGCGGTAGACGGTCTGGCCGATAACCGCCACCAGGGCGCCGCTCCCCACGTCCTCGTCGGTGATGGAGCGGCCGGCCGCGATCCGCCAGTTGGTGATCGCCGGATAGGAGGCGCTGACCCCCTGCAGCCCGGTGGTCCAGTTCTGGTCCCCGAACTGGACCTGGCCGCTCTGCCGAAGAAGATAAGCGGTCACCGCCACCGCTGGGTCCTCGCGTGCGATGGCGTCCGCGTCGGCGGTGGTGAGGGTGGAGGCGCTGCCGAACCCGCCGCGCACGCCGGCCCCGGTCGCCGCGCCGGGCAGCACCACCAGCAGATTGGTGCCGAGGCTCTCGATCTGCTTGCGCACCGCGATGTTGGCGCCCTGACCCAACGCCACCATGGCGATCAGCGCGGCCACGCCGATGAACACGCCCAGCATGGTCAGGGCTGAACGCAGCTTGTTGCGCGACAGCGCCTGGGCCGCGGCCGCCAGGATCATCCGCCCGTAAGCCCAGGACATCTTCGGGGGACGCGACAGCGGCGCCGCGGACGACGGCGGCGGCTTGGCCTCCCTGGTCCCGGCGGCGGGGCTCGGGTTGCGGACGTCCGAGACGATCGCCCCATCGCGCATGGTGACCACCCGGTCGGCGTAGGCGGCGATATCCGCCTCGTGGGTGACGACGATCACGGTGACGCCCCGCTCCCGGTTAAGGGCGGTCAAGGCGTCCATGATCTCGTGCGAGGTCTTGCTGTCGAGGTTGCCGGTGGGTTCGTCGGCCAGCAGCAAGTCGGGCGAATTCATCAGCGCCCGGGCGATGGCGACCCGCTGCTGCTGGCCTCCGGAAAGCTGGCCCGGCGTATTGGTCTCGCGGCCCTCGAGGCCAATGGCCTTCAGGGCCTCGCGCGCCCGGCGCCTGCGCTCGCGGTCGCTCGAAGGGGCGTTCGGCGCATAGGCCATGGGGAGGGCGACATTCTCCACCGCCGGCGTGCGCGGCAGCAGGTTGAAGCTCTGGAAGACGAACCCCAGCCGCTCGCTGCGGATCTGCGCCAGGGCGCCCTCGTCCAGTTCGGCGACATCGAGGCCGTCCAGCCGGTATTCGCCCGAGCTCGGCCGGTCGAGACAGCCGAGGATCGCCATCAGCGTCGACTTGCCGGAGCCGGACGAGCCCATGATGGCGACGAACTCGCCCCGCTCGACCGTCAGATCGACGCTGGACAAGGCGCGCACGTCGATGTCGCCCACATGGTAGGTCCTCGAAAGGCCCCGCGCCTCGATGACCGGCGTCGCCAAGCTCAGAACCTCGCCGTGATCGGGCGCTGGTAGGGCGCCTCGCCAGCGCCGCCGCCCTCGGAGGTGATCACCCTGTCGCCGGCTCTCAGGGCGCCGCCGACGATCTCGGTGAAGGCCTCGTCGGCGAGGCCGGTCGCGACCGCGACGCGGGTGGGCTTTCCGTCGCGAAGCACGAAGACCCGGGGCGCCTGACGCTCCACGCCGGCGCCGCCCGCGCGATCGGTCGAGCCGGACTGGCCGCGCCTGGCGATCCCTCCGGGCCGGTACCGCAGGGCCTGGTTGGGGACGCGAAGAACGTTGTGGCGCTCGGCGAGGATGATCTTGCTGGTGGCGGTCATGCCCGGCTTCAGCGCCAGGTCGGAATTGTCCACCGTGAGCACGACGTCGTAGGTGATGACGTTCTGCACCGTCTGCGGCGACTGGCGGATCTGGGTGACGACCGCGTGGAAGGTCCGCTGGGGAAAGGCGTCGACGGTGAAGGTCGCCCGATCGCCAGCGCGAAGGTCCCCGCCGATGTCGCTCTCGCTGACGTTGGCGTCCACCTGCATGCGCGCCAGGTCGGTGGCGATCAGGAACAGGGTCGGGGTCTGGAAGCTCGCCGCCACCGTCTGGCCCTGGGTGACGTTGCGCGACACCACCGTGCCGTCCACCGGCGAGGTGATGCGGGTGTAGCCGAGGTTCACCAGGGCCGCATCGAGCGAAGCCTGATGCTGCTTCACGTTCGCCCGGTCGAGCCCCACCTGCGCCGCGGCCTGATCGACTGCGCTGCGCGCCTCGTCGACCGACTGCCGGGCGATGGAGTCCTGCGAGAGGAGCGCGGCGTAGCGCCCGTAGACCGACCGCGCGTAGGCGAGCGCCGCCTCGTCCTTCACCAGCTGGGCGCGGGCGGTGGCCAGCGCCGCAGCGTCCTGGTCCACCACCGTCTGATAGGGCCTGGGGTCGATCCGGGCGCAGATCTGGCCGCGGCGGACGCGGGTGTTGAAGTCGCAGGAGATGTCCTGGATGGTCCCCGAAACATAAGCGCCGACGAGGACGGTGAGCTGGGGGTTGACCGTGCCGCTGGCGGTGATGTTGCGGGTCACCGGACCGACGGCGGCCTCGGCGGCGACGTAACGGGGCGGCGGCGGGCGGCCAAAGCCCCACCAGGCCGCGAGGCCTACCGCCAGCAGGATCCCCGTCGCCAGGATCAGCCAGGACATCGGACGCCGTCTCGGCCGCGTCGCGGGTGACCGCGCAAGCGCGGCCGCGGTTCTGGTCGCCGCGCCGCCTGGAAGGGTCTGGTCCATGGCTCATCCAAGCCGGATGCGCGCCCAGGCGCGTTGATCCAACGCAACCTGGGCGTCCGTGGAGGGCCAGCGCTGTTGATCTGTCGCAAGGCGCGGGCCGGACGCGACCCTAGGATCGGAGCCCAACTCCCATCGGGTGCGCCATGGCCGCCAACTACATCCGCCTGCTCGAGACCCTCTCCAGCGACGACATCGCGCTCGTCGGCGGCAAGAACGCCGCGCTCGGCGAGCTGCAGGGCGCCCTGAGGTCGGCCGGGGTCCAAACCCCGGCGGGGTTCGCGGTCACCGCGCAGGCCTACACGGACGCCCTCGACGCGGCGGGCGTCCTGCCGAAGCTGCGCGCCCTGCTGGGGGGCTTCGACATCGCCGACGTCGCCGAACTGGCGCGCCGGGGGGCCGAGGCGCGGCGGCTCGTCTATGCGGCGACGGACTGGGCCCCGATGGTCGCGCAGATCCGCGCCGCCCACGCCGACCTCATCGCCCGCTGCGGCAAGATCGGCCTCGCGGTCCGCAGCTCGGCCACCGCCGAGGATCTGCCCAACGCCAGCTTCGCCGGCCAGCACGAGAGCTATCTGAACGTCCAGGGCGAGGACGCCCTCGTGAAGGCCTGCCGCCGCTGCTTCGCCTCCCTCTTCACCGACCGGGCGATCGTCTACCGGACCACCAACGGCTTCGACCATTTCCGCGTCGCCCTCTCGGTGGGCGTGATGCAGATGGTCCGCTCGGACCTGGCCTGCAGCGGGGTCGCCTTCACCCTCGACACCGAGTCCGGATTTCCGGACGTGGTGTTCATCACCGGCGGCTACGGCCTCGGCGAGACCATCGTTCAGGGCCGGATCGACCCGGACGAGTTCCACGTGCACAAGCCGACCTTCCGGGCCGGCTTCCGGGCGGTCCTGCGCCATTCGCTGGGCCGCAAGCAGACGAAGCTGGTGCTCGGGCAAGGCGGCTCGCCGGTGGAGAAGCCGGTCAGCCAGAGTCTTCGAGGACGCTACTGCCTCACCGACGAGGAGGCGCTTGAAGTCGCCGACATGGCGATGAAGATCGAGGCCCACTTTTCGCGGCGGAACGGCAGGCCGACGCCGATGGACGTCGAGTGGGCCAAGGACGGCGTCAGCGGCAAGCTCTACATCGTTCAGGCGCGTCCCGAGACGGTCGCGTCCCAGCGGGGCGGGGCGGTGCTGGAGACCTACGCCCTGGCCGGGGGAGGCAAGACCCTGGCGGTCGGCAAGGCGGTCGGCGAGAAGATCGCCGTCGGCGAGGTCCGTGTGGTCCGAGGACCGGCGGACCTGGCGGCGTTCCGGCCCGGCGAGGTGCTGGTGGCGGCGATGACCAGCCCGGACTGGGAGGCGGTGATGAAGAAGGCCGCCGCCCTCGTCACCGACCGCGGCGGCCGCACCTGCCACGCCGCCATCCTGGCGCGCGAGCTGGGTGTGCCGGCGGTGGTCGGATGCGGCGACGCCACCGCCAAGCTCTCCACCGGCCAGAGGGTCACCGTCTCCTGCGCCGAGGGAGACGTGGGCCGGGTGCTCGCCGGGGAGGCGCGCTTCACGGTCGAGCGGACGCCCCCGCAGGCGCCGGCCGCGACCCGCACCGAGGTGATGGTCAACCTCGCCAATCCGGACCTGGCCTTCCGCGCCGCGATGGCGCCGGCGGCCGGCGTCGGCCTGGCGCGGATGGAGTTCATCATCAGCCAGCACGTCCGGGCCCATCCGATGGCGCTGGCCCATCCAGAGCGCGTCTCGCCGCGCGAGCGCAAAGCGATCGGGCGCCTGGCGGCCGGCTACGACTCGCCGGCCGACTATTTCGTCGCCAGGGTCGCCGAGGGAGTCGGGGTCATCGCTGCGGCCTTCCATCCGCGGCCGGTGATCGTGCGGCTCTCGGACTTCAAGACCAACGAGTACGCCAGCCTGATCGGCGGACGCGTGTTCGAGCCGGTCGAGGCCAACCCGATGCTCGGTTTCCGCGGGGCCGCCCGCTACGCCCATCCGGCCTACGCGGACGGCTTCGCCCTGGAATGCAGAGCCCTGGCGAAGGTGCGCGGCGTCATGGGGCTGAAGAACCTGAAGGTCATGGTCCCCTTCTGCCGCCGGCTCGACGAGGGCGGACGGGTCCTGGAGGCGATGGCCGCCAACGGGCTGAAGCGGGGCGAGGACGGGCTGGAGGTCTTCGTCATGTGCGAGATCCCCAACAACGTGGTGCAGATCGACGCCTTCTGCGCCCTGTTCGACGGAGTCTCGATCGGCTCCAACGACCTCACCCAGCTGGTGCTCGGGGTCGACCGCGATTCCGACATCGTCGCCTTCGACGTCGACGAGCGAGACCCTGGCGTGCAGGAGATGCTGCGCCAAGCGATCGCCGGGGCGCGGCGGGCGCGCCGGCACGTGGGGATCTGCGGCGAGGCGCCGGCTACCTATCCCGAGGTCGCCCGCTTCCTGGTGGGCGAGGGGATCGACTCGATCAGCGTCAATCCGGCGAGCGTGGCGGCGACCATGCGGCTGGTCGCCGAGGCTGAGGCCGCGTTCGCGAAACCCAGCCGCAGGGCCGGCGGTGGCTAGCAACCCGCGGGGCCTCGTCGCCACCCTCACCATGAACCCGGCCATCGACCTCTGCTTTTCGGTCGACGGGATCTCGCCCACGCGCAAGCTGCGCGCCTACGACCTGCGGCGCGACCCGGGCGGCGGCGGGATCAACGTGGCGCGGGTGATCGGGCGGCTGGGGGGCGAGGCGCTGGCCGTCTTTCCCGCCGGCGGTCCCACCGGCGAGCGGCTGCGCTCGATGCTCGAAGCCGGCGGGACGGCGCACCGCGCGACCGACGCGGCAGGAGAGACGCGGGAGGATTTCACCGCCTGGAACCGCGAGAACGGCGAGCAGTATCGGTTCGTGCTGCCCGGGCCCGAGCTCACCTTGGCCGAACAGCAGGCGGCCCTGGAGGCGGTGATGGAGAGCGGGGCCGGCATCATCGTCGCCAGCGGCAGCCTGCCGTCGGGCGTGCCGGCGGCCTTCTATGCGGGGCTCGCCCTGCGCGCCAGGGAGGCGGGATCGAAGCTCGCGCTCGATGCGGCCGGACCGGCCCTGGCCGAAGGGCTGGTGGCGGGCGTCTGGCTGGTCAAGCCGAACCTCGGCGAGCTCGAGCAGCTGGTCGGCGCGCCGTTGCCGGTCCTTTCGGCGCGGCTCGGCGCCTGCCGTGACCTGATCGGGCGGCGCGCCGCCGAGGTGGTGGCGCTTTCCATGGGTCCCGAAGGCGCGCTGCTGGCGACCGAGGATGGCGCTTGGCTGTGCGCGACGCCCCCGCTGACCCCGATCAGCACGGTCGGGGCCGGCGACAGCTTCATGGGCGGGCTGGTCCAGGCCCTGGCGGACGGGCGGGACGCGCCGGAGGCGCTGGCCCGGGCGGTGGCGGCGGGCTCGGCGGCGCTGCTGGCGCCCGGCACCCAGCTTTGCCAAGCGGAGGACGTGGCCCGGCTGGCGCGCGAGATCAGCGCCACGCGGCTCTGAGATGATCGGCCTTTAGCGGAACTCCACGGCGCCGAGCACCAGGCTCACCTGGCCGCCGCCCCAGAAGGGAAGCAGCAGGCGTCCGTAGCCGCGCTCGGCCGCCCTCGGCCGGTGTTCATAGAAGGTGGGCGCCATCGACTCCGTGGTCGCGGCGGCCTGCGACCTCAGGAACTCCAGCGGGGTCGGCAGGTCGACGTCGTCGATGAACCGGTCCTGCAACTCGCGCTCCACCGCGGGCGCATGCGGCGTGCGCGCGAGCTCGAGCCGGAACCGTTCGGGCTTCTGAAAGACGCCGAGCACGAAGACCTCGGCGCACAGGTCCTGGGCCTTGGCCATGTCCATGTCGTCGGCGAACGGGACCGTCGCGCCGCCGCGCAGAAGACTTCGCCAATAGGCGAGCGCCCGCTCGAGGCTCGGACTGAGGGGTCCCTCGATCGAGAAGGGCGAAGCATTGCGCGTCATGGCGGGTTCCATAGGCTCGAGGAATGAGACGGGAGCGACTCTCGCCTCACAATCTCACGGATTGGAAGAAGCCCGCTTCGTCGCTGGTGGGGTGTCGCAGCGATCGGCCGGCCTCGGTGATCTCGGTAACGTCCGGGGGATCAGGAGGCTCATCCAGGCACACTTCGGTCGCCTGGCCGTGAAGGCGGAGCGCCTCGCAGAGCGCGTTCGCCTCGCGCACCGCTTCGGCGCGCGTCCGAAAAGGGATCGACATGCCTTCGCCGTGGCGAACGGCCCAGCCGAAGCGCTGCTGGAAAACCCTGAAAGTGCTCATCGCCGAGATCCCGACAATTGGAACGCCCGATCAAGGCGCCGCGCCGACGGGTCCGCCTTGACGCGGGTCAAATTGAGGGACGGGCGGCCCGGAAGGCCAGCCGGTCCCCGGTCACCTCGCGGCCGCGCCAGGCATCCGTAATCCCCCCTAGGGAATGGCCCCGAATGGCGGAGCCCGAGAGCGAACATTAGGGTCGGAAAGCCATAGCAGAGGTGTCCCAATGCCAGCCGCCGATCATGCCCGTAGCCAAAAGCCCGCTCTCGTGAGCCGCGCGACCGTCGGGCGCGACGAACCGGAGCAGTATCTCGTGCTGAGCAGCGCCGGGCCGCTCTGGACGACCGATCCGGCCGAGGCCACCGCGTTCGAATCCATGCGCGAGGCGATGCGGGCGGCCGTGAGGCTGCCAAGCGGGCTGCACGCATTCGGCTTGCCGCTTCGCAGCGAATTGCTGACGCGCCGAGAGCTTCACTAGTCCCGTCCGCCGCCCGGCCCACTCGCGGCGCGCAAGGCGGCAGGGACTTGTGTTGGCGGTTTGCGAGAAGTCGGTCGAGGTCAAGGCGCTGACCGCGCCCTGACTGCCCTTGAGGCCGAAATCATAAGAGATGCGCCCGTGGAACGGATCGACGACCAGGTCGTGAACAATCGCCTATTGCTGGCGCTGCCGCGCGAGGCGCTCGAGCGGCTCCGGCCGGCGCTGCGCGGCGTCGCCCTGCTGCAGGGCCAGACGATCGACCGCGTCGACGCGCCCATCGCGTTCCTCTACTTCGTGAACCGCGGGTTCATCTCGATGGTCAAGACGATGAGGGACGGTCGAGCCGTGGAGATCGGCGGAATCGGCGTCGAGGGCGTCACGGCGCCCAACTCGCTGTTCGGCATCGACGAGGCGGTGTTCGACTCCCTGGTGCAGGTCGCCGGGAGCGCCTTTCGGATCCGCCGCGATGTCCTGAAGGCCGAGGCGCGGCCGGGGACGGCGCTGCATGAACTGATGGGAAACTACGCGCGCTTCGTCCTCGGCCAGGTGGGCCAGACGGCCGCCTGCAACCGGCTGCACTCCGTGGAGGAGCGATGCTGCCGATGGCTTCTGGTGGCCGCGGACAACGCCCGGTCCGACCGTTTCGCGCTGACGCACGAATATCTCGCCATGATGCTCGGGGCGCAGCGCTCCGGCGTGTCGATCGCCATGCGGGCGCTCAAGCGGGCCGGCCTCGTGGACTACGCCAGAGGTGTGGTGACCATCCTCGACCGGGAAGGGCTCGAGGAGGCGGCCTGCGAATGCCACCGGGCCGCCAAGGATGCGATCGACGCGGTGTTCGGGTCCCGCGGCGGGGCCGCGGGCATGGCCGTCGCGAGCGTTTGAGATCGACTGCCGAGACCTCTTTCGCCCCTCCGGCAAAATCGAACAGACGCCGATCAGCTAACAATTGCTAGACTGGGCTCCGCGCCTTCGTGCGAGGCCTGAATGCCCAATAGAACGGAGCCGGGGGCGGACCCCAGATCCTCGACGGAGGAATGGGTGTGCCGACAGAACATCGAACGGCTTCGCTCGAAACTGTCGCACAACCAGTGTCCGCAGCCTGAGCTCCTCAGTGAACTGCTCGCCGACGAGGAGCGGCGGCTGCGCCGGCTGATCGCCCATTTGGGGGCGGACGCCGAAGCCGGTCGGGGAGGGGACGAGTGAGCGCTGATCTCGCTCCACGGGTTTGACGCGATCTGGCGGAGCGCGCCCATGACCTTCTCGCTTCTCTTCAGTGACGGGGAGGGCAAGACGGCGGCGCACGTCGACCTCAGTCTCGGGTCGAATGACGCCGCCGCGGCCATCGCCGCCCAGATCCTGCGGCGGGAGAAGCGGTTCGTGGCCGTGTCGATCTGGCGAGGCTTCAAACTGATCGAGACGGTTCACCGCAACGACCTCTAAGGCTCCGCCGGCCTGGATGGGGAGCCGCGCGGCCGCCGCCATCAGGCGTCCGACCCTCTTGGCCTTGTGCCGCCGCCGGGGACGGGGCTCGCCAGCAGGCCCACGGGCAGGCCGTCCATGAGGCAGACCGCCCGCACCGCACCCCCCTCCTGTCCGACCGTCATGCAGTCGATCTTGCGCGCGAACACCAACGACCTCAGCGATTCAAGAGTGGCGTCCGGCCCGGCGTCGGCCATCGCGACGCGCACCCACTGGCTCGGCGACGGACCCAGGGCGACGCACAGGGTGCGGCCGTCGAGCACCTGGAGGACCGGGCCCGAGAAGGCCTGGCCGGGGCTGGGCGCGGTCGCGGAGCAGGCGACCGGGGCCGGACCGACCGGACAGGTCTGTGGGGCGGCCTCGCCTGGGAGCGCGAGAGCGACGGTGGTTGCGAAGAGGGCTGTCTGGACGAGCTTGCGCATCGGATGTTCCTCGAGCGGCTCTTGAATACCTCCGCCGGGCGGGGAGGACTTTGAGCGACATCAACCTCAGTGCAGGTCGGCACGTCCCGCGCGATCGCCGGCGCGCGTCGGCGTGGGGCGAGGCCGGGGCTTACGGACTGCTGCGGTCCGCCGCCTCGCGCAATGTCCGGGCGTAATCGGCGAAGATTCCGAGCGCCGCCTTGTGACTGGCGAGCACGTCTTTGTGAAAGGCGGCCTTCGCCGGTTCGCCCTGGACGACCAGTCGTTCCAGAACCAGCATGCGGGCTTCGGTCTCGACGATCAGCTTTTCGGCCTTGTCCAGCCGCTCCGTGAGCGACCCGAACCGATCCTCCTCGGCGATCAGCAGCTTGCGCAACGTCTCGCGTTTCGCCAGCGCGGGTTCGACCATCAGCTGGCCCGCGAAACGGTCCAGATTCTGGTCGCGCACGAACCTGTGGGTGGCGTCCATCGTCGCAGGCGATCTTACTCGAAGCGTGGTCGCCCACAACCAAATGTCGGCGCCGCCCGCAACGTGCGCGGTATGGTGACGTTTTCTCATGGCGCCAGCCTGCCGGGGCCGGCCTGACGTTCAGCCCGCCGGATTGACATCCCTCAAGTCGCGCCGGCGCCCGATGGAGCATAGGGGGCGGGGAGAGGCGCCTCGAATGACCCTACAGCCAAAGGCTCCCGGCCCGGATTCAGAGCGATCGCGGGGCGATCCGCCCCGATCGATCGTCGGCGTGGGCGCATCGGGCAGCGCGGGCCTCCATGACCTGCGCACGCTGCTGGCGGCGTGGCCGCCGGCGTGTCCGGCCGCCGTCATGGTGGTGCTGCACCGGCCGGCCGATCGCCAGAGCCAGCTCCCGGCCGTCCTGCGATCGGCCGCCTCGATCCCGGTGGTCGTCGCCCATCAGGGCGCGGCCGTGTCTCCCGGGGTGTGCTATCTGGGCGAACCCGATGCGCATCTCACGCTCGACGCCGCCGGCCGCATCGACCTCACGCCCAACTCGCTCCATCGCAACCGCACCATCGATCTGCTGCGTCATTCCCTGGCGGAGCATGCCGCGCCGAACGTGATGGGCGTCATTCTCTCCGGATCGCTCGACGACGGCGCCCGCGGCCTGGCCGCGATCGCCAAGGCCGGTGGCGCGACCATGACGGTCTCGCCCGATGGCGCCTATGGCGGACAGATGCCGCAGAATGCCGTCGAGCGCTGCGGCTCGGTGGATTTCCGGGGCGAGCCCGCCGAGATCGCCCGCGAGGTCGGCCGCCGTACCAGCGTGGGCGTTCGCACCTAGTGTCCTTGTCGAGTCCGAAGTTCGCTCCGCGCCCATCCCATCCACTGGCGAACTTCGGACTCCGGACACCAGAGAAGACCGCCGCGGGGATTCGTGCGACATGCGTCGGTGCTTGACCCCTTGGGCGAAGCGGTCTTCAACCCGGTGTTAGTGAGCGTGCCAGAAACCCGACGGTTTCAGGCGCCGTCGAAGGGTCGGAGCTCCGGAGAGAATGCGGTCCCAGCAGTACCTTCTGCGCGCGAGGGAGTGCGAGGCGCAGGCGGACGAGGCTGTTTCCGAAGAAGCCAAGCTCGAATTCATGAGCTTGGCCGCCCAGTACCGTCGGCTGGCCGCTGGCCTGAAGGCGCCCGCCGACACCGCCAAGGGGTTAGGCATGACAGCGGGCCGAACCGCAAGGCGCAAGCCGAAGCCGCCTCCGCCTCAAAAGCCGCATCCGTAGGTCGCTCGATCGCTCAACTTCAGGGCGGAAGGGTGTCCCGGCCGGGCCGAGTCGCGACTGTTGGGTTGAAATCTAACAAGAATTTTGGGCGGACCTGGCTCCCCGGGCAGGACTCGAACCTGCGACCCGCCGGTTAACAGCCGGCTGCTCTACCAACTGAGCTACCGAGGATCAGGCCATGGAGGGGCGCTCTTACCCCCCGACGTCAGCTTGTGCAAGGCGCGCGCCAATGCGGCGAAAAAACAGCCCGGCGACGAGGCCGGGCTGGGGAAAGTTGGTGATGGTGGGGTGTCTTCAACGAAGACGAGGGCGAGCCTCGCCGCTTATGGTTAACGGGGCGTTAACGCCAGCCGGCGCTCGGGCCGCGGACCCTCGCACCGCTTCGATGACAAGGTGCGGGAACTTTGCGAAACTCGTCGCCGAGGGGATGGAGCGAAAGGCGTGAAACCATGAAGATCGGGAAGTTGACGCTTATCCTCCTGTCCGGGGCGGCTCTGGCCGCGTCTTCGGCGGGCGCCCTGGCCATGGGCATGGGCGGCGGCGGCTCGGGCTCGATGCCGTCGTCGTCGAGCCCGCCCCAGCCCCAGTACGATCCGGCGGCCGAATACCAGGAGGGCGCGGCGGCGCTCGAGGCGGGCAAGTACCGCGAGGCGGTGACCCACTTCCAGCGGGTCACCGACGCCACCCCGAAGGTCGCGCAGGTCTGGCTGATGCTCGGCATGGCCAAATCGGGGGCCGGCGACGAGAAGGGGGCGGAGCGGGCGCTGGAGCGGTCGGTGAAGCTGGACGACAGCTCGATCGACGCGCACCGGCAGCTGGCGTTGTCGCTGGTCAAGCTGAAGCAGCCGGACAAGGCGAACGCCGAGCTCGCCGCGCTGCAGGCCAAGGACTCCAGCTGCGCGGGGACCTGTCCCGATTCGGCGAACATCAAGCAGGCCATCGCGGCCGTGCAGCAGGCCATGGGCGCCGGGGCCTCGGCGGCGGCGCCGGCGTCGACGCCGCCTGCGTCAGCAACCGACCCGGCCGCCAAGCCTTCGGCCGACACCGCGCCGCCCAAGCCGCTGTCGCTGGCGATGCCCCGGCAAGGCGACGGGGCCTATGTCCGCGCCGTCAGCCTCATCAACGAGCAGCGGTTCGCCGAGGCCCTGGTTTCGCTGGACAAAGCCGAGGCGGCGATCGGCCCGCATCCCGACATCCTCACCTACAAGGGCTACGTCTGGCGCCGGATGGGAAGCTGGGCCAAGGCCGAGGACTACTACCGCCAGGCGCTGGCGATTGATCCGAACCACCGCGGGGCCACCGAGTACTACGGCGAGCTGAAGGTGCTGAAGGGCGACATGGCCGGCGCCCGCGCCCTGCTCACGAGGCTCGACGCGACATGCGCCTTCGGCTGCGCCGAGGCCGAGGAGCTCAGGCGTTGGATCGATCACCGCGGCGATCCAGCCTCCTGAGGGGCGTCGTGGCGGCGGCGGGGGCGAGCGCGCTCCTCGCCGCGGCCCCGCCGGGCGCGCCGCCGCTCAGGGCCATGCGCTGGCTGGCCCCGGGCGCGGACCCGGCCGCGGTCCTCACGCGCCGGCCAGCCGAGTGCCTCAGGCCGCCGGCGGCGCCTGAGCCGGCCTACGCAGTCGAGCTCGGGCGAGCGGCCTTCCGCACGCCACTGCTGCTCGGCGGCCAGGCGGCGCGGGCCGGGATCGCCTGCGAGACCTGCCACCGGGGCGGCCGGACCAACCCCGATTTCGACTTCCCGGGCGTCTCGGGCGCGCCGGGGACGGCGGACGTCACCACCTCGGTGCTCTCGTCGCACCGCGGCGACGGGATCGACAATCCGAAGCCCATTCCCGACCTCGGGGGACCGAGGGCGGCGCTGAAAGTCGAGCGGACGCCGGAGAGCGGCAAGCTGGAGGCCTTCATCGAGGGGATCGTCACCCAGGAGTTCGACGGCGCAGCGCCCCCGCCGGCGGTGCTTAAGGGGCTAGCCGCCTACGTCCGGGCGCTGGATCCCGCGGCTTGTCCGGCGAAGGCCGTCGAGCCGGTGACCGCGGCGGCGGCCCTGGCCGACGCCCGGCGGGCGGTGCGCGCCGCCATCGCCGCGCTCGGGCGCGCCGATGCGGCCTCGGCGCTGGTGATGATCGAGGCGGCCCGCTCGCAGCTCGGCGACATGGACGAGCGCTACGCCGGCGATGCGCTCAGGGGCGCGCGGGTTGAGTTGGCTCTGGCCGCGCGCGACCTGGCGGACGACGAGGATCTGATCCGGCGCGCGCCCGAACGGGCGGCCGACGCGCTTACGCTCTGGCTGGCCCGGTCGGACGACTGGGGTCGCGACCTCACCAGGGCCGCGGCGCGCTCGCTCTACAATCCCGCCCGTCTCGCCGAAGCGGCTCGGATCGCCGCCATCGGCGCCGCCGCCGCCCCGAAAGATCGAAACCAAACCCTGCCGCCTCAGCGGGAATAGCGCAGCTTCAGCCCTGGCCTCGGCCAGTCGCAGGCCACCAGCCGCCCGGTCTCGGAGCAGGTGAGGTAGGCGGTCCGGAGATCGGGGCCGCCGAAGCAGATGTTGGTCACCGCCCGGTCCGCCAGGGGCGGCGGCAGCGTCCAAAGTGTCTCGGAGCGGTTCTCCGGGTCGAACACGGTGATCCCGCCCTCGATCAGGGACCCCACGCAGACCGCCCCGCTGGCGTCGACGGCCAGGGAGTCGAGCTCGCGCGCGCCGGGGAGCCCCACGACCAGGACGTCCGTGTCGAGGCTTCCGTGGCTGAGCACGGCCATGAGGCTGTGGCCGAGGCTCGGCGTCAGCTTGCCGGGCTCGGAGAGCCGGCGGCGCAGGAGCTGACGCGTATAGGTCTGGGCCCAGTAGAGGGTCCGGCCGTCGGGGGAGAGGCCGACCCCGTTGGGGCCGCTGCAATCTTTGATCATCCGCTCGATGCGCGAGCCGTCGGGCGCGGCGTAGTAGATCGCATCGCCACGAAAATCGGTGAACCAGAAATGGCCCGTCTCGTCGAAGACGAGATCGTTGGGCCCGGCCAGCGGCTCGCCCGCGCATTCGGCGTAGAGGGTCTCACAGCGGCCCGTGTCGATGTCGACGCGCTGGATGGCGGGGGTCGCCGACCTTGGGAAACCGCCATTGTTGCAGACGTAGAGGCCGCCGTCTGGGCCGATGGCGGCGCCGTTCGGTCCGCCGCCGGTCTCGCAGACGACGGTCTTCTTGCCGTCGGCAGAGACCCGCGTGAGCCGCCCCGCCTTGATCTCCACCAGGATCACCGAACCGTCGGAAAGCGCCACCGGCCCTTCCGGGAACGCTAGGCCCTCGGCCAGCACCCTTGCGTTGACGAGCTCCATCCGAACCTCCCTGGACGCCTTCGGCGAACACCCTAACTTCGCCTCACCACTTGCGCCGAAACTGGGCGCCGCGGAAGCGGGCGAGCAGCGATTCCTTGCGCGCCTGCGGCGAAAGCCTTGGCGTATCGGCCGGCAGACGCCTGTCGAGCTCGGCCAGCTTCACCCGGGTCATCTTCGGCAAGGGCGCCGAGTTCGACATGTACCAGCGCCCCTGCACCACGCCCTTGCGCCGACCGGCCGGGTCCCGCCAGTTGGCGACGCCTGGGTCCTTGATCGCGATCACCGCCCGGAAGCGGCCGTCGCTGTCCAGCCGGGCCTGATGGCCGTTGAGGCTCGACTGGCACTTCTCCCAGTCGATGGTGTTGAACAAGGGGTCGGCCAGCAGCACCTGCCAGTAACGGACCTTGTCCGGGACGTCGGTCTCGAAAAGCAGGGCCTCGTCCTCGCTGAATTCGAACACGCCCTCATAGTAGGTCTGGTCCGGCAGGCCGCCGATGTCCGACCAGGTGCGCGCGGTCACCGTGTTGATCGGCTGGTCCTTCAGCGTCTTGACGAAATGCACGAAGAGCTTGGCGTAGCGATCCGGGAACCCGGCCAGGCGGTCCAGCAGATGGGCGATCTCCTCGGGCGTAGGCCGCTCCAGCGTTTGAGGGCCGTCGAGCCGCTCGATGGCGTAGCGGCCGTCCACCTCGTTCAGCCAGTCGTAGCTCGCCTCGCGCACGCCGATGGTCCTGGCGCGCGGATCGAGCTTGCGCCAGTCGCCTTCGTAGCCCGCCGGCCGCTCGGCGCTCAGGATCACCTGGAAGGCGCCGTTCGCGCCGAGGGTGAGCTCGTCGATGTCGATGTGGCCGATCGCCGGGCCGGCGACGTCGTCGACCCCGATGAAGCCGGAGCCGATCGAAAAATGCGTGAAAAGGTTGGTGCCGCGCCAGCCGGAGATCCGGTAGGTCCCCGAGCCTTCGATAAAGGCCGTGTAGTACATGTAGTCGGGATTGGGCGCCGCCGACTTGATGATCGGATTGAGGAACGAGAAGAACTGCGGGTGGCGGAGGTCTTGGTGGACGATGGCGCCGTAGCCCTGCGACAGGCTCATGACGAGCTGCTGGATCGCCTCTTGCTTCAGCCAGGCGTCATCGGGGTCGATCAGGTAGTCGAGGGTCTTGTCCAGCGGCGCGATGCGACGGAGGAACGCTTCCCATTCCATCGGGACGGCGGGACCTTGGGGCATCCGAAGACTCCTGGCTCGGTTTCGGGCCGCCTAAAGGCGGCTCAAGGCTTTGCGTGTGCGCATCGGCGCTCGGGCCTCAACCCTAGCCCCAGGGATCAAGCATCAGCTTGCCCGCGCCCACGGCGCCGGCGCGGAAATCCTCGAACGCGGTCGGGAAGGCGTCCAGGCCGACCGTCTCGGTGACCATGGCCCGGGCCGCTTCGGCGTCGGCCTCGAGGGCGCGCGCGCAGTCCTCGAAGTCCTCGCGGGTGTAGATGATGCAAAACCGCAGATTGACGTCCTTCATCAGCGCCACCGCCGGTACGATGGGCTCGGGCGCGGTGCAAAAGCCCAGCGCGATGATCGATCCCTGCGGCCGCACCAGCTCGATGGCGCGCGCCACCACGCCGGGGACGCCGGCGGCCTCGAACACGATGTCCGGCGGACCGCCAAGGGCGGCCTCGATCTCGGCGGCCGCCCCTTCGCCCTCGACGACGAAGGCGGTGGCGCCCATGGTCTCGGCCAGGGCCTTGCGGCGCTTGCTGCTGGCCAGAGTGGCGATCCGTTTCACTCCGGCGCGGCGCAGCCAGAACAGCACCGCCAGGCCGATCGGCCCCGGCCCGATCACCAGCACCCGCGAGTCCGGTTGCGGATCGGCCAGGCGCACCCCGCGCCGGCCCACCGCCAGCGGCTCGATCAGGGCGCCGTCGGCCAGGGAGACCGTGGCGGGCAGCAGCGTCGCGCCGCGTTCGGCGGTGCGGGTGAACTCGGCCGCGCCGCCGCCGTAGCCCTTGTACTCCCGACAGAGGATGTCGATGCCGGTCCGGCAGTATTCGCAGCGGCCGCAGCCGACCACCGGCATCGCCGCCAGCTTGTCGCCGAGCTTCAGACGCTCGACGCCCTTGCCCACCGCGACCACCTCGCCGGCGTATTCATGCCCGAGCCGGGAGCCGGCCGGCAGGGTGTAGCCGTGGGCGCTGGTGGAGTGCAGGTCGGTTCCGCAGACGCCGCAGCGCGCGATCCGGACCACGACCTCGCCCTCGCCGGGCTCGGGATCCGGGACCGTCTCGATGGCGAGGGGCACGCCCACCGCCTTGAAAATCGCCGCGCGCAAATTGACCTCCTGTCCGGTTTCCGCCCGGCGCCATCCTTGGCCATCGCCGGCCGCTGTTCCATCCCCATTTGCGAGCCGTCCGGGCGTCGCGGCGCGAAACGACAGGCTCGAGGGCCTTCGGCGGACTATAGGCCGAAGGAAGCGGCGGCGTCCGCCGGCGCTACTCGGCGCTCGCCACCGAGCCCCCGCTCAGCGAGCGCCGCGTGAGCCAGATGAGCGGAACCATCAGCACCGACATCACACCCATCATCCAGAAGAGGTCGAGGGCGGCGACGGTGTAGGCCTGGTTCACCACCTGGTTGGTGAGATTGGCGAGGGACTGCTGCTTGCCGGCGCCCAGTCCCTGGAGGATGTCGAGGGTCTGGCTCCATTCGCGGCCGTGGGTCGCCTGGGCGTCGGCGAGCACGTTCTGGTGGAAAGCCTCGCGCCGGTCCCAGAGGACGGTGACCAGGGAGGCGGCGAAGCCGCCGACGACGATCCGGGCGAAGTTGGATAGCCCGCTGGCGGCGGGCACCTGGTGCGGCGGCACGTCCTTCAGTTGGATGGTGAGCATGGAGACGAAGAAGGTGCTCATGGCTACGCCCTGGACCAGCATGGGCAGCACCAGGGTCCCGAAGTTCACGTCGGGGGTGAAGCCGGCGCGCATGAAGAAGGAGCCCGAAAAGGCGACGAGCGCGATCGAGCCGGAGATGCGCGCGTCGAGGCGGGCGCCGAGCCGGGCGGAGATCGGCGTGAGCAGCACCGCCACCGCGCCGGCCGGGGCGGCCACCAGCCCCGCCCAGGTGGCGACATAGCCCAGCCGCGTCTGCAGCCACAGCGGCTGCAGCACGTTGCCCGCGAAGAACACCGCGAAGGTGAGGCAGTATGCCAAGGTTCCAAGGGCGAAATTGCGCGACTTGAAGAGCGAGAGGTCGACGATGGGGTGGGGGTCGGTGAGCTCCCAGATGAGCCATGAGACCAGAGCGACGCCCGAGATCACGGCGAGAGTGACGATCAGGGGCGAGCTGAACCAGTCGTCGTCCTTGCCCCGGTCGAGCATGACCTGGACCGCGCACACCCACAGCAGCAAGAGGGCGAAGCCCACGGTGTCGATCGGCCGCTTGAAGGTCGGGGTCTCGCGCGAGATCAGACCGCGGTAGCAGACGAGGACGCAGACGATCCCCACCGGCACGTTGATGTAGAAGATCCACCGCCAGCTGGTGTTGTCGGAGATCCAGCCGCCGAGGATCGGTCCGCAGATCGGCGCGACCAGGGTGGTCATCGACCAGATGGCGAGCGCGAGGCTGCGCTTGGTGGGAGGGAAGATCGAGATGAGCAGCGCCTGCGAGCCCGGGATCATCGGTCCCGAGACGCCGCCCTGCAGCACCCTGAACAGCAGCAGGGACGGCAGGTCCCAGGCGACGCCGCAGAAGAAGGAGGCCAGGGTGAAGAGGCCGACCGAGGCGCAGAAGGTCTTCACCACCCCATAGCGGCCCATCAGCCAGCCGGTCAGGGGCACCGAGACCCCGTTGGCCATGGCGAAGAGGGTGATCACCCAGGTCCCCTGGTCGGGGCTGACGGCGAGGTTCCCGGAGATGGTGGGGATGGAGACGTTGGCGATGGTGCTGTCCAGCACCTGCATGAAGGTGCCGAGCGCCAGGGCGATGGAGACCACCGCCAGGGCCGGACCCTGCAGCGGCGTAGGCGCGGCGGCGGGGGAAGCCGGCGCGACTTGCGCCGTCGCGGGCGCGTTCGCATCGCTTGGGGCCAGGTCGGCCATCGAAGATCCTGCTGAAAGGCCTACGGTTCAGCAGGTGTGGCGGCGAGGGGCAAAGTCAACCGGCGAGGGGAGCCGGGCCTTCTCCGGCGGCGGCGCAGGGGCCGCCGCCGTCGCTCGGGGGCCGAACTCAGCAATGCACGCTGTGCTTGGCCACGGCGTGGCCGATGAGAGCCCCGCCGCCGGCGCCGAGCAGCGTCCCGCCCACGTTCCCGTGCGAGAGGGCCCCGCCCAGCAGCGCGCCGCCGACGGTGCCGGCCACTGCGCCGATCGCCCCGGCGCGACGCTGGTGCCTCTCGCACCCGCCGTCGCCGCGCCAGTGATGGTAGTAATGACGATGGTGGTGGTAGTTGTAGCCATTCTGCGCGAAACTGGGTGTCGCCATCGTCAGGGCGAGGGCGGCTGCGGCCGCCAGGCGCGAGGGCGACGCGATCTTCAACATTGGAACTCTCCGCAACGACTTCGGGGCGAGCCAAACTGCCTGCGCCTTAACCGGCAATGAACGTATCAAAATGGCGCAGGCGGGGCGCCGGCGGCGCGGCAGGCTTGGCGGCGAAGCGACCTTCGGGGCTCGGTTGGCGTTGTCGCAGGGTCGGCCGCCGCTGGACGCAGGAGGGCCGGCTCGAGATTGGGAGAGGCGCGAATGGGGCGGGTCGTCACGGTGCGCGACCGGATGCAGGACGGGTATCGCTATGAGCTCGTCGCCCCGACGGGCGAGGCGTTCGCCCCGGGCTTCGCGCCCGAGCTTACGCCGGCGGAGATGCTGGCGCTGGGCGTCTTCGGCGGCAAGTACATGACCGACTGCAGGAATGAGTTCCCGGCGGCCTGGTTTGAAAAGGCGAAGCTGTCCCCGCACCGGAAGGATCCCGCTTTGAACTATTTCGGAGTCGACGCCAGCCAACCTCTCTCGGTCTGGCGCCGCAAGGGCTGGATCCACACCGACGACCCGCGCGGCTGGTTCCAGTGGTATTGCCGCTATTACATGGGCCGGCGCCTGGCGGGCGAAGACCAACGACAGATCGGTCGCTGGAAGGCCATTCGCCGCCACGCAACGCAAATCCGCCGCCATTGCGCGCCCGGCGACCTCTTCTGCCGGCCCCGGCAACGGCAGGCGCTGCTGCACTGGGCTTACGACAGCCGGCTGATCTAGCCCGCCGAGCTCACCACCGCGTAGAAGGCGCAACCGGAAATCAAGGCGAAGGCCGCGATGCAGGCCCCCACGAAGGCGTTGGATCCGTACCGGACCGACGCCGGTCTTAATGTCCTCAGCATGCCCCGTCCCTGAAACCTCAACCGAACCCAGCGTTCCGAAAGATCAGTGTGGGAGCAGCGAAGCCTCAGGCAATCGGAGGGCGCCCAGTGGCCTTCATTCGGCCGGCGATGGCGATTTAGCAGTCATCGGCGCCGCCAACTGCGCCATTCTTCCGCCAATCGCGCGGTCAGCCTGAAGGGTCGGATGGCGGCGCCTTGGCGCGAACCTGGCGGATCCTGCGCCGGACTTGCGCGAGGAAGCCGGCCATCCGCGCAAGCTCGCCGATGTTCTGCGCCGAGATGCGCGCCAGGATCAGCGCGCCCTCCGGGCGCAGCTCCACCATGACCCGGCGCCGATCCTGCGGCGAGCGCCCGCGGCTTACCAGGCCGCGCTCGACAAGGCGCTCGACGAGTCCCACCGCGCTGTGGTTGGCGACGCCTAGGCGCTCGGCGAGGTCGCCGATGCTGATCGTCGCCCCGGCGCCGCAGCCGCGTATGGCGAGCAAGGCCTGGTGCTGCTGCGGCGTCACGCCTTCGGCGAGGGCGGCGGCGTCGCTGAAGGCCAGAAACTCGCGCAGCGATCGCCGAAAGTCGGCGAGCGCGCGGTATTGCTCGTCCCCCAGACCCGGCGGCGCCGATCCGCCGCCGGGGCGCCCAGCTCGCCGCGGCAATCCTAGCCCTGAGCTTGCGTCAGGCCGCGACGCGAAGCTTCGCGGCGGCGCGGGCGTGGGCAGATAGGCCCCCGAGCTCGCGCTGCAGGGCCGGCAGGCGCATGGTCCAGAGGTGCAGCGGATACTCGCGGGTGAAGCCCATGGCCCCGTGCATCTGTTGGGTCTCGCGCAGGACGAGGGGGCTCGTCGTCGTCGCCCAGGTGGCGGCGCGCGCCGCGGCCGCGGGCTCCGCATTCCGGTACGCCGCCTCCAGCGCGAGCCAATAGACGCCCTCGGCCTGGACCGTCATCTGCGCGAGGCGGTGCTGGATCGCCTGGAACGTTCCGATCGGGCGGCCGAACTGGATCCGCTCGCAGACGTAGCGGACGGTCACATCCAGCGCGCCGCGCATGGCGCCGGCCGCGTCGATCGCCAGCCCCGTTCGCCACCAGTTCAGAAGCTGGGCGCCGTCGCCCACCTTCTCGGCCCGCGACAGGGCGGCGGGCTTCAACCTGGCGAGCGGCCAGCCGGTGCGGTCGTTGTCCACCGGCTCCACGTCGCCGGGCTGCGGCGTCAGCCTCAGGGCGTCGCCGTCCCGCAGGATGAGGATGACCTTGGCGAACTGGCCGAGGCGAAAGGGTTGCCCCTTGTCGCTAGCCAGGGCGACGGGGCCCGGCGCGGCTTCGCCTGTCAGCATCGGGTAGACGAGACCGGTCGCGGTCGCCGCCACCAGCCCCGCAGCCTTGGACACCGTCTCGCACACGAGCGCCGCCTCGAGCGGCCCCGCCGCCTGGGGAAGCTCGAAGAACCCGCCCGCCGCGAGCTCCGCATGCAGGGCCTCGTCGTACTTGCCGACCTCGAGCAGGGCGCGGGTGTGCTGCGGATCGGCGCCCCGCTCAAGGATGCGCCCTACCGAATCCAGGATCTGGCGTTGAACGTCGTCTGGCGTGAGGTCCATGGATCAGCCCTTGAACTTGGGGAGGTTGAGGTGGCCGGACGCGATCTGGTCCAGCTGCATTTCGGTGGTGCCGGCGGCCACGCTGTAGGCGAGGGCGCGGCGGATGTCGCCCGGGCTGTGCGATTCCAGCCCCGCTTCACCGAACACGACGTGGGCCAGCTCGCCCACCAGGCGCAGCGCCTGGGTCTGAGCCACCCGCGCAATGTTCGAGTCGGTGGTCGGGGGCGAGCCGTGGGCTCTTAAGTCGACAACCCGGTAGGTCAGCAGCCGGGAGGCCGCGATCGCCGCCTCCGCTTCGCCGATCTTGGACTGGATTTCCCCGTCGTCCAGCAGACCGGTGCGGCGCGCCTCCTCCACCACCTCGTTGAGGATCAGGGTGGCGGTGTCGTAGTGGGCGGCGCCCACCCGCTCGAACGAGAGGGCGCGGCGGACGATGTCCCAGCCGCGGTTCTCCTCGCCCAGCCGGTAGACGGCGGGGACGCGCACGTCGGTGAAGACCAGATGGTGGAACGACTGCTCGCCCACGAAACCGTCGATATGGCGGACGTCGATTCCCGGCAGGTCCATCGGCATGAGCAGGATGCTGATGCCTGCGCGCTTCGACGCCTCCGGGTCGGTCCGCACCAGCAGGAAACAGAAGTCGGCCGTCCCTACGTGCGAGGTCCAGATCTTGGAGCCGTTGACGATGTAGTCGTCGCCGTCGCGCACGGCCCGGGTGCGCAGGGACGGCAGGTCGGAGCCGGCGTCCGGCTCGGAGAAGCCTTGGCACCAGAACACGTCGCCGGCCGAGATGCGGCCGAGGTGGTAGGCCTTCTGCTCGGGCGTGCCGGCCACCATGATCGCCGGCCCGATCCAGTTGACGTTCATATATTGTGAGCCGCGCGGCTCACCGAGCGGCCAAAGCTCTTCCGACAGGATGGCGTGGCGCCAGGGCGAGGCGTCCTGGCCGCCATATTCGCGCGGCCAGTTCTGGGTGAGCCAGCCGCGGGCGGACAGGGCTTCGCAAAAGGCCCGTGCGTCGGCCTTGTATTTGGGCAGGTTGGTCTTGTCGTAGCCGTGCCAGCCGGCCGGCAGGTTTTCGGCGAGGAAGGCGCGTACGCTCGTCCGGTACTCCACATCCTCCTCGGTCCAGTCGAAGTCCATGGCGCGATCCCTTCCCTTCTAAGGCCAACGAACGTTCGTTCGTCCGGCGGAGGCGCTTCACCCCTCATGCGACCGCCTTGGCGGCGGGCGGGGCGCGGCATGCTCCCGCGCAGTCGCTCTATCCTAAACCCTCATGTCGGCGGTCGAGAAGTGGCCGCGGGCGCAAGCAACGGTGACAGGGCCTCACAGAATGGCGGCGTGCGGCCCGGCGCAGCGCAGGGCCGGCGCGAGCCTGTAGCCCGACGCGACCGGGCGATTCCGCCTGATCGTCGAATCGAGCTTCGGATTCAATGGCTTGCTCGCGAGCAGGCCGCCAGGCGACGCCGCTTTTGCGGGAAAGCGCGCTAGAGCGCGTTCCGCAAAAGTGGAACCGCTTTTGCGACGAGAACGCGCTCCAAGTCTTTGAATTCTAGAGCACGATTCAACGATTAGACGATTCCGTCTGATCGCATCGTGCTCTAGCTTGCGAGCTCCTTGGCCTGGTCCGCGAGGCGCGCCGCTTCGGCCATGTCCGGGATCTCGCAGGCGGCCACATACTCGCGTCGCAGGCGCAAGACCAGCTCGGCGACCGTCGGAATGTCGTGGATCAGCTCGATCCCCTGACCGGCGCTCCAGATGTTGAACCAGGGCCGCAATCCCTCCGGCAGGTGGGCGTGACCGCCCTTGGGGCCGGGCTCGGGCAGATTGAGGGGATCGAGGCCGACGCGCCGCAGCGACTCCATCAGCCAGTTGGCGGCGCCCCCGGCCACCTTATGCGTGTAGATGACGTCCGCCGCCGCGCCGCTGACCAGCATCTGCTTGTACTCGGGATCGGCGCGGGCTTCCTGGGTCGCGATGAAGCGGGTGCCGAGATAGGCGAGGTCGGCGCCGAGGATCTCGGCCGCCCGGATCGTCGCGCCGGTGGAGATCCCGCCCGCCATGATGATCGTCCCGTCGAACATGGCTCGGATCTTGGGGATCAGCGCCAGATGGCTGACAGTGCCGGAGTGGCCGCCGCCGCCCGAGCCGATGCAGGTCAGGCCGTCGGCGCCCGCGGCGATCGCCTTCTCCGCGAAACGGATCGTGGTGACGTCGTGGAAGACCTTGCCTCCCCATTCGTGCACCCGCTTGATGAGCTCGGTCGGGTCGCCCATGGCGCTGATGATGATCTCGATGCCGTACTTGCGGCAGATCGCCAGGTGCGCGCGCAGCTCGTCGTCGGGCAGGCGCGAAAGGTTGACGGCGACCGGCCCGATCCGCGCGCCTGGATGAGCTGCGGCGTGCGCGTCGAGCGCCGTGCGGATTTCCGCCAGCCAGCTCTCGAAGGTCTCGAGGTCGCGGGCGTTCTGGCGCGGCAGGCCGCCGACCAGTCCGCCTTTGCAGGCCTCGCGCACCAACGCCGGGTTGGTGATCCGGTACATGGGCGCGCAGATCGCCGGCAGCACGAGGGAGGCGCGTATTCTTGCGTCCAGGCTCATCTAGAAATTCCGTATTCTGTTCAGAAGATATCTTCGCCGCGCAGGAGGACGTCCGTGCCTCCGTCGCAGAAGGGGATCTGCCCGACCATGTAGCGGTTTTCGGGACTGGCCAGAAACGCCAGCAGCGGCGCGACGTCGGTCGGGGCGGCGTAGGAGGCGGTCGCTCTGGGCGTGGATTCGTGCAGCCGGTGGCGGCCTTCTTCGGTGCCGAACATGCCCTCGGTCATGGGCGTGCGCACGACGCCCGGGGCGATGCCGTTGAGCAACACGCCCCGGTCAGCCCAGCCGGGGGTTATGGCGGTGCGGCGGATCCAGCGGCTGGTGGCGCGCTTGGAGGACGCATAGGCGTTGGGATTGTCTTCGGCGCGCGCGCAGGCGCCCGCCTCGTCCCCCGCGAGGCACAGCGACACCAGGGCGGGGTCGACTTCATAGATGGAAGCCGACGAGCTGATGACCACCGCCCGCGGGTCCCGTCCCGCCTGCAGCAGCGGCCACAATCCCGAGACCAGGGCGACTGTGCCGAAATAGTTGACCGCGATCACCTTGGGGCCGTCCGGGATCGCTACGCCGGCGCAGGCTATCACCGCATCGAGACCGTCGGGGGCGAGAGCGGCGATGGCCTCAAGAGCGCCGCGCCGGCCGACGGGCGTCGCCACGTCGGCTGCGACATCGGCTTGGGCGAGATCGAGCCCGATGACCCGCTCGCCGCGCGACCGCAGGAGCTCCGCCGTGGCGCGCCCCATCCCGGAGTTGGCGCCGGTGACCACTGTCAGTCGTTCTTTTCGCGCCATGGCGTGGGGATCCCTATGCGTCGGGGTGAATAGGGCGCGGCGCCGGGCGGTCGTCAAGCTGACGCGTCCGGCGCGGGGCCGCCGGACCGAAGATCCCCGATCAGCCGAAGACGGTAAGGCCCATCTCGCTCCACTTGCCCGTGTCATGCATGTGCTCGATCATGCGCCGCCGGGCCAGCGGCTCGTCGCCGCGCGATATGGCTTCCACGATCCGCGTGTCGTTGCGCCTCAGAGTCTGCGTCTCCTGGTCGGGCAGGCGGCTGCGCGGGGGCGCGGCGTTCACCTCCAGCACCACCCGGTTGAAGATCGACAAGGCGCGGTTGCCGCTGAGTTCGCCGATCAGCTCGTGAAGGGTCTGGGCGGTCGAGGCGGCGTCGGCGTCGGAGGAGGCGAGGTGACGGGAAAGCGCTTCGGCAAGCCTCTCGCGGCCTTGCGGGTCGATGCGCCGAGCGGCCAGGGCCGCGCAGTTGACCGCCAGCTGGCCGCGAATTTCCCGGAAATGGGCAAGCTTCATCTTGCCGGCTTGAAGAAACCCCACGGCGGAGGCGACTGCGTAGCCGGGATCCATCTCCGAAACCAATAGTCCGCCCGCATGGCCCCGCCGCGTGCGCACGACTCCATGCACCTCCAGGATGCGAATGGCTTCCCTGAAGACCGCCCGGCTTACGCCATACTTCGCCAGGAGATCGGGTTCGGCGCCCAGTTTCGCCCCCGCCGGCAGGCCGCGGCGATGGATCTCGTGGGCGATGGTCATGGCGACGACCTGCCCGAGCTTCGGATGAATCCGCGTCGTGGTCGCGCTGGTGATCGACCTGGCGTCGACCATCTCGCGCGCCGACTGGGCCCTGAAGGTGTCCGCCAGGCTGATGTGCCGGTGCCCGAGGTCGTCGCGCATGGCGTTCTCGGCGTCGGCCGGCCGCCGCGCGACGATCGCATCGACGATCTTGCGCTTGTGGTCGACCGAGGCGGTGACGTTCGCTCTGGGGAACTTCGCGGCGATTTGATCGGCGAGCGTCTCGACCATGAAGCGGGTGAGGGCGCCGATGAAGATCGTCAGGGCGGGATTGTTGGCCATCTCGACGACGAGCTTGCGGATGGCGACGTGCGCGGAGACGAAGTCCTCCAGCCGGGCGGGCGCCTTGAGCAGACGGTCCATCGTCAATCTGAGCGTCTGAACATCCTGCTCTTCGGCGCGGTCGGCCGCCAGGCGGGCCGCCAAGGGCTCCAAGACCCCGAGGGCCTCGAAGAGCTCGTCGGCGCTCGCGTTCAGCAGCTCGAGATAGATCGTCAGGGCGTGCTCGGCCGCCTGGTGGGGCTCCTCGGCGACGATCAGGCCGCCGCCGACGCCCCTCAGCATTCTGACGACGCCATGGGCCTCCAATTGCCGGATAGCCTCGCGCAAGGTGGACCGGCCGACCTTGTGGCGCTCCATGAGCTCGGCTTCGGAGCCGAGCGGCTGTCCGATCCGCCATCCCCCCTTCAGCACCTCGGCTTCGATCTGCCTGGCGATGACGGTTCCCAGCTTCGCCGAGCCCGCCGGCGGCGACTCGACCTCGGGCCGTGTCGCGGGGACTCGCCTTGGGGCCTTCGCGGGGGTCTTCAGGGCCGACTCCGTCAATTGCTCGTCCTCCGCAAAGACCCGACAGAGCGTCGCCTGCAGTTCCCTCTGCGGATCTTTCGCGCCTTCGGCAAGGGCATGGGCGACCAGTTGGCTTGCGAGGCGGCTCGGCCCCGGGAAAAGGATACTATTCTACCCGTCAGTCTACAAGTTGAGCCCGACCTGCGCCCGCCAGCGGCCGCGAAAAGGCCCGGAGCGGCGTCCCGGGCGAGCGCCTTTGTCTCTTGTTGGGGCTTTTCAAACGGGCTACTCAACCTTCCGCCAGGGTCGGGCGGCGCATATCGCCGTCGCGGCGGCGATCGAGGCGGCGGCTGGAAAGGCCCATGCAACAGGGGAGGGACCGTGTCGGGCCGAGCCGTTCTTGCGAGCGACCGCTTCGATGGGTTCCAAGCCAAACCGGCGGCGGCGCCGTCCGGTTTTCTTGACGCAGCGGGATTGACCTCATGATCGAGCTCCTCAAGGGCGTCCGCGTCCTGGAATGCGCCGTCCTGTTCAACGGCGATCAGACCAGCAGAATACTCGGAGACCTGGGCGCGGACGTCATCAAGGTGGAGGCGCCGGGCGTCGGCGACTATTTGCGTGACTTCCTGGGCCAGATCACCCCGCACCACAGTCCCCCCCATATCTACGTGAACCGCAACAAGCGCAGCATGACGCTGAACCTGCGGTCGGACGAGGGGCGCAAGATCTTCTTCGAACTCCTGAAGACCGCCGACATCTTCGTCGACGGTTTCGCGGGCGACGCCTGCGCCAAGCTCGGCATCGGCTACGAGGACCAGAAGAAGGTCAAGCCGGACATCATCTACGCCCAATGCACGGGATACGGCGCCCATGGGCCGTACGCCCAGATCCCGACCCACGGCCAGATGATGGGCGCCCTTGCAGGCGGCTCGCCGGTGGCGATGGGCGAGGACGGGCTGGTGCGCTCCACCGGCGAGGGCATGAACGACGGCACGACGGTGGGGGCCAGCTACACGGCGCTCTCGGCCATCGCGGCGTTGCGGCACCGGGACCGCACCGGCGAGGGACTCTACATCGACGGCGCCGGCTCGGACGCCGTTCTCTCCACTATCTGGTTTCCCGCCACCAACGCCTGGAACGAGCACCGGTTGACTGACCGGCGCGGGATGTCGTCTTCGGGCTCGGGCGGAAGCGCGAAGTACCAGTTCTATGAAACCAAGGACAAGCGGTTCATCCTGTTCTGCGGCATAGAGCACAAGTTCTGGGACAATTTTTGCCGCGCCGTCGGGCGGGAAGATCTGCTCGAGCAAAAGAACGAGCTCGCCCCGGTCGACTTCGCGGGCGGACAGCTGGAGCTGCGCTACGAGCTTCAGAAGATCTTCCACACCCGGACCCAGGCCGAGTGGGTGCAGACGGCCCTCGATCACGACATCGCCATGGGGCCCGCCCACCGGCCGGCGGACCTGCGCGACGATCCGCAGCTGAAGTCCCGCGAGATCATCTACGAGGGGGTCCATCCGGACGCCGGCCCCTTCACCTACGTCGGCTGGCCGGCGCCGATCTCCGGCCAGAAGTTCGAGGTGTTCCGGCCGGCGCCGAAACTGGGCGAGCACACCGAAGAGCTGCTCGCCGAGCTTGGCCGCACGGGCGAGCAGGTGCGGGCTTTGCGCGAGGCGAAGGTGATCTGAGGCGGGGGCCTACCGCGCCTCGTCCGGAAACACCGGTTGGCGCTTCTCGCGCATCGCCGCGACCCCCTCCTGGAAATCTTCCGAAGCCAGCGCCTCGCGCAGGGCGGCGTCCGAGGCCGCCAGCGCCTCGCTCAGGGTCTGCTCGCCGGACCCCTGGAGCTGGGCCTTGATGATCCGCGCCGACCTCGGCGACACGTTTGCGGCCACGTCACGCGCATAGGCCAGGGCATGGCCCATCAGCGCCTCGGGGGGCAGGACCTCGTTCACCAGGCCATAACGAAGCGCGGTCGCCGCGTCGATCTTGCGGCCGCTGAGGAGCATGTCGCTGGCCGCGCCGTGGCCGATAAGGCGCGGGAGGGTCCAGGCCAGGCCGTTTTCCGCCACAAGACCGCGGCGTCCGAAGATCCCCGAGAAGAACGCATCGGCGCTCGCGAAACGCACGTCGCACGAGACCGCCAGCGCCAGGCCGGCCCCCGCACAGGCGCCGTTCACCGCGGCGATGACCGGTTGTGGAACGGCCGCGGCCGCCGAGTAACGACGGCGGAGGTGGGGCGGGGCCGAGGTCAGGGTCTCGAGGGGTGAGATCTCGGGATCGGCCAGCTTCGCCCGATCCTTCGCTATCGTCGCCAACCGGCCCGCATCGGCCCCGCCGCAGAAGCCCCTTCCGGCCCCGGTGATCACGATCGCCCGGACCGTCGCGTCGGCGCCGAGCCGCGCCATGCAGCGGTCGTAGGCGCGGCCGACTTCGATGGTGAAGGCGTTGAGCCGATCGGGTCGATTGAGGGTGACGAGGGCCACGCCCCCGTCGAGCGTGCAGAGAACCTCGTCGTCCATGGCGCTCTCCCTTGCCGATCTCCCCACAACGGGGGCGTCCGCTGCGACGCTTGAATTGGCGCAAAAGCACCCTCAGACAGACGGGTGCGAGGCGGGTGTCAATAGGCGGACGGTCGGCGGGCGCCGCGCGAACACAGTCACGGGGAGCGGACCCAGGTAGTGTCATGACCAATGCGGAAATCCCAGCGGGAGGGGCCGACGAAGACTCGCGCCCACGCGACCGAGCGCTTGTCGAGCGGATGCTGCGCCTCTTCGATCTGGAGGCGCAGGGGGCGGGCCAATTCCGGATAGCCGGGATGGAGGGCGAATCCCGACGGCTCTTCGGGGGCCAGTTGGTCGCTCAGGCCCTGGCGGCGGCGACGCGGACGGTGAGGGACGAGCGCCGCGTCCATTCGCTCCACGCCTATTTCATCCGGGCGGGCGTCACCACCTCGCCCCTCGAGTTCGCGGTGGCCGAGGATGCGGACGGGGGTAGCTTGAGCTTCCGGCGGGTGCTGGTCTCCCAGGACGAGCGGCCGCTGCTCAGTCTTTCGGCCTCGTTCCAGCCCCTGCTGGAGGGCTTCCTGCATCAGGTCGCGGCGCCCGCGGTCCCCCCGCCGGAGAGCCTGGAAGACGACTACGTCCGGGCCGCGCGATTGGACAGCCTTCCCGCGGCCGCCAAGGCGCTCATCAACCGCGCCTCGCCCTTTCGGTTCCGCTCGACCGACCTGGAGCGGCGCTACGACATCGCCGACCGCGCCGCGCCGCAGGAATATTGGCTGCGGATAGCGGCGCCCCTGCCGGATCCGTCGCAGGCCTTTCAGCGCATCGTGTTCGCCTATGCGTCCGACATGATGTTGCTCGGCGCGGCCCTCGTGCCGCACGGGCTGCGCTGGTTCTCCGGCGGCGCGCGCATCGCCAGCATCGACCACGCCCTGTGGATCCACGGCGACGTGCGGATGGACGACTGGCTGCTCATCCAGCACGACGCGCCCTGGAGCGGCGACGGCCGCGGCCTCAACCGCGGGCGCATATTCGACCGCACCGGCCGGCTGGTCGCAACCGTCATGCAGGAAGGATCGATGCGTCCCGCGCCGGGCCCGACGGAGAGGCCGGCGAAACCTTCGGCCCAGGAATGAAGTATCCTCTTTGCGGCTGCGCCCGCCGGACGTAGGGTCTGGCCGCCCACGATCGGGCGGACGGGGCGCTTGGGTGATCCGGCCGGCGGCCCGCAAAGCCGCGACCAGCAGCATCGGGCAACAGGGAGGAGCGCCATATACACGGAACAGTTCAGGCTAGACGGCAAGGTGGCCCTGGTGACCGGCGCCACGGGCGCCCTGGGCTCGCACCTGGCCAAGGGGCTCGCCGAGGCGGGGGCCGAGGTCGTGCTGGTCAGCCGCACCCGCGAGACGCTGGACGCGCTCGCGCGGGAAATCACCGCCGCCGGCGGCAAGGCCCACGCCATTCCCGCCGATCTCGGGTCGACGGCCGATGTCGAGCGCGTCTGCGCCGAGGCCTGGGCGCTGAAGGGGAAGGTGGACGTCTTGCTTCACAACGCCACCCCGTCGCAGGAGCGCGGGCGCGGCATCGCCGAGATCAGCGAGGCCGAGTGGCGTCAGCAGTGGGACGTGATCTACGGGAGCGCCTTCACCTTCCTTCGCAACCTGGGGCCGAGAATGGTCGCCGCCGGCGGCGGCAGCGTCATCACCGTCACCTCCTCCACGGGCATGATTCCGCAGAAGGGCCATCTCGCCTACGGAATGGCCAAGGGCGCGTTGATGCTGCTCACCAAGTACGCCGCGCAGGAGTTCGGTCCGGCGGTGCGGGCCAACTGCATCATGCCGGGAACCATCGACACGACCGGGACCATGGCCCAGCACCCGATCGCCCAGGGGATCCTTCCGCGGATCTCGCTGGGCCGGTTCGGGCGGAACGAGGAATGCGTCGGCGCCACCATCTTCCTGGCTTCGCCGGCCTCGTCCTACATCTCGGGTCAGGTCTACTTCATCGACGGAGGCCGCTTCTGAGCTGGCGCCGGCGGAGGGCGCGCGGCCGTTCGTAGGCGGCGGCCACGCCGCTCGCTGAGCTGCGACCCCACCCGAGGCGGATGGCGCTTAGGCCAAGCGATTCGGGCCAACGCGCGCGCCGTGACCGAGCTCGGGCGACGACGATGTTCCGCCCCACCAGGGCGACGCCCTGTGGATAATTATCGCGCCGAGTAGAATTGGCGCCCCGGCATAATTCAGCGTCACAAAGGCATGTCCGGGTAACACATTGAAAATAGATATTAGCGGATTCTGAATTTGGCGTCACTGTTTGTGGTATCCGCGCCACAGTCCGGCATCGCAATGACGCCGACGGCCGTATCGGCGTCGACGTTCCCGCCCTCCTAAGCTAGAGCCCCCGCCAACGATTACGCTATGGGGGGTCGCCCCCCGTCAAATGGGGATAGCTTTATGCTTCGTAATGGGTTGTTTTCCACGTCCAGTATCGCCTTGATGGCGGCGGGGGCTGCGGTCCTGGCGCTTCCGTCGGCGGTGAGCGCCGCGACGGCTACGGCGGCCGACACGGCCGCAGCGACAGATCAAAGCACGACCTCACTCCAGGAAGTGGTGGTGCAGGCGCGGCGCAGCTCGGAAAACCTGCAGAAGGTTCCGGTCGCGGTCACCGTGGTGACCCAGAAGGCGATCGACACGGTCGGGGTCTTCGACCCGCAAAACCTTGCGAACTTCACCCCGGGCCTGACGGTCCCGGCGACGATTTCCGACCGGGCCAACGTGGTCTACGCGATCCGCGGCCAGTCCAACTCCTACGGCAACCAGTTCAACGCCGTCATCCCCTATTACGATGACGTGCCGATCGTCTCGCCGACCGGGCTCGGCCACGGCGCCTTCTTCGACCTCGACAGCGTGCAGGTGCTGCGCGGCCCGCAGGGCACCCAGTTCGGCCGGGTGACCGACGGCGGCAACGTGATGATCTATCCGAAGAAGCCGTCCAACAGCTTCGACGGCTATGTGGAAGGCAAGGTCGGCGACTACGGCCTGAGGGACTTCACCGCGGCCATCAATCTGCCGATCATCCCCGACAAGCTGATGGTGCGGGCGGCGACCGACATCAGCCGCCGCGACGGTTTCACCACCAACCTCTTCAACGGCCGCGACCTCGACAACGTCGCCTACGAATCCTACCGCTTCGGGATCGTCATCAAGCCGACCGAGCACCTCGAAAACTACACCTCGATCGCCTACGAGCACACCCACGAGAACGGTACGGCGGTCGAACTCGAATATCTCTACCTGCCCAGGCTGACCGCGACCGCGAATGCGGTGGGGAACGCTCACCCAGGGGTGTACGGGATCGACGCCAACGGCAATGTGGTTGCAGCTGCGCTCGGCGTAGCGCCGTTCAACCCCGCCAACTGGCTGGCCGACCTCAAGGCCCAGGTCGCGCGCCAACTCGCTCTCGGCCCGCGGCAAGTCTTCGAGACGAACCCTCTATTCGACCAACGCGACAACCTATACGTGGTCAACACCACCACGGCGGACCTCGGCGTCGTCACGATCAAGAATGTCTTCGGCTACATCTGGACCCGGGACTTCGAGGCGGCGAACTTCGCTGGCGGCAACGGCGATCTGCTGGTCACCTGTCACAACGCATGCCCGCTGAGCGGCGTCGCGAACATCCCTTTCAACCTTCAGGAACACTTCAGCGATGAGCTCCGGTTGTCAGGGAAGCTGTTCGATAACCGGATTTCCTGGTCGGCGGGCGCCTATACCGACAACCAAAAGCCCGCCGGCGCATTCGAGAACATGTCAACCCAAGTCGGCGCCAGCCAAAACCTGGTTCTCCAATACGCCAAGACCTGGGAGACCGCCGGCTACGGCAACGCAGAAATTGACCTACGTGATTTCCTGCCGGGTTTGAAGCTGAACGGCGGCATCCGCTACTCCGTCGACAAGAATCATTCAGATGTCACTAAGTATAACGGGCCGATACCGGCGCCTGGCATAGCGACCAGCGCCAGTTCGCTCCCGCACGGGGTCTGTGTCAGGTTCAACGGCAATCCCTGCATCGATTTGCGGGCCACCTTCACGGCGCTCACCTACACGGCCGGCGTGACCTACCAGTTCAACCCCGCCCAAATGGTCTATGCTAAGGTCAGTCGGGGCTATCGGCCGGGCGGCGACAACGCCTCAAATCCGGTGGGAGTGAGCCCCGCCTACGATCCTGAATACGACCTTTCGGTGGAGGTGGGCGCCAAAGCCGACTTTGACATCCGCGGCGTCAAGCTGCGCACCGACGTGGCGCTGTTCCATGACAACTACAGCAATATCCAGCAGCTTATCACCCTTCCCTCGGTTCCCGGCGCGCCCAGTCAGGGATCGCTGGTTCGCAACGTCGACGACGCAGTGATCCAGGGCGTCGAGTTCGAGGGGACCTTGCTGCCCTTCCGGGGCATGACCCTCGATCTCGTTTACGCTTACACCGACGCCGCGTTCAAACACCTGCCAACCGATCCCCTCTCTAACCCGACTAGCCCTTGCAATCCCTTCAGCTTCGTCATCGCCGGCTTCTGCGGAGAGAACGCCTTCGGCTTTACGCCGCGGAACAAGCTTGGGCTTTCCGCGGACTATGACTTGCCGCTGGACCCCGCGATCGGTGTGATCAGCATCGGCGGAACCTGGAACTACCAAAGCAAGGACTGGCTGGTCACGAGTAGCAACCTCGATCCGCGCGGCGTTCAGCCGGCCTTCAGCACCCTGGATCTGCGGGCGACCTGGCATAAGGTCCTCGGCCATCCGGTGGACCTGTCGTTCTTCATGACCAACGTGACGAACCAGCTCTACAAGGCCGGCGTCGACGACCTGGAGCAGGCCTCCTCGCTCGGCTCCTACGCGTCGATTTACGCGCCGCCCAGGATGTTCGGGTTCGGCCTCAAGTATCGGTTCGGGGCCAGCGCCGGCCAGTAGGGGCGGGGAGGCTCGACAAGCGGCGGCGCGGTCATCCCAAGGCCGCCGCCGTCCGGAGGGGAGCGAAGCATGGCGACGCGAAGAGCGGTGGTGTTCGGGGCGAGCCTGATGGCCGGCGCCGCCCCGGGTGGCGGCCTCGCCCTAGCGGCGTCCGTTCCCGGCCAGACGGGCGACACCTGGAGCGACTACATCGCCTCGCTGAACGAGGCGCGGGAACTGATGCTGGCGCAGCCACAGGCGCAGGACCCGATGGTGCGCGATCAGGGCGATTATCTGCTGCAGGAATTGCAAGGCGTGGCCTTCGATCAGTACGTCAAGGCGGCGCCGGCCTACCCGAACATCTTTCGCTATGAGTTCACGCCGCTGGAGTGGGGTTGGGGCGAGCCCTGCCCCGACTTCAACTACTCCTACGCCTACCTCGATGGGGCCTATACCTACCGTCTATGGGGTCGCCGGAGCGCAACCTCACGATTGGTGGACATCCGGATGAGCGAGGGGTTTTGGGGCTCGGAGGTGATCCGTGCGCTTCCGCCCGTGAACCTCAACGATTTGAACGTGAGGCGCGGCGAGGATTTCGAGATCATACTGTCGCCCGACAGGCATGCCGGCCGTTGGGTCGAACTCGATCCGACCGCCCACAACATCAAGCTGCTCATCACCGATGTGACGCTCGACTGGGAAAACGACGAGCCCACGCAGTTTCACATCGAGCGGCTGGGTTCGTCGGAGAACACGCCGGTGATCCGGCCCAGAGACCTGCTCAATCTCAACATCCGTCGCTCGGGACGGTTTGTCGAAGAGCACTTCAAGTACTTCATTCGCGGCAACACCAAGATCATATCGGAGGTAGGCTACAACCAATTCCCTCCGCCCCCTTCCATCAGCAATCCCTACGCTGCGCCGGGCTCGGGCACGAAGTCCGCGAGTAGCAACGGGATGGGAAGCCCGGGGCAGGTTTACAGCCGGGCGATATTCTCCCTGCAGCCTGACGAAGCCTTGATCGTCGAAACCAGTCAACCCACCGACGCCGGATACTGGGGCGTCCACCTCAACGACTATTGGGGCAACTGGATCGACTTCATGTATCACCAGAGCTCACTGAACATGGCCACCGCGGTCGGCGATCGGGATGGCAAGGTCCGCTTCGTGATCGCCCACCGCGATCCCGGCGTTCCCAACTGGATCGACACGACCGGCTCGCCCATGGGCTCAGTCCTGATGCGCTTCAAGAAGTTCACCGGCGCCACGCCGGTTCAGCATGCGACCAAGGTGGCTTTCAACGACGTCCGCGCCCACCTGCCGCAGGAGACCGCGACGGTCATGGCGGAGGAGCGGCGGATCCGGCTGGCGCAGCGCCTGAAGGGCGCGCGAAAGCGGTATGGCTTCTAGCCCGTCCTTGGCGCGGCCCCGTCCCACGCGAGGCGCGCGCTGGCGAAGTTCGTCGAACAATGCGGAGGAAACGATGTCTAAGATAAAACCGGTTCTGGCCGCCCTGGCGGCGGTGATCATCGGCGGTTTCCTCGGGGGCGGGGCCGGCTTGGCGCAACCCGCGCCGGCGCCGCCACCGGCCGGATCGTCCGCGTCGGTGGATGCGGCCTGGACCTATTATCACCAGACGTTGGATGCGGCGCGGGCCAAGGTGCTGACCCATCCTTTCGCCGATACGCCGGAACGGCGGGCGGAGGCCCTGTTCCTGATCTCCGAGACCGCCGTGGTCGGCTTCGACATGTACGTCGGTCCCCGACAGGACTACCCGGCCTTCTACCTGCAGCCGATCTTCCTCAACAACATGTACGGCTGGGGGCTGCCGAACCCGGATTTCCTCTACCGCTGGGCCTTCGTCGACGGCGCCAAGACCTACCGGATCTGGGGCAAGCGCAACGACCCCAGCTTCGTCGACCTGCAACTCCAGGACGGCTTCTGGGGCGATCCGACCTTCGGCATTCTAGGCAACGCGCAACTGGACAAGCTGAAGCTTGGGCCTGACGGCTCCTTCGAGATCATCCTCAGCCCGACCGAGCATGCGGGCAATTGGATCAAGTCCGATCCAAACGCCCACCGCAGCGTCATCCAGCTGCGTCAGGCGATCATCGACTGGGCGCACGACAAGCCGCTCGAGATCCATATCGACGAACTCGATCGCACTGGGGGCACGCCCGTCATGTACTCGCCGGACGAGTACGCCGACCGGCTGCGCCGGGCCGCCAACTTCGTCATGCACAACGCCGACTTCGTCCTGCGCCAGAACGAGAAGCTGTCGCCGGGATCGACCGTCTTCAACACCTTCCGTTCGCTAAACGCGGGACATCCGGGCGAAGAAGGGGGCAATCCCGCGGCGGATTACCAGGACGCCATCTTCAACATCGGCAAGGACGACGCCCTGATCATCGAGACCGCCATCCCTCACGCCAAGTACTGGGGCGTGCAACTGGGCGACGTCTGGTGGCAGACCAGCGACTACAAGTTCCATCAGTCTAGTCTGAACGCCCACACGGCGGTGATCGATAAGGACGGCAAGCTCAGGGTGGTGCTCTCGCACGTGGATCCCGGCGTGCCCAACTGGCTCGATCCCGCGGACGACGACCTCGGGGTCATTCAGTTCCGCTGGTACTTCTTCGATGGCCCGACGGCGACCCCGGTGGTGGTGAAGCGCGTGAAGGCGAGCGAGGTGCGCAAGTACCTGCCGCCCGACACGCCGGTGGTGACGCCCGAACAACGTCGCGCGGCTCTCGCCGAGCGGTGGCGGGGCGTCGAGCAGATGTACGGGCAGTGATGGGCCATGACGGCGCACGCGCCACGAGCGCGCGAGGCTGAAGGCGGCGTCCCATGTTGAGCGGGAAGGTCGCCCTCGTGGTCGGAGGAACGTCCGGAATTGGCCGCGCCGCCGCCGTGGCGCTCGGGCGCGCCGGGGCTCGGGTCGCCGTGGCCGGGCGCAGCGCCGAGGGTGGCGCAGGGACCGTCGCGCTCGTCGCGGCCGCTGGCGGAAGCGCCCTGTTCGCGCCGCTGGACGTGGACCAGCCCGACCACTTCGACAGGGCGGGCGAGCAGATCTTGGCCGCGTTGGGTCCGGTTGACATCGGCGTCAACGCCGCCGGACGGGTGAATTCGGGTAACACCGGAACCATGGTCGACCAGACGCCCGAGGATTTCGACGCCGTGTTCACCACGAATGCCCGCGGCGTGTGGCTGGCGATGCGCCTCGAGCTGCGCCAGATGCTGGCTCACGGGCGCGGTGGGGCGATCGTCAACGTCAGTTCGGCGAGCGCGTTCCGTGGGACCTTCGGCGGTGGCTTCTATTCCTCCAGCAAGCATGCGGTCGAGGGGCTGACCAAGAGCGCGGCCATCGAGTTCGCGGACAGGAAGATACGGGTGAATGGCGTGGCGCCCGGTCCGACGCGCACACCGATGCTGGAGAGCGTGCTGAGCGCCGAGGCGTTAGCCGCCGCCGGCGCTGTTCGACCCATGCGACGCATCGGGACACCCGAGGAGGTGGCTGACGTCATCGTCTTCCTTGTCTCGGACGCGGCCCGCTACGTCACCGGCGAAACGATCCGGATGGACGGCGCTGCGCGCCACTTGCCGGCGATCGGGGTCCTGCCGGACAGAGCGCGTTGACGAAGAGCCGATCCGGGGCGCAGGACGGGTCTCCAGCGGATGGGCAGGTCCTGCGGCGGACCACGCCGCCGGCCGCCGTTCGGCCGGGGGCGTCGCAACGGGACAGGTGAAACGGAGGAAAATGATGGCGCGCTACCTTATCGAATTCGAGTCCGCCGCCTTGCCGGGGCAGGACGAGGTCTACAACGACTGGTACGAGAAGGTTCACATCAAGGACGTGCTTGCAGTGCCGGGCTTCCGGTCCTGCCGGCGCTACCGGATCGTGGACCCGTCGGACGCCCGGCCGCGGTACATGGCGGCCTATGAGGTCGAGTGCGACGATCCGCACGCCCTGCTGCAGGACTTGATGACGCGCGCGAAATCGATGGTGCTGTCGCCTTCGCTGGACGGCGGCAGCGTAAAGATCACGATCTTCGAGCCCGGTTATTCGGCGGCGGCCTGAGCGAAAGACCTGAGGGCGGCTGAGGCCTGCCAGGCGCTTGGCTGGGTCGCGAAGCTCAGCTGTTGATCGCCCGCAGGATCGTATCGGCGAGCTCGGGCCGACAGACCAGGAGGTCCGGCATGTAGGGATCTTGCCGGTTATAGAGGGTCTCTGATCCGTCGAGGCGGCTGACGTGCAGGCCCATGGCCTTGGCCACCGCCGCCGGGGCGCAGGAATCCCACTCGTACTGGCCGCCCGAGTGCACGTAGGCCAGCGCGTCTCCCCGTCCGACGGCCATGCTCTTGGCGCCCGCCGATCCCATGCCCTCGATCGAACCGTCGATCGAGCGGGCCACCTTTTCGGCCTCGAGGGGAGGGCGGGTGCGACTGACCAAGACGACGCGATTGGCGCAGGCCGCCAGCGCCGTGGGGGCCGCGGTCGTGTAGGTGACGCCGAAGCCGGGGATTGCCACGGCGCCGGCGATGGGGCGACCGTCGATGGTCAGGGCCACATGCACCGCCCAGTCGGCGCGGCCCTCGGAGAACTCTCGCGTGCCGTCGAGCGGGTCGATGACCCACACGCGCGACTTCGAAAGCCGGACGGTGTTCGGCGCCTCCTCCTCGGAGAGGATGCCGTCGTCGGGGCGGAGCTCGCGTAGCGCGCCCATAAGGAAGGCGTTGGCGACCTGATCGCCGAGGGCGCCAAGCGCCTTGCCCTCCACAGGGGAGGCAGCCCGCAATTGCAGCAGCAGGCCCCCCGCCGCGTCCGCCAGCCTGGCTGCGAGCGCATGGTCTTCGGACAGATCCATCAGGCGCCCGCCCCTCCATCGAGTTGCTCGACGATCTGCTCAGCGGCCTGGGCGGCGGAGAGGGTGGTGGTGTCGATGTGGATCTCGGGGTGTTCGGGGGGCTCGTAGGGGGAATCGATGCCGGTGAAGTTCTTGAGCTCGCCGGCTCTGGCCTTCTTGTAGAGGCCCTTGACGTCGCGGTGCTCGGCGATGGCGAGGGGTGTGTCGACGTAGACCTCGACGAACTCGCCCTCGGCCATCAGCTCGCGGGCCATGCGCCGCTCGGAGCGGAAGGGGCTGATGAAGGAGACGAGCACGATGAGGCCGGCGTCGGCCATCAGGCGGGCCACCTCGGCCACCCGGCGGATGTTCTCCACCCGGTCGGCGTCGGTGAAGCCTAAGTCGCGGTTGAGGCCGTGGCGGACGTTGTCGCCGTCCAGGAGGTAGGTGTGGCGGCCCATGGCCAGCAGCTTCTTCTCCACCAGGTTGGCGATGGTGGACTTGCCCGCCCCCGAGAGGCCGGTGAACCACAAGACCTTGGGCCGCTGGCCCTTGACGCCGGCGCGGCTCTCCTTGCCCACGTCGAGCGCTTGCCAGTGGATGTTCTGGGCCCGGCGCAGGGCGAAGCGGATCATCCCCGCCCCCACCGTGCCGTTGCTGATCTTGTCGATCAGGATGAAGCCGCCGGTGTCGTGGTTGTCGGCGTAGGGGTCGAAGGCGATGGGCTGGTCGAGGCTGATGTTGCAGACCCCGATCTCGTTCAGCTCCAGCTGCTTGGCCGCCAGGTGCTCCAGGGTGTTGACGTTGATCTTGTACTTGGGCTCGGTGACGGTGGCCGCCACCGTCTTGGTCCCGATCTTCAGCCAGTAGGGCCGCCCGGGCAGCAGCGGCTCCTCGGTCATCCACACGATCGTGGTCTCGAACTGGTCGGCCACCTCGGCGGGCGCGTCCGCCGCCGCGATCAGGTCGCCGCGCGAGCAGTCCACCTCGTCGGCGAGGGTAAGGGTCACCGACTGGCCGGCCACCGCCGGGTCGAGGTCGCCGTCCTTGGTGACGATCCGCGCCACCGTGGTCTCGCGCCCGGAGGGCAGGATCCGCACCCGGTCCCCCGGCCGGATCCGCCCCGAGGCGATCTCGCCCGCAAAGCCGCGGAAGTCGAGGTTGGGCCGGTTCACCCACTGCACCGGCATCCGCAAGGGGCTCGACTGCAGGCGCGTCTCGTCGATCTCCACGCTCTCCAGGTGTTGCAGCAGGGTGGGGCCGCCGTACCAGGGCGTCTTGTCGCTGCGGCTGGTGATGTTGTCGCCCTTGAGGCCCGAGATCGGGATGGCGACCAGGTCGGCAAGGCCGACGCCCGCGGCGAAGGCGCGGTAGTCGGCCACGATCGTCTCGAACACCTGCTGGTCGTAGCCCACCAGGTCCATCTTGTTCACCGCCAGCACGATGTGGCGGATGCCGATGAGGCTCACCAGGAACGAGTGGCGGCGGGTCTGGGTCAGCACCCCCTTGCGCGCGTCGATGAGGATCACCGCCAGGTCGGCGGTGGAGGCCCCGGTGACCATGTTGCGGGTGTACTGCTCGTGGCCGGGGGTGTCGGCGACGATGAACTTGCGCTTGTCGGTGGAGAAGAAGCGGTAGGCCACGTCGATGGTGATGCCCTGCTCGCGCTCGGCGGCCAGGCCGTCCACCAAGAGGGCGAAGTCGATCTCGCCCCCCTGGGTGCCCACCTTCTTGGAGTCGGCCTCCAGGGCCGCCAGCTGGTCCTCGAAGATCAGCTTGGAATCGTAGAGCAGCCGCCCGATCAGGGTCGACTTGCCGTCATCCACCGAGCCGCAGGTGATGAACCGCAGCAGCGACTTCTTCTGGTGCTGCTCCAGGTAGGCGTCGATGTCGGTGGCGATGAGGTCGGAGGCGTGGGCCATCAGAAATACCCCTCGCGCTTCTTCTTCTCCATGGAGGCGGCCTGGTCGTGGTCGATCACCCGGCCCTGGCGCTCGGAGGTGGTGGCCAGGAGCATCTCCTGGATGATCTGCGGCAGGGTCGCAGCCTCGCTCTCCACCGCCCCGGTGAGCGGGTAGCAGCCCTGGGTGCGGAAGCGGATCTTCTTCATCATCGGCGTCTCGCCGGGCAAGAGCCGCATCCGCTCGTCGTCCACCATGATCAGCTGGCCGCCCCGCTCCACCACCGGGCGCACCCCAGCGAAATAGAGCGGCACGATGGGGATCCCCTCCAGGTGGATGTATTGCCAGATGTCGAGCTCGGTCCAGTTGGAGATCGGGAACACCCGAAAGCTCTCCCCCGGCCGCTTCTTGGTGTTGTAGAGCTTCCAGAGCTCCGGGCGCTGGTTCTTCGGGTCCCAGACATGCTGGGCGCTGCGGTGCGAGAAGATCCGCTCCTTGGCCCGGCTCTTCTCCTCGTCCCGGCGCGCGCCCCCGAAGGCCGCGTCGAACCCGTACTTGTCCAGCGCCTGCTTCAGACCCTCGGTCTTCCACATGTCGGTGTGCAAGGGGCCGTGGTCGAAGGGGTTGAT
>Ga0213876_10000186_pt1 | contig 64451 bp, 70 predicted proteins | sample BarmaccomBMRX_R9_FD_160113 | JGI IMG/M metagenome (GOLD analysis project Ga0213876, IMG submission 160113) | Root-associated microbial communities from Barbacenia macrantha in rupestrian grasslands, the National Park of Serra do Cipo, Brazil - RX_R9 | ecosystem: Host-associated > Plants > Roots...
TTCGCCAAGCACCTGAAGGCCCTGCGGTGGCGAACGCCCTACCAGGTGATCTGCGATGCCTGGACCAAAGACCGATCAATCTTCAAGATCGATCCGCACCAGCTCATTCCGGGACCACACACCTAGGCCCCAACGTCGCTTCCCTGGTGGGCCACTCGGCGATCAGGCTCTATGTGATGGGGGCGGCCTCGCAGGAGCGGGCGGCCACCGACGCCGAGATCGAGGCGATGCGCGAGATCCTGCGCGGAGCGATGCGGGCCGGCGCCTTCGGGCTTTCCTTCACCTTCAACCACTTCGACGAGTTCGGGCGCCCCCTGCCCTGCCACTATGCCGACCGGCGCGAAAAGCTCGGCCTGATGCGGGTGTTGGCCGAGGAGGGCCGTGGCGTCGTGGAGGTGGCGCCGAACTTCTTCAAGCGCGACATGGGCCTGCCCACCCTGGACGAGTGGGGCAGCCTGGCCCTGGAGACCGGGGTCACGACCTCGCTCTCCCCGATCCTGGTCATGCCGAACATGGAAGGGGCCTGGAAGACCATCCTGGAGCGGTTCGAGCACTGGCGGAGCCTCGGCGCGCCCCTGTTCGCTCAGACCCAGGTCCGTCCCCTGGACCTGACCGTCCAGCTCTCCCAGGGCTCGACCATCCATTCCAAGTCGTCCGCCTGGCGCGACAGCTTCGAGGCGACGCTCGAGGAGCGCATCCGGCGCATGCGCGACCCCCGGCTGCGCCCGGTGCTGATCGCCGAGGGCGACCGGCTGAAGAACGCGCTCGCGCCGCTCTCGGTGAAACGCGGCCGCAGCTCCGCGGCGCGCGCCTATGAGGGGCGCCGGATCGCCGACATCGCCGCCCAGGAGGGCAAACCTTTCACCGAGGCGATGATGGACATCGCGCTGCTCGACGATCTGGAGACGGAGTTCTCCCTTTCCGGATATCTCCATGCGGACGAAGACCTGGTGGCGGTGCTCTTGAAGCATCCGGCGGTGCACATCGGATCGGGCGACGCGGGCGCCCACATCACCCAGTTCGCCGGCGCTGGCGACACCTGCTACCTGATCGAGAAGTTCGTGCGCGAGCGGGGCGACCTCACCCTCGAGCGCGCGGTGCAGCGGCTCACCTCGGAGCTTGCGACCCACTGGGGCTTCGGCGGGCGCGGGACCCTCGAGGCTGGCAAGTTCGCCGACCTGGTGGTCTTCGACCCGCAGACCGTCGCGAGGGGCGAGGAGGAATGGGTGGACGATGTCCCGGGCGGCGGCGGCCGCTACGTCCGCCACGCCAAGGGCGTCGAGCAGGTGATCGTCAACGGCCAGATCCTGGTGGAAGAGGGCGCCTACAGCGACGCCAAGCCCGGCCGGCTCTTGTAGCGCTCAGGGCGCGGCCGTCGCGCCCAGTTTGCGGTGGTCCCAGCTCATCACCTTCTCGGGGCGGACGACCACCACCACCCGTTTGCGGACCATCCTCGCGACGTAGTCCTCGAATTCCTGGCCCTCGATCCCGGGGTGGTTGCGCTTCAGGATCTCGCCCATCAGCTGGCTGAGGCGCGGCTCACGGTCGACGATCTCGGCCTGGCCGGTGATCGAGACGCCGCGCAGCTGCGAATACTCGTCCCCCGCCTCGCTCAGCACCGCGACCCGAGGATCGCGGCGAAGGTTCACCACCTTTTGCGAGGTCCCGTAGGTCTCGAACAGAATGTTCCCGTCCTTCAGCGAGAACCAGAGCGTGGTGAGGTGCGGCGCGCCGTCCTTGTTCAACGTGGCGACGTTGAGGCTCTTCACCTCGCCGAAGAACTTCTCGATCTCCGCGTCGGTCATCTTGACCACGTCGCGCTGCTTCGGCATCGGCCCGCCTCCGTCTTTCAGCGCTCTCCAGCACGTTTCCGCCAGAGGCGCAACGAGGGGCGCGGCGGCTCAGATCTCGAGGACGATCCGCCCCGCCGTCCGGCCGGCGGCGGCCCGCCGCATGGCGTCGCAGAAGTCGGCCAACGGGCGCCGCTCCGAGACCACCGGCCTGAGCTTCCCCTGGACGTGGAGATCCAGGATCAGCGCCAGGTTCGCCGCCGAGATCTCCGGCTCGTAGATGGCGAACTGCCGGATGTCGACGCCCACCAGCTCAGCGCCCTTGAGCAGGGCGAGGTTGGTCGGCAGGCGCGGGATCTCGCCCGAGGCGAAGCCGATCACCAGGTGGCGCCCTTTCCAGCCCAGGCAGCGGAACCCCCGTTCGCTCGCATCCCACCCACCGGATCCACGACCACGTCGACGCCCTTGCCGCCCGAGAAGGCCTTGACCCGGTCGCGCCAGTCCTCAGCGGCGTTGTCGATCGCCTCTTCCGCGCCGCACGCGAGCGCCAGCGCCCGCTTGGCCGGACTGGAGGCGCTGGCGATCACCCGCGCGCCCAGGGCCTTGGCGAGCTGGATGGCGGCCAGTCCCACCGCCCCGGCCGCGCCCAGCACCAGCACCGTCTCGCCCGCCTCCAGCCGCCCGCGCTGGACCAGGGCGTGGGCGGCGGTGACGGCGCTGACCCGAAACGTGGCGCCGTCGGCGAAGTCCATGCTCTCGGGTATGAGGACCGTCGCCTCGGCCGGCCGCACCGCATATTGGGCGAAGCCGCCGCCGAAGCCGGACGCGCAGACGCGGTCCCCGACCTCGCGGATCGTCACCCCCTCGCCCACCGCGTCGACGACCCCCGCGAACTCCCCGCCCGGAATGTGCGGAAGCGGCGGCTTCACCTGGTAGCCGCCCGAGGCGACGAGCACGTCGACGAAGCTCACGCCGGCCGCCCGGATGGCGATCCGCACTTCGCCGGCGCCGGGCTCCGGCGTGGCGATATCCTGGAGTTTCAGGCTCTCGGGCGGCCCGAACGCGTGGGCGACGACAGCTCTCATGGAACACCCCCGAAACACCGCCGGTCAGAAGCCCGGTCGGCGGCCGGCGAGGGGATGTCGATCACGGACTCAGGAGTCGTGGTGGTGCTCCGGATCCTCGTGGCCGTCCTCGTCCGGGTCCAGCAGCCGATGGGCGTGGATGATGAAGTAGCGCATCAGGGCGTTGTCCACCGAGGCCTGCGACCGGGCGCGCCACGCCCTCAGCGCCTCGCGGTAGTTCGGGAAGGCGCCGACGAACTCGACCTTGGAGAGATCGCGGAACTGGCGGGTGTCGACGGCTTCCAGTTCGCCGCCGATCACCAGGTGGAGCAGTTGGCGGTCGGGCATGATCCTCTCATTATTTCCCGGCGATAGCCAAGGCGTCGATCAACAGCGACGGCGCGTTGGCGGCGCCGCGGAATTCAAGATCGGATCCGGGGACGACGCGAGCGTAGGCCTCGATCAGATTGCCGGCGACGGTGATTTCGCTCACCGGATAGGCGATCTCGCCGCGCTCGAACCAGAAACCGCCGCAACCCACCGACCAGTCGCCGGTGTTGGGATTGAGCGAGGGGCCGAAGAGCGAGGTGACCAGCAGCCCGGCGCCGGCGTCGGCCATCAGCTCGGCCTGGCTCCTGGCCCCCGGCTGCAAGGTGAGGTTCGACGGACCCACCCCCGGCGGGCCGGCGAGGCCCCGGGCGGCGTGGCCGGTGGTCTCCAGGCCCAGTTGGCGGGCCGAGGGGGTGTTCAGGAGCCAGGTGGTGAGGACGCCGGCCTCGATGATGGCCATCGCGCGGTTGGCGACGCCCTCGTCGTCGAACGGCGACGAGCCGAGCCCGCGCGGTCTGTGCGGCTCGTCGGTGATCGTCACCGCCGCCGAGAAGACCTCCTGGCCCAGCCGGTCCTTCAGGAAGGAGACGCCGCGGGCCACCGACGGCCCCGAGATGGCCGAGATCAGCGGCCCCAGGATCGAAGCGGCCAGGCGGTTCTCGAAGATCACCGGCGCGGTCGTGGAGGCGATCTTGCGGGGGCCCAGCCTCGAAACCGCGCGCCGGCCCGCCTCGGCGCCGATCGACTCGGCGCTCGGCAGGTCGGACTGCCAGCGCGTCTGGCGCCCCTCGCCGGCCCGCTCCATGCCGGCGCCCTCGCCTGCGATGGCCACGGCGCTCAATGAGAAGCCGGAGGCTCGGTGATGACCGGAGAAGCCGCCGCTGGTGACCAGCCGCCAGGCGCTGGCCGACCAGGCCGCCGAGCTGGAGTCGGAATTGGTGACGCCGGCGACGGCGCGGGCCGCCTCCTCGGCGGCGAGCGCGCGGGCCTCCAGCGTCTCCGGGTCCGGCTCGTTGGGGTCGAAAAGGTCGAGGTCGGGCGCCGGGCCCTTGGCCAGGCGCTCCGGCGGCGCCAGTCCCGCATAGGGATCCTCAGGGGCGAGGCGCGCCATGGCCACCGCGCGCTCGATGAGTTTGCTCCGGCCCTCGCGCGAGATGTCTGAGCCGGAAACCACCGCCTGGCGCTGACCGATGAACACCCGCAGGCCGAGGTCGCGCGCTTCCTCGCGCTCGGCCTCCTCGAGGGCCCCGAGCCGTACGGTGACCGAGAGCGACTGGCGCTCGGCGAAGGCCGCCTCGGCCGCCCCGGCGCCCGCCTTCAGCGCGGCCTCGACGACCTCGTGGAGAAGCTGTTCGTCCATGGCGGCCATATGGTCGATCCGGCGGATGCGGGCAAGCGACCGGGCGTTACGGGAAAGCGCAGATCAACAGGGCCACGCCCGCCAGGATGTAGGCGACCCAGGTGAGGACCATGCCCGCCGACCTCAGCGCCGAGGGCTCGGCGCTGCGGCTCAGTCCGATCGCGTGCGCGACCCGGCCCAGGAACAGCAACAGACCGCTGGCGTGCACGGCGAGCGGGTGCGCGCCGGCCAGCGCCAGCATCGCCAGCCCAGCCAAGCCGGCTGGAACGTACTCCGCGGCGTTCCCGAAGGCGCGGATGGCCTGGGCGAGCTCGGGCACGCCCCCATCGCCGAACTGGATCTTGTGCTGCTGGCGCCCCCGCACCACCAGCAGCGAGAGCACCAGGAGCAGGATCAGGTTGAGGCCGGTCCAAAGGGCGGCGGCGTGGGTGGCGGCGGTGACTTCCAGAACGTCCTCCGTTGCCGCGGCGCGGTGGCGACGCCCCGTCCGCCTTCGCCGGTCAGGCGATGATGTCGGGGGTGAGCCGGTCTTCGAGCTTGGTGATCCGGTCGCGCAGCGTCAGCTTCTTCTTCTTGAGCCGGGCGATCTGAAGCTGGTCGGGCATCGGCCCCCCTTCCAGCGCCCGCACGGCGTCGTCCAGATCCTGATGCTCCTGACGCAGGACCGCGATCTCAGCGCGGATCTTGGCTTCCTCCCCCGGCTCGAGCTGCTTTTCGTCCATGCGCCCGTATCCGCCGTACGACGACCTTGGCCTGATAGCAGGAAGCTGGGCGGGCGGAAACCGTTCAGGCGAGCGCAAGGCTCAGTCGGCGGAAGAGTTGCGGCGGCGCGGCGCCACCCCAGACCCGCGCTGCTTCTGCGAGCGCCGGCGCCGGCGCCGACGCCGGCTGGCCCGACGGCGGCGGGCTGCTCGCCTCCAGCATCTCCAGCAGCATGCGCTCGGCTTCGAGCTCGAGGGCCTTCACCTGGGCGCGCAGGGCCTGCAGCGCCTGGGCCGGCGCGCGCGCGACGCCGCCGGCCTGCGCCCTTCGCAGCGCCCGCAGCGGACCAGTAGCCACCGTCTCCCACCCACGGGCCAGCTCGGCGGCCGCCATCAGGATCTCAGGGTCGGCGGGCCGCGCCTCTGCCGCCATCCAGAGGCGCCAGAGCAGGAAGGGAGCCGACTGGCCGTGCCGGTCCTGGAGCTCCAGCAGCAGCGCCTCCACGCCGGGGCGTGCGTAGACCTCGAGGGCGAAGCGCCAAAGGCCTCCGCTCACGGACGCGGCTCGCTCACCCTTCGTCGCCTGCGGCGATCGGGCCGAGGTCGCGGCCCCATCGGCGCACCCGCTCCCAGGAAAGGCCGAATAGGTCGAGCGCCCGGCCCACCGACTGGTCGATCAGCTCGGCGACGCTGGCGGGCCTGGCGTAGAAGGCCGGGATCGGCGGGGCGATCACCGCCCCCATCTCCGCGAGCGCCGTCATGGTCCGCAGGTGGCCGAGATGCAGTGGCGTCTCGCGGACCATCAGCACCAGCGGCCGGCGCTCCTTGAGGGTGACGTCGGCGGCCCTGGTCATCAGCGAGGCGGTGACGCCGGTGGCGATCTCCGACATGGTGCGGACCGAGCAGGGGGCGATGAGCATCCCCCGGGTCGGGAAGGAGCCGGAGGCGATGGGGGCGCCGATGTCCCCCGGTCGGTGGACTACGGTGGCCTTGGCGGAAAGCTCGGCGAGATCGAGGCCGGTCTCCTCGGCGAGGGTCAGGGCGGCGGCGCGCGACGCTACGAGATGGGTGGGAACGGCGAGCTCGCGGCAGGCCTCCAGCACCCGCACGCCCAGAGCCGCCCCGGACGCCCCGGCGATCCCCACCACCAACGGCGCCGCCGCCTTCTCGGTCATTGGCTCTCCCCGGGCCGCCCAATCTCTCAGCGCCCCGCGCCTCGGCCCTTCGCGCAACCATATGTGATCTGACACGCGGCCGTGAGGGGTGTTGACTCGCCGCATCGTCCACTCGGGAGAAGACCATGGCCATCGAAGCTCGCATCCGCGAACTCGGCGTCCGTCATCAAACCCTCGAACGCGCCATCCAGGACGAGTTGAGTCGACCTGCCTCTGACGACCTTCGATTGCAAGACCTGAAACGGCAGAAATTGAGGCTCAAGGAGGAGTTGGAGACCCTCAAGGCGCAGGTCCACTAAGCCCGCGCCTCTTCCCGGCATCGCTGACAGAGAACCGCCCGCCGCGGCCCCGACCGAGGGTCGCGGCATGAGTTCTCGCCCCGCGCCTACTCCTGGGGCGCGGCCTCTTCGGCTTCGTCGGCGCCCGTCTCGGCGGCCGGACGCAGGGTCGCGCCCTGCGGCTCCTTGACGCGGCGCTTGGCGTCCTCCTTGGCCTTCTTCTCGGCCGCCGTCTTCACCACCGCATCCAATTCGAGCTGGGTGACGAGGCCGAGGGTGACCGGGTCGACCGGCTTGATGTTGGCCGAGTTCCAGTGGGTGCGGTCGCGCACCTGGTCGATGGTGGCCTTGGTGGTGCCGAGGAGCTTGGCGAGCTGGGCGTCCGTCACCTCGGGGTGGTTGCGGACGAACCAGGCGATGGCGTCCGGCCGGTCCTGGCGGCGCGACACGGGGGTGTAGCGCGGTCCCGCCTTGACCGGCTTCAGGAGCTCGGCATGCCGGCTCTTCTGGGCCTTCATCCGGTAGCCCGGGTCGCCCTGGGCCTTGTCGAGCTCCTCGCGGGTGAGTTGGCCGTTGGCGATCGGATCGGCGCCGCGGATGTCTCGGGCCACCTCGCCGTCGGCGATCCCCTTCACCTCGAGCGGATGCAGGCCGCAGAAGTCGGCGATCTGTTCGAAGGTCATGGAGGTGTTGTCCACCAGCCAAACGGCGGTGGCCTTGGGCATCAGAATCTGGTCGGCCATGGTCTACAGCGCCCCTTCGGGCGTCCCTCGGAAACGGCGGCGCCCGGCCTTTCGGCCGGGCGCGGAGGATTGGGATATAGGACGTTCCGGCGCGCCTGGAAACGGCTTTCGGCGGGGCGGTCGGAAAGGCCGCGGCGGACGAGCCTCATACCGCCAGGACGATCTTGCCGAAGTGGCCCCCCGCCTCCAGCAGGGCGTGGGCCTTGGCGGCCTCCGCCAGGGGAACCACATGGTCAATCACCGGCCTCAGCCTGCCGGCCTCGATCCAGGGCCACGCCACCCGCTCCACCTCGGAGGCGAGCCGCGCCTTCTCGTCGGCGTCGCGCGGACGCAAGGTCGAGCCGGTGACCACGAGCCGCTTCTGCATGAGCCTGAAGATCGGCAGCTCCACCACGTCGCCCCCGAGGGAAGCGATATGGACGAGGCGGCCTTGCGTATTGAGCGCCCCGAGGTTCTTGGCGAAATAAGGTCCCGCGATCATGTCGAGGATCACGTCGACGCCGCCGGCGGCCTTGGCGGCCGCTTCGAAATCCTCGGCAGCGGCGTCCACCGCGATGTCGGCGCCCAGCGAGAGCGCCCGATCGGCCTTGTCGCGCCCGCGGGCGGTGGCGATCACCCGGGCTCCGGCCGCCTTGCCCATCTGGATGGCGGCGACCCCGATGCCGGAGTTCGCCCCGTGGACCATCAGCGTCTCCCCCGCCTTGAGCGCGCCGGCTTCGAAGACGTTGGCGTAGACGGTGAAGACGGTCTCCGGCAGGGAGGCTGCCTCTTCCATCGAAAGCCCGCGCGGCGCCGGCAAGGCATGGCGGGCGTCGCAGACCGCGAACTCGGCGTAGCCGCCGCCGCCCAGCAGGGCGCAGACCCGATCGCCCTCGCGCCAGCGTCCGGCGGCCCGCACGACCTCACCGGCGACCTCGAGCCCGAGGATGGGGGACGCGCCCGGCGGCGGGGGGTAGAAGCCGCGGCGCTGGACGAGATCCGGCCGGTTGACGCCCGCCGCCTGCACCCGGATCAGGATTTCGCCCGGACGCGGCTCCGGCGTCGAAGCCTCGCCCAGCGTCAGGGCCTCGGGCGGCCCCTTGCCCCCCTCGATCGCAACCGCGCGCATCTTGTCCATCCGGCGTGGCGCCGGCGCACTTGTCTTGTCTGCCGGCTCGGCGTCAGATAGCCACCCTTCGTGCGCCGGGCAAATGGAGGTCCGAGCCGTGATCGAGGAAGCCGAGCCTGTCCGACGCCCACGCGGGGCGGCGTTGACCGAGTTGGCCCGCGAAGACCTGGACCTTTTCTCGGTCTCCGACCTCGAACAGCGGATCGAGGCGTTGGAGGGCGAGATCGCCCGGGCAAGGTCGCAGATCGAGCGCAAGAGGGCCGGCCGGGCGGCGGCGGACCTGCTGTTCGGCAAGCCGTCCTAGCGGGGGCGGAGGGAATTTTGCCTGACTGGCACGGGGGTTGCAGCCGCTGGGCCGGTTTCGGCGCGTTGTCGATCAACCCATTATGGGCGGAGACTCCATGGGGGACTCGGATAAGGCGGGACGGTGGCAGGCTGAGGCCATTTCAGGCTTCACCCGCTCCGAGCTCTTTGATCGGACCTTCCAGGAGGGAATGGACCTCGTGGAGGAGACCGCCGCCTATCTGGACGGCGCCGGCCGCCAGGATTCGAAGCTGCTCTCCCGGGCCGCGGCGCTCGCTTACGCCAGCGAAAGCATGCGCCTCACCACCCGCCTGATGCAGGTCGCCTCCTGGCTGCTGGTCCAGCGCGCCGTGCGCGAGGGCGACATGGCGCCCGAGGCCGCCCTGGACGCCAGCTATCGGCTGGGCGCGGAAGCCGAAGCCGATCCCGGCGGCTCTCTTGACAGCCTCCCTACCCCCTTCGCCGCCCTGGTCGACCGGTCCGAGCGCCTCTTCGAACGCGTCCGCCACCTGGACATGCGGATGTATGTGGAGAACCCTGCCGAGGGCGAACAGGCGCACCCCGTTCTTTCGCAGATCGAACGGCTGAAAGACGCCTTCGGAAGCTGAGCGGCGAGACCGCTCCCTACTTCTTCATGAAACCGCCGTACTTGGCGGTGAAGCGCGACACCCGGCCGCCGCGGTCGATCAAGGTCTGACCGCCGCCCGTCCAAGCCGGATGCGTCTTCGGATCCACGTCCAGATGGAGCGTCGCCCCTTCCTTGCCGTAGGTGGACCGGGTCTGATAGGTCGTCCCGTCCGTCATCACCACGGTGATGAAATGGTAGTCGGGGTGGATGTCTTGTTTCACGGAGCCCTCCAACCGACTTGATGGCCAGGCGCAATAACGAGAACCCGCCGGCGAAGGCGGGGCGAGGCGCGCCTATACACGAGCGGCGTCGCAGGGCGCAAGGGTAAGGGTGATGAGCGTCGAGTCCCCAGTCGTCGATGGTAGGCCCGGGGCCGGCCAGCTCCTGGCGGCGGAAATGGATGCGGCCGCCCTCGGCCGGGGCAAGCGCCGGGACTTGAGGCCGCTGGCCGAGCTATTCCCCTTCGTGCGCCTGCACATGACCGACGCGGTCGCCTCGGCGCTCTTCCTGATCGTCTCGACCACGGCCACCCTCTGCCTCACCCTGGTCCTGCGGATCATCATCAACCAGGGGATCGGCGGCCACACCGCCCAGTCGCTCGACCGCTCCTTCCTGCTGCTCGCCGTGGTGGCCGCGGTCCTGTCGTTGGCGACCGCCGGCCGTTTCTTCTTCATCACCCGGCTCGGCGAGCGCGTGGTCGCCGACCTGCGCGAGGCCCTCTACCGGCACGTGCTGAAGCTGGATCAGGCCTATTTCCTGACCGTCCGCACCGGCGAGGTGATGTCGCGGCTCACCACCGACCTCACCATCGTCGAGAACATGGTGGGCTCGTCGATCTCGGTGGCGGTCAGGAACCTCTTGACCTTCGTCGGCGCCTTCCTCTGGCTGATCTGGCTCAGCCCGACCTTCACCGCCCTCGTGGTGCTGCTGGGCGTGGTGGTCATCGTGCCGTTGTTCGTGGTGGGGCGCTGGGTGCGCCGCCTTTCCGTCCGGGCCCAGGAGAAGTTCGCCCAGGCGGTCGCCTTCGCCTCGGAGACCCTGGACGGGCTCGACACGGTGCAGGCCTTCGGCCGCGAGGGCCATGCGGCGGCGAAGTTCGCCGCGGCGGTGGAGGCGGCCTTCCGCGCCTCGATGAAGCGGATCACCGCCCGGGCGCTGATGACCGCCCTCGTCATGGTCTCCCTGTTCGGCGGGCTGGGATTCATCTTCTGGCGGGCCCTGCACGCCAGCTTCGTCGCCCGCGACCCGCACATGAACGCCGGCGTGCTTCTGCAGTTCGTTTTCCTGGCGGTCCTGGCCGGAGGCGCGGCCGCTTCGCTCGGCGAGACCTGGGGCGACGTCCAGAAGACCTCCGGCGCCATGGAGCGGATTTCCGAGCTCCTGAGGGCCAGGCCCGCCATCGCACCCCCGGCCTCGGCCACGCCGCTGCCGGCGCCGCCCCGCGGCGAGGCGGCGTTCGAGCGGGTGCGCTTCGCCTATCCGGGCCGCCCCGACCTGCCGGCGCTGGCCGACTTCAGCCTGCGGGTGCGGCCCGGCGAGCGGGTGGCGCTGGTCGGGCCGTCCGGGGCCGGCAAGAGCACCGTGTTCCGGCTGCTGCTCAGGTTCTACGACCCCCAGGGCGGGCGTGTGCTGATCGACGGCGTGGACCTGCGGGACGCCGATCCCGCCGAGGCGCGGGCGCGGATCGCGCTGGTCTCCCAGGAGGCCCCGATGTTCTCCGGATCGGCCTTCGACAACCTGCGCTTCGGCCGCGATGACGCCTCGGAGGCGGAGATCGTCGCCGCCGCCAAGGCCGCCGAGGCGGAGGGCTTCCTCTCCGCCCTCCCCGAAGGCTTCGACACGCCGCTGGGCGAGCGGGGCAAGACCCTCTCGGGCGGCCAGCGCCAGCGGCTGGCGATCGCCCGCGCCCTAGTCCGGGGCGCCCCGATCCTGCTGCTGGACGAAGCCACCAGCGCCCTCGACGCCGAGAGCGAGCGGCTCGTCCAGCACGCCCTCGACGACGCCATGAAGGGCCGCACCACCCTGGTCATCGCCCATCGCCTGGCGACGGTGCTGGCGGCGGACCGGATCGTGGTGATGGACGAAGGGCGGGTGGTGGACGAAGGAACCCACGCCGAGCTCATCGAGCGCGGAGGCCTATACGCCCGCCTCGCCCAGCTCCAGTTCGGGCTGCAGGCGGCCTGACCGGCCCTCGCGGAACGCCGCCCCCTCGTGGGCGAGCAGCCAGCGCTTGCGCTCGAGGCCGCCCCCGAAGCCGGTGAGGGAGCCGTCCGCGCCGATCACCCGGTGGCAGGGAATGGCGATCGGGGTGGGATTGGCGCCGTTGGCGAGTCCCACGGCCCGCACCGCGCTCGGGGCCCCGATCCCGGCGGCGAGGGCGCCGTAGCTGCGCGTCTGGCCGGCGGGGATGGCCCTCAGCGCGCCCCAGACCTTGCGCTGGAACGCCGTGCCGCCCGTGCGGACCGCGACCTTCTCGAGGGCCCGGATATCGCCGGCGAAGTAGCGATCGAAAGCCTCGCGGATCGGCGCCGGCGCCTGGCCGAATTCGGCCGCGACCTGGCCGTACTGGCGCAGGAGCAGCCGGCGCATCCCGGCCTCTTCGGCGAAGAAATCGACGGCGGCGAGACGTCCCTCCCGGTCGACCGCCACCAAGATCGGGCCGATCGGGGCGGCGAGACGGTCGAGGATGAAGGTTTCAGGCTGCGTTCCGGTCATCTCGGATCTCCTCTGAACGGTGGGCGTCGGACGCCCAAAGCTGCATGGCCGCGTAGGCCCTCCAGGGCCGCCAGGCCTCGGCGCGGGCGAGAAGCTCGGCCGGGCTCGGGCGGCGCCCGCCCTTGGCGAGGGCGCGCATCAGGCCGACGTCGGCTGCGGGAAACGCGTCCGGCTCGCGAAGCTGGCGCATGGCGATGTATTGGGCCGTCCATTCGCCGATGCCCGGCGCGGCCCGGAGGGCCTTCACCGCCGCCTCGAGGCCGGCGCGCGGCTCGAAGACGTCCGGATCGGCGATCACCGCCGAGGCCAGAGCGCTCAGGGCCGCGGCCCGGGCTTTCGGCATGCCGAGGGCGGCGAGGTCGGCGCCGGCGAGGGCGGCGGGCGTCGGGAAGAGCCGCGCCACCCCCGGAACGAGGTCCGCCAGGGCGGCGGGCAAGGGGGCGCCGTGAACCTCGGCCAGCTTGCCGGCGAGGCCTCTGGCGGCGGCGACGGTGATCTGCTGACCGAGCACCGCCCGCACCGCCAGCTCGAAGCCGTCCCAGGCGCCCGGAACGCGCAGGCCTGGCCGGGCCGCCGTCAGCGGCGCCAGAGCCGGGTCGCGCGCCAGGTGGGCGCCGATGGCGGCGGGGTCGGCCGAGAGGTCGAACACGCGTCGGATCCGCGCGATGAGCGCGGGCAGGGCGCTGATGCGCGGGAAGCGGATCGACACCGCCAGCCTGTTCCCCGGCGCCGGCGCCACGGCGATGAGGCCCGCCTCTCCGCCGAGCGCGATCGCCCGCACATAGCGCTCGCCTTCCACCCGCTCGACCCCCGGAATGGCGCGCGCGCTTAGGAAAGCCAGCATCGCCGGCCAGTCGTAGGGCGGCTGATAGGCGAGCGTCAGGGTGATCGCCCCGCCTTCGGAGACGGAGGTCTCGGCGCCCCCGAGACGGCGCAGGGCCCGCGGCGGGCGACCGTAGAGGGCCTGGAAGGTCTCGTTGAAGCGGCGCACGCTGCCGAAACCCGAGGCCATCGCGACCTCGGCCATCGGCAAGCGGGTCTGGTGGATCAGTTGCTTGGCGAGCAGCACCCGGCGGGTCTGGGCCACCGCGACCGGCGAGGCGCCCAGATGCTGGCGAAAAAGCCGCCTCAGCTGCCGCTCGCCTACCCCCAGCCGGTCGGCGAGCGCCTCGACGTCGCCCTCGTCGAGCGCTCCGGCCTCGATCAGCCCAAGCGCCCGGGCCACCGTGTTCGAGGTCCCCCGCCAGGCGCCGAGGTCCGGCGAAGTCTCGGGGCGGCATCGCAGGCACGGCCGGAAGCCGGCGCTCTGGGCGGCCGCCGCGCTCGGGAAGAAGCGCACGTTCTCGCGGCGCGGCGTCCTCGCCGGACAGATGGGCCGGCAGTAGACGCCGGTGGTCTTCACCCCGACGAAGAGCCGCCCGTCGAAGCGGGCGTCCCGCGTGCAAAGGGCGCGGTAGCAGGCGTCGTCGTCCATTTCCATGGGAGCGAAGATGGGCGCCGGGACCGCGAAAGTCTCGCGGTTTTCGGACCTCAACCTCCGTGGCGGCTCTTCTCGATGAGCTGGATCGCCTTGGTGCGGTCGCGGGCGGCGGCCGCGACCTGGGTGGTCGAAACCCCGTCCACCCCGGCCGTGAAGAGCGTCACCATCAGTTTGTCCACGTCGCCGTGGGCGGCCGCGAAGCTCCTCGACTGGGGATCGCCCTTGCGAAGCACGGCCGGCAGGAACGCGTTCTCGGCCGCGGCGGTGCGGGTGTGGACCGCCAGTCCCACCGCGTGGGCGTCGAGGACGAGGGTCGTCAGGGTCGGAAAGATCGGCGACTCGGGAACCAGGACCAGGCTCTGCTCGGGGGCGATGGCTTGGGCGTAGGCGTGGATGTCGGCCAGCGCCGCGCCGGTGGTCATCGCAGGAGCGCCGGCGCCGGGCGTCCCCGGCGCGTCGATCAGCTGGACTCGTCTCACCTGGGTCAGCCGGCTGATGGCCCTGAGCGCGTCCGGCTCGGCGGCCTGGACCCAGATGGCGGCGGCCTCTGAGTTGTAGCCGGCGGTGTTGAGGTCGTCCGCCAGCGCCTGCTCGACGATCAGCCCAAGCCCCGCGAAATAGCCGACGTGGAGCATCCGCGGCATGACCCCGATCGTCCGGGCGGTCCGCACGCAGCCGAGCCGGGCGATCGCCAGCACGTCGCGAAAGGTCAGGACCGGCTGGACGCCGTCGAGCTTGGCGCTGGCGGGCCGCAGCTTCGGGAGCCGCTCGCGCGCCTTCAGCGTCTGGATCTCCGCCAGGGTGAAGTCCTCTGAGAACCAGCCGGCTACCTCGACCCCGTCGATGGTCTTGGAGGTCTTGCGGCTCGCGAAGTCGGGGCGGCTCGCCACGTCGGTGGTGGCCGAGAGCTCGTTGTCGCGGCGGGCGATGAGCACCCCGTCCTTGGTCGGGACGACGTTGGCCTGGATGAAGTCGCAGCCCTGGTTGATCGCCAGGTCGAAGGCGGCGCGCGTGTCCTCGGGCCGCTCGGCCGCGGCGCCGCCCTCGGCGATGATCAGCGGCTTCGGGGCTTCGGCGCGGGCCAGGGACGGCGCAAGGCTCGCAACCGCCGTAAGGGCGCCGAAGCGCCGGCGCGTCAGGCCGTCCACGGGGCCGCCCCGTCCAAATCTAGGCTGCGGCCTGCAGCCGCTCGATCAGCAGCGGGTGCAAGGCCAAGTTCGCCGCGCAAATGGACCCCTTCGTCAGCATGTCCTGGCCGCCCTCGGCGTCGCTGACCATGCCCCCCGACTCGGTCACCAACAAGACCCCCGCGGCCACGTCCCAGGCGCCCAGGTCCCGCTCCCAGAAGCCGTCGAACCGGCCCGCCGCCACCCAGGCGAGGTCGAGCGCCGCCGCGCCGAACCGGCGCACCCCCGCCACCCGCTGGGCGATCTGGTGCAGCTCCTTCAGGAACCTCGCGTGATGGCCGTGGCCGAGGAACGGGATGCCTGTGGCCAGCACCGCCTCCTCGAGGCGCGTGCGGGCCGCGGTCCTCAGCCGCCGGTCGTTGAGGTATGCGCCGCGCCCTCGCTCGGCCCAGAAGAGGTCATGGCTGACGGGATTATAGGTGACGGCCGCCACGATCCGCCCCTCGCGCTCCAGGGCGATGTTGATGGCGAAATGCGGGATGGCGTGCAGGAAGTTGGTGGTGCCGTCCAAGGGGTCGACGATCCAGCGGTGGGTCTTGTCGCTGCCCTCCACCTCGCCGCGCTCTTCGCCCAGGAAGCCGTAGCCCGGCCTGACCCGGGTGAGCTCCTCGAACAGGGTCTGTTCGGACTTCAGGTCGGCGGCGCTCACGAAGTCCGCCGCGCCCTTGCGCGAGACCTGCAGCTCGGCCACCTCCCCGAAGTCGCGGGCCAGCCCCCGCGCAGCCTTGCGCGCGGCGTCGATCATCACCTTCAGCAAGGCCGAGGGCGTCGTCATGAGCGCCTTTCCGAGTGAGAGCCGGAGGGCCTTCTAGGCGGGGATGAACTTGAGCGCCACGCCGTTGTTGCAATAGCGCAGGCCGGTGGGCTTCGGGCCGTCGTGAAAGATGTGGCCCTGATGGCCCAGGCACCTTGCGCAGTGGTACTCGGTGCGCTCCTCGAGCACGAGCTTGAAGTCCGCCTTGGTCCCGACCGCGCCGGGGATCGCCGTGTAGAAGCTCGGCCAGCCGGTGCCGGAATTGAACTTCCAGTCGGACTTGAAGAGCGGAAGGCCGCAGCCGAGGCAGGCGAAGGTTCCGCGCCGGTGCTCGTTGTTGAGCGGGCTGGAAAACGGCGCCTCGGTGTCCTCCTCGCGCAGCACCGAAAAGGACTTCGGGGGCAGACGCGTCTTCCAGTCGGAAGGCGTGAGCTTGCGCCAGGGGGACGCCGCATAGGCGTCGGCCGCGAACGCGCGCGGGGCGATGGCGAAGGCGGGGACGGCGAGGAGGAAGAGCCGGCGGGCGGTCAGCATGACGCCAAAATATATCGGCGGCCCGGACTTGATCTCAAGAGGTCCGGCCGGTCCTGCGCCATCGATAGAGGACGTCCGGTATCTGCTCCTGGTTGTCGAGGCCGTCGGTCTCGAGCACCGCCACGAACCCATGCCGCTCGTAGAACCGGCGGGCGCGGAGATTTTGCTGGAAGGTCCAGAGGCTCAGCTCCTCGGCGTTCTCCATCGCCTTGCCGAGCAGGCGCGCGCCGAGGCCCCGGCCCTGATGCGCCGGCGCCAGGAAGAGGTGCTCGATGAAGTCGGGGCGGAAGGCGATGTAGCCCATGGGCCGCAGCCAGGCGTCCTCCCCGACCCAGAACTCCAGGCTCGGAAACAACCGCTCCGCGAAGCTGCTGACATCCTCGGATGGGCCATGGCGCTCCGGCACGAACGGCAGGGATGCGCGGACCGTCTCCCGGTAGAGCCGGGCGAGCGGGGCCATGTCGGCCAGCTGGCCGCGCCTGAGCCTCAAAGACCGGTGGCTTCCGGCAGGCCGAGCGCAAGGTTGAGGTTCTGCACCGCCGCCCCGGCGGCGCCCTTGCCGAGGTTGTCCAAGAGCGCCACGAGCCGCGCCTGCCCATGCGCCTCGCTGCCGAACACGAAGAGCTTCAGCCGGTTGGTGCCGTTGAGCCCTTCGGGGTCCAGGGTCGAGACCCGGGCGGCGTCCTCCAGCGTCGCCACCTCGACGAAGGACTCGCCTGCGTAGGCGGCGGCGAGGGCCGCATGCGTCGCCCTCAGGCCCGGCGCGCCGGGCAGGGCCCAGAGCTGCAGCGGGACCTCCACGATCATCCCCTGGGCGTAGCGGCCGACCGCGGGCGCGAAGAGCGGCCGGCGGCTGAGGCCGGCGTGCGCCTGGATCTCCGGCACATGCTTGTGCGTGAGGCCTGTCCCGTAGATCCGGTAGGGGACGGCGGTGTGGTCCGGTGCGCTCGCGTCCTCGAACTCGGCGATCATCGAGCGCCCGCCGCCGCTGTAGCCCGAGACGGCGTTGATGGTGACCGGCCAGTCGGCCGGCAGCAGGCCCTCGCGGACCAGCGGCCGCAGCAGGGCGATGGCGCCGGTGGAGTAGCAGCCGGGATTGCTGATCCGCCTCGCCGCGCCGATGGCCTCCCGCTGTCCCGGTTCGAACTCCGGAAAGCCGAAGGTCCAGCCCGGCGCGGTGCGATGGGCGGTGGAGGCGTCGACCACCTTCACGGGGTCGCGCTCGATCAGCGCCACGGCCTCCCGCGCCGCCTCGTCCGGCAGGCAAAGGATCACCGCATCGGCGCCGTTCAGCAGCTCGCGGCGCGCCTCGGCGTCCTTGCGCCGCGCCGGATCGATGGAGATCAGTTCAAGATCGCGCCGCGCGGCCAGCCGCTCGCGGATCTGCAGCCCGGTGGTGCCGGCTTCGCCGTCGATGAAGACCCTAGGGGCCATGGCCTAACCTCGAACCGAACGGTGAAAACAAAAAGGGCGCCTCGGTGTGACCGAAGCGCCCCGCCGATCCGCGGCTCTGGGTCGCGGCTTAGCGCTTCGAGAACTGGAAGCTGCGTCGGGCCTTGGCGCGCCCGTACTTCTTGCGCTCCACGACGCGGGAGTCGCGGGTCAGGAACCCGTGCGGTTTCAGCGCGCCGCGCAGGCCGGGCTCGTAATAGGTGAGCGCCTTGGCGATCCCGTGGCGCACCGCGCCGGCCTGGCCCGAAAGGCCCGAGCCAGTGACGGTGGCGATGACGTCGAACTGGCCGGCCCGGTCGGCGGCCTGGAACGGCTGGCTGATCATCATCCGCAGCACCGGCCGGGCGAAATAGATCTCCTGGTCGCGGCCGTTGATGGTGATCTGGCCGCGGCCCGGCTTGATCCACACCCGCGCGACCGCGTTCTTGCGCTTGCCGGTGGCGTAGGCCCGGCCGCTGGCGTCATGGCGCGGCTCGGCGGCCGCCGCGGCGGCGGGCGTCGCCAGACTTTGAAGGGCTTCGAGGCCTTGGGATTCGGCCATGGTCTTTCGTCAGCTCCGGACGTTCTTGGGGTTGGCGGCCTTGAAGTCGATGACTTCGGGGCTCTGGGCCTCATGGGGGTGCTCGGCGGACGCGTAGATCCGAAGGTGCGTCATCTGCTCGCGGGCCAGGGGACTTTCCTTGGGGAGCATCCGCTCGACCGCCTTTTCCAGGATCCGCTCCGGGAACTTGCCCTCGAGGATCTTGCCCGCGGTCCGCGACTTGATCCCGCCCGGATAGCCGGTGTGCCAGTAATAGGTCTTCTGGGCGAGCTTGCGGCCGGTGAGCTTCACCTTGTCGGCGTTGATCACCACCACGTGGTCGCCGCAGTCCATGTGGGGGGTGTAGTCCGCCCGGTGCTTGCCCCGAAGGCGCATGGCGATGAACGAAGCGAGCCGCCCGACCACCGCGTTCTCGGCGTCGACCAGGATCCACTTCTTCTCGATCTCCGATGGCTTTAGGGAAGCCGTCGTCTTGCTGGGCATCGGGTCCGCCGGGCTTGGAAATAGGCCGGCGCTGGTAGCCGGGACACTCTCGCCTGTCAATGACTCGGGCCCCGTTTGCCGCCGCTCGGGCCTCAGACCCGGCGCACCCGCCAGGCCAGGGCGGTGGCCAGGGCCAGGAGGAGCACGGCCCCGGCCTGGTGCAGCATGGCCAGCGGCAGGGGGACCGCCAGCACCAGGGTGGCCACCCCCAGGCACGCCTGGGCGATGGCCACGACCCCCACCCCGAGCGCCAGCGCCCGGCTCTGGCCCATGAGCACCCGCGAGTTCAGTCCCGCCCCGGCGACGCCGACGCCGGCGACAACCACGGCGTAGGCGATCATCCGGTGGTTGAACTGCACGGCCGCCCGGCTGTGGGCCAGGGTGGCCCAGAAGGAGCCTCCGGCGTAGTCGGGGGGAAAGAACCAGCCGTTCATCAGCGGCCAGTCGTTGTCGATCAGGCCCGCCTGGTTGCCGGCCACCAGCGCGCCCAGCAGGCATTGCAGGAAGACCGCGGCGGCGAACAGGATCGACACCGGCCGCCAGCCGTCCCGCTGCTCGCCCCGCGGCCGCGCCTGGCCGCTCCAGGCCTCCAGGCCCGTCCAGACGAGCGCGCAGAACAGCAGCAGCGCCAGGCCCAGGTGGATCGCCAGCCGCTCCGGGGCCACCGAGACCCGCGCCTCCAGGCCGCTTTCGACCATCCACCAGCCGACCAGCCCCTGCAGGGCGCCCAGGGCCAGCAGCACCCCGCAGCGCCAGACCAGGCGCAGGGGAATCGCCCGCATCCCCGCCAGGACGACGAACGGCAGGGCGAAGGCGAGGCCCACGATCCGGCCCAGCAGCCGGTGAGTCCACTCCCACCAGAAGATGGCCTTGAAGTCGGCGAGGCTCATCCCGAGGTTCACCTGCCGGTATTGCGGCGTCGCCCGATAGAGCGCGAAGGCCTTCTCCCAGGCCGCTTGCGAAAGGGGCGGCAAGACGCCGGTCACCGGCCGCCACTCGGTGATCGAAAGGCCGGATCCGGTAAGACGGGTCGCCCCGCCCACCACCACCATCGCGAACACCAGGAAAGCGACCGACGTCAGCCAGATCGCCACCGCCCGCGACCGGCCGTCTTTCAGGAACGAAGTCATACGCGAGGACGCCTCCCGCGACCTTGGGGGCCCTATAAGCTGCGTCGGCCTCTTGCGGAATGGCCCGGGCGATGCGGCGGCGCGCCGCCTGGGCCGCCCCCTTCCTGGCGAGGCAAGCCTTCAGCGCGCGGGCGGCTCGGGGCTGTCTGGCGGATCGGTCGCCGAAGGCTCGCAATTCGCAGCCTTCGCAGGCGAGCCGGCAGATTCGCGCAAGAGCTGCACAGCTCGAACCATCAATAGGCGACGATCCGCTCCTGTAGTCTTCATCGCGGCGTCTATGGCTTCCCAGACGGGCTTGAAACGGTTGCGTCTTCCCATTTCTATTGGATAGGCCTTTTACCGCCGGCCCGAACTAACATTTGGCATAGGAGGTCTGCGCCGTCGGGCCGGCCACCCAAACCGGGCGCGCGCGGATATCCCCCGGGAAAGCTAGAAGCGTTCGCCGACCATCGCCTCGCTCTTGGCCCACAGCTTCTCGGCCATCACCGGGTCCACCGCATAGGGCTGCACGCCGCCGCGGGCGGCGTTTTCCCCTTGGCTCACCTCGGCGACGTGGCAGTCTTCGCAGTAGCGGCCGCCCACCGCCTCGGCCGGGGCGACGATCGCAGCCCACACCGTGGTGGCGGCGCCTTGAGGGACGGTCTTGCGCGGCGTGATCGGCCGGCCCGAAGCGTCCGTCTGGGCCCCCGGGACCGAGATCTGACGCCAGACTTCGGGCCGCATGTGCCGGCCGAGCTCGGTGCTGATCGCGCCCGGGTGCACGGAGGCGGCGCGCACGCCCCGGCCCTTGTGCCGCCGATCGAATTCCAGAGCGAAGAGGCTGTTGGCGGTCTTCGAGCGTCCATAGGCGGCGAATTCCACGTAGGGCGTGCGCTCGAAGTTCGGATCGTCGAGGTCCACGTCGGCGAAGCGGTGCGCCGACGATGACAGGATCACCGCTCGCGACCCGTCGCGCAGCAGCGGGGCGAGGCGGTTGACGAGCAAGAAGTGGCCAAGATGGTTGGTCCCGAACTGGGTCTCGAAACCGTCGGCGGTCTTGCCGAAGGGGCACGCCATGACGCCCGCATTGGCGATCACGACGTCGAAGGGCTTGCCGGCCGCCAGCAGACGGTCGGCGCAGGCGCGCACGTCGGCCAGGGAAGCGAGGTCGAGCTCCGTCAGCTCCAGCGATCCGCCGCCCGCGGCGATCTCGCCCAAGACGGGGGCGGTGGCGGCGCGCGCCTTGGCGAGGTCTCGGGCCGCGCCCACCACCGCCGCGCCATGCGCCCCGAGCGCCCGGGCGGTCTCCACCCCGATGCCGGCGGAAACGCCGGTCACCAGTACCCGTTTTCCGTCCAGCCGGACGCCCGCCAGCACGTCTTCGGTGGTGGATTCAAACCCGAACGGACCAGCCATGTCTTCCTCGCGATGTTGAGGGGCGTCCGCCCCCGGCGCTCGCCGACACCGTAGCGGCGCCCGCATGCGGCCGCCAGCGCCCTGGACCTGCGGTCGTCGGCGTCAGGCCTGCACGCGCCGGCGCGCCGGGACTAAGTAGGCGCGCCGCTCGCCCTCGGACTGGCGGACGCTGGCCCTCACCTGCAGCAGGTCCTTTCGCGTCAGGAGGCCTACGAGCCGGCCCGATCGGGGATCGATGACCGGCAGCCGGCCCTGGTCGTTCTGCAGCATCAGATCCACCGCGTGCGTGACCACGTCATCCGGATGCACGACCTCGAGACTGGCGTCGGAGATCAGGTCGACGATCTGCTCGCCCTTGTGACCGCCTTCGACGCGCCAGCGCAGGGCGTCGCCGCGCGAGACGAGGCCCACCGGCCGACCCTGCCCGTCCACCACGGGATAGACCCGGTGCCGCCCGCGCTCGAGCTCGGCCACGGCCTCGGCGATGGACAGATCCGCCGGCAGGGCGTGCACCTGCCTGGCCATGATCTGCTCGACCCGGGTGAGCTCGTAGGGATCGACGCCGTACTCGCGGGTGATGTGCTGGCCGCGGCGGGCGATCTTCTCGGTGAGGATCGACCGCTTCAGGAGCAGCACGGTGACGGTGTAGGCGGCCACGGTGGCGGTGAGCAGCGGCGTCAGCAGGTGGAGGTCGCCGGTGAGCTCGACCGCGAAGGCGGCGCCCGTGAGCGGCGCGCGCATCGTGCCGCCCATCATCGCCGCCATGCCCAAGAGCGCCCACATGCCCGGCGGGCCCGGCAGCAGCGTGCCGACCAGCCATCCCATGGCGCCGCCGAGGATCAGCAGCGGGGCCAGCACGCCCCCCGAAGTTCCCGACGATAGCGCCCCCAGCCAGATCACCGATTTCACCGCCAGGATGGCGAGGACCGCGCTCGTGACCAGGCGCGCGGTCAGGAGATCCCCGATCACGTCGTAGCCGACGCCCAGCGCCCGCGGCTCGACGAGGCCGCCCAGGCCGACGATCAGCCCCCCGAGGGCCGGCCACCACATCCAATGGAGGGGCAGGCGCTCGAAAGCGTCCTCGGTCCAATAGAGGAGCTTGGTGAGCAGGCCCGATTGCAGGCCGGCGAGAATGCCCAGCCCCGCGCAGGCGAGAAGCTGCCACCACGGCTGCGCGGCGCCTGCCGCGAGCGGAAAGAGGGGGCCTGCGCCGAACAGCGCCGGCCGCAGCGAGATCGACGTCACCGCCGCCGCGGTCACCGGGATGAAGCTGCGCGGGCGCCACTCGAAGAGCAGCAGCTCCACGGCCAGGAGCACGGCCGCGACGGGCGTGCCGAAGACGGCCGTCATGCCCGCGGCGGCGCCGGCCACCAGCAGGGTCTTCCGTTCGGCGGCGCTCAAGTGGAAGCATTGGGCGAAGAGCGAGCCGATCGCCCCGCCGGTCATGATGATCGGACCCTCGGCCCCGAACGGGCCGCCCGTGCCGATGGAGATGGCCGAGGAGATCGGCTTTAGGAGCGCGACCTTGGCCGACATGCGGCTGCCGCCGATCAGGATGGCCTCGATCGCCTCCGGAATGCCGTGCCCGCGGATCTTTTCGGACCCGAACCGCGCCATGAGCCCGATCGCCAGCCCGCCGAGCACTGGCGCGGCGACCATCCAGGGCGTCCGCGCCGCGTGGGCCAGCGACGTCGCGTTGGGATCCCAGCGGCCGAACCAGACGAGGTTGCTCACCAGCGCGATCAGCCTCAGCAACACCCAGGCCGCCCCGGCCCCCCACGCCCCCACGACGAGGGCCATGCCGGCCAGGAGCAGTATCCTGCTGTCCGCCCGGAAGTCGGCGAGCGGGCGGACATAGGCGGGCGGACGCGGGGCGCCGTGGGTCATGCGGTCCAACTTTCGGAGGCGGAGGCGACGCTTATATATCGCACTACGATGTTTTCTAGTGCGTTACGGCCCCGGCCTCGTGGTCGGAGCGGCGGGATTCGAACCCACGACCCCTTGACCCCCAGTCAAGTGCGCTACCAGGCTGCGCCACGCTCCGTTCCACGCGAGGGAGCGCCCTTATAGGGACGGCGCAAAAGCCCGGCAATCGGAAAGCCGCGGGCGCCTGCCCCCGCTCAGCCGAGCAGATCCTCGAGGCGACGCTTGGCCGCCTCCAGGGCCTCCAGAGCCTCGAGCAGGCGGGCCCGCCGCTCCGGCGACAAGGCGGCGTTCTCCAGCCCGTCCGGGAGCGCCCGACCCGCGCCGGACAGCCCTTCGCCGCGGCTCGCCTCCAGCAGCCGCTTCATCCCGAGCTCCCGGTGCAGCTTCTGGACGCCCTTGATCGTGTAGCCTTCCTCGTGCAGCAGCCGGCGCACCTGGCGCAGCACGGCGATGTCCTGCGGGCGGTAGAAGCGTCGCCCGCCGGCCCGCTTCATCGGCCGGATGAAGGAGAACTTGGTCTCCCAAAAGCGCAGCACGTGCTGGGGTACGCCCAGCTCGTCGGCGGCCTCGGAGATGCTGCGGAACGCCTCGGGGCCCTTGGCCACCGGGGAGCTGGCCTATTTTGCCAGGGCGCGATCGATCCGCGCCTTCATCACCTGGGAGGCGCGAAATCCGATCACTCGCCTGGGATCGATGGCCGCCGGCTCGCCCGTCTTGGGATTGCGGCCCATCCGCTCGCGCTTGGAGCGGACCTGGAAGACGCCGAAGCCGGAAAGCTTGACCGTCTCGCCGCGCTCCAGGGCCTGGGAGACGAGGTCCAGGGTCCGTTCGACCAGTCCGGCGCAATCTTGTCTGGTGAGCCCGACCTGCTCGTGCACCGCTTCGCACAGGTCAGCCCGGGTCAGTGTCCGGCCCTTCATGAAACGTGTTTCCCGCCCCCGCCGTCCCCGCCTGGCTTCATCGCGCGATTATGCCATCGAGTCAAAGGCTTCGTGGGAGGGGCGGCGGCGGCGCCTAAAGACGCAGCACCACGGCCCCCCAGGTGAGCCCGCCGCCCATGGCTTCCATGAGAAGGAGCTGGCCTGGTTTGATGCGCCCGTCGGCGATCCCCTGGGCCATGGCCAGGGGAATGGACGCGGCCGAGGTGTTGGCGTGCTCGGCCACCGTGGAGATCACCCGGGCGCCATCGATGCCCAGCCGTTTGGCGACGCCCTCGAGAATCCTCTGGTTGGCCTGGTGGGGGATGAACCAGTCCACCTCCGCGAGCGAAACGCCGGCGGCGGCCGCCGCCGCCACCACCGCCTCGGAGATGTTGACCACCGCGTGGCGGAACACCTCCTTGCCATGCATCCTGAGCTTGCCGACCGTCCCGGTCGTGGACGGGCCGCCGTCGACGTAGAGCAGGTCTTGCTTGGTCCCATCGCAGCGCAGGGCGACCCCGAGGACGCCGCGGTCGGCGACCGTCCCGTTTCCCTGCCCCGGCTCCAGCACCACCGCGCCGGCGCCGTCGCCGAACAGGACGCAGGTCCCACGGTCGCTCCAGTCCATCAGCCGGGTCATGGCCTCGGAGCCGATGATCAGGGCGCACTTCGCCTGGCCGCGGGCCACGAAGTTGTCGCCCACCGCCAGCGCGTAGACGAACCCCGAGCACACCGCCTGGATGTCGAAGGCGACGCCCACCGGACAGCCCAGCTTGCGCTGGACGATGGCCGCGGTGGCCGGGAAGGTGAGGTCGGCCGTGGTGGTGGCGACGATGATCAGGTCGATGTCCGCCGGCCTGCGGCCCGCCGCAGCCAAGGCCCGGTCGGCGGCGGCGGCGGCGAGGTCCGAGACCGCCTCTCCCTCCACCACCTGACGCCGCTGGCGGATGCCGGTCCGCTCGACGATCCAGGCGTCGCTGGTGTCGACGAACCGCGACAGGTCGTCGTTGGTCACCACCCGCGCCGGCAAATAGTCGCCGACACCGGTGACGACGCTGCGTATGATGGCGCTCACGCCTTGTTTCTTTCCCCGACTTCATCGGCTGCTTCGCGCATCGCGGCCGTCATTTGCCTCAGGTTTCGGTCGATCTGCGCGATGAAGTCGCTGCCCGCCAGATCCGCCGCCAGCCGGATGGCGGTGGCGAATCCGCGCGCGTCGGCGCCTCCGTGGCTTTTGACTACAATCCCATTCACGCCCAGGAAAGGCCCGCCGTTGATCGTGCTGGGATCAAAGCGCTCGCCTAAACGCCGCAGGGCGGCCTGGGCGATGAGGGCGCCGAGGCGGGCGAGGAGGCCGGAGGTGAAGGTGCGCCTGAGCTCGGCGCGCACGAAACGGGCGAGCCCCTCGCCTGTCTTCAGGGCCACGTTGCCGGTGAAGCCGTCGGTGACCACCACGTCGACCGTGCCCTTGGCGATGTCGTCGCCCTCCACGAAGCCCTTGTATTCGAGGTCGAGGACCAGCTGGCGCAGCATCCGGTTGGCCTCGCGGACCTCTTCGTGGCCCTTTTCGTCCTCGGACCCCACGTTGAGCAGGCCGACGGTGGGGCGAACCGAGCCGTGCACCGCGTGGTGGAAGGCCGCGCCCATGATGGCGAACTCCACCAGGCGGGCGGCGTCGCACTGGATGTTGGCGCCAACATCGAGCACTGCGGTGCGCCCGCGCAACGTGGGCCAGCTGGCCACGATGGCCGGCCGCTCCATGCCGGCCGCCATCCGCAGCGCAAGCTTGGAGATGGCCATCAACGCGCCGGTGTTGCCTGCCGAGACGCAGGCCTGGGCCTCGCCGACGCGGACCGATTCGACGGCGTTCCACATGCTGGCGCCCCTGCCGCGGCGCATGGCCTGGCCCGGCTTCTCGTCCGGGGCGATCACCCGGTCGGCGTGGCGGATCTCGCAAAGCGGCTGGATCGAGGGCAGGCGCTCCATCGCGCTGCGAAGCGCCGCTTCCTGGCCATGCAGCAGGAACCGCGCCTGAAGCCCGGCCTTGACGACCCTCGCCAAGGCAGGCGCCACCACGGAGGGGCCATGATCCCCGCCCATGGCGTCGATGGAGATGACCAGGGGATCGGACACGGCCCGCGTCTCGGCCCTCCCATCAGTCCCGCCTGCAGCGCCGATATAGAGAGACCTTTCGCTGCGAGGCAACCCTGCGGCTCAGACCGGCCAGTCGGGCTCGCCCTCGAGCAGTCGCTCCAGGGACGTGGCGGCCAGCTTGCGGCGAGCCTCCAGCAGGTAGTCGGCCAGGGGCGCCGGCCGCGGATCGGCGACCCCCGAAAGCACCGTACGCGCGATCAGCTCCTCCATCGGCCCCCGGTCGGGAAGCGCCTCGACCGCCGAGCTCCAGGCCTTGGCGCGTCCGTAGAAGGCCTCGCCCAGGCGCCGCATGGCCTTGCCCACCGACAGATCGCCCACCGCGAGCTCGCGCAGGCCGTGATCCAGGCCGCTGATGTAGGCGTCGAAGGCGGCCTGCGAGGCCGCGGCCGCCTCCCTGCCCCCGCCCTTCAGCCGCTCCAGCAGCAGGAGCAGGTGGTAGGTGTAGATCTCGAAGCGGCCATCGGGCGTGTCGGGCGCCCCGAGCGCCGCATAGATCCCCGGCGAGCGCGCCTGGCGCACCGCGGCCGCATAGAGCCGCCGACCAGCCGTCTTGGCCGGCCGAGGGGCGATCAGATGCTCGAGCAACGTGGATGTCCCCGGTTCGACCTCGTCATCGCCCCTCAGTAGCGCGTTGATTGGCGGATCGAAAGCGCGGCCCAGTGTCCTGAGTTCGAAGTTCGCCGGCCTGCTGGCGATCAAGCCGCAGGGGCCGCCGCAGCCCGCCCATTGAACTTCAGGCCGCCGGACGATAGGCAAGACCCCCGGCTCGCGCCGCTGGATGTCGTGAGGTCATGCACCGCAAAGCCGTCCTTTTCGCCGCCTGTCTCGGCCTGCTCGCCGGTTCCGCCTGCACGCCCACCACCGGCTATCAGGGCTTCCAGCCTATCGATCAACGGCCGGCCGAAGTGAAGGTGGGCGAGGACACCCGCAACACCGTGCTCGCCAAGCTCGGCTCGCCGACCGTGACCTCGACCTTCGACAAGGACGTCTGGTTCTACATGTCCCAAACCCGCAATCAGACCTCCTTCTACCGGCCCAAGGTGATCAAGCGGGACGTGGTGGCGATCTCCTTCGACCACATCACCGAGCAGGTGGCATCGGTCCATACCTTCACGCTGCAGGACGGGCGGGTGATCGCCTATGACCGCCGCGAGACCCCCACCCGCGGTCGCGAGATGACCGTCCTGGAGCAGCTGATCGGCAGCATCGGCCGCGGCTCCGTGCTGCCCCCGGACCAGGACATCACCCCCGGAAGCCATCCGGGCGACACCCACTAGGGGTCGCGGGACTTCCCCGCCTGCGCCTTTCAATGTTGCGCAAGCGAAAGGAAAAAATTCTTCCAGCGCTCAGACTTCGCCCTTAGGTGTCGGGCGCTGGACCCTGCGCCGCCATATAGGGCGGCGCCGGAAAGGATTGTCGGGATGACCGCGCGGCCAAGGATGAGTTGGGGGCTCGCCCTGCTGGGCGTCCCGCTTGTCGGCCTCGTCGCCTGGGCGATCGCCGCCGGCCACCGGCCGGCTAGCGCGGCCAAAGCGCCTGCCGCGGTCCCGGTGACCGTCGCCCAGGTCGCGGTGGCCGACGTGCCGATCTCGATCACCGCGCTCGGCGCGGCGCGCGCCTGGCAGAGCGTCGTGATCAACGCCCAGGTCAACGGCGTCTTGCGGTTCGTGGCCCCCGAGGGGGCGGACGTGGCGGCCGGGACGCTGCTCGCCGAGATCGAATCGGCGCCGTACCAGGCCGCGCTCACCCAGGCGGAAGGGGCCTTGCGGCGCGACCGCGCGCTCCTGGCCGCCGCCCGCGTGGACCTCGCGCGCTACCAGACCCTGGTCGCCCAGGACTCCCTGCCCCGCCAGCAGCTCGACACCCAGGCCGCGCTCGTCAAACAGTACGAGGGCGCCGTCCAGGTCGACGAGGGGGCGGTCGCAGCCGCCAGGGTCAACGTCGGCTACTGCCGGATCCGCTCGCCGATCGCTGGCCGGGTGGGCGTGCGGCTGATCGATCCGGGCAACGTCGTTCAGACCTCGACGGCCGGCGGCATCGTCAGCGTCAACCAGATCACCCCCATCGCAGTGACCTTCACCGTGCCGCAGGGCGATTTCCAGAGGCTCTGGGACGCCTCCGGCGGCTTCTCGCGGCCCATGCCCACGACCGCCCTCAGCCAGGAGAGCGGGGCGGTGCTCGACAGAGGCGAGCTCACGGCGGCCGACAACCACGTGGACGCCGCCACGGGCACCGTGCAGCTGAAGGCGCGCTTTCCCAACGGGGCCAGGCGCCTCTGGCCCGGCCAGTACGTGAACATCAGCCTCACGCTGCAGACCCTGCCGCGGGCGGTGACCATCCCCGCCACCGCCGTGAACCCGGGGCCGGGCGGCCCGTTCGCCTATGTGGTGGGCGCCAACAACAGGGTTGCGGCGCGGCCGATCGCGGTGGCCGCGATCCAGGATTTTACGGCCGTTATCCGCGTGGGTCTGCGGCCGGGCGAGCGGGTGGTGACCGACGGCCAGATGCAGCTGCGGCCGGGAATGTCGGTGGCGGTCCGGGGAGCCCCGCCGAGGGCGGCAGGCGCTTGAGCCCCTCCGGCCCCTTCATCCGGCGGCCGATCGCCACCTCGCTGATCGCCGCCGCCGTCTTCGTCTTCGGCCTGGTGGCCTACTTCGCCCTGCCGGTGGCCGCCCTCCCGCAGGTCGACTTCCCGACCTTGCAGGTGAGCGCCTCGCTGCCGGGGGCCAGCCCCGAGACCATGGCCTCCAACGTGGCGACCCCTCTGGAGCGGCAGCTGTCGCTGATCCCCGGGGTCACCCAGATGACCTCGTCGAGCATCGGCGGCTCGACTTCCATCACCATCCAGTTCGAGCTGTCGCGCAACATCGACGCGGCGGCCCAGGACGTCCAGTCGGCGATCAACGCCGCCGGCGGCCAGCTTCCCACCAACCTTCCGGCCCCTCCGACCGTCCGCAAGGTCAACCCGGCCGATGCTCCGATCATGCTCCTGTCGCTGAAGTCGGACACCCTGCCGCTCGAGGTGGTCAGCGACTACGCCGACAACATCCTCTCCCAGCAGATCTCGCGGATCGACGGGGTCGGCCTCGTCAACGTGGGCGGCCAGCAGAAACCGGCGATCCGCATCCGGATCGACCCCCGAAAGGCCGCCGCCCTCGGCCTGCAGCTGGACGCCGTGCGGGCGGCCATTGCGGCCAACACCGTCAACGCCCCCAAGGGCGCGATCAACGGGCGGCAGAAGAGCCTGGCCGTCTACGCCAACGACCAGGTGCTGGACGTCGCCGTGTGGAACGATCTGATCGTCGGCTACCAGAACGGGGCGCCGATCCGAATCCGGGACATCGGCGAGGCGGTGCGTGGCCCGGAGAACAACCTGGCCGGCGCCTGGTCCTTTCCCGGCCCGGCCAACACCGATCCGGCCTTCAAGGGCGGCCGCGCGATCCTCCTGATCATCTTCAAGCAGCCGGGCGCCAACGTCATCAAGACGGTCGACAAGATCACCGCCGCGCTCCCGCGTCTCAAGTCGAACATCCCTCCAGCCATCGACGTCAGCGTGCTGGCCGATCGGACCCAGACCATCCGCGCCTCGGTCCGCGACGTGAAGATCACCCTCCTGGTCACTATCGCGATGGTGGTGGGGGTCATCTTCCTGTTCCTGCGGAACGTGCGGGTGACGCTGATCCCCAGCTTGGTCATCCCGCTGTCGCTGCTCGGGACCGCGGCGATCATGCTGGCCGGCGGCTTCAGCCTCGACAACCTCTCGCTGATGGCGATGACGATCGCGGTGGGCTTCGTGGTCGACGACGCCATCGTCATGGTGGAGGTGATCTGGCGGCGCATCGAGGAGGGCGAACGGCCGCTGGCCGCCGCCCTGGCCGGATCCGGCGAAGTGGCGTTCACCATCCTCACCATCGCCATCTCCCTGATCGCCGTCTTCACGCCGCTGATGTTCATGGGCGGGGTGGTCGGACGGCTGATGCGCGAGTTCGCCCTCACCCTGAGCGCGGCGGTGTTCATCTCGGTGATCCTGTCGCTCAGCCTGACGCCCATGCTTTGCGGCCGGTTCCTGAGGGTGCCCAAGCCCGCGACGAACCGGTTCATGCTGGCGCTGGAGCGCGGCTTCGCTCGGATCGAACGCGGCTACGCCCGGGGCCTCGAGATCGTGCTGCGCCACAAGCGACTGACCTTCGGCGTATTCCTGGCCACCGCCGCGGCGGCCTTCATCCTCTACCTCACCGTGCCCACCGGCTTCTTCCCCCAGCAGGACACCGGCTTCATCCAGGGCCAGATCATCACCTCGCAAGACGCGTCGTTCGCCAAGATGGGCGACAAGGTGACCCAGGTGGGCCAGGTCATCGAACAGGATCCGGACGTCGCGACAGTCGGCATGTTCGTCGGCTTCAACGGCCTCAACAGCGCCAACACCAGCCTCACCCTGAGGCCGAAGGACGGCGGCCGCTCCGCCACCGCCGATCAGATCATCGGCCGGCTCCGCCCGAAGCTCGCCCAGCTGGTGGGCGTGCGCACCTACCTCCAGGCGTCGCAGGACATCAACGTCGGCGGCCGCATCTCCCGGGCCCAGTATCAGTACACGCTCTCAGACGCCGATCTGAACGAGCTCAACACCTGGGCGCCGAGACTGGAGGCCGCCCTCGAGGCCATGCCCGAACTGAAGGACGTGAGCTCCGACCTGCAGACTGAGGCCGCGGCGGTGAACCTGACCATCGACCGCGCCCAGGCCGCCCGCTTCGGAATCTCGCCCGCCGACATCGACGCGGCGATCTACAATCTGATCGGCCAGCACCAGGTGGCTCAATATTTCACCCAGCTGAACAGCTACCACGTGATCGTCGAGGCGCCGCCGAACCTGCAGCTGACTCCCGACCTCTTCGGCTCGGTCTATTTGCGCTCCCCGATCACCGGCAAGAGCGTGCCCCTGTCGCTGTTCGTCAAGGTCGACCCCAACGCCGTCAGCAGCCTCAGCGTGAGCCACCAGGGCCAGTTTCCGGCCGCCACCCTGTCGTTCAACCTGTCGCCAGGCGTAGCGCTCGGCCAGGCGACGGCGGCGGTGGAAGCCGCCCAGGCGAAGCTTGGCGCTCCGCCCAGCCTAACCGGCGATTTCCAGGGGACGGCCCAGGCCTTCCAGCAGTCGCTTTCCAGCGAGCCGGTCCTGATCGCGGCGGCCTTGCTCGCCGTCTACATCATTCTCGGCATTCTCTATGAGAGCTACATCCACCCTCTGACGATCCTGTCCACCCTGCCCTCGGCGGGTCTGGGCGCGCTGCTGGCCCTGCTGGCCGCCGGCCAGACGCTCAACGTGATCGGCATCATCGCGATCATCCTCCTGATCGGGATCGTCAAGAAGAACGGGATAATGATCGTCGACGTGGCGCTGAAGCTGGAGCGCGAGGAAGGTCTTCCGGCCGAACAGGCGGTGGCCCTGGCCTCGCAACGGCGCCTGCGGCCGATCCTGATGACCACGGCCTGCGCCATGCTGGGCGGCATGCCCATGATCCTGGCGCTGGGCACCGGCTCGGAGTTCCGCCAGCCCCTCGGCTACGGCATCGTGGGAGGCCTCGTGGTCTCCCAGATGCTCACCCTGTTCACCACCCCGGTGATCTACATCTATCTGGACCGCTTCCGCCACCGGGGCGCTCGGAGACGCGCCGCGCCGCCCGTCCCCGAGCCGGAAACGCCTCCCCAGGCCCCTATTTCAGGAGGCCGTGCGCCAGCATCGCGAGAAGCAGTAGCGCAACGATATTCGTGATCTTGATCATCGGGTTCACCGCCGGACCGGCGGTGTCCTTGTAGGGGTCGCCGACGGTGTCGCCGGTCACCGCGGCCTTGTGGGCCTCGGATCCCTTGCCGCCGTGGTGGCCTTCTTCGATCAGCTTCTTGGCGTTGTCCCAGGCCCCGCCGCCGGAGGTCATCGAAATGGCGACGAAGAGGCCGGTGACGATGACGCCCATGAGCATGGCGCCCAGGGCGGAGAAGGCCTCCGTTTTGCCGGCGATGGACCGGATCACGTAGAAGAGCACGATCGGCGAGGCCACGGGGAGCAGCGAGGGAACCACCATCTCGCGGATGGCGGCGCGGGTGAGGATGTCCACCGCCCGGCCGTATTCGGGCTTGACCTCATAGGTCATGATGCCCGGGTTCTCCTTGAACTGGCGGCGCACCTCGGCGACCACCGATTCGGCCGCCCGGCCCACCGCGGTCATGGAAAGCCCCCCGAACAGGAACGGCAGCAGGCCGCCAAACAGCAGACCCACGACCACGTAGGGATTGCTGAGGTCGAAACGCACCTCGCCCACGTCGGCGAAGAACGGGAAGGCGCCGGAATTGGCCGAGAAGAAATGCAGGTCCTGGGTGTAGGCGGCGAAGAGGACGAGGGCGCCCAGGCCCGCCGAGCCGATCGCGTAGCCCTTGGTGACCGCCTTGGTGGTGTTGCCCACCGCGTCCAGCGCATCGGTGGACACCCGCACATCGCCCGGCAGGCCGGCCATCTCGGCGATGCCGCCGGCGTTGTCGGTGACCGGACCGAAGGCGTCCAGCGCGACGATGAAGCCCGCCAGGGACAGCATGGCGGTGGTGGCGATGGCGATGCCAAAGAGGCCGGCCAGGTTATAGGTGACGATGATGCCGGCGATGATCACCAGCGCCGGCGCCGCCGTGGACTCCAGCGACATGGCCAAGCCCTGGATCACGTTGGTGCCGTGGCCGGAGACCGAGGCCTTGGCCACCGACTTGACCGGCCGGAAGCCGGTGCCGGTGTAGTATTCGGTGATCACCACGATGGCCGCGGTGACCAGCAGGCCCGCCAGGCCGCAGAAATAGAGCGCCATCGCATCGAAGGTCTTGCCCCCGGCGCTCAGCGGACCGGTGGGGACGAGCTTGGTGATGACGAAGTAGAGCGCCGCCGCCGAGAGCACGCCGGTGACGATGAGGCCCTGGTAGAGGGCGCCCATGATGTTGCGGCTCTTGCCGAGACGGACGAAGAAGGCGCCGATGATCGAGGTGACGACGCACGCCCCGCAGACGGCCAGCGGCAGCTCCATCATCGTCGCGGCCAGGCCGCCGGTGAAGAAGATCGCCGCCAGCACCATGGTGGCCACGGTGGTCACCGCATAGGTCTCGAAGAGGTCGGCGGCCATGCCGGCGCAGTCGCCCACGTTGTCGCCCACGTTGTCGGCGATGGTGGCGGCGTTGCGCGGATCGTCTTCCGGAATGCCGGCCTCGACCTTGCCGACCATGTCGCCGCCGACGTCGGCCCCCTTGGTGAAGATGCCGCCGCCGAGGCGGGCGAAGATCGAGATCAGCGAGGCGCCGAAACCGAGCGCCACGAGGGAATCCACCACCTCGCGGCTGGTGTTCTCCAGATGCAGGGCCTGGGTGAGGATGAGGTAGTAGACCGACACGCCCAGCAGGGCGAAGCCGGCCACCAGCATGCCGGTCACCGCGCCGGACCGGAACGCCAGGGAGAGCCCCTGGGCCAGGCCCTTCGAGGCCGCCTCGGCGGTGCGGACGTTGGCCCGCACCGAGATCAGCATGCCGGCGAAGCCCGCCGCGCCCGAAAGGGCCGCCCCGATCAGGAAGCCGAGCGCCGCATAGGGCCCGATCAGAAAGTACACGGCGACGAGGATCACCAACCCGACGCCGGCGATCGTCGTGTACTGGCGGCGCAGATAGGCCTGGGCGCCCTCCTGGATCGCCGCGGCGATTTCACGCATCCGCTCATTGCCCGCCGGGGCCCGCAAGAGAGCGGCGGACTGGGCCACGCCGTAGAGCACGGCCAATGCGCCGGCGAGGATCACCAGCATCAGAACAGAACTCATTTAATTGCGCCCCTCTTCTGCGCCGACAGCCGCACTCGCTTATCCGGCGAGGCGGACTGATGGCCAAAATCCCGCTTCGGGTGAGCGAGGGGCGGGCCCCTCGAAAAAAGTCGGCGGAAACTGCCAAAACCCTCCGCCGGACGCAACAGGGCGTCCGTTTCGATCCGAAAAACTCAGCGCGCCGCGAGTTTAGGCTTGGGGAGGCCGGTGCGGCGCATGGGTCCTCCGCCAGGCAGGATTTCGATGGAGGCGATGCTTCCGGGACCACCGATCGCCACCGCCGCCTGGTAAAGGGCCGCCTTCAGCTTGCCCTCGTCGAGCCGCGTGTAGTCGTCGTAGCGCGTGAACGGGGTTCGATGGGCGGCGCGCACCAGGGCGTCCCGGAAATAGGGCTCCTTGTCACGGAGCTTCGGCATGTCGGCCGACCCGGTCAGATTGATGCGCAGATAGACGAAGACGTAATTGATCAGCCGCCCGTCCGCCGCCACCGGCAACGCCACGGGGGCCAGGTCCACGTACTGGCCGGCCTGCTCGGCCATGGCCGCGCCGGCGGCCAAGGCGAGAGGAAGGCTGAGCAGCAGACGGCGGCGACGCATGGGCGGTATCCGAATCGGTTCGGCCGATTAGGCCCGTCGAACCCTTGCCACCGGGTTTCCGGCCCAAGGGAGCTAGCGGTGCCGCCAGCCGAGCGCGCCGGGCTGCAGCGCCACCCCGTCCGCGACCACCTCGAGGCCGGGCGCCTCGGTGAAGCTCCCCACCACCGCGGCCGCGATCCCGAGGCCCTCGGCCGCCCTCGCCAGGGCCTCGCCGTCGGCGGCCGCGCAGACGAGAGCGTAGTCGTCCCCGGCGCTGGCCAGCTGCAGGATCGCCGCCGACCGGTCCGCCTGTCGCTGCAGCCAGGCCCGCGCCGGCTGCGAGAGAGGCGTTCGCCCGAGGTCGATCCTCGCCCCGCAGCCGCTCGCCTCGGCCACGTGCATCGCGTCGGCCAGCAGGCCGTCGGAAACATCGGCGGCGGCGGCGGCGTGCGATCGCAGAGCCTCGCGCAGAACCAGCAGGGGCTCGGGCAGGCGATAGTGGCGCGCGAGCGCCCCGCCGGGATCGGAAAGCTCGCCGCGCGCCGCCTTGAGCCCGAGCAGGCCGTCGCCGATCGCCCCGCACGCCACCAGCGCGTCGCCCGGACGGGCGCCCGAGCGGCGCACCATGGCGCCGGCGGGAACCCAGCCGAGCATGGCGGCGTCCACGGTCAGCGGGCCCGGCGTGGCGGCCGTATCCCCGCCGAGCAGGGCGAGACCGAACCGATCCCCGTCCTCCGCCAGCCCCCGGATGAAGGCCTCGCGGTCCGCCCAGGGCCGGCCTTCGGGCCAGGCGGTCATGAGGAAATATCCGAATGGCTCGGCGGCCTTGGCCGCCAGATCCGAGAGGTTGGTGCGCAGCAGCCGCCGCGCCACGATGTCCGCCGCTTCGCCGGCCAGGAAATGCACGCCCTCCACCATGGCGTCCTGGGTGACCACCAGATCGAACCCCGGCCGGCTGGGCAGAACGGCCGCGTCGTCCATCAGACCCAGCGCCTCGGCCGCGCCCCGCGTCAGGGGCCGCAGCGCGGCGATCCAGTCGAATTCGTCAGGCGCCGCGGGCATCCCGCGCCACGCCGTCCAGGGCCGCATTGACGAAGCCCGCCTCGGGACCGTCGAAGAACGACTTGGCGATCTCGACGTACTCGTTGATCGCGACCTCGGCCGGAACGTCCGCGCGGCGCATGAGCTCGTAGGCGCCGGCCCTCAGGATCGCGCGGGCGGTGGCGTCGATGCGCTCCAGCCGCCAGTCCTTGGCGAGCCGCCGGCTGACCGCCTTGTCGATGGGCGCCTGGTCGGCCACTACGCCGCGAACCAGCTCGCCGAAGAAGGCCTCGTCGGCCTGGGCCAGCCGAAGCCCGTCAAGATCCCGGTCGAAGCGATGCTCGCCGAACTCGCGGATCACCGCCTCGACGCCGGCGCCGGCGGTCTCCATCTGGTAGAGCGCCTGGACGGCTGCCAGGCGCGCCACCGACCGCGCCTGCCGGGGGGGCGGATTCATGGCGGCGCACACCCGGCGCCGGGCCGCGCTGAGGTCGGGAGGTCGAAGGAGTCAGCGAGCATGGCGGGGCCTTGCGGAGAAAGGCCGCAGCCTACGACGCCGACGCCCGCCCCGTCCAACAGCCGTGCGTGCTCATCCCGCCTCGTCGGCCAGGCCCTCGTCGCTGAGGAAACGGGCGAAGTCGTCGGTCTGGCGAAAATCGCGGTAGACCGAGGCGTAGCGGACATAGGCCACCTCATCGAGCGACTTCAGGGCCTTCATCACCAGCTCGCCCACGACATGCGACGGAATTTCGGTCTCGCCCATGCTCTCGAGCTGGCGGACGATAGCGCTCACCAGCCGCTCGACACGTTCGGGATCGACCGGCCGCTTGCGAAGGGCGATCGAGACCGAACGCACCAGCTTCTCGCGATCGAAAGGGGCCCGCCGCCCGGAGCGCTTCAGGATCGTCAGCTCGCGCAGCTGGACACGCTCGAAGGTGGTGAACCGGCCGCCGCACTCCGGACACAGACGCCGGCGGCGGATAGCGGCCGAATCCTCCGAAGGGCGACTGTCCTTCACCTGACTCTCGAGGTGGCCGCAAAATGGGCATCGCATATCTGGCCCTCCCGAAGGCCCCGGCTACCATTACTAGCAGATGGGAAGCCTCGGCGGGAAACACCAATGGTGGCTGAACCCCGCAGGGCTGGAGCGCCAGCGGAACCGATCTGAAGCGGGCGCGTTTGCGGCGCACGCGCAGGGATCGGCTTCCCGAGGTCGGAGACACATGGAGAAAGACGAAGAAGCCGGCGTTTCCTCTACCGATCTGCTTCGCGCGAGCGCCGAGATCGTCGCCGCCTACGTCCAGCGCAATCCGGTCGCCGCCACGGCCTTGCCGGAGCTGATCGGCCGGGTGCGGGGCGTCCTGGCCAACCTCGGCGAGCAGCCGCCGCCCTCTCGCGCCCGGCTCTCGCGCCAGAAGCCGGCCGTTCCGATCAGCCGCTCCGTGCAGCACGACTACATCGTCTGCCTCGAGGACGGCAAACGGCTGAAGATGCTGAAGCGCTACCTGCGATCGCGCTACAACCTCAGCCCCGAGGAATACCGCCGAAAATGGGGGCTGACGCCCGACTATCCCATGGTGGCCCCGGCCTACGCGGAGCGCCGATCGGACTTCGCCAAACGCATCGGCCTCGGCCGCGGCGTCCGCGGCGGCGCTAACGCCGGGAAAGGCTGAGCCGTCCGGTCAGGCCGCGACGCCGCCCAGGCGCGCCACGTTGCACTTGGCCCAGAGCTGTTCCAGCGCGCCGGTCAGATGGTCCATCATCGCGTCGGTGTGGAAGGGCGTGGGCGTGAACCGCAGCCGCTCGGTCCCGCGCGGCACGGTGGGATAGTTGATCGGCTGGACATAGACGCCGTAGTCGGCGAGCAGCATGTCCGAGATCATCTTGCAGTGCACAGGATCCCCCACCAGGACCGGCACGATGTGGCTCAGCGAAGGCATCACCGGCAGGCCGGCGGCGGCGAATCTCGCCTTCAGGGCGGCCGCCCGCTCCTGGTGGCGCTCGCGGATCTCGTTGTGCTGTTTCAACCAGCGGATCGAGGCGAGGGCGCCGGCGGTCAGCGCCGGGGGAAGGGAGGTCGTGAAGATGAAGCCTCCCGCATAGGAGCGGATGGCGTCCACCATTTCCGAATCGGCGGCGATGTAGCCCCCCATCACCCCGAAGGCCTTGCCGAGCGTGCCCTCGATGATGTCGATGTCGGCGGCCGCACGGTCGCGCTCCGAGACGCCGCCGCCGCGGGGCCCGTACATGCCGACCGCGTGGACCTCGTCGAGGTAGGTGAGCGCTGCGTACTTCTTGGCCAGCGCCGCGGTTCCGGCGATGTCGGAGATGTCGCCGTCCATCGAATAGACGCTCTCGAAAGCCACCAGCTTGGGCGCGGCGGGCGGCGCCTCGGCAAGCAGGGCCTCCAGATGTTCGAGGTCGTTGTGGCGGCAAATCTTCCGCGGTCCGCCCCCGTGGCGGATTCCGGCGATCATCGAGGCGTGGTTGAGCTCGTCGGAGAAGATGATCAGCCCGGGAAGGATCCTCTGCAGGGTCTCCAGGGTCGCCTCGTTGGAGACATAGCCCGAGGTGAAGAGGAGGGCGCCGGCCTTCCCGTGCAGGTCCGCGAGCTCGGCCTCCAGTTCCACATGGTAGTGGGTGGTCCCGGAGATGTTGCGGGTGCCGCCCGAGCCGGAGCCGGCCTCGTCGATCGCCCGGTGCATCGCCTCCAGCACCACCGGGTTCTGGCCCTGGCCGAGGTAATCGTTGGAGCACCAGACCACCACGTCGCGCGGGTCGCCCGTAGGCGGGGTCCAGGTCGCCATGGGGAAGTCGCCGCGGCGCCGCTTCAAGTCGGCGAACACCCGGTACCGGCCCTCGGAGCGCACCTGCTCCACGGCGTTCCGGATGGCGGCCTGGTAGTCGATGGGCAACGGGCAGTCTCCGAAAGTTCAAGCCTACGCCCTCGGGCGGCGGCTCCTCGCAAAGGCCAGTCGCACGGGCGACGTCAACCTGTCATCTAAGGACTTTTGCGGAGATGTTAAAGCCGCTTCGCTTGTGCGGGCTTGACCGGAAGCTCAGCCGAGCTCGGCAAGGCGGCCACGCAAGAGCTGCAGCACGGCCGAAAAGTCCCTCGCGCCGTACCCCAGGCGCTCGAACAGGGCGAAGAGGGCCTCGGCCTGGGCCCCGAGCGGGGTGGCGGCGCCGGCCTTGGCGGCGGCCTCCTGAGCGAGCTTGAGATCCTTGAGCATCAGGCGGGTCAGGAAGCCGCCCTCGTAGTTGCGGTTGGAGGGCGCCTCGGGGACCTGGCCCGGCCAGGGGCAGTAGGTGGTGAGCGACCAGCACTGGGCGGACGACTGGGCCGCGATCTCGAAGAACTTCTCTGGGGCGAGGTCGAGCTTCTCGGCCAGGGCGAAGGCCTCGCAGAGGCCCAGCATCGAGATGCCGAGCACCATGTTGTTGCAGATCTTGGCGGCCTGGCCGGCCCCCGGCCCGCCCGCGCGGATCACCGCCCGGCCCATGGGCGCCAGGAGGGTCTGGACGCGCGGGAAATCGGCCTCGTCGCAGCCTACCATGAAGGCGAGCGTCCCGGCCTGGGCGGCCATGATCCCGCCCGAGACCGGGGCGTCCACGAACGTCCGCCCGACGCCGGCGGCCGCCGCCGCGAGCGCGCGCGCACTTTCCACGTCGATGGTCGAGCAGTCGATGATGAGCGCATCCCTGGGCGCGTTAGGCAGGATGTCGCGCTCGAAAACGCGCCTCACCTCGGCGGCCGCGGGGAGCATGGTGATCACCGCCTCGGCCTCTCGGACCGCTTCCGCGGCGCTGGCGCTGACGCCGCAGCCCGCGGCCTCGGCCGCCGCTAGCGCCGCCGGCGAAAGGTCGAACGCGGCCACCCGCTGCTGGGATCTGGCGAGGTTGGCCGCCATCCCGGCGCCCATGTTCCCAAGCCCTATGAAGGCGATCGTGGCCACTTCAGCGCGCTCGGCCGGGCTTCTGGAACTTGAGGAGGAACTGGTCGGTGTGGCCCCGGATGGAAGGATCGAAGACCTTCAGGGTGTGAGGGTCGGACCGATTGCGCAGCGCCTCGCTCTCGCCCACCAGCCTGAACCCGACGCTCTCGATCTCCTGCTTCACGAACGCCTCGTCGATCCGATGCAACGCGTCGACGCTCTGCAGACCCGTTCCGGCGGCCGCCGCGTGGTCCTCGATGAAGAATATCCCGCCGGGCCTCAGGGCCGCGTAGATCGTCCGGTCGAGGGCGACCACGTCCTGATGGAACTTGCTCAGGTGCAGGTCGTGGTAGTTCTGCGAGGTCCAGACCATGTCGACCGGCCCAGCCTGGCCGATCGCCTCCGGCGTCATGGCGATCTCGCCCACGTTGGCGAAATGCGGGTCGGCGGCGACCCCGTTCGAAACCTGACGGACGTCCGCGGCGGCCACCTGCGGAACGGCCTCGGCGACATGTCCCTGCGGGCCGACCACGCCGCTCAGCAGCCGGGTGAAGTAGCCCTTGCCCGGGATCAGCTCGAGCACCCTCCAGCCCGGCTTTACGCCCGCGAAAGTGAGCACCGCGGCCGGCTTGCGCGCTTCGTCGCGGGCGACGTCCTCGGCCGGCCGGGCCGGGTTGGCGACGGCGGCGGCGACATAGGCGGGGACGGCGGAGGGAACTTCGGCGCCGACCGGGACGCATACCCCCGCGGTCAAGGCGGCGATGAGGACCAGGACCCCGGATTTCTTCATGCGCGCCACTCCTGCCCGGCCCCCTGAAGCTTCTATCGCGCCGAGCGGGCGCGTGTCATTCGCCTTGCGGCCGATCTCGGCCTATAGCTCGCCAGCCATGACCCAGCCTCCGCTCGCCCCCTATCCCGCTCTGCGCTTGCGGCGCCTGCGTCAGGCCGACTGGATCCGCAGACTGGTGCGCGAGACGACCCTGACGCCGGCCGACCTCGTCTGGTCGGCGGTGGTCCACGAGGGCGAGGGACGCATCCCGGTGGCCTCGATGCCCGGCGTGGAGCGGCTGTCGGTGGCCGAGGCCGCCAAGGCGGCGCGCGAAGCGCGTGCGCTCGGGGTGCCGGCCATCGCCGTCTTCCCCCACATCGACGCCGGCCGAAAGGATCAGGCCGGGTCGGCCGCCGAGGATCCGGACGGCCTCGTGGCCCGGGCGGTCAAGGCTATGAAGGACGCGGCCCCCGAAGTCGGGGTCCTGTGCGACGTGGCCCTCGACCCCTTCACCGACCACGGCCACGACGGGATCATCGAGGGCGGCCGGATCCTCAATGATGCGACCATCGAGCGCCTGGTGGCCCAGGGACTAATGCAGGCGAGAGCCGGCTGCGACATTTTGGCGCCCTCCGACATGATGGACGGCCGCGTCGGCGTCTTGCGGCGGGCGCTGGAGGCGGAGGGCCTTCAGGACACCATGATCATGTCCTACGCCGCCAAATACGCCTCGGCCTTCTACGGTCCCTACCGCGAGGCGATCGGCTCCGGGAAGCTGGGCTCGGGGCCGAGCGCGAATCCGGGCGACAAGAAGACCTACCAGATGGACTTCGCCAACACCGACGAGGCCCTCAGGGAAGTCGCCCTCGACATCGCCGAGGGCGCCGACATGGTGATGGTCAAGCCCGGCCTGCCCTACCTCGACATCGTCCGGCGGGTGGTGGAAGCCTTCGCCATGCCCACCTTCGCCTTTCAGGTCTCCGGCGAGTACGCGATGATCATGGCCGCGGCGAAGAACGGCTGGCTCGACGAGGAGCGGTCGATCCTGGAGAGCCTCGGCGCCTTCAAGCGGGCCGGCTGTGCGGGGATCATCACCTACTTCGCGCCGGTCGCGGCGCGGCTGCTCGGGGCGTAGGGCTCAGCCGTCGCGCATCAGCCGGGCGGCCAGGCTGGAGGTGTCCCAGCGGCCGCCGCCCAGGGCCTGCACCTCGGCGTAGAACTGGTCGACGAGGGCGGTGACCTCCAGCCGCGCTCCGTTGGATCGCGCCTCGTCGAGCACCAGCCTCAGGTCCTTGCGCATCCAGTCCACCGCGAAGCCGAAGTCGAACTTGCCCTCGGCCATGGTCCGCCAACGGTTGTCCATCTGCCAGGACTGGGCCGCGCCCTGCGAGATCGCTTCGCAGACTGCGGTGGGGTCGAGGCCGGCGCGGTGGGCGAAGTGGACCGCCTCGGCCAGGCCCTGGACGACGCCGGCGATGCAGATCTGGTTCACGAACTTGGTGAGCTGGCCGGCGCCCGGACCGCCCATGTGGCGGATCGCCTTGGCGTAGACCCCGATGACCGGCGCCGCCCGCTCCAGCGCCGCGGCCTCGCCGCCGACCATGATCGCGAGCTGGCCCGCCTCGGCGCCGGCCTGACCGCCCGAGACCGGGGCGTCGAGGAAGGAGACGCCCCGGGCCTGCGCCTCGTCGGCCAGGGCCCTGGCGAGCTTCGCCGAGGCGGTGGTGTGGTCGACCAGGATCGCCCCCTCGGCGAGGGCGGGCAGGGCCGCGTCGGCCACCTGGCGCACGTCCGCGTCGTCGCCCACACAGAGCGCCGCGAGCTCGGCCCCCGCCACCGCCTCGGCGATGCTGAAGGCGGCCCGCCCGCCGTACTCTGCGACCCATCGCTCGGCCTTGGCCGGCGTGCGGTTGAACACCGAGACCTCGTGCCCTGCCCGCGCCAGGTGTCCGGCCATCGGGTAGCCCATCACGCCCAGGCCGATGAACGCTGTCCGCATGCTGCTCCCGCACACCGAAGTTTAACGACCCGCGGCGACCTTCGCCTAGCGGCAAGACCGCCTTAACCCAATTCTAGGACGCGCCATGGCCGTCGGCGAAGCGCCCATCGTCATCAAGAAGGTCAAGAAGGGCGGCCACGATGGACACCACGGCGGCGCCTGGAAGGTGGCCTACGCCGACTTCGTCACCGCGATGATGGCGTTCTTCCTGCTCATGTGGCTGATCAACACCACCAGTCCCGAGCAGAAGCGCGGGATCGCTGACTATTTCGCCCCCGCCTCGGTCTCCGAAACCACCAGCGGCTCGGGCGGGATCCTAGGCGGCGCCTCGCTGGCCAACACCGGCTCGAAGGGCTCGGGCTCCAAGGATGTGATCCAGGCGCTGGCGCCCGAGGCGCCGCCCAACGTCACCGACACCGGCCAGAGCCAGCACCAAGCCAGCCCCCAGAGCGAAAGCGCCTCCCAGAAGGAGGAGGACGCGGCCTTCGCCAGCGCCGCCCAGTCGCTGCGCCAGGCGATGCAGGACCTGCCGGAGCTGGCCGAGCTCTCCAAGCAGATGATCGTCGACCAGACGCCGGAGGGGTTGCGGATCCAGCTGGTCGACCAGGAAGGCCGCTCGATGTTCAAGGAGGGCTCGGCCGAACCGAACGACCGGGCGCGCGTTCTCCTGAAGGCCGTGGCGAAGGTCATCAATCAGCTCCGCAACCGGATCACCATCGCGGGCCACACCAGCGCCAGCCCCGGGGGGGCCAAGCCCGCCTCGGACTGGGTGCTGTCGGCCGCCCGGGCCGACGCCTCGCGCCAGATCCTCCAGGGCGCAGGGGTGGACGCCGACCGGATCTACCAGGTGGCCGGCAAGGCCACCTCCGACCCGCTCTATCCCGACGATCCGGCCTTGCCGGGCAATCGCCGGATCACCATCGTACTGCTCCGCGAAGCGCCCGTTCTGCCTCCGGATTCCGGCTTGTGAGAGGGGGCGGAACTCTTGCCTAGAAGCGCGCTTTGCCGCCTAATCAGGAGGGATCTTCCCTTGCTCTTGGAGGCGAGCTGCGCACTGCTGTGACCCAGCACTTTTCCACCCGCCAGCTTCGGTTCTTCCTGACCGCGCCCTCGCCGTGTCCTTACCTACCCGGCCGCGAGGAACGGAAGGTGTTCGCCCATCTGCCGCTGCTCGAGGGGGCGGCGGTGAACGACAGCCTGACCCAGGGCGGCTTCCGCCGCTCCCAGAACATCGCCTACCGACCGGCCTGCGAGAACTGCTCGGCCTGCGTCTCGGCGCGCCTGCCGGCGGCGGACTACATCTTCTCGCGCTCGGAGAAGCGCGTGCTGGCGCGCAACGGATCGCTTGGCCGCCACGTGGTGGAAGCCGAGGCCACCCGCGAACAGTTCGAGCTGCTGCGCCGCTATCTGACCTCCAGACACGCGGGCGGGGGCATGGCGGAGATGACCTGGCCAGACTACGTGGCCATGGTCGAGGACACCGCCGTCAGGACTCACCTGGTGGAGTATCGCGAGCCTTCCAAGGACCGCGGACCGGGCGACCTCGCCGCCTGCGTGCTGGTGGACCAGCTCTCCGACGGGCTTTCGCTCGTCTACAGCTTCTACGAGCCGACATTCACCCGTCGCAGCCTCGGCTCCTTCGTCATCCTCGACCACGTCATCCAGGCGGGGCTGGTGGACTTGCCCTACGTCTACCTGGGCTACTGGGTCGAGGGCAGCCAGAAGATGAACTACAAGGCCCGTTTCCGGCCGCTGGAGCTGCTGCGCGCCGACGGATGGATGAGAGTCTCCCGGGGCCGGGCCGACGGGCCGGCCTAGAGGTTCACTTTCGCGGAACGCAACCTAGGCGGTCTTCTCCACCTGCGCGTACTCGAGCTCGACCGGCGTCGCGCGGCCGAAGATGGAGACGGTGACGCGCAGCCGGGCGCGTTCCTCGTCGACCTGCTCCACCGAGCCGTTGAAGCTGGCGAAGGGGCCGTCGATGACCCGGACGGTCTCGCCGATCTCGAAGGTGATGGTGGGCTTGGGCCGCTCCACGCCCTCCTCGATGGCCCCGATGATCCTGGCCACCTCCCGCTCGGAGATCGGCATCGGCTTGTTGCCGCTGCCGAGGAAGCCGGTCACCTTCGGGGTGTTCTTCACCAGGTGATAGGCCTCGTCGCTCATGTCCATCTTCACCAGCACGTAGCCGGGGAAGAATTTGCGCTCGGCGTTCACCTTGCGCCCGCGGCGGATCTCCACCACGTCCTCGGTGGGGACCAGGATCTCCCAGAAAGCGTCCTCCAGACCCTGAGCGCGCGCCTGCTCGCGGATCGACTCGGCCACCTTCTTCTCGAAGTTCGAGTAGGCGTGGACGATGTACCACTTGTGATTGAGATCGGTGCGGATTGCGGTTTCGTTCATCTCGCCTACTCGGCCCCGCCGAATTTCAGGAACCAGCGCATCGCCAGGCCGAAGACCGCGTCCACCCCGAAGAAGAAGAGGGCGGCGGCCACGACCATGATCCCCACCATCACCGAGGTGATCCAGGTCTCCTTCCAGCTCGTCCAGGTGACCTTGCGGGCTTCGGCGCGGACCTCGCGGAAGAACCGCGGCAGCCCGTTGATCCAGTCGGCGAGGTTGCCCCCCTTCCGGCTCGACTCGGCGGCCGCGCCGGCGCCGCGGACGGCGGCGCGCGGACGTATCGCGGTGGGAACGGGGCCCTGATCCTTGGCCATCGGCTCTCTTCGAACTCTCGCGGGCGGCGGAAGGCTCCGCCTGACAGGGGTTATATAGTGGCAGGAGTGGAGGGACTCGAACCCACGGCCCTCGGTTTTGGAGACCGATGCTCTACCAGCTGAGCTACACTCCTAGAACTCTCCGGCAACGAGCAAAGCGCCGGGAGCGGCCTTTGCCCGCCGGCGCGTTCGGCTCATCGCCGCAGGAGCGTCCGTTTAGCAGGGCGCCTTTCGGGCGGCAAGCGGACCCTATGCGGCGGCCCGAGGCGCGTGCGTGGCAGGCCGGGTGGGGATTGAACCCACGACCACTCGATTAAAAGTCGAGTGCTCTACCGCTGAGCTACCGGCCCCCGCGAGCCCCGCCCGGCGAAGGAGGCCGGAACTTAAGAGGATGCCCCGGCTCCGGCAAGCGAAGGACGGACAGCAGAACGTTCAGCCCTCCGCCGCCGCCTTGACGCGCCGCCGCAGGGTCGCGAGCCGCCCCTCGGCGATGGCGGCTCTGAGCTCGGCCGTCAGCGCCTGGAAGAAGGCGACGTTGTGCCAGGAGAGGAGCACCTGACCGAGGATCTCCTGCGACTTCACCAGGTGATGGAGGTAGGCCTTCGAATAGTCGCGGCTGGCGGGGCAGGCGCTGCCCGGGTCGAGCGGCTCGGCGTCCTCGGCGAAGCGGGCGTTCTTGAGGTTGATCGGGCCGCCCCAGGTCCAGGCTTGTCCATGGCGCCCGGACCGGGTCGGCAAGACACAGTCGAACATGTCCACGCCCCTCGCCACGGCTTCGACGATGTCCTGTGGCGTGCCCACGCCCATCAGGTAGCGCGGCCGGTCGGGCGGCAGCATGGCGGGCGCATAGTCTAGCGCCTCGCACATCGCCTCATGCCCCTCGCCCACCGCCAGACCCCCGATGGCGTAGCCGTCGAAGCCGGTGTCGATCAGCCGTTCGGCGGATTCGCGGCGCAAATTCTCGAACGTCGAACCCTGCTGGATGGCGAACAGCGCCTGCCCTTCGCGCCCGCCGAAAGCGGCCTTGCAGCGGGCGGCCCAGCGCGCGGACAACCGCATCGCCTCGGCCGCGCGCGCCGCTTCGGCCGGCCAGGCGACGCACTCGTCGAGCTGCATGACGATGTCGGCGCCCAGCAGGTCCGCCTGGATCTCGATGGAGCGCTCCGGCGACAGCACGTGGGCCGCCCCGTCCAGGTGGCTCCGAAAGGTCACCGCCTCCTCGGTGACCGTGGCGATCCTGGAGAGGCTCATCACCTGGAAGCCCCCTGAATCGGTGAGGATCGGCCCGTCCCAGCGCATGAAGGCGTGGAGGCCGCCCAGCCGGGCTACCCGTTCGGCCCCAGGCCTCAACATCAGGTGATAGGTGTTGCCGAGCAGGATGTCCGCCCCGGCCGCGCGCACTTGCTCGACGGTGAGGGCCTTGACCGTCCCGGCGGTTCCCACCGGCATGAAGGCGGGCGTGCGGACCGGCCCGCGGGGCGTCTCCAGCACCCCCGTCCGCGCCTCGCCGTCGCGGGCCGCGATGTGAAAAGGGAAGGCGGCCATCAGGTCCTGCGCCAGAGCAGGCAGGCGTCTCCGTACGAATAGAAGCGGTAGCCCGTCGCGATCGCATGGGCGTAGGCCGTCCGCATGGCCGCGAGCCCGCCAAAGGCGCTGACCAGCATGAAGAGCGTCGAGCGCGGCAGGTGAAAGTTGGTCACCAGCGCCTCGGCGGTCCGGAAGCGGTAGCCGGGGGCGATGAAGAGCGAGGTCTCGCCGGCGAAGGCGCCCAGGGCTCCGGCGGCGTCCGCCGCGCTCTCCAGCAGCCGCAGCGCCGTGGTGCCGACCGCGACGATCCGGCCCCCCGCCCTGCGCGCCGCGTTCAGAGCCTCGGCCGTGGCGCCTGACACCATTCCGAACTCCGGATGCATCCGGTGGCCCTCCACCTCCTCGGTCTTCACCGGCAGGAAGGTCCCGGCCCCGACGTGCAGGGTGACGAAATGCAAGGTGACGCCGCGCGCCTTCAGGGCTTCCATCAGGGCCTCGGTAAAATGGAGGCCGGCGGTGGGCGCGGCCACCGATCCCTCGGTGCGCGCGAAAACGGTCTGATAGTCGCGCCGATCGGCCTCGTCCTCCGGGCGACGGCCGGCGATGTAGGGCGGCAAGGGCATGACGCCGCGTTCGGCGACGGCCAGATCGAGGTCGGGACCGGCGAGATCGAAGGCCAGCGTCACCTCGCCGTCCTCGCCCTTGCCCGTCACCGTGGCCGCCAGAACCGACAGCAGGCAGGCCCGGTCCTCGGGCTGGCCGAACACGATCCGGTCGCCGGCCCTCAGGCGGCGACCCGGCTTTGCGAACGCCGTCCACCGCGACGGGGAGAGTCGGCGGTGGAGGGTCGCCTCCAGGGCGACCGGGGGCGCCCCTTCCCGGCGGCGCGCGCCCCGCAGCCGCGCGGGAATCACGCGGGTGTCGTTGAGCACCAGCGCGTCGCCCGGACGCAGCAGGGCGGGCAGGTCGCCGAACCGACGGTCCTCCAGCGATCCCTCCGGGCCCACCGTCAGCAGCCGCGCCGCGTCCCTCGGCTCGCAGGGGCGCAGCGCGATCCGGTCTTCCGGCAGCTCGAAATCGAAATCCGAAAGGCGCACGGGCGCCGGGGCGTCAGCCGGCGTCCGCCACCCGCATGGAGACGATCTTGCCCGGGGCGCGGGGCGGCTCGCCCTTCGGCAGGGCGTCCACATGCTCCATGCCTTCGGTGACCTCGCCCCAGACGGTGTACTGGCCGTCCAGGAAGGTGGCGTCGTCGAAGCAGATGAAGAACTGGCTGTTGGCGGAATGCGGGTTGGAGGTGCGCGCCATGGAGCAGACCCCGCGCACATGCGGCGCGCTCGAGAACTCGGACTTCAGGTCCGGCTTGTCGGAGCCGCCTCGGCCGGTGCCGCTGGGATCCCCACCCTGGGCCATGAACCCTTGGATCACCCGATGAAAGACCACCCCGTCGTAGAAGCCCTCCCCCGCCAGCTCCTTGATCCTGGCCACGTGGCCGGGGGCGAGATCGGGGCGCAGCCGGATGGTCACCGGCCCGGATTCGAGCGTCATGATCAGGGTGTCATCGGACATCGGAACGTCTCTGGTGGGGTGGGAAGCGCCTTCTAGACGGCTTCCCGACGGCTGTCGCCCCTTGCGTCGCCGGCGTCCATCGACTATCGACATTTAACATTATGATTAAGCGTTCGGGGATGCCGCCGATGGCGCAGGGCGCATCGAGCCAACCGGCGAGTGTCGGCGCCGATCGCCTCAGTCTGGCGCTTGCGGCCCTCGCCCATCCGGTCAGGCGCGATCTGCTCGCCCTGATCGAGGCGCGCCCGCAGCGGGTCACCGAACTCGCATCCGGCTTTTCGATCTCGCTTCCGGCGGTCTCGCGACACCTGAAGGTGCTGGAGACGGCGGGCCTGGTGCAGCGGACGATCGATGGCCGCGACCATTTCATCGCCCGGCGAGAGGCGGGGCTGGAGCCGGTGGCCGACTGGGTCGCCCGCCAATCGGGCGACTGGGCGAGGCGGCTTTTCGCCCTGAAAGGGCTGCTGGAGCGGGCCGGTGGCTGAAACGACGCCCTATCGGGTCACCGCCTCGATCGAGATCGCCGCCGATCCGAGCGCCGCGTTCAGGGCCTGGCTGGACCCGGCGCAGGCCGCCCGCTTCCTCGCCGCCGGCGAGACGCAAGTGGCGCAGGCCGAGATCGATGCGCGCGAAGGCGGCGCCTTCCGGATCGTCATGGAGGGCGAGGAAGGGCGCTACGAGCACCACGGGCGCTATGTCCTCATCGACCCGCCACGGCGGCTCGTGTTCACCTGGATTTCGGCCGGAACCGATTGGCGCCTCAGCCTGGTCACGATCCGCTTCAGGCCGATCGCCGGCGGCGTACGGATCGACCTCGAGCACGAAGGCCTCCCCGACAGCGAACGCGCCGGCCGTCACCAGCGCGGCTGGCGGACCATTCTGGAGAAGCTCGTACGAGCTGGCCTTTGAAAGGAGCACCCCGATGAGCGTTTCCGATGCGAGCCCAATTCACGGCGTCCGGTTTCCGGGCGAGAGCGACGACTACCGCCAGGCCCGCGACCGCCTGCTGGAAAGCGAGATCGCCCTTCGCCGGCAGATCGAGGCGGTCGCGGCCCAGCGCCGCGCTCTTCCCCCCGGCGGCCCGACGCCGGAAGACTATGTGTTCGAGGAGGGCGATGAGGCGCGATCCGTCCGGCTCTCCGAGCTGTTCGGCGGCAAGCAAACCCTGATCCTCTACAGCTACATGTTCGGTCCTCGAATGGAGCGGCCCTGCCCATCCTGCACCTCCATCCTCGACGCCCTGGATGGCGAAGCGGCGCACATCACCCAGCGCGTCGCCCTGGCGGTGGCGGCCCGCTCGCCGATCGCCAGGATCCGCCAATTCGCGGCCGAACGCGGCTGGCGGCGGCTGCGGCTCGTCTCCTCGGCCAACAACCGGTACCATTCGGACTACCACGGCGAGAGCGTCGACGGGGCCCAACAGCCGATCCTCAACGTCTTCACGCGCGAGGGCGCCACGATCCGGCACCGCTACGCGAGCGAGCTGATGTTCGCGCCGCGCGACCCAGGGCAAGACCCGCGGCACGTGGACGCGATCTGGCCGCTCTGGAGCGCCTTGGACCTCACGCCCGAGGGACGAGGCGAGTTTCAACCGAAGCTGGCGTACTGAGCGGCCGCCGGCCGGAGCGCGAAACCGAAGGCCTCGTCGATGATCGCGAAAAAGCGGCGGGCCGCCTCGTCCCAGTCCGGATGGGTGAACCGTTCGCGGATGGCGGCCTCGAACGGGGCCCGCGCAGCGGGATTCAGGATCCACGCCCGCAACATGTCGCGCCAGGCGTCCTCGTCGCGGGCCGGAAGCACCGGCGAGAACTCGCCCACCACCTCGGGGAGCGATCCGCCGTCCGAGGCGATCACCGCCTTCCCGCGGGCGAAAGCCTCCACCACCGGCAGGCCGTAGCCCTCGTAGAGCGACGGATAGAGGCAGAAGGCGCAGGCGCGGTAGAGGCGGTCCAGCGACTCGTCGTCGACCTGACGCAGGCGAACCAAAGATCCGGCGATGCGTGGATCACCGGCGAGCGAAGCCTCCAGGGAGGCCATGCTCCATCCTGGGCGGCCCACGAACGCCAGCTTGAAACCGGCGGCCTGAGGGACTCCCTCCTCCAGAAGCCGAAGCCAAGCCCGATAGAGCATCTCGTGGCCCTTGCGTGGCTCGAGGGTGCTGACGAAGAGGGCGAAACGGCCGTCCTCTAGTCCCGCCGGGAGGGGCGTCGCCGCGCCGGCGTGCTTCATCGCGGAGGGATCGGCGCCCAGGGGAAAGATCGCCGACTTGCCGAGAGCCTGCCCCAGCGCCTCGCAATAGGCGGCGGCGTCGCCGGCTACGGCTTTCGAGTTGAAAATGAGGAGATCGGCGGCCGGCAGGCAGGCGCGCCAGTACCTGGCCATTCGCTCGGCGTCGCCTGCCTGGAAGAACTCGGGGAACATCACGGCGATGATGTCGTAGCAAAGCACCGCCAACCGGAAGCCGCGCTCCGCCTTCAGCCGCAAGATCGCCTCGAGATCGCTGTCGCCCCAGCCGTGTCCGGCGCACACGAGCACGTCGCCGGGTCCAAAATCGATGAGGCCGGCGAGAGCCATGTCGCGGGGTACGAAATCGCGTCGGGCGCCGTCGGTCCTGACCATCCAAGATCGATTTCGATCGGTCATCAGTCGACGCTGGATCGCGTCGGCCCACCGCCTCCAACTCGGCCCTTGGGTCAGCCGTATCCGTTCGAGGATGCGAAGCGCCATCCGGCGCGGCCGCAACGCCGCCCGGATAGGACCAGGAAGGCGCGTCCGGGAGGGCTTGCGGTTCTCGGCGAGATCCGTGAGAGGCCAGGTGTCGAGCGCGGCCTGTTCGATGGCGAAGGCGTCCCGGTACCCAGGCTTGAAGCCGCGGTATCCCATCAGCCCGGGGTCGAACACGGCGAATACCGTCTCGGGCGCGTTCTTGGCCGCCCAGGCGGCCAGTTCGCGCTGGCAGCGGATGATGCCAGCCGGGGGACCGCTCCAGCGCGCGCAGGCCGATAGGTCAAAAATGAGCCGGCCGCGGGGCTCGTTCATCTCAGAGTCTACGACCTCAGCCGCGCCAGGTCGGCCTCGACCATCTCCTGGATCATCTCCTCCAGGGTCACCGTCGGCGCCCAGCCCAGGATCCGGCGGGCCTTAGAGGCGTCGCCCACCAGCTCGTCCACCTCCGCGGGCCGCCAGAGCTCGGGATCGATGACCAGATGATCCTCCAGCCGCAGGCCGACGCAGTCGAAGGCGATCTTGCACATGTCGCGGACGCTCACCGAGCGCCCGGTGGCGATGACGTAGTCGTCGGGCTGGTCCTGCTGGAGCATCAGCCACATGGCCTGGACGTAATCGCGCGCATGTCCCCAATCGCGTCGCGACTCGACGTTCCCCAGCCGCAGCTCCCGGGCCAAGCCGAGCTTTATCCGCGCCGCGCTGTCGGTCACCTTGCGGGTGACGAAATCGAGGCTGCGCAGCGGACTCTCGTGATTGAAGAGGATGCCCGACGAGGCGTGCATGCCGAAGCTCTCCCGGTAGACCACCGTCATCCAGTGGGCGTAGAGCTTGGCTGCGGCATAGGGGGAGCGCGGGTGCGGCCGGGTGGTCTCGTCATGGGCGCCCGGCTCGGCGGCGCCGAAGATCTCGGACGACGATCCCTGGTAGAACCTGGCCCGCGGCGCGACCAGTTTTGCCGCCTGGAGCATGTTGGCCACCCCGAGCCCGGTGACCTGGCCGGTGATGAAGGGCTGCTGCCAGGACAGGCTCACGGAGCTCTGCGCTGCAAGGTTGTAGATCTCGTCGGGGCGGGCGATCTCCATCGCCTCCATGAGGGACGCGAGATCCACGAGGTCCCCCGGAAGGATGGCGACCTTGTCCTGGATCCCGAGCCAGCCGAGTCGGTGATCGAGCAGACCCTGGTGCGAGGTCTGCCGGGCGAGCCCGAAGACCTGATAGCCCTTCGCGAGCAGCCACTGGGCGAGGTACGCGCCGTCTTGACCGGTGATTCCGGTGATGAGGGCTCGCCTGGTCAAACGCCACTCCGCCGTCGGTGAGCCGCATCGCGCGCGCGATCCCCAAAGCGGCTGCTGAGGGCGACCCTTAGGCAAACGCCGCCCCCGCGTCCAGCGCCGCGCCCGGTCAGCCCCGCTTGCGCGTCCAGCCGCGATCCTCTTCGAGGAACCTCAGCACGTCGCCGAGCGGCATGGGCCGCTCGATCAGGAAGCCCTGGGCGAAGTCGCAGCCCATGCCGGCGAGCGCGGCGAAGGCCTCCGGCGTCTCGACCCCCTCGGCGGTGACCTTCAGGCCGAGGCTGTGCCCGAGGTCGATGGTGGAGCGGACGAGCAGCGCATCCCGGCCCCGTTCGGTGAGGCCAAGCACCAGGGCTTGGTCGATCTTCAGCTCCTCGGCCCTGATCTGCTTGAGGTAGGCGAGCGAGGAGAGGCCGGCGCCGTAGTCGTCGATGGAGACGCCGACTCCAGCGGCCACGAAGCGCTCGATATGCCTCAGCGCCCGCTCCGGCTCGTCGATCACCGCCGTTTCGGTCACCTCGAAGCGGAGCTTGCCCTCGGCGCCCGCGGCCAGCTTCAGCGCCGCCTCGGCGAAATCGGCGTCGGACAGCAGCCGCCCCGAGATATTCACCGACACATCGACGTCGTGGCCGGCCAGCCGCATGGCGGCCTGATGCTCGATCGCCTGCCGCAGGACGCAGTCGGTCAGCGGACGGATGTGGCCGGTCTCCTCGGCCAGGGGGATGAACATGTCGGGCGACAAAAGGCCGCGCTTGGGATGGCGCCAGCGCGCCAGCGCTTCGACCCCCGCCACCCCGCCGCCCCGCATGTCCACCTTCGGCTGGTGGTAGATCACCAGTTCGCCGCGCTCGATGCTGCGGAGCATTTCGCCCATGAGACCGAGGTTGGCGGCCGGATCGCCGTAGGCGCGGGCGTCGAAGACCGCGAGCTTCTGGCGGCGCGCCCTGGCCTGGTCCGCGGCGATCGCCGCGCGGGCCAGGATCGGGCGAAGCGCGCCTCCGCCCTGAGGCCCCTGCGCCAGACCGATGGTCGCCGAGACCGGCAGGGTCGTCCCCCCGATGGACAACGGAGCGGCGAGCGCGGCCTCGAGCACGGCGCCCGCCCGCCGCATGACGTCCGGTCCCTGGTCCTGGAAGATCACCCCCAAGCCCTCGGGGCTCAGGCGGCCGATCATCGCCGTCGGAGCCCGGGCTGCGATACGTTCGGTCAGATCCTTGACCAGCGCGCCGACCAGCTCGTCGCCGATCACGCTCCGCAGGCGCGCCAAACGGTCGACGGACACGACCGCGGCCGTGACCCCCTCCGCCCCCGAGCCCTGCAACTGGTCGAGACGGCGCTCGAGCGCCAGCCGGTTGGGCAGTCCGGTCTGGGCGTCCCGCAGAGCGAGGCGGGAGATTCGCCGCTCCCGTTCGGCGAGGGTCTCGGCCATGCGGTTGAAGCCTTCCGCGAGGCGCCCCAGCTCGTCCTTCGTCTCCACGGTCACCCGCGCCGCCTCACCGGCCTCCAGGCGCCGGGCGGCCTGGCTCAGCTCCGCCACCGGTCGAAGCAGATGGCCCGCCAGGACCCAGACCGCCGCCCCCGCCAGCGCGGCGAGGCCCAAGCCCACTCCGATCGGCAGCTCGGCCGCTGCGGGATAGGAGGAGATTCCATTGGATCTGACGGCGAGCTCCGCCAGCGGCGCGGCGAGCGCGCCCGCGGCGCACAGTCCGCCGGCGATGGCGGCCAGCCTGACGCGGAGGCTGGCGAACATCTAGCGGCTGGCCCCGTTCATAGGAGCCGCTTCTAGGCGAATTTCGTGAAGAGCAGGCTAAGCCGCGGAGCTACGCCAGCGTGGCGCCTTCGAGGCGCTCGAGGATGCGCAAGGGCGAGGCCGCCTGGTCATGCAGCGCCTGCACCGGCAGGTAGAAGGTCTGCTCCATCGCACCCCGGCCGCTCAACGCCGCGTGGGGGGTCTGATCGGTGAACACCACCCAGGTCGCGCCTGCGGGGAAGTCCAAGATCCGGCGCGGCGCCGAGGTCTGATAGACCTCGTCGCGCTTGGCCGCATCGTGCAGGCCGAGCATCAGCTGGTCGTAGTGCGTCCGGCGGGCCTTGGTGAGCCGCAGGCCCTCGAGCAAGGCGGCCTCCCCCGGAAGGAGCCGGCGGCGGAGCCGGCCGCGGAACCGTCGCGCATGGTCCTCGAACGCCTCGCCGACCGCCCAGCGGCGGGGGCGCCCGGCCGGGTCGATGTTGCTGAAGACCCGCAAGATCCGCCGGCCGCCCACGGGTTGAGAGGTGAAGGCGTCCACATGCAGGCGCCGGTCGTCCTTGCGCCAGCTGCGCGGCTCGGCCTCGACCGCCCTGAGCCGCAAACTGGTCCGCCCGACCTCCAGCCGTGCGGCGTAGGCGGGTAGGCGCTCGTCGACCAGCGCCCGCGACCAGGCGGCGTAGCGGGCCATGAGGCCGCGCAGGGTCTCGATCCGGCCAGGGTCGGCGTCCACTCCGTCGATCCCGCCGGTTTGCGGATGGTAGCTGATGTTCTTGGCGCGGCTCGCGTCCCGCTCCTCGCCGGCGAGCGCGCGCTCCGGCTCGGTGAGCCGAAACGTCGCCGACTCGATGCGCAGCAGCCCCTCGCGTTCGAGCCGGGGACCCAGATCCTCGCCGGCGTCGCCAGAAGTCATCAGCGCCTCCCGCGGCCGACCCGCGCATTCGCATCCACCAAGGGCGGTTCTAGCAGATCGCGCCGCGGCGCGAGAGGCCATCGCTTCGGGCGCCCGATCAGCCTTGCCGCGCGCTCCGTTCGGCGAGTCCCTCGACGATCGCCGCGTTGAACGCCGCCACCGCCGCGGCCGGACCCTGTGGATAGGACCACACGCCGGCGCTGACCGCCAGGAAGTCCGCGCCGGCCGCCACCAGGGGGCGGCAATTCTCCACCGTGATTCCACCGATGGCGACGCAGGGAGCCGTCATGGTCTCGTGCCAGATCTCCAGGATCTCCGGCTCGGCGCGGGCCTTGGCATCCTTGGTCCGGGTGGGAAAGAAGGCCCCGAAGGCGACGTAGTCGGCGCCCGCCTCGGCCGCCTCCATGGCCAGATGGCGGCTCGCGTGACAGGTGACCCCCACGATCCGGTGCGGACCGACCAGCCGTCTGGCTTCGGTGTAGGACCCATCGTCCTGGCCGATGTGGACGCCGTCGCATGCCCACCGGGCGGCGAGGTCGGGCCGGTCGTTGAGGATGATGGCGATCTCGCGGGCCAGGGCCATGGGTCGGACGACGTCGACCACCGCCTCCAGCAGCGCCTCGGGCGCCCCCTTCAGCCGGATCTGCAGCGCCCCCACGTCGCCGGCCTCGAGAGCCTCGCCGAGGGCGAGCCCGAACTTCGCGATATCCTCGATCGCGGGCGGGGTGATCAGATAGAGGCGGCAGGCGGGGACGCTCACGCCCGCCGCTCAGGCCGCTTTTTCCAACGCCCCTTCCCACTTGCCGAGGCTGGCCAGGCCGTTCATCCGAGCCCGATGCGCGAAGGCGCGCTGGGCGGCCGGAACGTTCTCGACCTTGCCGCCCCAGGTGGTGAGGGGGGCGTGCTGGAGGGCCCGGCCGTAGGAGAAGGTGAGATTCCAGGGCAAGCTGCCGATCCGGTTCATGGCGTCGAGATGGGCGGTGGCTTCCTCGTCGCTCTGGCCGCCCGACAGGAAGGCGATTCCGGGCACGGAGGCGGGCACGCAGTCCTTGAGCACCGCGACGGTGCGCCGGGCGACCTCGTCCGCCGAGTTCTTGGCGCCGCTCTTCTTGCCGGCGATGACCATGTTGGGCTTCAGCACCATGGCCTCCAGCGCCACCCGCTGTTCGAACAGCTCCTCGAATACCGTGTTCAGCACCCAGCGGGTGACGGCCTCGCAGCGCTCGATGTCGTGGTCGCCGTCCATCAGCACCTCGGGCTCGACGATCGGAACGATCTCGTGGGCCTGGCAAATGGCGGCGTAACGGGCGAGGGCGTGGGCGTTGGCCTTGACCGCGCTCCAGGTCGGCACGCCCGCGCCGATGTCGATCACGGCCCGCCACTTGGCGAACCTGGCCCCCTGCTCACGGTCCCGGTCCAGGCGCTCCCCAAGGCCGTCGAGGCCCTCGGTGATCGTCTCCCCCGGGAAACCCGGCAGCGGCTTGGTTCCCTTGTCGACCTTGATCCCTGGGACAGCGCCCGCCCGGACGATCAACTCCACGAGCGGCGTTCCGCTGCGGTCGGCGGCGTTCTGGTAGAGAGTCTCCTCGTAGAGGATCACGCCCGAGATGTGCTCCTTCATCGCCGTCTCGGCGCGGAACAGCATCTCGCGGTAGTCGCGGCGGGCCGTCTCGGTGGACTGAAGACCGATCGCGTCGAACCGCTTCTTGATCGTCCCGGTCGATTCGTCGGCGGCCAGTATGCCCTTGCCGGGCGCCACCAGTTTCTCGGCCACTTGCTTCAGAGCCGGCAGATCCATCGTCGTTTGCCTCGCCTAGTCCTTCCGCGGCGCTTTCAGCGCCTCCACGCCGGGCAGCACCTTGCCCTCCATCCACTCGAGAAACGCGCCGCCGGCCGTGGAGACGAAGGTGAGGTCGCCCGCCACGCCAGCCGCGTTCAGCGCCGCCACCGTATCACCGCCCCCGGCGACGGCCACTAGACGTCCGGCCTTGGCCAGGGCGGCCGCATGGCGCGCCGCGGCCATGGTGCCCTGATCGAAGGGCGGAACCTCGAAGACGCCCAGCGGTCCGTTCCAGATCAGGGTCGCAGCCTTGTCCATCGCCTGGAGGAGGCGTTCGACCGTCGCCGGTCCGGCGTCCAGGATCCGCTCATGGGGGTCGATCTCACCCAGCCGGCGCGTGCGCGCCGCCGCCTGGGGCGTCGCCTGCTCGGCGACCACGATGTCGATCGGCAGCAGGATCTCGCAATGGCGCGCCTCGGCGAAGGCGAGGACTCCGCGAGCCTCGCCTTCCAGCTCCGGCTCGCAATAGGACGCGCCTACCGGCCAGCCCTGGGCGGCGAGGAAGGTGTTGGCCATGCCTCCGCCGATGGCGAGCTGATCGAGCTTGAGGATCAGGTTGTGCAGCAGGTCGAACTTGGTCGACACCTTTGAGCCGCCCACGATCCCCAGCACCGGCCGTTTGGGCGCGCCGAGCGCCGCGTGCAGCGCCTCCAGCTCACGGCGCATCGCCTCGCCGGCGTAGGCAGGCAGGAGATGAGCGAGCGCTTCGGTGGAGGCATGCGCCCGGTGGGCGGCGGAGAAGGCGTCGTTCACATAGAGATCGCCGTTTTGGGCGAGGGCCTTGGCGAAGTCCGGGTCGTCAGCTTCCTCGCCGGCATGGAAGCGCAGATTCTCCATCAGGAGCACGTCGCCCGACGCCATGCCCCGCACCGCCGCGGCGGCCGCCTCGCCGACGCAATCGTCGACGAAGCCGACCGGCCGGCCGAGCAGCTTCGCCAGCGGCCCGACCACGGGCCGGAGGCTCATGAAGGAGACCCGCTTGCCCTTCGGACGGTCGAAATGGGACAGGAGGACGATCTTCGCGCCGCCGGCGCGGAGCCTCTCGATCGTGGGGATGGAGGTTCGAAGCCGGGTGTCATCGCTGACGGCGCCGTCCTTCAATGGCACGTTGAAGTCCGCCCGGACCAGGGCGCGGCGGCCATCGACATCGACGCCGTCGAGGGTGCGGAACTCCATCGCCTTCACCCTAGGCGAGCTTCCCCATGGCCAGGGCCACGTCGGCCATGCGGGTCGAGAAGCCCCATTCGTTGTCGTACCAGGAAAGCACCCGGACCAGCCGGCCGCCGACCACCTGGGTGAGGGGAAGAGCGGCCGTGGACGAGGCGTCCACGTGGTTCAGGTCGACCGAGACCAGCGGTTCCTTGGTGACCGCGAGGATCCCGTGAAGCGGGCCGGCGCCGGCGGCCCGCGCGAGCGCCTCGTTCACCTCATCCTTGGACGTCTCGCGCCCGGCGATGATCTTGAGGTCCACCACCGAGACGTTCGGGGTGGGCACCCGGATCGCCGCGCCGTCCAGCTTGCCGGCGAGCTCGGGAATGACGAGGCCGATCGCCTTCGCCGCCCCGGTGGAGGTGGGGATCATCGACGTCGCCGCCGCGCGGCCCCGGTAGAGGTCGCTGTGCAAGGTGTCGAGTGTCGGCTGGTCGCCGGTGTAGGCGTGGACCGTGGTCATGAACCCGCTTTCGACGCCGACGGTGTCCAGCAGCACCTTGGCGATCGGCGCCAGGCAGTTGGTGGTGCACGAGCCGTTTGAGACCACCCGATCGTCGTTGTTCAAGGTCTGATGGTTGACCCCGAAGACGATCGTCCGATCGGCCGCATCGCAAGGCGCCGAGACCAGAACCCGGCGTGCGCCCGCGGCCAGGTGAGCGCTCGCCTTGTCCTTGGTGGTGAAAAGCCCGGTGCACTCCAGGGCGATGTCGACGCCAAGCTCCTTGTGCGGGAGCTGCGGGGGGTCGCGGATGGCGGTGACCTTGATCTTGCCGCCGTGGCCGATGTCGATGCTGTCGCCCGCCACCTCGACCTTGCCTGGATAGCGGCCATGCACGGAATCGTAGCGGAGCAGGTGGGCGTTGGTCTCGACTGGGCCGAGATCGTTGATGGACACGACCTCGATATCCGAGCGGCCGTGCTCGACGATGGAGCGCAGGACCAGCCGGCCGATGCGGCCAAAGCCGTTAATGGCGACGCGCAACGGCATGGCTGCCAAGCTCCCGATCTTCCGAAGGTGGCGGGGGGTTTTGCGGCTCGCAGTGGCGAAGTCAAGCCCGCCGCGGGCGCTAACATCGCCCCCCAGCGCCCCGATGGGGGCCCGGCGGAGCGGCTAAAGGGCGCGGGTGGCGCGCAAGGACTTGGGCCTGGGTCCCCCAAGAGGAGCCTCGTCAGCCCCTGCGTCCGCCGCCTGGCCGAGCCAAGCCCGATAGACCGCCACCGCCGCCGGGCGCCACCGGCGGACCGGTCGGGACCCGTCCAGGATCTCCAGGAAGGCGGGCAGCAGCGCCGGGTCGGACCGCAGGCGCGCCTGGGCGGTCAGCCGCTCCAGAGCCTGCTCGCTCTCGGCGTCGAGATAGCCAGCCGGCATGGCCGGCAGCCGCCCGCCGTTTCGGAAGAACCGCCCGAGGTCGCGGCCGTATTCGCGCAGCAGGCTGTCGGCTTCGTATTCCGGATGCCCCTGAAAGTAGAGCGACGCGCTTTCGCTCGGGCCCAGGAAGGCGTCCACGCCGGCGGTCGGCGAACGGCTCAGGATCTCATAGCCGGCGCTGACGAGATCCGCCTCGGCCAGGTCGTTCCAGCGCGAATGAGGAACCCAGAAGGCGTGGCTCAGGCCCTCGGCGAGGGGATGATCGCTGGCCGGCGCGCATGGGAACACCCCGCTCAGCTTTTCCGCCAGAGGCCGGCGGCGCACGCCTGCCTGATGCAGGACCGCCGCGTGGGCCGCCAGGCACGACCATACGGTGGGGACCCGCGCCGCCTCGGTCCAGTCGACCACCCGGCGAAGGTCGTCCCAATAGGGCTCGTCCTCGAGCGAGGCGGTGCGCGGCTCGGCCCCCGTGACGATGAGCCCGTCGAGGCCGGCGCCCGCCAGCGACCCGGCGTCGGCGTAGCGTCCTCGCATCTGCTCCCGGGCCCGCTCGCCCCTTTCAATCGCCGGCAAGGCGAAGAGGCGCAACTCCACGGAGAACTCGGTTCCCGCCTCCGCGAGCAGCCCCTCGAACTGGGCCTCGGCGGTCGCCAGCGCGCTGTCTCCGAGATTGTTGAGAAGACCGATGCGCAGCCGGCGCCGGCCGCCTCTCCTGGGCTCCTTGACGAGCGGGCTCATGGCCGCTTGCCGGCCAGCGCACCCGCCAACGCTTGGTCGAGATCGCCGATGATGTCGTCCACGTGCTCGATGCCGACGCAGAGCCGGATCATCTCGGGCGTCACCCCCGCCTTGGCGCGCTCGTCGTTGGTCATCTGCCTGTGGGTGGTGGAGGCCGGGTGGCAAGCCAGCGACTTCACGTCGCCGATGTTCACCAGCCGCTTGATGAGGCCGAGGCGGTCGTAGAAGACCTTGGCCGTCTCGAACCCGCCCGCCACGCCGAAGGTCAGCAGCGAGGGCGGGGTTCCGCGGAGATACTTCTGGGCGAGCTCGAAGTAGGGGCTCTCGGCGAAGCCCGCATAGCTCACCCACTCGATGCGCGGATCGGCCTTCAGGAATTCGGCGACCCGGCGGGCGTTCTCCACGTGCCGCTCCACCCGCAGCGCCACCGTCTCGATCCCCTGCAGCAGCAGGAAGGCGTTGAGCGGCGCCAGCACCGCCCCGGTGGTGCGCTGATAGACGCTGCGGATGCGCGCGGCGTAGGCGGCGGGGCCGAAGCGTTCGGTGTAGACGAGACCGTGATACGAGGCGTCCGGCTCGCTGAACATCGGGAACCGCGCCCGCTGGGCCGCCCAGTCGAAACGGCCGCCATCGACAACGACGCCGCCCATGGTGGTTCCGTGTCCGCCCATGAACTTGGTCAACGAATGAACCACGATGTCGGCGCCATGCTCGAAGGGGCGAAGCAGGATCGGGGTCGCCACCGTGTTGTCGACGATGAGGGGAACGCCGTGCCGATGGGCGGCCTCGGCGATGCCCGCGATGTCGCAGATGTTGCCGGCCGGATTGCCGACGCTTTCGCAGAACACCGCCCGCGTATTTTCGTCGATGAGCCGCTCGATCGCTTCGGGGCTGTCGCTCTCGGCGAACCGCCCCTCGATCCCCTGCCTTGGAAGGACGTGCGAGAGCAGGGTGTGGCTCGTCCCATAGAGCTGCGGGGTTGAGACGATGTTGCCGCCGCGGTCCGCCAGGTTCACCAGGGCGTAGTGCAGCGCCGCCTGGCCCGAGGCGACCGCCACCGAAGCTGCGCCGCCCTCGAGCTCGGTCACCCGGGTCTCCAGGATCGTGGTGGTGGGATTGGCGATCCGGCTGTAGCGGTAGCCCTCGACCTCGAGGTTGAACAGGGCCGCGCCGTGGTCGGCGCTCTCGAAGGCGTAGGCGGCCGTCTGATAGATCGGGACCGCGACCGCCCGGGTGGCCGGGTCGCAGTCGAAGCCGCTGTGGACGGCGATGGTCTCCCGGCGCATGAAGGCCTCCGATGCCGGCGCACTGATCTCGAATTGGACCGGCGCCAGCGTCCCGCGCAACAAAACTGCAGGACGCATGCCGGGCCGGCGGCTGGCGCGCGTCTTGCTCCATTCGGTGTTAAGCCCCTCATTAGGCCCCGTCGACGCAAACCATGCCCCCTGAGACCGAGGCGATTGCAAAGCCCGCGCTGCGCTCCGCGAACAAGGACTGGCTGCGCGCGCTGGAAATGACCGGCCGCCTGGAAGCGCGGCCGAACCGCATCCTGCCGAGCGTAATCGACGAGCAGGCAGAGCGGCTGGGCGAGGCGCCGGCCCTGCTTTCGGAAAGCGAGACCCTTTCGTTCCCGGCCCTGGCCGGGCGCGTCCGACGCTACGGGCGGTGGGCCCTGGAGAGCGGACTGGGCAAGGGCGACGTCGTCGCCCTGCTGATGCCGAACCGTCCCGAATACCTGGCCGCCTGGCTCGGGCTCACGCGGGTGGGCGTCGTGACGGGCTTGCTCAACCCTGAGCTCCGAGGCGCCTCTCTGGCGCACTGCGTGGGTGTCGCGCGCGCCAAGCGGATCATCGTGGACGCGCGGCTGGCGGGCGGCCTGCTGGAGGCCATCGGCGTCGAAGGGCCGCCGATCGTCGTTCACGGCGAAGGCTGGAGCGGCCTGCCGCGGATCGATCTGGAGCTCGCGACGCTTCCGGCCGAGGCGGCGGGGCCGGAGGTCACCCTCGCCGACCCGGCCCTGCTCATCTACACCTCCGGCACCACCGGTTTGCCCAAGGCGGCGCGGGTCAGCCACCACCGGGTCATGAGCTGGAGCTACTGGTTCGCGGGCCTCGCCGACATCCGGCCCACCGACCGGCTCTACGACTGCCTGCCGCTCTGCCACAGCGCTGGCGGCGTGGCGGCGGTGGGCGCGGCGCTGGTCGGCGGCGCCTCGACCGTCATCGCCCCGAAATTCTCGGCCAGCCGCTTCTGGGACGAGGTGACGGACTGGGAGTGCACCCTCTTCCAGTACATCGGCGAGCTCTGCCGCTATCTCCTGGCCGCGCCGCCTCACCCGAGGGAACGGGCGCATCGCCTGAGGCTCTGCTGCGGCAACGGCCTGGCCGGCGACGTCTGGACCGCGTTCCAACAGCGCTTCGCCGTCCCCCAGATCCTGGAGTTCTACGCCGCCACCGAGGGCACGTTCTCGCTCTACAACGTGGAGGGAAAGCCCGGGGCGATCGGGCGGGTGCCGCCGCTCCTGCGGCATCGGTTCCCGGCGGCGATCGTCAAGTACGACGCCGACGCCCGCGCGCCGGCCCGCAACCCCGAGGGCTTCTGCATCCCCTGCGCCAGCGGCGAGGCGGGAGAGGCCATCGGCCGGATCGCCTCCCAGGGAACCGGCCGGTTCGAGGGCTACACCGACATTGCCGAGAGCCAGAAGAAGCTGCTGCGCGACGTCTTCGCCCCCGGCGACGCCTGGTTCCGGACCGGCGACCTGATGCGCCAGGACGACCAGGCTTTCTGGTATTTCGTCGACCGGATCGGCGACACTTTCCGCTGGAAGGGAGAGAACGTCTCCGCCGCCGAGGTCGCCGAAGCTCTGCGCGCCTTCCCGGGGATCCGGGACGCCAGCGTCTATGGCGTCGTCGTTCCCGGCGCCGGCGGGCGGGCCGGCATGGCCGCGGTGGTCGCCGGCCCCGATTTCGATCTCGCCGTCCTGCCGGCGCACCTGGCGGCGCGCCTCCCGGACTACGCGAGACCGGTCTTCCTGAGGCTCGTCCCGACGCTGGCGGTGACCGAGACCTTCAAGCCGAAGAAGGCGGCGCTGGCCGAGGAGGGCTATGATCCGGGCCGCTCGGACGATCCCCTCTACCTCTACGACCGCGAGCGGGGAGCCTATGTGGGTCTGGATGCGGACCTTCTCGCGCAGGTCCGAGAGGGGCGACTGCGCCTCTGATCAGCCGATCAGGCCGCGCAACTGCGCCCCGATCGCGGTCGCCGCCGCCTCGCCGTAGGGAATCGCCTGCGCCAGCGCATAGAAGTAGTGAATCATCCCTGCGTGGCAGGTCTCTTCCACCTTCACACCGGCGCCCTTCAGTCGCCCGGCGTAGGCCGTGCCCTCGTCCCGGAACGGATCGAACTCGGCCGTATGCAACAGCGTCGGCGGGAGTCCCTCGAAGCTGGCCGCCTGCAGCGGAGAAAGGCGCGGATCGCGACGATCGAGAGGCGGCGGGCAATAGGCGTCGACATCCCGGTCCATGGTCGCGCGACTGAGGAAGAAGCCCTCGGAGAGGGCGCGCCGCGATTCCGACTCTTCGGCGAGGTCGAGGATCGGGCAGATCAGCAGTTGGGCGGCGATCATCGGGCCGCCTTGGTCCCGGAGCGCGGCGCTGGCGGCGGCGGCGAGGCCCCCGCCGGCCGAATCCCCCCCGATCGCCAGCCGATCCGGATCGATCCCCAGCTCCGCCGCCTTGTCCCCCACCCACCGCACCGCGGCCAGAGCGTCGTCGAACGCGGCCGGGAAAGGGTGTTCCGGCGCGAGCCGGTAGTCGACCGCGACCACGGTCAGGCGCGCGGCCTCGGCGAGCCGCCCGCAAAGGCCCCCATGCGTCTCGGCGCCCCCGGCGACCCAGCCCCCGCCGTGGAGGAAGACCAGCGCCGGCTGCGGTCCATCCGAAGCCTCTGCAGGCGCATAGAGGTCGAGCCCGACAGCGCCCCCGGGGCCGGGCGCCTCCAGGCGGCGGACGGGCGCGCGGCCAGGGCGATCGGCCATCTGCGCCAGGGCTCGCAGGCCCTCGCGCCGCGCGGCCGCCGTCGCCTCCGCGCCCGCCGAACCGCCGGCCGCCAGCATGTCCAGAAGGCGCTGGGCGCGGCGATCGAGCGGCATGAGGGAAAGCTAGGCCGCCAGGCCGATGGCGTCCACCAGGCGGCAGATGGCGTCTATGCTGCGGAAGTTCGCCGGCGTCATCTGCTTCTGGGGAATCTCGATGCCGAAGGCGTCTTCCACCGCGAGCATCAGATTGACCATGTCCAGCGAGGTGAGGCCGAGCTCCGTCAGGTCGTGAGCCGGATCCAGCGGACCGGCGATCCCCCGCCGGGCCATGACCCCTTCCACGATGCCGGTGATCGTCGCCTGCGCCGACGCTGTAGACCCCTGCCCCATCTCAATACCCCAACGGCGCCGCGGCGCCACACTTTCGTCCCATTCCGGACCGGTTCCAACGACCGTCCT